>Ga0233425_10004361_pt1 | contig 23895 bp, 18 predicted proteins | sample Watercolumn_Towu_2_FD_181712 | JGI IMG/M metagenome (GOLD analysis project Ga0233425, IMG submission 181712) | Freshwater microbial communities from Lake Towuti, South Sulawesi, Indonesia - Watercolumn_Towuti2014_140_MG | ecosystem: Environmental > Aquatic > Freshwater > Lake | place... | reverse complement strand
CGCTCGGCCGCACGGCGCGTCCCCTTCATTTCCCCCGACGCCTCTGCGCGCGTGTCGCAGGCCTGGTCCCGCGATCCACTCGCCAGAGGCCAATGAGGATTGCCGCGGGCGCCGCGAGCAGGAGCCACATCGCCCGGTCGAGGCCCCACGCGGTGGCTGCCACGCCAATCGACAACGGCAGCAGGCCACCGAGCATCCCGGAAAGGTTGCCAAGCGCGATCGCGGAACCGCTTCTGCCTGGCAGTTCGTCGTACAGCCTCGCCTGAAGGATCGGGTACCAGCCGGACTTGAGGGCGCCCAGCGCGGCCAGGATTGCCATCTTGGCCCACAGGTCGGGGGCGAGGAGCATCAGGGCGAAGAGGCAGCCTGCCGCGGGAGCCGTGACCCTGAGCACCGTGATCCCCGAGACGCGGGCCAGGACCGGGACGAGCGCCAGGTTGCCGGCAAGTCCGGCGGCCATCCAGACGCCGACCCCCGCCGCAGCCTGGGCGGGCGACGCGTGGACGATGTCGACCAGGTACAGGGCGAGGTAACCGAGGAGGACGTCCAGCATCAAGTCGGCGAATTCGAGAAGGAACATCCATCGCAGCACGCGACCCTTGCGTATGTCTGCGGCGATGCCGCGAATGCTCGACGCGAACGCGGAGCGGAACCCGACGCCCGTCGCGGATGGCGCGCCGCCTAGCTGCCCGGCGAAACGGAAACTCGCCAACAGCGCGACGAGTGCCATGACACCGCCTGCCGCGAACGTATACCGCCAGCTTGCCCCCGCCGCGATCGAAGCTCCAACCGCCGCCGTCCCGGCAAGCACTCCCAGGAATCCGGCGGCGGTCCACAGCGCCATGTTTGGCGCACGACGCTCCGGGGCGTGGTCCATCAGGCTGGCCTGCGCCAGCGACACGAACGCTCCCGAGGCCGGACTGAACGCGATGAAGGCGAAGAGCAGGTGCCAGTACTGGCTGCTGACGGAGACCAGGACCGAGGAAACGGCGAACACGACGCCGCCGGCGACGATCAGCCAGGTCCGCCGCCAGACGTCGCCGAGGATCCCCAGTAATGGCTCGATCAGGTTACCGACCAGGAGCGGCACGCTGAGGAGCACGCCGACCTGGAGGTAGGTCAGGTCGAGGTCATCCCGGATCTTCGGCCAGGCTGCCTCACGCGCGCCGAACACGAACTCGTCGATCGCTTCGATGGCGAGAAGGAGCAGTACGAACCGACCGGGGACGGCGCGGCGCCATCGGGTCGCCCGCGCCAATGAACCCGCCCAGCGTCAATAGAACAACCGCAACTCCAGTCCTACGGCCCCAGCTCGTAGACGGAAACATGGTTCTGGCTGGTCGAATCGAACGGAGTCCGCTTCCAGTCGGCCCAGCGCTCTCGAAGCCTCATACCGGCCAGTCTTGCCATCAGGTCGAGCTCGGGTGGATACGCGTAGCGGAGCCGGACCGGAAAGAGGCGAGTCCCTGAACTGCTGATCAGAACGTGCTGCGATTCGACCGACTGGTCAGCGATGTTGTGTCTGGTGAGCTCGATGACGACCCGGTCCAGCTCGACCCTTGACGCCGTGACCGCTTGCCCGCGGGAGATCCGGGCGAGGTCCGGCACGAAACCCTGCATCGCAAACAGCCCGCGCCGCTTGAGCCTCCTGGCAACGTTCTGGAAGCACCGGACCTGGGCGTCCTGGGTCAAGAGGCCGAAGAAGGTATTGAAGGCGACGAATATCAGGTCGAACTTGCCGGGGACGCCCACGTCCGCGAAGTCCCCGATAGTGACCGGAATCCGGCGACCGCCCGGCTTTTTCCGCAGTCTCGCGACCATCGCCCGCGAGGCATCGATCCCGTGCACGTCGAGCCCCGACCGGGCGAGCTGCAGGGCGATCCTCCCGGTGCCGATCCCGAGCTCCAGGACCCTACCTCCGGGGGCCAGCCCCGCGAGGGCGATGACTGTGGTCGTGGGGTCGAAGGCCGGCCCCGTATAGAGGTCATCGTAAATATCGGCGATCAGGTCGCCGTACGTCGCCGGGCCCCAACTACCGCTCGCCTGACGGGTCTTAATCGTTCAACTCCCGGGGTCCAAGTAACATCGGGGCGTGCTGTGAAGAGCCTGCGGATGCGCGGGAACCGCTAGCATACCGCCGGGTGCCGGCCGGGGGGGGCGTCGTGGCCAAAGTCCGAATCGGTGTAGCCGCCACGGGCGGGGATGCCCGTGCAGTGCTCGATCGTATTGTCGACCTGGAGCGCGCGGGAATCGACGCCGCCTGGCTAACGACCGGCGGGGCGGGCATCGACGGTATGACAGTCCTGGCGGCCGCGGCCGCCAGGACCGAGCGGATCATGCTCGGCACCTCGATCATCCCGAGCTGGCCCCGCCACCCGATCGTCGTCGTGCAGCAGGCGCAGGTCGTGGCGCGCCTGGCGCCCGGGCGCCTTCGGGTCGGGATCGGGCCGAGTCACAGGCCGACCATCGAATCGACCTTCGGCTACCGGTTCACCGCTCCGCTCGGCCACCTTCGTGAGTACGTACGGATCGTCCGCGACCTGCTGCACACAGGCGCCGTCGACTTCGACGGTAAACACTACACCGCTCACGCTCGCATCGCTGTCCCGATTCCAGACGTTCCGGTGATGGCTTCGGCACTGCGGGCCCAGTCGTTTCGGTACTGCGGGCGCGAGACCGACGGCGCGATCAGTTGGGTGTGTCCGGCTGAATACCTCCGCGACGTCGCGCTGCCGGAGTTGCGTCGGGGCGCGGAGGAGGCCGGCCGGGCAGTGCCGCCGCTGATCGCGCATATGCCTGTTTGCGTACACGAGGAACCGCGGGAAGTCGCGGGCGCCGTCCGAGAGCAGTTGGCGACGTATCCGCGCCTGCCCTTCTACGCCCAGATGTTCGCCGACGCCGGCTTCCCTGAGGCGCAGCGTAACGCGCAGTGGAGCGAGCCCATGATCGATGCCGTGGTGGCCCACGGTGACGAGCTGACCGTGGCGACGAGGCTGCGGCAGGTCCTGCAGTGGGGAGCCACCGAGGTGCTGGTGAGCGTCGTCACAGCCGGGCCCGACCGCGGCAGGTCCTGGGAGCGCTCGATCCGGCTCGTCGCGGGAATGTCGCAGGCAGCCTCCTGATTGTGTCCGAGTCGCGGCCCGCCTCAGCTGCCGAGGTCGACGCCTGCCAGCCGCTTCTCGAGCTCGCCCAGCTCCTCGGCACCCAGCCTCCAGTCGGCGGCCTTCGCGTTGTGACGGACCTGCTCCGGGGTCTTTGCGCCGACGATGCTCGATGTCATCGAGGGGTGTGCCAGCGTCCAGGCGATCGCCAGCTGAACGAGGTCCCGCCCGCGCGCCTGTGCCCACTTCTCGAGTTGCGGGATGACCTCCCACGCCCGCGTGACCTTCTGCTGGTCGAATGTTGCGATCCGGCCACGCTCGTCGTCGGCCGGAAACCGGTGACCGGGCCTGTACTTTCCGGTGAGGATTCCCTTCGCGAGCGGCGAGTGGGCAATGACGCCGATCCCGAGCTCGAGACACGCCGGCAGCACGTCTCGCTCGGCGTCCCGGAACAGCATGCTGTACCGCGGCTGAGAGCTGTGTATGGCGCCGTGCCTCGCCGCCTCCCTGGTCTGTGGACCCGAGAAATTCGAGATGCCGATGTAGCGGATCTTCCCCTGGTCCCGGAGCCGGAGGAGCCTCGCCATCGTGTCTGCGATCGGTTGCGAAGGGTCCGGACCGTGGAGCTGGTACAGGTCGATGTAGTCGGTCTGGAGCGCGCGCAGGCTGTTCTCGATGGCGCGGGCGAGGTGCTCCGGCGCGTGGCTGCCGGAAAGCTTGGTCGCAATGAATGCGGTGCCCCTTCGACCCGCGAGGGCCTTTCCGATCACGCTCTCGCTCGACCGGTAGCCCTCCGCGGTGTCAATAAACGTCATCCCGGCGTCGAGTGCGGCATGAACGGTACGGATCGCCTGGGCCTCAGGCACCTCGCCCATTCCGCCGCCGAGCGGCCACGCCCCGAAACACACGACCGACACAAGCGGGCCGTTGCGGCCCAGCCGCCTTTGTTCCATCGGCGCCTCCCGTCGAGGCAAGCCTACACGGTCGACGAGTCGGCCCTTAGCCGGGTCGTTCTCCGGGGGCCGCCGGCAGGCGGACGTACGCTACCGTGCCGCCGCTGGGCCTCGGCTCGACGCCGATTTCACCGCCGTGGCGTTCGATCAGTTCCTTCGCGAGCGCGAGCCCGAGGCCGACGCCTGGCGTCCCAAGCTGGTCGGCACGGCTGCCACGATAGAAGCTGGTGAACAGGAACCGCCGGTCTTCGTCGGAGATGCCGGGTCCCTGATCAGCGACCGACACTCTGACCGTCGGGCCTGCGGAGGTCACCTGGACCGCCACAGGGCTTCCAACGGGGGAATATCGGTTGGCGTTGTCGAGCAGGATCAGGAGAACCCGCTCCACTTCGCCCGGGTGACCGGACGCCCGTGTCTCTCCATCCGGCACTTCGATCGTGACGGCCTGCCCGCGCCGTTCGAACTCGGGCCGCAGGAGGTCGACCGCGCGGTTGACGAGAATCTTCACGTCGATGGCTGCCACGGTCCGTGTATCAGATTCGCTCAGGAACGCGAACTCGGTCGACTGCTCGATGATCCGCTCCAGGCGTTCGATCGAAGTCCTGAGACCGCGTATGACCCTGGGATGATCGACCGCCCGATCGGGGTCGGGCTGGACCAGCAGCTCTGTATACACCTTGGCGCTGGTCAGCGGCGTACGCAACTCGTGGGAGATCGACCGCAGGAGCGACGACTTGAACCGCTCGACCTGTTCGAGTTCGCTCATCCGGACGCGTTCGAGGCGGCGCTCCTTGCTGACCATTGCGACCAACCGGAGAACGAGCACGAAGGAGACGCCGATGAACATGAGGCGGACCGGCAGCTGGGTCACGTCGTAGGCACCCGGCGGGAAGTAGTAGTTCGCGCTCCAGGACAGCCAGCCGAGCCAGAACGCGGCCAGTACCGCACCGGCTATCCAGCCCACGCGCACGATGCCGAACATGACGAGAGGGAGCATCACCAGGTAGAGGTCGTTCGACTCCAGCATCCCGCGGTTCATATGCAGGTAGGCCCACCAGACGCCGATCAGCACGATGTTGTCGATGGCGAAGCCGGCGATGAAGATCCGCAGCAGGCGCTCCTGCGAGATCGTGAGCAGGAGGACCGATCCGTACGCGATCACGCCGAGCGCGACGCCGATGATCACCCAGTAGGCGGGGTTACCGCGCAGCAGGAGGTGCGCGCCGGCGATGGCCGCGAGCGCGGTGACGATGCGGCCGATCGACCACGCCTTCTCACGCCACAGGCTAAGGCTATCCCGCACCTGAGCAACGACCTGGAGGAGCGCTGCCCTGACTAATCGTGTCATGCGCGTGTCGGCGCGGTGCGCGTCTTCGCCTCGCGGGGCAGGACGAAGAAGACCGTCGCCCCGGTACCGTCGGTCGATTCGATGCCGATCTTGCCGCCGTGCCGCTCGATCAGCTCCCGGGCGAGAGCGAGACTGAGCCCGGCGCCGGGAGTCGCCAGCCGGTCCGCCTGCGTACCTCGATAAAGGCCGGCAAATACGTTGGCTCGGTCCTCCTCCGGAATCCCGGGGCCGCGGTCGCTCACGGCCACCCGTACCGAGTCCCGGAAGCCGGATGTATTCACGCGGATCTCCGCCCCCAGCGGTGAGAACTTGATCGCGTTGTCGAGCAGAATCGAGACGACCCTCTCGACGGCCAGTGGGTCGGCCCGGACCGACCCTTCGGCCTGGGAGAAGGAAAGGTCGATCGAAAGGCGCTTTGCCTCAAGCTCGGGGCTGAAGAGCGATGCCGCGCTCCTGACCAGCGGCTCCAGCGCGACCGGCTCAAGGTTCAGTGGTTCGGTCCCTGCGCGAGCTCGGGCGAAGTCCGTGGACTGCTCGATCATGCGCTCGAGGCGCGTCGTCGCTCGGGACAAAGACTGCGTCACACGCTGGAACTCGGCCCGGCCTTCGCGCGCCAGGCGCTCGCCGATGATCTCGGTACACACCTTGATCGTGGTGAGCGGCGTACGCAGCTCGTGGGAGATCGACTGGACGACCGACGATTTGAACCGTTCGAGTCGCTCGAGCTCCTCGACGCGGACCCGCTCGAGCCTGCGCTCTCGGGCGGTGATCGCCACCAGACGCATTGAAAGCACGATCGTGATCGCGATGAAAGTGACGCGGACCGGGAGCTGGCGGACGTCGTAGCTGTCGTGCCCGTAGAAGTACCAGGTGCTCCAGGTGAACCAGGCAAGCCAGAGTCCCGAATAGATCCCGCCTGCCAGCCACCCCAGTCGCAGGGTGCCGACCATGAGGATCGGGATGATGACGAGGTACATGTCGTTGGTTTCGAGCGCCCCGGAGTGGACCTCGAGGAAGTACCACCAGCACGCCAGCATCACGGCGTTGTCCAGGAGGAAGCCGATGACGAACACCCGCAGCAGGCGTTCGGGACGGTCCCGCAGAAGGACCAGAAGGACGAGGCCGTAGACGATCACGAACGACATCAGGGGCGCGAAGACCGGCAAGACCGGATCGCCGCGGAGAAGCAGCGATGTGCCGGCCAGGACGCCAAGCGCAACGAGGAGCCGGCCGAGCATCCAGATCCGCTCGGAGGTCGCGCTGACGTTTGCCCTTATGTGGGCAGCTATCGGTTCGACTAGCTTTCGCAAGTTCTCTACACAGCCATGTCCAGCGTGGCGCGTACCCCGCGCGCGTGCCTTCCCGGCTGGATTGCTGGCGAATGATACGTAGCAGTGAAATGACGAACAATTCAGGCAATAATGCCCAGAGTTGAGAAAACGTCGCGGCGCGGTTGAGATTCGGTTGAGGGCCGGCGCTCGCGCCGGGGGAGGCGGACGATGAAGATCACTGATTTGAGGACTGACCTGCTCCGCAACGGTCGAATGCTGCTGCGGGTGCTCACCGATGAGGGAGTCACCGGTCTCGCGGAGGCGCCGGGACGGTCGCCCAGGGTCACCGGCGCGTACTTCGAGGAGATCATCAAGCCGCTGCTGTTGGGCGAGGACCCGCGGCGCACGAACCAGGTATGGGAGCGGCTGTTCTTCGGTCCGCGCGACGGCACGCCGCCACGGCTGCCGATCCAGCTGGTGGGTGCGGTCGACATCGCGTGCTGGGACATCCTTGGCAAGTCGACCGGGCTGCCCGTCTACGACCTGATGGGCGGCGCGGGCAGGACGACCATCCCCCTCTACTGGAGCGTGGGCAACGGCTGGAAGAAGACGCCCGAGCAGATGCTCGCCGACGTCAAGGTGGGCTGGGAGCAGGGGTTCCGGGCGTTCAAGATCAGGATGGACTGGCGGGCCCACCGGCAGGACACGAATCCCGAGAAGGACTTCGCGATGTTCAAGCTGGTGCGCGAGTTCCTGAAGGGTGATATCTACCTGGGTTTCGACGCCAACAACGGCTACTCCGTCAAGACGGCGATACGCCACGGCCACCGCATGGAAGAACTGGGGGTCTCGCACTTCGAGGAGCCCCTGCCCCAGTACGACCTGCCCGGCCTTCGTCAGGTGGTCGACGCGCTGGACGTGCAGATCAGCACGGGCGAGCAGGAGCAGACGCGCTGGCGGTTTCGCGACCTGATCGACCTCGCCAACCCGGACATCCTGCAGCCGGACATCCTGAACGCCGGCGGGATATCCGAGGTGAAGCGCATCTACGAGATGGCGGTCGCGGCCAACAAGCCCGTCATGCCCCACAGCCCGTCCTCAGGCGTGAACGCGCTCGCCAGCCTGCACGCCTACGCCACGGTAGTCAATGCCACTCGCCCGCACGAGTTTTCGATCGAATTCGGCGGTACGGCTGAGTCCAGCGCCGAGATGTGGAAGGACCCGGTGTTGCCGAAAGGTGGCCAGATCACCCTGCCCGACCGGCCCGGCCTCGGCCTCGAGCTCAACGAGAAGGCGCTCGCGAAGTTCCTGGCCTAGAGCGCCTGCGGGCTCGTTGACCGTCTACCTGCGGTCCTCCGCGGCCCGTCCGCGCCGGTGCGTGTGACGGCGAAACCACGACGCGAGTTGTTCTTCGTCCGTTTCTCCCGCCGCGGCCTCCGTCATCATGGCAACGACCTCGCTGTCAGCGGCCTCGAATATGAGCCCGTTGATGAGCAGGAACGTCGTCGCAGTCAGGAATGCGACACGTTTGTTCCCGTCCGCGAAAGGATGATTCCTGACGAGTCCCCAGGCACAGGCGGCCGCGAGAGTCGCGTGGTCTGATGCCGGGTCGTAGTTCCAGCGGTGACGGAGCCGTTCGAGTGCGGACTCGAGAAGTCCCCGATCTCGCAGCCCCCTCAGCCCACCGTGTTCCACGAGCTGGGTGTGATGAATCGTTTCAACCACGAGCCGAGGCACCCAGCGCGGGTTTGCGATCCTGCGAGCTATCTGGAGAGCTCGCGCAGGGCGTTCCTGTACCGCCTGGACATCTTTGCTGCCGCTTCAAGGGCCTCAGCCGTCAGGCGGTCGTACGGCGTCAGCAGGATTCCGTCGGCCGTCTCGACGGCCAGGATGCGATCACCGGCCTCGAGCCCGAACCGATCGACCAGCTCCTTAGGTAGCGTTGCACCGATCGAGCCGCCAACCCTCCGGACTGTGATCTCCTTGACCATCGGCTCAGTATAACAATTGTGCTACTCGCGGCCGGAGGATCAGGGAGCCTGGATGAACTCCAGCCAGTTGCCTTCGGGGTCCTGGGCGTAGCAGATCCCAATCCGGCCGCTCGGAGTGTCGCGGAATTTCGGCGGGGTGACGAACCTCACCCCGCGGTCCGACAGGTCTCGGTGGACCTTCTCGAGGTCGCGGACGTTGAAGCAGACGTGCGTGGCGCCGAACTGGTGTTTGTCGAGGTGCCCCTTCGGGCTCGGCGGATCGATGTAGTGCACGAGCTCGATCTGGTGGCCGCCGTCACCGAAGCCGACGAAGACGAGCTTGCGGCGAGCGCCCGGGATGCCGGTGTGGTCGCCGCCCGGTGGCGCCACACTTTCGATCTCGCGCAGCTTCTTGAGCCCAAGTACGTTCGTGTAGAAGGCGACCATGGCCGCCACGTCCCGCACGACGATGCCGGTGTGGTTGAACGACGTGACCAGGGGTCGCCCTCCGCCCGCTATTCCAGGAAGTCACGCAGCTTGCGGCTACGCGTCGGGTGCCGGAGCTTTCGCAGCGCCTTGGCCTCGATCTGCCGGATGCGCTCGCGGGTCACGTTGAACTCCCGGCCGACCTCCTCGAGCGTGCGGCTTCGCCCGTCCTCGAGGCCGAAGCGCAACTGAAGCACCCGTCGCTCCCGCAGGCTAAGCGTGCCCAGGACGTCGTCGACCTGTTCCTTGAGCAGCTGCTGGGACACCGCCTCGGCCGGCGCGGTCGTGGTCCTGTCCTCGATGAAGTCACCCAGGTGGCTGTCCTGCTCTTCGCCGATCGGCGTCTCGAGCGAGACCGGGACCTGCGAAATCTTGAGTATCTCCCGCACCTTGTCCGGCGGCAGCTCCATCGCCTTGCCGATCTCGTCCACCGTCGGCTCGCGCCCGTACTCCTGCACCAGCCGGCGGCTGATGCGGAGCAGCTTGTTGATCGTCTCGACCATATGGACCGGCACTCGGATAGTGCGGGCCTGGTCGGCGATCGAGCGGGTCAGCGCCTGCCTGATCCACCATGTCGCGTAGGTCGAGAACTTGAAGCCCTTGCGGTATTCGAACTTCTCGACCGCCCGGATGAGCCCGATGTTCCCCTCCTGGATCAGGTCCAGCAGGGCCATCCCGCGCCCGATGTACTTCTTGGCGACGCTGACGACCAGCCGCAGGTTGGCCTCGGCCAGGTGGCGCTCGGCCTTTTCGCCCTCGTCGCGCACACGTGCGAGGTGTGAGTTGAACAGCAGCTCGTACATGTCGAGCCGCGCCGCAAAGTCCTCGCGGTCCACCTGCTTCTGCAGCTGCTTGAGGGTGGGGTCCCCCTCGAGGGCGTTCAGGACCTCGATCGGGAGGAGCCGGGACAGCACCGACACCTGTACGAGCGTCGGCTGGACCTCCTCAAGGTTGATCTGCAGGGTGTCCTGCATGTACTTGATCAGCTGCTCGTTGTCGGGGCCGTCGATGAGGGCCCGCAGCTCGGGGTCGGTCATGATCACCGATAGCGGCATGTCTCCACGAAGCCCGACGAACCTGCAGATCGCCGATGCGGCCGCCTGCTGCCGGGCAAGGCGGCTCAGGATCTCCTTGACGACCGCGCTCGCGCGGGGCACCCTGCCCTGCGGCTCGGACAGCGTCGCCTCGATGTCGTCGAGGTGGCGCTCCAGCTCCATCGCCCTCGCCAGGACGCGCTCGTCCTCTGCGGTGAGCAGATCGACGCCGCCGATCTCACGCAGATACATCCGGACCGGATCGTCGGTGACCTCCGACTCCGGCTGCGCCGCCTCGAGCTCTTCGGCTGCCCGCGCCGCCTCTTGCTCGGCCGCTCGCGTGGCCTCCCACTGGTCGAGCTCGGAGGCGGTCAGGACCTCGGCCGTGTTGGCTAGGACGAGCGCCTCGGGGTTGTCCGGGTCGTAGTCGTCGCCTACGGCGGGGGGCTTGATGTTGATTAGGCCGGCGTCACGGCTCAGGTCTTCAGGGCCGACCCGCTCCTCGCCCGGCTTGCGGATGCGCTTGGCCATCGTATGGGGCGCCTAGAATAGCCCACCCTTGCCGGGCGGTAAAGGCGGTGCGCTACTTCTTCGAGGACCGGTCCCGAGCGGTCGCCCCGTGCGGCCGCTTCTTCGTGTCCTCCTTCGCATCGGCAGCCGGCGCCGGAGGGCGCGCCTGAAGCGCCGTCCTCGCTGGAGGTCGAGGGAGGGCCGCGCTTGCCGGCCGGTTCGCCTCGAGCCAGCGCATCTCGGCCTGCAGCCAGTGCTCGACGTGCCTTCCGTGCGGTCTGCCCTGCTCTTCCCAGATGCGATATGCAATCGCCCTGATCTGTTCTTCTCGGGTCGTCATTTCGCGAGTACCTCGTAGCGAGTTGGGAGCGGCTCCGGCTCTCGAAGAGCCGGTCCGGTCCGTTCTCCATTCTGCACCCGCATCCCCGGCTCCGCCAGGTGCGGCATCAGGCCCGGTCCAGCACCGCCGGCCAGGCGTACCGCGCCGCCGATGCCCGCGCCGCTTGCCGAAGTTGCCTTGCGGTCTCTGGCTCGGACAGGAGCGATCTGAGCCGATGGACGATCTCCATCGGGTCGCTCGACTGGAGCGAGACTGCGTCATAGCCTGGCGTGACGTAGTCCTGGCCCGTGCAGCCAACGAACGCGACGCCGCCGACTGCCATGGTCTCCAGGCCGACCATGCCGAACGGCTCGACGCCGCTGTTTGCCAGGGCCGCGTCGGCGACGTGGAACAACAGCCGGCCCTTGCGAGCGTCTCGGCGATTCCGGCGACCCGTGGTCCCAAGGCCCCCGGCGCGGGAGTAGCGGTCGGGACCCTCGAAGCTCAGGAGGACGAAGGTGATTCGGTCCACGAAGTCAACGCTATTCGAAGGATTGGCGCGATGTGTTGATGTGTTAAAGAATGGCTCGCATCTGTCACAGCCTCAGGTCGGCCGCGTTAACGGCGTGTGTCGAAGGCTTGACCGGGCGGGCGTTCGCTGCGATGGTGATGGTTCCGCCCGGCAGTGGAGGCGAGAGGATTGAGGAAGCCCGAACGCGCCGCTCCAGGCGGGGTCCGGCGCGTCGTTGCGAATCCCGAGTCGGTCAGGAAGTCGTGGTCGTTGATCACCGACGACGACGTCTACCTCTTCAACGAGGGCACGCACAGCCGCCTCTATCTCAAGCTTGGCGCGCACCCGTTGCCGAAGGGCAGCCCCGAGGGGACCTACTTCGCGGTCTGGGCGCCGAACGCGAACCGCGTGTCGGTGATCGGCGACTTCAACGGCTGGCGCACCGGCGCCGACCCCCTCCGTCCACGTGCGGCCTCGGGGATATGGGAGGGATTCGTCCCCGGCGTCGCCCCGGGCGCCCTGTACAAGTTCCACATCGTGTCGCGGCTGCACGGGTACTCGGTCGACAAGGCCGACCCGTTCGCGTTCCGGGCGGAGCAGCCGCCGCGCACAGCCTCGATCGTCACCGACCTTGCCTATTCGTGGGGCGACGCCGAATGGATGGCGGGCCGCGACGTCAGAAACGCCCTTTCGTCGCCGATCTCGATATACGAGGTGCACGCGGGTTCCTGGATGCGCGTGCCGGAGGAGGGCAATCGCTCCCTTTCCTACCGCGAGCTCGCCGCCCGGCTGACCGACTACGTCACCCGCATGGGCTTCACACATGTCGAGTTCCTGCCGTTGATGGAGCACCCGTTCTACGGCTCATGGGGCTATCAGACGTCGGGCTATTTCGCGGCGACCGGCCGGTACGGGACTCCGCAGGACCTCATGTTCCTGATCGACCGACTCCACCAGGCTGGCGTCGGAGTCATCCTCGACTGGGTGCCGTCCCACTTCCCTGCTGATGAGCACGGACTCGGCTACTTCGACGGCTCGCACCTCTTCGAGCACGCCGACCGCCGGCAGGGGCACCACCCAGACTGGGACAGCCTGATCTTCAACTACGGGCGGAACGAGGTGAGGTCGTTCCTGACGAGCAGCGCGACGTTCTGGCTCGATGCCTACCACGCCGACGCCCTTCGAGTCGACGCGGTCGCATCGATGCTCTACCTGGACTACTCCCGCAAGGCGGGCGAGTGGGTGCCGAACCAGTACGGCGGGAACGAGAACCTGCCCGCGATCTCGTTCATGCGCCGGCTGAACGAGGACATCTACCGGAGTTTCCCTGGCGTGCAAACGATTGCAGAGGAGTCGACCGCGTGGCCGATGGTCTCGAAGCCGGTCTACCTCGGTGGGCTCGGTTTCGGGCTGAAGTGGGACATGGGCTGGATGCACGACACGCTCGAATACCTGTCCAGGGACCCGGTCCATCGGAAGTTCCACCACGGGGGGCTGACCTTCAGGATGGTGTACGCCTTCTCCGAGAACTTCGTACTGCCGCTGTCGCATGACGAGGTCGTGCACGGCAAGGGCTCGTTGCTCGACCGCATGCCCGGCGACGACTGGCAGAGGTTCGCCAGTCTTCGGCTGCTCTTCGGCTACATGTACGGGCAGCCGGGGAAGAAGCTCCTCTTCATGGGCTCGGAGTTCGGGCAGCGGCGCGAGTGGGACCACGATGCCAGCCTGGACTGGCATGTGCTGGAAAACCTCCCGCACCGGGGCGTCCAGCGCTGGGTACAGGACCTCAACCGGCTGTACCGATCGGCGCGCGCCCTGCATGAGACCGACTGCGAGCGGAGCGGGTTCGAGTGGGTCGATGCCAACGACCATGAGCAGAGCGTGCTGACGTTCGTCCGGCGCGGGGTGGAAGGGGCACCTCCGGTGCTCATCGTGTGCAACTTCACGCCGGTGCCAAGGCATAACTACAGGGTCGGCGTGCCCGTCCCGGGCATGTGGGTGGAGGCGCTCAACAGCGATGCCGCCGACTACGGGGGGAGCGGCCAAGGCAATCTGGGCGCCGTCGAGGCGGGACCTGTTCCGTACCACGGGCGACCCTGCTCGCTCAACCTGACGGCGCCGCCCCTGGGAGCGGTGTTCCTCCGGCACGCCGGATGAAGGGGGCGGCCTGAATTGGACCGCTACGTGTGCATCCACGGCCACTTCTACCAGCCGCCGCGGGAGCACCCGTGGCTCGAGGCCGTCCAGGTGCAGGACTCGGCATACCCGTACCACGACTGGAACGAACGGATCACGTACGAGTGCTACGCGCCAAACTCGGCATCCCGCGTGCTCGACCGCGATGGCAGAGTCGAGCGGATCGTCAACAACTACGCCGCGACGAGCTTCAACTTCGGGCCGACCCTGCTTTCGTGGCTGGCGGCGAACGCGCCCGGCGTCTACGAGGCCGTGCTCCGGGCCGATCGTGACAGCAGTCAGCGCTTCGGCGGCCACGGTTCGGCGCTGGCCCAGTGCTACAGCCACATGATCATGCCGCTCGCCAGCGAGCGGGACAGGCGGACCCAGGTGGCCTGGGGCATCCGGGACTTCGAGTACCGCTTCGGACGCGCCCCCGAGGGCATGTGGCTCCCGGAGACGGCGGTCGACACCCCGACCCTGGAGGCGCTCGCCGAACGCGGCATCAGGTTCACCGTGCTTGCGCCGGGACAGGCACGCCGGGTCCGGGCGGCCGGGTCCGACGACTGGCGGGACGTTTCCGGGGAGCGCATCGATCCCCGGCGGGCCTACGCCTGCCGGCTGCCGTCCGGGCGCTCGATCGCGCTGTTCTTCTACGACGGCCCGATGTCGCGCGGGGTGGCGTTCGAAGGTCTGCTCCACAGCGGCGAGACGTTCGCCGGGCGGCTTCTATCCGGCTTCGCCTCCGACCGGTCGGACGCCCAGCTCGTCCATATCGCCACCGACGGTGAGACGTACGGCCACCATCACCGCCACGGCGACATGGCACTTGCCTACGCGACGCAACGGATCGACCAGTCGGGGGCCGCCCGGCTGACCGTGTATGGCGAGTTCCTGGAGCGCCACCCGCCGGTCGACGAGGTCGAGATCGTCGAAGGGTCGTCGTGGAGCTGCCGCCACGGGGTCGAGCGCTGGCGCAGCGACTGCGGCTGCCGGGACGGGCGGCACCCCGAGTGGCGGCAGGGGTGGCGAGGGCCGCTGAGGGACGCGCTCGACTGGCTGCGGGACGAAGTTGCGGGCCCCTACGAGACCGAGGCGGCGGCGACGTTCGACGACCCGTGGAAGGCGCGTGACCACTACGTCGACCTCGTCCTCGACCGGTCACAGGGGCGGGCGGAGCGGTTCCTCGAGGAGCACGGGTCCCGCAGGATCGGCCGGGCACAGGTGGTCCGGGCGCTCAAGCTACTCGAGCTCCAGCGCCACGCGATGCTGATGTACACCAGTTGCGGCTGGTTCTTCGAGGACATATCCGGGATCGAGACGGTCCAGGTCATCCAGTACGCCGGCCGCGTGCTGCAGCTGTCGCAGGAGTTGTTTGGCGACGGGCTAGAGCCGGGATTCCTCGAGCGGCTCGAGGGGGCGCGCAGCAACATCGCCGAGCACCCCGATGGCAGGGCCATCGTCATGAAATGGGTGCGCCCTGCCGAGGTCAGCCTGCTGGACGTCGCGGCCCACTACGGAGTCAGCTCGCTGTTCGAGACCTATGGCCGGCGTTCGCCCGTCTACGCCTTCGAGGTCGTGCGTGAGGACTTCGAGGCGCGTACGACCGACCGGGCCCGTCTCGCGGTCGGCCGCGCCCGGGTGACCTCGCGGGTCACGGGCGAGGCGATCATCGCGTCGTTCGGCGTCCTCCATATGGGGGACCACAACGTGAGCGCCGGCGTGCGGGAGTTCCGGGGCGATGCAGCCTACCGCGACATGAAGGCCGACGTGCTCGCGGCCTTCGATCTGGCCGACTTCCCGGAGGTGATCCGCCGGCTCGACCGCCACTTCGGCTCCTCAACGTACTCGTTGAAGTCCCTTTTCCGGGACGAGCGCCGCAAAGTCCTCGACCAGGTGCTCGAGACCGCGGTCACGAACGTCGACGGAGTCTTCGCCACGGCTTATGCCCGGGAGGCGCCGCTGATGCGCCTCCAGGTGTCGCTGGGCTCGCCGCTCCCCAGGCCGTTCCAGACCGCGGCGGAGCTCTACCTGAACGCAAGCCTGCGTCGCGAGCTGGCAGACGGGTCCGAGCTCAGCCTCGAACGGTTGCGCAGCCTCGCCGAGGATGCCTCGCGTCTCGGGGTCCCGCTGGACCGGGAGGGGCTCGGCTACCGGCTCGCCGGGCGGGTTCGGACTGCGATGCGCGACCTCGTCGAGCGGCCCGGCGACATGCACGTCCTGCATGAAGCGGCCCGGTGCATCGCCATCGCCCGGTCGTCGCCGTTCCCGATCGACCTCTGGGAGGCTCAGACCCTGTTCTCGGAGGTCGCCGCCTCCGCCTCGATCGAAAAGGAACGCGCGGCCGGCTCGGGGGACCATGATGCCGCCCGCTGGGTTGAGCAGTTCCGGGCGCTGGGGCGCCAGCTATCGATTCGAGTTGACTGAGCGGGCCGTCAGCGAGCGGCGTTGTGGCCGTGCGTAACGGACACGCGCGAGCCTTCGCCGCGCTCGCCCGCTCGTACGGGATCCAGCTTTCCTACACCGATTTCCAACACAGGCGCGTGGCCACTTCCGTTGAGTCGCTGCTCGCGACGCTCCGCTCCCTGGGCGCCGAGATCCGCTCGCCGGACGACGCGCCGGACGCCCTGCGGGGCCGGGTCGCGGCGAGGTCCGCCGAAGCGTTGCCACCGGTCACTGTCGTCTGGCAGGGTGATCCGGAACCGTCGGTCGCCCTGAACAGCGCCGCATTCGGTCGCCGCCGTCCGGCGACCGCTTTGCTGGAGCTCGAGGACGGTGCCCAGATTGTCACCATCGTCGGGACCGCATCCCGGGCGGATCGAATCGCGTTGCCTGTTGACCTGCCGTTGGGATACCACCGCCTGCGCTTCGGTTCGGCCGCGGCATCCGCAGAGGCCCTCGTCATCGTCGCCCCGAGAGTGGCGTGCCAGCCGGATGGCGAGCGGCCTGGCCGCCGCTGGGGGATATTCCTCCCCATCTACGCGCTGTCGACGTCGGGCACACGCGGAGTCGCGGACTACTCCGACCTCGCGGCGGTGGTCGACTGGGCATCCGAGCGAGGCGCAGGGACGTTCGGCACCCTCCCGTTACTCCCCGCATTCCTCGACGACCCCTTCGACCCGAGTCCCTACGCGCCGGTATCGAGGCTCTTCTGGAACGAGCTGTATGTCGACCCCCGTGCGACACCTGAATTCGGGAGGTCCCCCGAGGCACGGCGGGCGTTCGAGGCAGCCAGCAGCCGCGGCCCGGGTCCGGATCCAGGGCCATTGATCGACTACCGGCGTTCCTGGGAGGAACGGCGTGCAGCGTTCCGGGAGCTGGCCCGTTGCGGCGCGCAGGACACCAGAATGTCGAAGCGGACCGCTGATTTCTTGCGGTCCAACCCGTCGGTCCGGCGCTACGCTGCTTTCCGCGCGGCGAGCGAGCGCCTCCGCGCCCCATGGCCTTCCTGGCCGTCCGCCCAGCGGGCGGGGCACCTGGCTCCGGCCGACTTCGACCCGAACGTCGCGCACATGTACGAGTTTCTCCAGCGGGCGGCGTCGGAACAGCTTTCGGCCGTCGCCGCGCGCCGGGCCTCGGGGGGCGCGGGGCTCTTCCTGGATCTCCCGGTCGGCGTGGGTGCCGGGAGCTTCGACACCTGGGCGTTTCCGCATCTGTTCGCCATGGGCGCCTCCGCCGGCTCCCCGCCCGACGCCTTCTCGGCCAGAGGCCAGGACTGGGGCTTCCCGCCGCTGAACCCCGACCGGATCCGCACGGACCGGTACGAATACTGGCGGGCGGTCCTGCGCCATCACATGCGGCACGCTTCGATGTTGCGCCTGGACCATGTCATGGGCCTGCACAGGATGTATTTCGTGCCGCGCGGTATGCAGGCGACGGAGGGCGCATACGTGCGGTTCCCGACCGAGGAGATGTACGCCGTCCTGACGCTGGAATCCCACCGTTCGGGGACCCAGATCGTCGGTGAAGACCTTGGGATGGTGCCGAGGTCGGTCGGCCCGGCAATGTCGCGCCACGGGCTCCGCCGTATGTACGCCACGTACTTCGAGATCGATCCCGGCCGCGTGCCCCCTGTCCACCGACCGATCCGAGAGATGGCAGCGTTCGTAAACACGCACGACATGCCGACGTTCGGCTCGTTCTGGTCGGGCGCCGATATCGAACTGCGGCGGCGGCTCGGATTCCAGGGCGAGGCGACCATGCGTGAAGAGTTGCGAAGTCGGGGCCGTGTGAGGGCAGCAATCACGTCGTTCCTGCGGAGGCAAGGCCTCCTGGGGAAGGGCGGACGGGCGAGGGAGGTGCTGCGGGCCCTGCTGCTCTCTCTGGCGAGCAGTCCGGCGGGTTACATGCAGATCAACGTGGAGGACCTATGGCTGGAGCGGTCCGCGCAGAACGTGCCCGGTACGACCGACGAACACCCGAACTGGAGGAGGCGGGCCCGGTTTCGCCTGGAGGAGTGGAGCAGGGTCCCCGGACTCGTGAGGCTGCTCGAACAGATCGCCCGGGCCCGCGCCTCCTGACATTGCTACCGCGCGTGGCGGTCCTGGTTGCGGTAGTCGCCGTAGTCGGCTGTGGCGGCTCTGAGCCACCAGCGCCCGCGGCAGCTCCGTCGCCCACGCCGGTGGCCACCCGGGGCGCGGACGTGGCCCCGACCGCGACGTCGCTGCCGACCGCCACGGCACGACCGGCGGACACGGCCACAGCCGCACCAGTTGCCACTGCGACTCCGACCGCCGCCGCCGCTCCCTCGCCAGCGCCGACGGCCACGGTGACGAGGGTGCCGCTGGCGACCGCCACCGCGGCACCACCTCCCTCGCCGTCGACGCCGCCTGTGCCGACCGCCACTTCGGCCCCGGCTCCTTCGACTCCGCAGCCGACGGCAGCGCCGACGCAGCCATCGCCGGCGCTCTCCCCGACGGCGGCGCCCACGACCGCGCCGAGCTCGACGCCGGGAGCGCCGTCGGCCGTCGTGACCACCGTTATCGTCACGGCCGCGAAGGACAACACGCTCTACCAGAGCTCGTCCGGGTCCCTCAGCAACGGGGCCGGCGAGTACATGTTTGTCGGCCGCACGTACAGTGGAATGCTCCGCCGGGCGGTCGTGGCGTTCGACCTCACCGGAAAGGTGCCCGCGGGCTCGAAGGTAGTGTCGGCAACCTTGACCTTGCACCTGTCGAAGTCGCAAGCCGGCGGCATCCGCGTGCGCGTGCACCGGCTGAACGCCGACTGGGGCGAGGCGGGCTCACGAGCCGGCGGCGAGCAGGGAGGCGGCACTACTCCGCAGCCGGGCGATGTGACCTGGACGCACCGCTTCTCGGGCGGCCAGACGTGGGGGTTCCCTGGCGGAGACTTCGTGAGCGCGGAGAGCGGCGCGATTGTCGTCGACCAGATCGGCGCGTATTCGTGGTCGACGGCACAGTTGCTGTCCGACGTGCAGGCCTGGGTCGCCGACGCTTCGAAGAACTTCGGCTGGGTCCTGATCGGGGACGAGGCCAACACGCAGACCACGAAGCGGTTCTACACCCGGCAGTTTTCGTCGGAGGGATCCCGACCGGCCCTCAGGATCGAGTTCGTCGCGCCGTAACGGGCGGCCGGCCCAGCAGACCGGCCACCGGTCAGGCGCGGACCTGGATCGACTCCCTCACCTGGCGTGCTGCCTGGACCATGTTCTTGAGCGACGCCTCGACCTCGGTCCAGCCGCGGGTCTTGAGCCCGCAGTCGGGGTTCACCCACAGCCGCTCCGCGGGCAGCGCGCGGGTGGCCCGCTCCATCAGGGAGACCATCTCCTCGACCGGAGGGACCCGTGGTGAATGGATGTCGTACACGCCAGGCCCGACCTGGTTCGGGTAGCCCTGGCTGGCGAAGTCGCCAAGGAGCTCCTGCCTCGACCGCGATGTCTCGATCGACAGTACATCGGCATCCATGTCCGCGATCGCCGCCAGGATCGGTCCGAATTCCGAGTAGCACATGTGCGTGTGGATCTGCGTCGAGTCACGTACCCCGCTGGTCGCCAGCCGGAACGCCTGCACGGCGTCCTTCAGGTAGCCGGCGCGCTCGTCGTTGCGAAGCGGGAGGCCCTCCCGTATCGCCGGCTCGTCGACCTGGACGATGGATATCCCTGCCGCTTCCAGGTCCGTGACCTCGTCCCTGAGCGCGAGCGCCACCTGCTGGCACGTGTTTGCACGCGGCTGATCGTCCCTGACGAACGACCACTGCAGGATCGTGACCGGGCCGGTCAGCATCCCCTTCACCGGTTGCTTCGCGAGGGACTGAGCGTAGCGTGCGATATCGACCGTCATCGGGCCGCGCCGCTGCACGTCTCCGAACAGGATAGGCGGCTTGACGCAGCGCGAGCCGTAGCTCTGGACCCACCCGTTCGACGTGAAGGCGAACCCTTCGAGCTGCTCACCGAAGAACTCCACCATGTCGTTGCGCTCGAACTCGCCGTGGACGAGGACGTCGAGGCCCCATGCCGCCTGCTTTTCCACGCACCGGCGGATCTCGTCCCGCACGAAATTCTGGTATTCGGCGTCGGCCAGCTTGCCCGCTCGCCAGGCCGACCGCGCCCGCCGCACCTCTGCCGTCTGCGGAAACGACCCGATGGTGGTCGTCGGGAACCTCGGCAGCTTGAAACGCTTCTGCTGCTCGGCGGCCCGCCTCTCGTATGCGGAGCCCCGCCTCAGCATCGACTCGTCGATGGCAGCGACGCGACGCCGTACGGCCGCGTTCCGGATTCTCGGAGATGCCTTCCGCCTGGCGATCGCCTCGGCCGACGCTTCGAACGGCCTGCCGGTCGGCGAATCCGCTCCGCCCTGCCCCGCGAGCGCGACGACCTCGCCGACCTTCTGGGCCGCGAATGCGAGCCAGGCCTTGAGCTCCTCGTCGAGGCCGGTCTCGGACTGGAGGTCGAACGGTACGTGGAGGAGCGAGCACGAAGGGGCCACCAGGACGCGTTCGGCGCCGAGCGCTCTGACCGCACGGCGGACGAGGCCGTGGGCGGCAGTAAGGTCGGCACGCCACACGTTGCGGCCGTCTACGACCCCGGCCGACAGCACCATGCTCCCGGGCAGCGCTCGCAGGACTGGATCGAGCTGCTCAGGAGACCTGACGAGGTCTACGTGGAGCCCGTCGAGCCCCGATCCGGTGGCGAGTGTGAGGTTCTCTCGAAGGGGCCCGAAGTACGTCGCCAGGAGCACGCGCGGGCGTCGGGCGAACGCAGCCACGGCACGCAGCGCGCGCCGGTAGGCGGAGTTCGCGGCGGACGAGAGGTCGAGCACGAGGCAGGGCTCGTCGAGCTGCACCCAGGCGACGTTCTGGTCCGCGAGGGTTCCGAGCAGCTTCTCGTACGCTGGGAGGAGCGAGTCGAGCAACTCGAGCGGCGACCCCGATCCACCCGCCATCTTCGACAGCATCAGGAAGCTGACCGGCCCAAGCAGGACGGGCCGGGGCTCGACTCCCGCATCCCGCGCCTCGGTTAGCTCGGACAGCAGCTTCGATGTGTCCGTGTCGAACCGTTGCCCACGCTCCAGCTCAGGGACGATGTAGTGGTAGTTCGTGTCGAACCACTTGGTCATCTCCATGGCAGGGACGTCGACGCCGATCTTTCGGTCCTGCATGCCGCGCGCCATCGCGAAGTACGTCATGAGGGGCTCGGCGATCCCTCGGAACCGGGCGGGCACAGCGCCCAGCATCACGGCGGTGTCCAGCGCGTGGTCGTACAGAGAGAAGTCGTTCGACGGGATGACGTCGACCCCCGCTGCCTTCATCAGCGTCCAGTGCTTGCGCCGCAGCCGGGCGGCGACTGCCTGCATCTCGGCCGCGGTCGTCTTTGACGACCAGTAGCTCTCGACCGCCCACTTCAGCTCGCGGTCGGCGCCCATGCGGGGAAATCCGAGGCACGACGAACGCAGCTTCATTTCGACTCCAAGGGTGCTGTGCAGGCTGCGTGGATGGCCTGCAAAACGGTGCCGCGATCCAGTGTAAGGCTAGCCGCCGGGGTATCATGCGGCGTCCGCAGCACACGTCCCTTCCCCCGCATGCCAGTGGCGGGGGGCACCAACCGCCCCCCGTAGAGACTCCGATGACCGTCCGCGTGACCGATGGCGAGACTGAACGGATGCTGGTCCGCGAACCGCAGGGCCGCGTCGAGAGCGACGCTTCGAGGGGTGGTCGCGCGATGAGGGCGATCCGCGTCCTGATCGCAGACGACGACGACGCGTTCCGGTTGCTGGCACGCCGAGAACTGGGTCGAGACGCCCGCTTCACGGTCCTGCAGGACGCGGGCGACGGCGCGGAGGCGGTCAGCATCGCCTCGCGGGAACGCCCGGACGTCGTCCTGATGGACATCCGGATGCCCGTGATGGACGGCGTCGAGGCAACGCGCCGGATACTGGAAGCCTATCCCGACATGGCCGTGATCATCGTGTCGTCGTTTGCCGACCTGGAGCCCGCCACCATCGGGGCGCGGGCGCGTATCGACAAGTCGGAGTTCAACTACCGCCGGGTGCTGGACGCTCTCGGGGTCGAGCAGGCCGGCACCTCGGTGCGGGAGTCGCCGACTATGCCGCCGGTGCACCGGACGAAGGCGCTCAGGGTGGTCGTCACCGGCGGGAGCGGCCGTCTCGGCCAGTACGTGATCCCTGAGCTGCTGCAGCACGGCTACCGGGTCGTCAATGCCGACCGCGCGGCCATCGCAGGCGGGGATGTGCCGGCCATGCGCATCGACGTCACCAACTTCGGCGACGTCGTGTCTGCCCTCGCTGGCGCCGACGCCGTGATCCACCTTGCGGCGATTGCGAACCCGCTCGAGGACCCGGAGAACCGGGTCTTCGGCGTCAACCTGCAGGCCGCCTGGAACGTGCTCGAGGCGGCCCATATCCATGGCATCCCCAGGATCGTCATGGCGTCGTCGGTCAACGCCATCGGGGCCGTCTTCTCCAGGGAGCTCGTGCCGCCCCTGTACTTCCCGATCGACGAGGACCACCCGACACGGGCCGAAGACGCCTACAGCCAGAGCAAGTGGCTGGGCGAGGAGCTGGCGAAGGGTTTCTGCCGCCGCCGGAAGGTGCAGATCGCGAGCATGCGGTTCCACGGGCTCTGGGACCACGCCCGCCAGCGGGCCCATCAGGCGAGCTCGAACTCCGATCCGACCGGGCGCGCCGCCATGCACTTCTGGGGCTGGGTCGACCGCTGGGACGCCGCGCGTGCATGTCGTATGGCGATCGAACGCGAGTGGGACGGCCACCGGGCGTTCTTCATCAACGCGGCCGACACGACCCTGACGGTCCCGACCGAGGAGGCCATCCGCCGGGTGTACCCGGGCGTGCCGGTCCGGAAGCCGCTACCCGGCTTCGCATCGGCCATCGACACCGGGAACGCCGAGCGTGTGCTCGGCTGGCGGCCGGAGCGTACCTGGCGGGAGTCGTAGGCGAACGCTCTCCTTGCGAGAGCGAGAGCCCTGGTGGAGCCGTCGGCGACCCGCCAGACGCGAGGCGGGCGCATGCCATTACGGCACGCGCCCGCCCAACTGCGGACTGCGTCGTTCGCCGGCGGCGTGGCCGCCGGTTCCAGCTCTAGCGGCGGTCGCCGCGGTCGCCACGGTCGGGGCGACCCCCTCCCATGCCGCCGCCCATCCCGCCGCCGTCGCGGCGCGGCGGGCGGGGCTGAGCCTCGCTGACGGTGATCTGGCGGCCGGCCGCCATCGTGTTGTTGAGGCGAGAGATCGCCTCACGGGCTCCGTTTTCGTCGGCCATCTCAACGAACCCGAAGCCGCGCGAGCGACCGCTCTCGCGGTCCATGATCACCTTGGCCGACACCACCTGGCCGGCCTTTTCGAAGATGCTCCGTAGCTCGTCATCGGTCACGCTGAAGGACAGGTTGCCCACGAACAGGTTCTTAGCCAATTGAACTCCTATGCCGGACTGGACTCCGCGGGAAGGGCCGGTCCACGTTCGCCCGCCATTCAGCGCGAGGCCGGGGCTCCTCTCGCCCCCTTGGCACGGTTGCGTAGCATAGCGGTTCGCTTGAAGGGTGTCATCCCCGGCGTTGGCGGCCATGCCGGGCGCTTCAACGGGAAGCCGAGCTAGCTTCCGATCCGGGGCCCCCGCGAGCACATCCCGCGCAGCGCCTCGAGGGCGGACAGCACCGCCAGGCGGCTGGTCCGCGGGTTCTCCGCGCTGGGCTGGTTTACGAAGCGCAGGGTGAACTGCCCGAAGGCT
>Ga0233425_10004360_pt1 | contig 23895 bp, 25 predicted proteins | sample Watercolumn_Towu_2_FD_181712 | JGI IMG/M metagenome (GOLD analysis project Ga0233425, IMG submission 181712) | Freshwater microbial communities from Lake Towuti, South Sulawesi, Indonesia - Watercolumn_Towuti2014_140_MG | ecosystem: Environmental > Aquatic > Freshwater > Lake | place... | reverse complement strand
CGTTAAAAGCCTTTATGGAAGTCACTAAAAAGGTGTTGATTCGGAATAGATGAGCCAAAACTGGTATTGGCGGACAAGGAGTCTGGGAGCATGAAAGACTGCGGGTCCGCCTGATTATTCTTTTTTAGGGAATGTCCCAAAGTTACGTGAAAGCGGACTCAAGAGGTGTTGATTTTGTGGTTGTCCAAAGGGGATTTTGTTGCCCAATCCCGGCCCTGATTTCTACGTGGGTTCCCGATTAATCAGATGGTCTAAAGGGAAAAAAGTTATTATATTGGCCTGCTTAATCAAAAAAACGATAATGATTAAGTTGTGTTGTGATCATGGCGTTTAGGTGGACAATCCACAAAATCAACACCCCTTGAGTCTGAACGATATTTGGCATTGATTCCCTCAACAACACAACTATCACGTAACCTTGGGACAAACTCCTTTTTTATTTTGGGCGGGCCGGTAAACACGGACTTCCACCTTCTCAATCGTGGCTAGCCCGGCCCCTATTTCCGACTCGATTAGGGTTAGGAAGCGCTCCAAATTTTCCCGCGTATCGACGATTTCGATCAGCACCGGCAGGTCTTCGGAAAGCCGTTCGATTTTGAAGGTGTGGATGACGCTGTTGGCTCCAAAGCCCATCATACCCCGCAGGACCGTGGCCCCGGCTAACCCTTTTTCCCGGGCCTGACGAACGATCCACTCATATAAGGGTTTCCCGTGATGTTTGTCCCGTTCGCCGACAAAAATTCTGAGCAGGGACCCTGCTTGGGTCAAGAACATATCTGCCTCCAGATCAGGTGGACCAGGCTCCGACCACCCCATACGGCCATTAAACCGAAAAGGAGATGACCGAGAATATTCAGGAATCCTAGAATAATTTCCTGATCCCGCAACAGATTAAACGTTTCCCCGCCGAAGGCCGAGTAGGTGGTAAATCCGCCCAGAATCCCGACAAATAAGAAGGCCCGCACATCCGAGGAAAAAGCACCATATCCATCGGCCAGTTGAGCCAAGAAGCCCAGGACAAAGCAACCGAGAATGTTGACGACTAAGGTGCCGTAAGGAAATTCAAAATTTTTCAAGCCATTCTGGACAAAACCACTGACCAAGTACCGTGATATGGATCCGATAAAGCCGCCGACTCCGACCAGAATAATTCGTGTCATGAACTTTTCCTAATTTATGGACAGCAAGGTGTTTCAGTATAGAGCAAACCGACTCAAAAAAACTGACTGATTGAGACTTTACACTCGGCAATAAAATTTTCGACCTTAACCCCGAAACAGATCAAAGCAAAAATAATGAAAACATCAATGACTGGTCAACGCCGGGGAAGGGCTTTCGGCGCAGAGGGCCGGGTTCATGGCCTGTTCCGACCTGAAGACCTGCTGTCTCCAAATCGGGGCCTGCTTAAGTTCCAGGGCCATGCGGGCCAGAACCGGCGGCGTATGCCAGGCGGGGATCACCGTCGTTCGAAACTCTCCCGAGACCCGGCCGGAGAGGATAAGCTTCATGGAGGTTCGGATTTCCGCCAAGGAAATCGTCGCTCCGGCACATTGTCGGTAGGATTCCTGGTCTAAAGGGCCTTTAATATCCATGGCCAGATAGTCGATCAGATGACGGTCGATCAAAGATTCAAGAATCTGCGGTCGGGTCCCGTTGGTGTCCAATTTAACCGACAATCCTAAGGCCCGGATTTTTCCCAGGAGGTCCCCCAAGTCTCCATGCAAGGTAGGTTCCCCACCGGTGACGCAGACCCCGTCCAGCCAATTGCGCAAGACGGTTAATTTTTTTTCGATATAGAACCAGGGAAAAGAAGCCAGTGTTTCCGGATGAAAGACCAGGTCCGGGTTATGGCAAAAGGGGCAGCGCAGATTACAAGAAGGCAGAAAAAGGACTGCACAGATCTTGCCCGGCCAATCGATAAAGGAGGATTCAATAAACCCTTTAATTTCCATACTGGGTGCTTAAATATTTTTTGATGGGAACGGCCCCGACTACGGCCGTGCTGTCGTTCAAGATGAGGATCGGCAGTTCCCGCTGGGCAACGTCGACCATTTCATGCCAAGCCAGATGGGCTAGGGCCTCGGCGTTATTATCGCCCAGCATCTCTTCCTGGATGCCCAGAGAGGCAAGATTGAAGTGGTTTTTAATGTAATGGCATTTCTGGCAATCGGCTTTGGTGAATAACGTCATGATCGGTCTCCTTTTGAGGTGAGCAAGGAAAAAGGTTCAGGGCGAAAAAGGTCCACATTCAGCGTTCGGAGAAAAACATTTTTTGGTTTAAGTCCGCATCTCCCGGTCGAGAGGTGCGATTCAGGATGAAAAAATCGCCTCTCCCTTCCCTAGGCGTCGAGGGAGAGGGAGGATGATAGCGCTACAACACTCAAGACCGGATTTCTTTCAGGTCCGGGCTGATGATTTCATTTTGGGGGAAGTAGGGTGTGTTTCGATATCGGTCCTTTAATTCCCCCAGTTTCCCTTTATTCCAACTGGACACTTTGGTGAAATAACCGGTGATGCGGGTAATCCCGTCCACTTCGGTTGACTGGCAATACAGACAATTGTCCCGCAGACCGCGGGAAGTTTGACCGCAGAGCCGGCAGGTAGTGAATTCCGGAGAAAAGGCGATCTGATCGTTTTTGGTCAGTTTGAAGGTCTTGATGATAAAATTGGCCAAGGATTCCTTAGAGGGATCGGATTCTCCGATCCAGATATGTGTCAGTGCGCCGGCCTCAATCAAGGGATGGAAGAGTCCCTCAAGCCGGACCCGATCGATCGGATTGATGCGAGTCGACACATTGAAAAGGGTGGAATTAGTGTAATAGATTTCTCCGAGATGCTTTTGACCTTTAACCACCCTGGCGGCCTGGGCGGGATATTTTTGCAGATCCAGCTTGGCAAACCGATAAGCCGTACTCTCGGCGGGGGTCTGTTCCAGGACGAAACGCATTCCGTATTTTTGACTGAAGCGGTCCGCTACCAGTTTCATCTGGGCGATCACTTTGAGACCGAATTTAATGGCCCGATCTGATTCATGCAGTTCTTCTCCGGTGTGATACTGAACCAGTTCATTCAAGCCAACCATGCCGATCAGGTAGGTAGCCCGTTCCATCCGCAGATAGGGACTTCCATCACGGTTCATGGTCAGTAACGACAACGGACCTGTTTCGCCCAAAGCCAACAACTTTAAAATAAAGGCCCTCTTTTGCAGATGGGCATCCACGGCCAACTCGACGCTTTCCGCTAATTTAGTGAAAAGGGCGGTATCGTTCCCCTCAGCGTGATAAGCCAGACGAGGAAAATTAACGGTCACATTTTGTAAGGCGCAGTAGCGCATCTTCCAAGGTTCCAGGGCATCTAAGAGATCTTGAGCCTCCAATTTAAAACTTAAGCGGCAGCATTCAGAAATTTTGGCTGTCTGCCCCCGGTCAAAGACAAAATAGGTGTTGCCTTTGACCGTGGCCACTTCACAAATGTGGTTCAAAAAGTCTTCGTGGCCTGGGGTCTGAAAGAATTTTTCAGTGATATGAACCAGCGGTTTGGGGAAGAAAAAGGGCCGCCCGGCCCCATCCCCTTCCTTAAAGACATCGAACAAGAGCCAGACAAATTTTTGGGCCAGGGGGAGATAGTCGAGGTAGGTTTTCCCGGTGTATTCACCGCCGGGCCCGATGGCCGGAACCCCCTCAAAATGTCGGGGCACTTCCCAGTAGAGATTGATGTCCGTAAAAATGGCTTGGCCCCCTCGGGCCACGGCTTGCTGGGAGAATTCAAAAATCAGCATCTGGGCCAGTTGTTTGATCTCCCGGTCGGAGAGCCCTTCCAAATAAGGGGCGAAAAAGAGATTGACCGCGTCCCAACCGATAGCCCCGGCAAAATGGCTTTGTAATGCCGCAGCAAATTTTACCATATGGGCTAAAAGGACCTCCGGATGCTTGGCTGGTTTAGCCATGGACAGGGCATTCGGCAGGTTTAAGCCGAATTTTTTAATGTATTCCAGAGACTGGCCTGAACAATAAGGCCGATCAATAAAACCTAAATCATGGAGGTGGATGTCTCCCCTCATGTGAGCATCACCGACCTGAGGAGAGAATACATTTAACAACGCATATTCTTTTTTGATCCCTTCGGCCAAAGTCAAATTGGTGGCCTCCGGGCCGTGAGGGACATTGGCATTCTCTTTATTGGGATGAACGATCATCTGGTCGACGTCATAGAGAGGCACCCCTAAACGGGTATGCATAATCCGGGCTTTCTCCAGGCCACGCTCAATCAGTTTGGAATCGACTAGTTCACGGATCAGAGGGGCTGTGATCATGGATATCTTGGTGGAAAAGATAAATTCTTCAACCTCTTTACTGATGGCTTCGGCTGTGTCCGGATCAACAAAAGTTTCCCGAACCAAGGCATTGACAATCCGCCGCCTATCCCAGGAAACTAGATCTTCATTGGATGTGCGAACAAAAAGGGCTAGATCGGTAGTTTCTTTGTCCTCGGCTTCCCCAGGTTTTTGAGATAATTCTATAACGGTCCCCATGCCCTTTTCCCCTTCCTCTTTTTTAGAATAATGATCCCTTATCTTGTGTGGCAGAAAGGTTAAAGCACAATATATGGTATGTCAAGAAAAAAATAAAGGGCTTAAACCCTTAAGGTCTAAGCCCTTTTAATCAGGAAGATTTTGCTTGAATTTTTTTTTAGAAGGGTGTCTTTTTCCGGTTTTCCCAGCCTTCTAAACTTATCTTTTCAGGCGGCCCACCTCGATTAAGTCCTGCCGCAGTCGCTCCCGATTGGCCGTCCGCATGGGGACCAAGGGAAGCCGCGGCGGACCGGCTGGAAGACCCATCATTTGTAAGGCTTCTTTGACCGGAACAGGGTTGGTTTCGATGAATAAGGTTTTGACTAAGGGCAACATTTTATAGTGGATCTCCCGGGCCTCGGCCCACTGCCCTTCCTTCATCAGCTTGCACAGGGTGGTGTATTCCCGGCCGATGACATTGCCCACGGCGCAGATCACGCCGTCACCGCCCAGGGCCATTAGAGAATAAGTCAAGGCATCCTCTCCGGAAAGGAGGAAAAAGGATTTCCCCTTTCTTTTAATTCCGGCAATGATGTCCATGGTCTGGGTGATATCCCCGCTGGCATCCTTCAACCCGATTATGTTATCTATTTCCGAAAGCTTGATCAGAGTCTGCGGATCGATGTTTTTCCCTGTCCGCCCGGGGATATTATAGATAATAATTGGCAAGTTGGTGTTTTTAGCCACAGCTTCAAAGTGTGCCAACATACCGTCCATGGTCGGTTTGTTATAATAAGGACCCACCTGCAGAGTGGCGTCGGCCCCAACTTCCTCGGCATGTTTGGTCATCATGATCGCTTCATAAGTGCTGTTGGAGCCGGTGCCGGCGATTACCGGAACCCGTCCTCTGGCTTCCTGAACGGTAATCTCAATGACCTTATTGTGTTCTTCGTGATCGAGGGTCGGGGACTCCCCGGTAGTTCCGCAGGGGACCAAGCCATCCACTTTTTCTTCTTCGATCAGGTAATTGACCAGTCGGCGCAGACCGTCAAAGTCGACGGTGAAGTCATCTTTAAAAGGGGTAACCAAGGGTATATGGCATCCTGAAAAGTCTCGAAATTTCATAATGTACCTCCTAAGTACCGCCTGATTTTATTGTCCAAGGCAAGGGAAAAGGGAAAAATCGGGGACAATTTTCCGGCCGGGGCCAATGTTCCGTCCGAATCTTTGTTTGCTTTATTATATAAAACTTATAGCCTAAAACTGTAACTTTGTCAATATGTTTAGGCCGTTTAAATCATGTTGCAAAAATGAGATGAATAAATTACACTTTAAACATCCGTCCTTGGTGATGGGCAGGGGAAAAATGAACTTTAAACGCCGTTTTTAAGTGAGGAGAACGAACCAATGAGGCTATTAATCCGGCTAAGCTTTGCCGCGATTATCTTATTAAATATCTGGAGCTGCACTTCCGTTCATAAGCTTAATCTGGACTATCATGCCGGCACCGCTCTTCCGGGGCCCGGGAAGACCATCAAATTTGCCGTGATTCCATTCGAGGATACCACCTGGAACGGGTTGCAGAATCCCCACTGGGTTGGCCAGGCGAATCTCTACGGGCATCAACTGGAAAGTCCCTTATCCATCTCTTACCTGGTTACACGGGGCGTTAAAAATGAGATGGCCGCCTTTGGTTATCAACTCAGCAGCGATGAAATTTATTCCATTCAGATCAATCGCCATGACCTTAAGACCCTCCTAAAAAGAATTCCGCACATCCATGTTGATTTTTTAGTGGGTGGAACGATTAATCATTTTTTTGTTCAGCAGGTCGGCCGTTTAATCGCCGAAGTGGAAATCGAGGCGTATTTGATCCGTTTCCCCTTAGGTGAGATTGGCTGGACCAAAAAAATCGGACATCGCGAGGTCCGCATACCCTATCCGCCGGAGGAATTTACTCCGCAAAGTGCGGTCATCTTGAATAATCTGCTGGATAAGACCTTGAAGGATTTGTTTAGAAATTCTGATTTTCGAAGTCATATTGAACCTGAGACAAAAAGATAGCCTGGCAACCCCACCAACCTTAGTGAATGATGGCAACCAAAGACCGGCAGATTATCCATATGGATATGGACGCTTTTTACGCTTCCGTCGAGGTATTGGATAATCCCGCTTTAAAAGGTCGGCCGGTGGTTGTCGGGGGGCCGAAGAAAAGAGGGGTGGTTTCAGCGGCCTCTTATGAGGCTAGAAAATTCGGAGTTCATTCGGCTATGCCCATGGCTACGGCAGTACGTCTTTGTCCCCAAGGTATCTTTTTGCCGGTCAGGATGGGCCGGTATAAAGAGCTTTCCGATCAAATTTTTGAGATTTTTCTGCGCTACACCCCTCTGGTTGAGCCCCTTTCTCTGGATGAGGCCTTCCTGGATGTCACGGCTTCAATCCACCTTTTCGGGCCGGCCGAAGAGATTGCTAAACAGATCAAACAATCGGTACAGGAAGAAATCGGTTTGACCGTCTCAGCCGGGGTGGGTCCTTCCAAATTAACGGCCAAGATCGCCTCTGATTTGAATAAACCGGACGGTTTGACTATTGTTCCGGAAGGAAAGGTGCGCCAATTTTTAGCCTCTCTGCCGATTGAAAAACTTTGGGGTATAGGAAAGGTAACGCAACGGGATCTTTCTTTATTGAATGTCAAGACCGTCGGCGATTTGAGCCGTCTGCCCAAAGACCTTCTGCAACGGCGCTTCGGCCAACAGGGGCTTCAATTATATTTTTTGTCAAAGGGCATTGATGATCGACCGGTCCTGGCGGACAGAAAGATCAAATCCATCGGCCGGGAAGAGACCTTCGGGGAAGATATTTTAGACAAAGAAAAGGCTAAAAAGGAAATTCTGCGTTTAAGTCAGCGGGTTTCAAAACGATTAAGGAGGCATAAAGTCGGAGGACGAACCATTTCCCTTAAGGTGACCTATGCCGATTTTTCCCGGATCAGCCGTTCCGTTACCATACCGGCTGCAACGGATGATGGTCGAAAGGTTTATGGTCATTCCCTGGAACTTCTGGAAAAGACCGAAATCGGGGAAAAGCCGATCAGACTGCTGGGAATTTACCTTTCTCAATTGTCCAAACCGGGAGAAGGTCAATTGCCATTGTTCGAGACTGACGATGGGATAACAAGAGGGAGTCTGCTCAACCGGGCCATGGACAGGATTCAAAGTAAATATGGGGATCAGGCTATTGTTCCCGGGACCCTCTTGGATTAGTGACAGATTGCTGAAAAAGGCCCACATACTGCGTTGCCCTCATTCCTCGTCATTGCGACGTACTAATTATGTACGACTCATTCCTCGGAATTTCGGGCGCCTTGTATCTGGACCTTTTTGAGCAATCTGTAAAATATTATTTCAGCATATTATTAGATCATTTTCCTTTGAACTCTTTCCCTCATAAAAAGCTTCTCTCCTGGTTTCGAAAAAACCAAAGAAAACTGCCCTGGCGAACCGAAAGAACTCCTTACACCACCTGGATTTCGGAAGTCATGCTCCAGCAGACCCAGGTCAAACAAGTTGAATCTTACTTTAAATTATTTTTAGATCGATTTCCCGATATCCAGACCCTGGCCAAGGCCCCTTTGGAAAGGGTCCTGAAGGTCTGGGAAGGCTTGGGGTATTATAGCCGGGCCCGTCATCTCCATCAAACTGCCCAAATTCTGGTCAGCCGATGTAACGGGGGAATGCCCTCCGATTTTGAAGAAGTCCTTAAATTGCCGGGGATCGGACGGTCCACCGCCGGGGCTATTCTCAGTTTGGCCTTTGGGAAGCCGTTCCCGGTCCTGGACGGCAATATTCGGCGGGTATTAATCCGATTTTTCTATTTCAACCGGAGACTCCGCACCGGGGATAGTCAAAGCCAACTCTGGAAAAGGGCTGCTCAGATCCTTCCCGCAAAAAACGCCGGCCGGTTCAATGAGGCTTTAATGGAATTGGGGGCCTTGGTTTGCACTCCTAACAATCCGGAATGCGGCCGCTGCCCTCTTCAGGAAACCTGTCGGGCCTTCCGAGTTGGTCGTCAAAATGATCTTCCCTTAAAAGGGCCGTCTAAAAAGATTCCCCATTTTGATGTGACGGCGGCCGTCATCAGGAAGGGGGATAAAATCTTGATTACTCAACGTCCGGCCAAAGGTTTATTGGGCGGTCTCTGGGAATTTCCCGGAGGAAAGAAAGAGCCCGGCGAGTCTTTGGAAGATTGCCTTAAAAGGGAAATCCGCGAGGAATTGAGTATTGAAGTCAAAGTCGGGGAAGGGTTTATTCAGGTCCCTCATGCTTACAGTCATTTCCGGATTACCCTGCATTGCTACTTTTGCCGCTGGGTCAAGGGGAGACTGGCCCCTCTAGGGGTAAAAGATTATCGGTGGATCCATCCGGAGGAATTGGATCATTTCGCCTTCCCCAGAGCGGATCAAAAAGTGATTGCATATTTAACCAAACATATTTGAAAGTTAGGGATAAATTCTCAGATCCAATACGGCAAGAATTAAAAGGAGCACCAATGAAAAAAATGATTATAACGGTTGGCATAACCGGATCACGGATAACGCGCCAGCAAACCCCTTATATTCCGATTACACCGGAGGAAATCGCCCAGTCCGGCATCGAGGCCTGGAGGGCCGGGGCGGCTATCCTTCATATTCATGTTCGAGACCCTAAGACCGAGTTGGGCACCCAGGACCTAACCCTCTTCAGAGAAGTCGTCGATCGGATTCGCAGTGATACCGATGCGTTGTTGTGCTTGACGACCAGCGGAATCCCCGGACGTAATCTGCCGATCGAAGACCGGCTTCAACCGCTGGCCTTAAAGCCTGAACTGGTTTCTTTCGATGCCGGTTCAATCAATATGGGCCCTAATATCTTTCTTAATTCGCCGGAATTCTTAGAGGCCCTGGCCAGGGCTACGCTGGCCCAGGACATTAAACCTGAACTGGAGGTTTTTGAAGTCGGGATGGTTTATGCCTGTCGGCAATTTCTACAGAAAGGACTCTTAAAAGCACCTTTGCACTTTCAATTTGTTTTAGGGACCCAGTGGGGGATGCCGGCTACAGCCAAAGCCCTTGTTTACATGCAGGAGATCATTCCTGAGGGGGCGACCTGGTCGGTGATTGGGATCGGTGCCGGGCAACTCCCCATGGCCGTGATGGGTATGGCCTTGGGTGGCCATGTCAGGGTCGGGTTGGAAGATAACATCTACTATTCTAAAGGTGTGTTGGCCAAAAGCAACGCCGAGCTGGTTGATAGAATGATTCGAATTGCCAAAGAATACGGCCGGGAAGTGGCCAGCCCTTCAGAAGCACGCAAGATTCTGGATTTGGCACCCCGGCGGTAGTCCAATCGTCAGCCACCATCATGAAGTTTGCAGCCTTAAGGAGTGACCCGCCTACGGCGGTCAAGAAAGACCTGAATGAGCCAGGTCAAAATTTGTCCAACCGATGAGGAAATAAGGCCAGAGAAAAATTTATGATCTAATTGTCAGAAAATAAAGCGATCTTTCCCCTGGTTTTTAGGGTAGTGATGCATTTCCTTTAGTAAATATCTTGACTTGAAAATTTATTTTAGATAAATTTTTTGAATGTGTTGAGAGTCCCCTCTTAACATCCAATCCAATTAAAGGACAAACCGATGCTCGAAGCGGGGATTTTTTTACCAGGAACTCCGGTTATGTTTACTGTCTCAGGGGCTGTGGGGAAAAAGGGGCATACTTTTTTCCGAGGGTGCAACGAAGGTCATTATATCATCTTAGATCGTCCAAATGATGACAAAGGGGTGCCGTTATCCTTAAAAGACCATATGCCCTGCATCGTCCGTTTTCTTTTTCAGGGTATGGTCTATGCCTTTCAATCGAAAATTATCCGCGTGATAAGTTATCCTTACCCTTTTGTTTTTATTGAGTATCCTCAAAAAATCGATTCCATTAATCTGAGAAATGACGAGAGGTACGCCGTTCAGATACCGGCAATTTTTTCGGAGCAGGCTATGGAAAGTACCGAAGAGGGGAACTTACAGGGGAACCTGATCGATCTGTCGGTAACGGGTGGCCTTCTAGAGGTTAACCGGTCCTTCAATTCTGATACCCTGCTTTTTTTGGCTTTTAATCTGCCCAATGAAGAGTTGATTCTGAATCTGGCCTGTAAGGTCAGGAGGATCACAAAAAAAGAGGAGACCTATCATTTGGGATTGAAATTTTCAGTTCTTGAGGATCCCGATATTGAAAAAATAAAACGCTACCTTGGTTTTTTGGGGACGTTAAAGATTCAGAAATAGTCGATTAACTCCTTTCAACTCCTTTCCCCCCTTTCATATTCCCTCTTCCCATGAAGAACGGATTTTTTTCTTTCTCCGCCGTAACCGGCGCTCTTTTTGTTTGCGGATTTTTTCCTTTTGGAGCAGTTGTTGGTCTGTTCCGCCTTGAAGCGCTTCGATTTTTTCAACCAATAATCTCCAGGCCAGATACCGGTTCAAGCTCTGAGAGCGCTCTTTCTGCATCTTAACTTCAAGACCGGTAGGCAGATGCTTCAAGTAAACAGCGCTTGAAGTTTTATTGACCTTTTGGCCTCCGGCCCCTTGGGATCGGATAAACCGCTCGAGGACATCTTCTTCCCGGATACCTAATCGTAACAGAGTTTCCTGCATTATCTTCATTTTTTCTGGACTGACGGCCATGGGTTCAGGCTTTCCGGTCTGTGAAATCAAATGAGTCTAGCATGGAAAGACCACTATTTACAACCAAAGCAACCGGTTTTGTAAAATATCTTGACAAATAAGATAAGAAAGAGAAACTTATTGCCGTAAAAGCTGTCTGGACCTGGCCATTAAACGGATCAAGGGGGAAGAACGAATGAAAAACACCAAACTTATTTTAAGGACAATCGGCATCCTGGTCATCCTCTCCGCCATTACTCTGACCGCTTTCGCCGCCGGCAAGGGGATTGGGATTTCCGGCGATGAAGCCCTTTAAAGGCTTATCGATGGAAATACCCGTTTTGTAGAAGGTAAGCCGACCCAAAAGGATCTAGGAAATACTAGAAGGACAGACCTCTCCAAAGGACAGCAACCCTTTGCAGTAATCGTTAGCTGTTCCGATTCCCGAGTTCCACCGGAACACGTCTTTGATCAGGGTCTGGGAGACCTCTTTGTGGTTCGGGTCGCCGGAAATATTGTCGATCCCCTGGAACTAGGCAGTGTGGAATATGTTGTTGAACACCTCGGGGTTCCCTTGGTTCTTGTTTTGGGACACCAGTACTGCGGTGCCGTGAAGGCCACTGTTGATGGCGGAAAACCGGAAGGCAATATCGGAGTTATTGTCAAAAAGATTTCTCCGGCTGTCAAGCAGGCCAAAGGGAAAGTGAAAGATAAGGATAAACTCCTGGATGCAGCCATCCTTGAAAACGCAAAAAATACGGCAGCGGCCCTGATTAAAAAGAGCGGGATCATCAAGCATCTGGTTGAGGGTCAGAAAGTGAAGATTGCCGCCGGCGTCTACAGCCTGGCTACGGGAAAGGTTGAGTTGGTGGATTTGGGCGCCGGGAAAGAAAAAAAATGATAGAGGATTCTGGGGGGCAAAGGTTTAAGAACATAGCCTCGACCTTTTTCCTTGACCCCTTGAATCTATTTTCAACCGGCCTTAAGGCTATGCCCTGGTAAAAATAGGGATCTACTTCGGCAATTAAATACTTAAAGATAGAGTCCGGGGGTTTTGTTTTTGAAGTTGTCCAAAGGTTCCCAGCGGGAAACCGGGAACCTTTGGACAACTTCAAAAACAAGACCCCCGGACTCCTAACGTTAGACCTTTATTCATTTTAGATCTTTAATTGCCGGAGTAATACTAACAAATCACCGGAAGTTTTTTGTGTAGTATCTGAAAGCGGGCCGGAAGGCGCCCGACCAGTTCACCGTCCATGTCGATCAGGACTTCTTCGTCGGAAGACAGTTCAATCGTTTTAGCTTTAAAGATCGTCACTTTCGGATGCTCCGCCAAAGTCCCCCGGTAGAGTCGTTTGATATTGGCCAAGACTTCCATTTTTGAGACATCACCGACAACCACAACCTCAAAAGATCCGTCATTCAAGCGGGCTTCGGGGGCCACCCACATACCCCCTCCAAAATATTGCCCATTGGCCACAACGATCGAACTGGCTCTGACTTCCATCTTTTCTTGTTCATTGATGGTCAGAACCATCCTTTTGTTCTGATAGCGAACGAGAGTAACCAAGAGCCCTTGTAAAAAACTGAGCCTTCCTCCCAGCCATTTGGAATGATGGTTTACATACCGGACCAGGTCCCCGCCAAACCCTACATCGGTCACATTGATAAAATGCCTCTGGACCGGGTTCCCCTCCAGATCAATAAATCGGACCAGGCCAATGTCCAAAAGCTTGGACTTTCCGGTTAAGGCCTGCCGGGCTGCTTTAGGCAACGCATGTGATATTCCCAGGGTCCTGACCAGATCAGCACCCGTACCATTCGGTAAGAGGGCCAGTTGAAATTCTGATGTATTGTGACTTAATAGCCCGTTGATAATTTCATTGATGGTCCCGTCTCCTCCATGGACCGCTATGGTGGTATAACCTAGATCGAGGGCTTTCCGGGCCAATTCCAGGGCATGACCGGGATGGGTCGTCTGCCAGGCTTCAAAGGGCGGTAAGATTTTTTCCAGCAAAGATCTGTGACGAGGCCAACGACGGCCTGTGCTGCCGTTGGCGCTGGCCGGGTTGACAATCAGGATCCATAATGAATTGGGTTTATTTTGAGAAGGAGAGTTCATTTATTAACAGTCTAATAATTTCAATTGATTAGAGAACACATGGACCTCGGTTTTCAGCGGGGTGACGGCTTTTTGCGAAGCCATCTTTTAATACCCTTAATGCTTTTAGATAAGAAGATATTACTCGATAAACACCCCTTGCAAAAAAAACGACCCAATCCTTATCTCTTGAAGAATTGGGTCGTTTTTTCGACTATCTTTTAGCCGGCCAGCCGCTTGGCGATTTCTGCGACATGTTGGCCTTGGAAGCGGGCAATAGCCAGTTCGTTTTCACTGGGCTGCCGGGAACCATCGGGTCCGGCGATAGTGGTGGCCCCGTAGGGAGACCCGCCTGATATTTCGCCGACCGTCATTTGTCTTTGCTCGGAGTAGGGTACACCTACCAGGATCATGCCGTGATGAAGAAGGGTGGTATGAAAACTGGTTATGGTTGTTTCCTGACCGCCATGTTGAGTGCCGGTGGAGGTGAATACGCTGCCCACTTTGCCGATTAAAGCCCCCTTAGCCCAGATCCCGCCGGTTTGATCCAGGAAGTTCCGCATCTGGGCGCACATATTGCCGAAGCGGGTGGGTGTGCCGAAAATCAGGGCATCGGCCTCAGGAAGTTCTTCAACTTTGGCCATCGGGATATGGGCAAAGGAGGCCCTGGCTTTATCGGCTCCCATACGTTCCAAGACTTCTTGAGGCACTAACTCCGGAACCTGAACCAGCCGGGTCTCGGCCCCCGGCACTTGGCGGACCCCTTCGGCCACGGCTTCGGCCATTTTATAGATGTGACCATACATACTGTAAAAAACAATAGTGACTTTCATGGCTGTCTCCTTCCGGAATATTTTTGGTTAAAACGTGTTTTCTTAACCTCTTCCTTAACCCTTGAACCTTAAGTCTTGGCCCCTTTGATCTTAAAGATTGGACAGGGCTTGTCCGATTTTTCGACCCAACTGAAAGGCCGTCTCCAGACCTTGGGCGTCGGGAATAAATTGGATCCTTAATCCCGGATCGATTATCTCAAATTTCATCTCTTCCAGTTCTTTATTGATCAGTTTGACCGCTTCCCCGCTCCAGCCGTAGGAACCGAAAGCTGCGGCGATCTTTTTTTTGGGTTTCAAACCTTTCATATACGTCAGGAAATCCATAACTGTCGGGAAAAGGCCGTTATTCAATGTGGGGGATCCGACGATAACCGCTCCGGCATCCATGATCTCGGTAATAACATCACTGCGATGAGAAGCCCGGAGATGCATGGGTTTGGCTTCCACACCCATTTCGGCCAGCCCGGTGATGATTGCTTCGGCCATTTTCTGTGTGCTCTGCCACATGGTGTCGTAAACAACGATGGCCTTTTTGCAAGGTTTTTGCTCGCTCCATTCCACATAGGCTTTGATAATCTTCAGCGGGTCCTGCCGCCAGATAATTCCATGATCCGGGCAGATGGTTTTAATATCCAACCCCATTTGAATCACTTTATCAACCAACTGAAGAATCAGGGGTGCATAGAGCAACAGAATATTGGCAAAATATTTCTTGGCGTGAGGCATGATGGCCTCCCCTACCTGATCATCAAATCGCTCCAGGGCCGCATAATGCTGGCCGAATCCATCACTGGAAAATAACAGCGCTTCTTCCTTAAGATAAGAAAACATGCTGTCCGGCCAGTGGACCATTCGGGTTTCCAGGAATTGCAGGGTCCTCTTTCCTAAGGGCAATACCCCGCCGTTTTCCACCGGTTGGTAATTCCACTTTTCTCGAAAATGGAGGGAAAGATTCTTATGCCCCATTTTTGAGCAATAGAGCGGTTTATCCTCCCCGATTTTGTGCATAACCCTGGGCAAACCGCCGGAATGATCCATCTCCGTATGGTTGCTGACCACCTGATCAATTTTTTTAGGGTCGATGATCTGGGCGATCTGGCCCAGGAGTTGATCGGCAAATTCTTTCTTAACCGTATCAATCAGGGTCACTTTCTCATCCAGGATGAGATAAGCGTTATAGGTCGTCCCCTCGGGAGTGGCGTAGCCGTGAAAATCCCTTAAATTCCAGTCCACTACTCCCACCCAATAAATGTCTTTTGCAATTTCAACTGGTTTCATCTCGTTTTCCTCTTATGAAATAATAGAATCTATGAAAAAGATTCTGAAGGGTAATCATTGTATTAATCCGTCATGTCCCGTTAGGGACGTGACACCACGAAGGATGAAAATATCACCTCGTAAGGGCGGGTTTTAAACCCGCCCCTACAGCGCCCCAACAGAGGCTACGGTGGTAAAAATCTATCTTCTAATTAATCTTTCTGGGGGGCGGCCAGAGGCAGGGTTATTTTAACGATCGTTCCTCTTCCCTCTTGGCTCTCCAAGTTTAAAGAACCCCCGCTATGATCTTCAATAATTTTTTTAGAGACACTCAGGCCAAGGCCCGTCCCCCGTTGCTTCGTGGTGAAAAACGGGGTAAACAATTTGGCCCGGTCTTTCGGTTGAATCCCCGGACCATTGTCAATAACGGCAATTTCCACCTGGTCTCCCGACAAACGGGAACGGATAACCAGACGGCCTCCCTTGTCCATGGCCTCTATGGCGTTTTTTATCAGGTTTAAAAAGACTTGTTTTAATTTTTCAGGGTCTCCTTCGACCCAAAGGGGGTCCTGATCGGACTCCAAGTCTAAGGTTATGGCTTTACTTTGGCAATCCTCTTGGGAGAGGGAATACATCTCCTGCAACAGGGTATTAATGTTAATAGACCGGATCGAAAGGTTCCGAGGCCGATAGATCTCACGGAGTTCCAAAAGGAGATTCTCCAACCGCTGGACCTCATCGGAAATTATTTTCAGCTTGCTTTGACTCTTTTCGTCTGAAGCGTTTTTTAGAAGCTGCCGGGCAAATCCGCCGATCAGCACTAATGGATTTTTGATTTCATGGCTGATTTCGCCGACCAAGCGGCCTAAGGCGGCCAGTTGTTCGGATTTGGCAATCTGCTCCCGAAGGGCTTTCGTCTCCGTCAAATCCTGAATGATCCCGGTGAAAAAATATTTCCCGCCAATTTCTGAGACCGAAAAGGAAATGGAGAGAGGAAACCTCTCTCCATTCTTCCGGGTAGCTAAAAATTCCGTTTGGTGGCCGATCAATTTCGGCGTTTTTGTTTCGATAAAGCGGGCTACCGCTTTTTTGTGACCCTCCGTGCATTCCGGACCCAGGATTAACTTTAAGTCCTTCCCGATTATCTCCTTTCGGGTATAACCGAATATTTGCTCGGCGGCCTTATTAAAAACAATGACCCGGTGGCGCTCATCAATGGTTACAAATCCCTCATTGGTGTTTTCAATGGCTCCATCAAGGATGATCGATTTTTGATCCAGACAGGACGGATGATCGGTTTTTTTCATGGGCAAAGACCCGAGAAGCCGGATCGGTTATTCCTGCTCAAACTTGTCCTTGGAGGCCCCGCAAACCGGACAGGTCCAGTCATCGGGAAGGTCTGCAAAACGAGTTCCTGGTTTATACCCGTTATCCGGGTCTCCGGCGGCCGGGTCATAGATATAACCGCAAACTGAACAGACATACTTTTCCATCATTAATTCTCCTTTCCTCTTAGTGGGTTTTTATTTTTTATAAAGAGGGGACATCTCCCGTAAGGTCTGGACTACGGTTTTTAGTACCCCTAGAAATCGGTCAATATCCTCGGCGATGGTCTCTTGCCCAAAAGTAATCACTAAAGTTCCCTGGGCATCGGCAAAATCCCTTCCGATAGCCAAAAGGACATGGGAGGCCTGCAAGGCACCGGCCGCACAGGCCGAGCGGGTGGAGACCAGGATCTTTTCCTCGTCCAGCATGAGGACGATGCCTTCCCCTTCGATATACTTGATGGAAACGGAAACTAGATTGGGGAGGGACAATTCCGGGTGGCCGTTGATAAAGAGATCGTCGATCGTCTCTTCCAAGCCTTGGATCAATTTTTTCTTTAAGGTGAGGCAATGGCTGATCCGGGAATCCATATCCCGGATAGCCAGTTCGGCAGCGGCTCCCAGGCCGATGATCCCGATCAGATTTTCCGTCCCGGCCCGTTTGTTGTTTTCCTGGACACCGCCATCGAGTAAAGGCCAAAGGGCGGTCCCGGAGCGGACATAGAGCCCGCCGACCCCGGAAGGGCCGTAAAATTGATTGGCCGAAAAGCTCAACAAGTCCACCCCTAATTTCCGCACATCCACCGGTATGACCCCAACGGAGGTCACGGCATCACAATGAAGGGGGATCTTCTGTTCACGGGTGATGCGGGCGATTTCTTCAATCGGTTGAATAGTGCCGATTTCGTTATTGCTGTGCATGATCGTCACCAGAATGGTTTGATCGGTAATCGCCTTGGCCACATCAGCGGGATTGACCCGGCCGTTTTCATCCACGGCTACCGAAGAAACCTTGTAGTCGAGCATCCGCAGGCGGCGAAGAGTTCGCAAAACGGCATTATGCTCGATATTGGAGGTGACGATATGGTTTCCTTTTTTGCTGTTAGCCATGGCCACCCCTTTAATGGCCTGATTGATCGATTCCGTCCCGCCGGAGGTGAAAACGATCTCTTGCGGGGAAGGGCTGTTAATCAGGCGGGCCGTGGACTCCCGGGCTTTTTGGAGGGCCTCAGCCGCCAGGTCTCCTAACTGGTGGGGACTGGAAGGGTTTCCGTAGTTATCCCGCAGGGCGGCAATCATGGCCTCCTGGACTTCCGGTAAAATTGGATTGGCGGAGATATAGTCGAGATTGATCAGTTTCATACAACACCTTCCCTGACTCAAGTTAATGAAGCTCTTTTAACATATGCCCGCAGCCCGTACAAAACAGAGCATCCTCCGTGACTTCGATACTGCAATAGGGACAGGTGCATTTTTCCCCGCCCTCATGTTCCTCATGGTTATGCTTGTCTTCCCGTTTGGGTTTGGGCCGGACGATGCCGGCCTTTTTATCTTCATAGTCCTGGATGGCCAGATGAAGGGCATCGGCCCCCAAATTGGAGCAATGGAGTTTATTCTTCGGCAGACCCTCCAAGGCCTCAGCCACGGACTTGTTGGTTATCTTTTTGGCTTCCTCCAGAGTTTTGCCTTTGGCCATCTCCGTCAACATACTGGAGACGGCTATGGCCGCACCGCAGCCGAAGGTTTTAAACTTGATGTCCTTGATGGTCTCATTTTCTATCTTTAAGTAAATGGACATCATGTCGCCGCAAAGGGGATTGCCCACTTCTCCGATGCCATCGGCATTTTCAATCTCTCCAACATTTCGGGGATTTTTAAAGTGATCCATAACCGTGTTTGAATACATGGTTCGTACCTCCCACTAGATCTTCTTAAGCAATAATCTTGACGGTCTTTTATCTTTTATAGAAATATTCTTTACTTAAATTAAGAGGGGACAAAATCTAATCAGAAACAGTTTAATCATCGAGAGATGACTTGTAAAGGGATTTAGAAAGTTTTTAATCAGAAACATGGGGAAACGGTCGACCCGAAAACCATCAATAAGGCAGTTTGTCTATGGGTCTCCGCTCCGGAACAAAGGGATGTGGTTCTCCCGCCGAATTCCATTTTGGGGAGACATAAAGATTGCAGTAACAGCTCTCATACTCTTGAACATCGGGAGTCCGGTAAAGACAGGGGCAAATAATGTCTTCATCCTCTTTCCGATCTCCGGAGGCCAAACGGCAGGGACAGCACATATAGCCGTAGCGTTCTTTATTGACCAGAAGGGCTTGCAGCAGTTCAAACACCCTTTCCCGGTCCTGATTAAAGAAATATCCCTTAGGTTCCTGAGTCTTCTTCAATATTTCATATAGTTCGTTTTCGGTCATAGACCCAAGGCCTCCTTGATCTCCTTTTCTCGAAGTCCGACGATAACCTTGTCACCAATAAGGATGGTCGGAAAGGAGCAATTGGGATTAACTTTTTTTACCTCGGCAATCATGTCTTCCCGTTCCCGGCCTTTCAAAAGGTCGACATCGGTGAATTCAAAAGGGATCCCGCAATCATTGAAATATTTTTTGGTTTGTTTACAATGGCTGCATGTGCTTAGGGTATACATTTTGACTAGTTTCATAGCGGCTCCATTAAAAGGGGATGATTCGTAACTCAATTTACCTTAAAATTCTAGCCAAAGACATTTGAAATTTTGGAGTTAGGAGGTCTTATTTTTAGAGTTGTCCAAAGGTTACTCATAGGGATAATCCGGCCCAAAAGCCAAGTTGATTCGGAGCGGAGCTTTCACCTGTGCCAGTATCCAACTTGGGTGTAGGCCTGCTTTTGAGGCAAGGCACAAGATTAACCAGGCCAAGAAGCCCCGGAGAAATGGTGGACAACTCAAAAAATAAGACCCCCTAACTCCTGATAAAATGGTAGGGATAAATCCTTAGATGTACTTTGTACGAATCTTGTTAGTATATCAAGGAGTCGGTTCCAAAAGCAATGTGTTTCTATTGAGTTGCCGCTTCAACGGTTAACGAATTTTTTCCCCATGGTACCAACGGGCCAACCGAACTGGAGTGATGCCGGCCAAAAAGGCCCACAAGGTCAGTTGATTTTTGAGGGTTGTTCTCCAAACCCCTTTTTCTTTCCAACGCCGGGAAGAGGTTATCGCCGGTACCGGGGCGATTCGTATCCTGCCCTGTCTTTTTAGCCGTTGTACCAAATCCACATCCTCCATAATGGGGATGTCTTTAAAACCTCCCAAGACCCGGAAAAGATGGGACCTTGTGAAAATAGCCTGATCACCATAAGGCAATTGGAGGACTCTGGCCCGCCAGTTGGCCATTTTTTCGATCAGCACTAATCCGTGGAGCGGCGGAGCCAGTTTTAGTTGAAAGGCCCCTCCAACCGTCTCCGGATCGGAAAGGATCCTATCTATGTGCTCCTTAAAACCCCAGGGCAAAAGGGTGTCGGCATGAAGAAAAAGGAGTGATCGTCCTCGAGCTTGCCCGGCACCGGTATTCATTTGGACGGCCCTTCCCCGGGGAGAGGAGATGACTTTGGCACCCCAGGAGAGGGATAACTCTACGGTCTGATCATGACTTCCCCCGTCAACGATTATCACCTCAAAAACAGACCCTTGAGGTATCCGGGCCAGGGTCAATGGCAGCACTTTGGCTTCATTCAAAGCTGGAATGATGATGGATAATTCCGGTTCGGTGGCGGCGGCAGCCGTATTCAGGGATTCCCAAAAATGTAAATCTTCCGGGCGATCGATATCTGGCAAAGGTTCTAATAAAAACGTTTTCAAGCCCAGATCTTCGGACTTTTGCAGCGTCCGGGTGAAGACCTCGCTGCTTCCCCAGGGGATTTGATCGAACAAGGGGTGTTGTTTTTTCAGTCCGATGAGATGATATCCCCCGTCCAGGGCCGGGCCGAGAACGAGATCATGGTCTTCAAGAGCCGCAAAGGCTTGGTGTAAAATGGCAGCGGAGCGGGAGGGGCAATCCGATCCGATCAGGACCACTGCCCTATACCCTTCCTGAAAGGCCCTTTGAAAGGCCCGGTCCATACGCGCTCCCAGATCTCCTGAATTTTGGACGGAATAATAAAGGTCCATCCCCAGCCATTCTTGCATCGCCTTTGAAGAATCTCCCTCGAAACATACTTCAATGAAAACGGGTCTGATCAGGGAAAGCCTTCGCACCTGAGCTAGGGCCGATTCAGTCAGCCGCCGATGGAGGTCACAGGCGCCCGCCGGACCGAGGGCCGGAATGAGCCGGGTTTTTACCTTCCCGGCCTGAGGATAGCGGGTAAAGAATATGATCCGTTCAGGACCCCTAACGAGTGGAATTTTTACCATAAAATAAATGTACCATATCCTTGGAGAGACTGCAAATCTCTCTCCTAATTTTAAAGTTGACAGTCTGATAGGGGAAGGATAAATAAGATGTTAATTATAAAAACTAACTAAACATATTTGAAATTTAGAGCTTAGGGGGTCTTATTTTTGAAGTTGTCCAAAGGTTACCCAACGGGAAACCGGGAACCGCTCCGAAGGAGTGGGACTGAGCAGGTCTTCTTGCGAAGATAATCCGGCCCGAATAGCTAAGTTGATTTGGAGCAGGGCATTCACCTTAGCCAGTTTTCAGCTTGGGTGTAGGCCTGCCTTTGAGGCAAGCATAATATTTGCCCGGCTAAGAAGCTCCGGAGTAAAGGTGGACAACTCAAAAATAAGACCCCCTAAGCCCGGGTATAAAGTTAGAGATAAATTCTCAGATGCTACAATGGCAAAATTTATCTATATCAAATTCAGCAGTGTTTGTTTCTCCTGTTTTTGACTCCCCTGAAGGTGATACCCCATGCAAAACGGCTACCTTTTAAACCTGGGCCTGACTCCCTATGAGGAGGCCTGGCTGCTGCAGAACAAGCTGGTGGCCCTGAAAAAAGAAAAGGATATTCCGGAGTTCCTTATTTTATTGGAACACCTCCCGATTCTTACTTTGGGCCGAAGGGGAAAAGAAAGCAACTTGCGGGTTTCCAGGGACTATCTGGAACAGGAAGGCATCCCCTTGGTGCGTTGTGAACGGGGAGGGGATATTACCTATCACGGCCCGGGGCAATTGGTGGCCTATCCGATCCTATCACTCAATAAACTCCATATCGGCGTTAAGGATTATGTCAATCGTCTGGAAGAAGTCATTATTCGAAGTCTGGGAGATTTTGACATCCCTGCCGGGCGACATAAGGGTTTTCCCGGGGTCTGGGTAGAGGGCCTAAAAATTGCCTCCATCGGAATCTGTGTTAAAGGGGGAGTGGCTTTTCATGGCCTGGCCCTTAACTGCGCCCCTAATCCCGCGCATTTGGATTTAATAATCCCTTGCGGTCTGCAGGGGGTAGGCCTGACTTCTTTGGAAGCCATAAAAGGCTGTCCCATCAATGAGGAATCTCTTAGGGAGAGCGTCTTGTTGCATTTTGAAGAGATTTTTGAAATTCGTTTGGAACCGATGGCCATGACGGAAGTGAAAACCCTGCTGGAATCGGTTCGAATTTCAAATGATGAATTTCGATTGACGTATTCTTTCGGCTCAGATTCCGCAATCCGCAATCGGCAATCCGAATTTAAACAACTCGACACTCGTCGCTCACTACTCGTCCCCAGAAAGCCCTCCTGGCTGAAAAAGAGGATACCCCTCGGGCTAAATCCGGCCAAAGTAAAAGATCTTCTTTTTGAAGGACCTTTGCATACCGTCTGTCAGGAAGCCCGCTGCCCTAATCAAGGGGAATGCTTCGGCCGGGGCAGCGCCACTTTTTTGTTAATGGGAGACCGCTGTACCCGGAACTGCTCCTTTTGTGCCGTAACCTCAGGACTCCCGGACCCCTTGAATGAAGAAGAACCGATGCGCATAGCCCAGGCCGTCGAGGCTTTAGGGCTTTCTTTTGCGGTGTTAACCTCGGTGACCCGAGACGATTTACCCGATGGGGGCGCCGGTCATTTCAACAAGGTCATCGAGGCCCTTAGGTCCCGTTGCCCGGACACGAAGATTGAATGCCTTATCCCGGATTTTCAAGGGTTTGAAAGGGCCTGGAAAAGCTTGGCCGGTGCCGCCCCTCAGGTTATTAACCATAATATCGAGACCATAAGCCGACTGTATCCTTCGGTCCGTCCTGGAGCCGAATATCAACGTTCTCTGGCCCTATTAAATTATTTTAAACAAAATTATCCTACCATATTGACCAAATCTGGATTTATGATAGGATTAGGGGAAACGCCAACCGAAATCAGGTCTCTTTTACAGGATCTCTTAGAGGTTGGATGCCGGATGGTGACCATCGGCCAGTATTTGCAACCGTCACCGGCTCATCGTCCGGTAAGCCGTTACGCGACGCCGGAAGAATTTAAACAGTGGGAAGAGGAGGCCTTACAAATAGGTTTTTCGGCCGTAGCCTCCGGCCCCTTCGTGCGCAGCTCATACAAGGCCGTGGAACTTTTTGAGAAGGCTCTAAGGCCGAAAATAGGGCAGGGCCCTGTTTTTCTTCACCGAACCCATCCGGGATGCCCTGTTCGGGCCTAAAGGACGGCAATAAAGGAGTCCGGCAATGGCGCACTTGAAATTTCATCGGGAACATGCCTGGGTGGCCTTAAACGGTGATCAAGGGATGATCGGGATCTCCGATTATGCCCAACAACAGTTAGGGGAAATCATCTATGTCGATTTGCCGGAGATTGATCGGGAGATCCGGGAAGGGGAGCCTTTCTGCACTTTAGAGTCCAATAAGGTAGCCTCGGATGTGATTGCTCCAGTCAGCGGAACAGTCCTCGATATCAATGGTTCGTTGGATGAAGAACCCAACCGTATTAATGCCTCTCCCTATGATACGGGCTGGTTGGTTAAGATTTCTCTAAAAGACCAGGCAGAGGGGGATGTATTGATGGATCAGAAGGCTTACGATCAGTATATCGCCTCAAAATAGGGGAGCAGTTAATTGTGCCTTGATGCTGCGGAGCAAGAATCCAGGAAGATGCTGATTGGGATTAAGGATACTCAATAAACGGGAATGTCCCAAAGTTACGTGAAAGCGGACTCAAGGGGTGTTGATTTTGTGGTTGTCCAAAGGGGATTTTGTTGCCCAA
>Ga0233425_10004359_pt1 | contig 23896 bp, 21 predicted proteins | sample Watercolumn_Towu_2_FD_181712 | JGI IMG/M metagenome (GOLD analysis project Ga0233425, IMG submission 181712) | Freshwater microbial communities from Lake Towuti, South Sulawesi, Indonesia - Watercolumn_Towuti2014_140_MG | ecosystem: Environmental > Aquatic > Freshwater > Lake | place... | reverse complement strand
TCCGCCGCCGCCGGCTCCGCCTCGCTCCCCTCACGCCGCGCTACCGGCGCGGCGGTGGTGACCGGCATGGCCGCCGGCTTCGGTCCGCTCAGATGGACCTGCAGCCGCTCGATCAACCCCTGCGCCAGGGCCTCCGCCTCGGCCTCCGGAGCGCTCCCCGCCGCCACTCCGTCGATGAGCTGATTGAGCAGGTCGCACACCTCCAGGAACAGCGAAACCAGTTCCCCCACCATGGCGATCTCGCCCGACCGCACCCGGTCCAGCACGCTCTCCGCGACGTGGGTGAAGCGCACGATGTGGTCGAGGCCGAACAGCCCCGCCGATCCCTTGATGGTATGCGCCGCCCGGAAGATGGCGTTGATGGTGTCGGCATCGGCCGCCGCCTGCTCTCCCCGCAGCAGCGCCTCCTCCATCTGCTCCAAGAGCTCCCGGCTTTCGATGACGAAGGTGTTGAGAGCGTCGTCCAGATTCATGACCGTGGCCTCGCTAGCTTGCCTTGGATGGAAGTACCAGGGGATCGCCGAAGAACCCGCCCAGATCGCACAGGTCGAGCACCGACAGCACCGCCGGGCTGTGACCGGAGAAGCGCACCCGGTGCTCTCGCCGCGCCGCCTCCTGCTTCAGCAGGATCAGCAACTGCAGCCCGGCACCGTCGATCTCCTCCACCCGGGACAGATCGAACTCCACCTCCCGGTGCCGGTTCAGGGGCGCCAGCAGTTCTCCCTTGAGCTCCGCCGCCCGGTAGATCGTCACCTCCCCCTCGACCACGACCCGGTGGGGTTCGCTGGATGTCTTCCTGGCCATAACCACCTCTCGTCTCGGTTCGAAAAATACGCCCATCCGCCGCTTGCGAGCCCCCCCGCGGGAAACCGCCATACCGCGGACGTGCCGGGAAACACCGGCGGCATCGGCAGCGGCCGCCAAACCTCCCGCAAGGGCCGAACTCGACGCCCCCTCAGGGCAGGATGAGCTTGGCCACGGCGGCCAGCATCTGCTCCGGCTTGAACGGCTTCACCACCCAGGCCTTGGCACCGGATTGCTGCCCTTCCTGCTTCTTCGATTCGTGGCTCTCCGTGGTCAGCATGATCACCGGCGTGAACTTGTACGCCGCCAGCTTCTTCGCCTCCCGCAGAAAGGTGAGCCCGTCCATGTTGGGCATGTTGACGTCGCTGATGATCAGATTGATCTTGCGTCCGTCGAGCTTGGCAAGACCATCCTGCCCGTCTTCCGCTTCGATCACGTCGTAGCCGGCCCCGCTCAGCGCTATGGAAACCACCTGCCGCAGCGAAGCGGAGTCGTCTACGATCAATATCGTCTTGGCCATGGGCTACCGAAAAAATGCAATTTCGACCAGATCGGACGTCGCCTCCATGAGGCCTTCCTGTGCCGCCCGCGGCCCGGCCATGGCGCAAACTCGCGCTTGGTATGTCGTGGGTCGGGAAAAAATGACGCAGTCTGTTCAGGACGCCGGAATGAATCAGCCCTGATGGCGGGCGGCGGCGCGCGGTTCGCGCGTGGACTGCAAGGGGGGAGTGGTCCGGGAAGGACGGGTTCGAACGTGGGCGACGGCTGGTACCACCGTCCTCTGGAGAAAGCAAAAACCCGATAGCTCATGTTCGCGCCGCTCGTCCAGCTGGTGGGAGAAAGCGCCAACGAGGTTTGGGTTGGCTTTGTGTAGTGGGAACTGTAGACCAAAAAAATTGCCTGACAACCCCTGAGAGATCTTCCCCGATCCGGCAGGAGGTGTGGAAAAATGAATCGAGACGATCACACCGGACTGTCACACGACCCGCTTGCCGGTTCTCGGCGCGCACTGGCCGCCGCAGCGGCGCCTTCCGTCACGATCTGGCCTGCGGCGCTGCACTCCGAACAGGAGTACCGCGCCATCGTCCAGGCTTCCATGGACGGTTTCTGGAAGCTGGGTTTCGACGGCCGCATCCTGGACTGCAACGACGCGGCCTGCCACATGCTGGGGTACAGCCGCGACGAGATGCTGACTTTGTCCGTCGGGGACATCGAGCACCTCGAAGACCCTGCCCAGATCGCCGAGCACGTCCGCCTGGTCAGGACACGTGGCCGGGACCGCTTCGAGACCTGGCACCGCCGCAAGGACGGAAGCACCATCGTGGTGGAAGTGAGTGCCCAGGTTCTAGAGGACGCAGCGGGCGGCGTGCTGTTCGCCTTCCTGCGAGACATCACGGCACAACGGGAAACTCAGGCCGGCCTGCATGCCAGCGAGGAGCGCTACCGAACCCTGTTCACGACCCTCGGCCAGGGTGTGATCTATCTGGACCACTGCGGCACCATCGTTTCCGCCAACCCGGCCGCCGCCCGCCTCCTGGGCCTGCCGGTGGAGCGGCTGGAGGGGCTGACCTGCTTCGACCCGCGCTGGCGCACCATCGATCGCGACGGCAGCCCGTTTCCGGCGCAAGACCATCCCCTGATCCGGGCACTGCGGACCGGCCAACCGGTGACCGGCGTGGAAATGGGGATCTACTGCCCGGAACTGGATCGGTATCGATGGCTGCTCGTCGATGCCATCCCGCAATTCCGCCCGGGCGTGTCCGCCCCCTACCAGTCCTATACCACCTTCACCGATGTCACCGAGCGCAAGCAGGCCGAACTGGTGCTTCGACAGGCCCAGGACTTCACCCGCTCCATTCTGGATGCCATCAGCGCCCGGGTGGCGGTGCTGGACCGGCACGGCACCATCATCGAGCTCAACCAGGCCTGGTGCGACCTTGCCCGGAAATCTGGCCCGGCCCAGTGCGAGACATGCCGAGCCACGGATATCGGGGCGAACTACCTACAGATCTGGCGCTCGGCCAGAGCAGGCAATAGCGGCGACGCCGAGGCGGCGGCGGAGGGCATTCAGGCCGTACTAGACGGACGGCTTCCGTTCTATTCCCTGGACTACCCTTGCCGCTCGCCTCACCCACGGCGCTGGTTCACCATGACGGTTACCCCGTTGGGCCGGGAAGGTGGCGGCGCCGTGGTCTGCCACAGCGACATCAGCGTATCGCGGCTCATGGCCGAAGAACTGCGTCAAAACGAGGCGCGTACCCGCAGCATCCTGCGGGCGGCTCCGGTGGGCATTTGCGTGCTGATCGACCGGGTCATCCAGGAGGTCAACGACGCCTTGACCGTCATGACCGGATACCGGCCGGAAGAGCTGGTCGGCCGTTCCATCCGCATGCTGTACTCTACCGAGGAAGACTATCGACACATCGGGCTGGACAAATACGGACAGTTCGAGAAGAAGGAAATCAGTTGCGTGGAAGCCTGCTGGCGCACCCGGGACGGCAGGGTCATCGATGTGGTGCTGTCGTCCGCACCCATCGTACCCGGCGACCTCGGTGCCGGTGTGACCGTAACCGCCCAGGACATCACCGGCGCCAAGCGTGCCGAACAGGATCGGCTGGTACGTGAGGCGCGGCAGCGGGACGCCCTGGTGCGGGAAGTCCATCACCGCATCAAGAACAACCTGCAGGGGGTCATCGGCCTGCTGCGCCAACACCTCGCCGCCCGCCCGGAAACCCAGGCGTCCATCGAGTCGGCGATCGGGCAGGTGCGAACCATCGCGGTCGTGCACGGCCTGCAAAGCCGCCTCAGCCACAACGAACTTCCCTTGAGCGAAATGCTGTTCGCAGTGAGCACCGCCGCCACCCTCGCGATGTCGGCGCAATCTCCCTTCCTCCATGACCACCGCTGCGGCGAAATCTGGCTGGAGACCGGCGCCGCAGTTTCCATTGCGCTAATCCTCAACGAACTCATCCAGAATGCCGTCAAGCACGGCCGCAAAGACGAGAGCATCCGGATCGAACTGAGCGGAAACGCCCAGCAATGCAAGGTAAGCATCCACAATGCCAGCGGTGCTCGCCTGCCACCGGGCCTGAGTCTCGCCAGCGGTGCCGGCTGCGGGACGGGGCTGGGCCTGGTTGCTACCCTGACCCCCAGAAAAGGCGCCAGCCTGGACATTGGCGAGGTCGGCGGATGGGTGACCGCGGAGCTGGTCCTGAGTCCTCCGGTCATCTCGGCATGCCCACCGGAGCACAGGCCGTGAGGCTCGCATCGGTTGCCCATTGCATGTTGCGAGAGGGAGTCGGAACAAGCAGAAAAAATCTCTGCCAAACTTTACCAGTATACCCCGCAGGGACTGTAGGGGTCCCGATCGGCCGAAGCAACTCGTGAAAGAGGTGACATGATCCCCGCCCACATCCTCCTCGTCGAGGACGACCTGCTCATCCTGCGTACTCTGGCCCAGGGCCTGCGCCAGGCGGGCTATGACGTAAGCGAGGCGGGATCGGCCGAGGAGGCCTTGCAGATCGCCGAACAGGGCCGGCCCGACCTGGCCGTGCTGGATATCCGGATGCCCGGCCACTCGGGTCTGGATCTGGCCCGTTGGCTGGCGGAAAAGGACATAGCCTTCCTGTTCCTCTCGGCCTATAACGACCCGGATTTCGTGGATCAGGCGAAATTCGCCGGGGCCTTGGCCTATCTGGTCAAACCCGTCGACGTGCCACAACTCGTCCCCATGCTGGAAACCGCCCTGGCCCGGACCAAGGAATGGAAAAAGCTGCGGAAGAACGAGGAAAGACTGGTGGCAGCGCTGCACGACAGTCGCCAGATCAGCACCGCAGTGGGGGTGCTCATGGAAAGAGATGGCGTGACGCCAGAGCAGGCTTTCCAGTCGCTGCGGGAGCTGGCTCGCCACCAGCGTGCGAAGATCGCGAATGTGGCCCGCTGCCTGTTGGGAAAGGACTGACTGATCCGGCTATGCTTAGGGACGGCGTCAAACCGGCGCCTGAAGGAGGCCTCTTTTCTCCCGGAGCCCGCCATGTCTTCCCCCGCACTGCCCGCTCCCAATTTGCCGGCCTTCAGCCGCCGCGGCACGGCGCCGGCCATTGCGGCGGCGACCCCCGACCTCGAAGTCCTGTTGATCGTCGTCGGCGAACAGGTCCTGGCGGTCCCGCTGGACCAGGTACACCACATCACCGAGATGCCGAAGGAATTCGCAGCAGGCAGCGATGGCTCGCGCTATTTCGTCTATTCCGACAAACCCCTGAACTATGTGTCGCTGTGGGATGAATTCCAGCGGAAGTCGCGCTACAGCGAATACGAGGAATTGCTGACCTCGCTGCCGCTACGTTGCCAGGACCATCTGGACTGGATCGGCGCGCTGGAGGAGTCGATCCGCTCCGGCGCGCCGTTCACCAAGGCACGCAACCCCCGCGAGTGCGCCTTCGGCAAGTGGTATTACAGCTATCGTCCGAACGACCAGCATCTGGCCGCCATGCTGCGGCAATTCGACAGTCCCCACGCGGAGATCCACGCCCTCGCCGACAGCCTGCTGAACCTGGTCCACGCCGGCGGGGACAGCGAAGCCCTGGCCACTCTGGAATATGTGCGCAGCACCACGCTGGCCAATCTGATCCATTTGTTCGAGTCCACCGAGAGTCTGCTGGAGCACCTGATCCGCCGGGTGGTGATCCTCGTCGGCGGCGCAGAGCCGAATTGTGCCCTCGGCGCGGACGGCATCCGCGAGATCGTCCGGGTCGAGCCGGCCCGCCTGACCCGCTTCGGGAATACCGATGGCGATGCCGTCTGCGGCCTCCTCATCCTCGACGACGGCTCGGTCGCCTCCCTGATGAACTGGCGCTCGCTCTGTCCAGCGTTGAGGGAATAGCCGCTCAACTCTGGCGCTCCGCCGCCATCGGCAACAGCAGCAGAAACTCCGCCCCGGGGTTGCGGTTGTGCAATTCCACCCGGCCGCCCATCGCCGCCGCCAGCCGCTGAACCAGAGCCAGACCGATGCCGGTTCCCACCGTCTGCCGGGTGAGTTCGTCCTCCACCCGGTAGAACAGCTGGAAGATCTTCCTCATCTGGTCTGCCGGCACGCCGGGACCGAAATCCCGTACTGCCACGGCGACCCATTGATCGCGCTGCAGCGTGGCGCGGATTTCGACCCGGCGCCGGGCCGCCGCGGCGGAGAACTTGAGGGCGTTGTCCACCAGGTTGATGAGGATCTGGGCAAAGGCGTCGGCATCCACCTCCACCGAGACTGCGGCGGCTGCCGGCGTGGCACCGACGTCCAGCTCGAAGCCGGCCCGTTCCACCGCGCTGTGCACCTTGGAACGGATGCCGTCCAGCAACTCGCCGATGCCCATCGGCTTCAGCTCGAGACGCAAGCCATTGCGGCTCATCCGGGCCAGCTGCAGGACATTGCCGATCAGCCGCGACAGCCGTTCGCTCTCGCTGTGGATGAAGTCGTAGTAGGTCGCCTTCTTGTCCTCGGCGACCCAGCCTTCCCGCAACATTTCGCCGTACATCCGGATCGAGGTCAGCGGGGTCTTCAGTTCGTGGCTGACGGCGGCGACGAAGTCCTGCTGCTGGCGCGCCAGCTGGATCTGGCGCCGGCCCAGCCGGTACATGGAGCCGCAGCCGCCGGCCAGCACCAGCACCAGGGTGACCGCCAGCGCCACCACCACCACGGCGCCGGGCCCCGCCGGCAGAGCGCCGGCGCTGAAGGCCAGTTCGATGTCTGCCAGGGGCGCCGACAGGCGTGCCCGATACAGAGACTGTTCGTCCGCCGCCTGTTGTACCGGGCCGGCACCACCCCGCTCCGCAGCGGCACCGCGGTAGCTCACCAGGGGCACGCCGCGAAACAGCACCGTCAGCCGGCTCACCCGGGCCAGGGCAGTGCCGTCGAACTCGCCGGCGACCCAGCCCTGCAACGCCGGCTCCGGTTCGATCAGCAGCCCCTGGATATAGCGCCGGCCGTCGCGCCAAACCTTGCGGAACAGCACGAAGTGGCCGCTGTCCAGGCGGCTGAACTCGAAGGAATCCACCTCGCTCTCGAAAGTAGTGATGCGGACCGGCGGCGGCGCGCGGACCGACTCGCCCTTCTTGTCCGCCGACGGCGGCACCGCGACCGGCTCGGCCACCACCCCCCTCTCCTTCCGCAACCGCCGCGCCGCGGCCGATTCACCCTGGCGCAGGAGCGCCGTGCTGGCGGCTGCCTGCGCTCCCGGCAAATCCTTGCTCTTGGCCGCGTCGGCCTTGCCAGCCAGCAATCCCCCGTCCACGGCCGGCACGTTGCTGCTCAATGCATCGAAGGCGGCCTGCGCCGCCGGTTGCGGCGCAGCGGGACGACTCTCCTCCACCGATACCGACTCGCTCGCCGATGTCGACTCGGCTGGCGATGGGTCGCTCCGCACCTCCTTGCGGTGGTCGTCCCGGAGCGGCTCCGGGCGCTCCTCGTCCCGCTCCTGCACCAGGCGGTTGCGGCTCAGGGTCTCCAGTAGCCTCCCCTGCACCTGGCGCCGCAACGGCAATTCTTCCCGCGGGATGCCATAGCGGGCGGCATCCTCCGCCGACGCCGGCAGCAGTGGCGAGCTGAAGCGGCCGCGGTCATCCACCTGGAAGTAGCCCATCACGCCGGCGACCGGCGAACCCACCGGATACGCGGATAATGGCGAGCGCTGCAGGAAATTGGCATTGGGGTCGCCGGCAACAGAGAGAAAGCCGTAGTCACCGAAGCTGCGCGCCTCTTCGGCGTCGATCCAGGCGCCGAGGCGGCGGTCGATGCGGCCCGCCAGCTCCTCGGCCTGCACCCGGTACTGGTGCAGGGACTCCCATTTCAATTCGCCGTAGGCGCGTTCCACCAGCAGCGCCGCAGGCACCGCCAAGGCCAGGAAGAAGCCGCCCAGCAGCCAGCGCAGGCGCACCAGGTCCTGGCCAGTGCTCATGGCCTCATTCCGCCAGCAGGCGGTACCCGGCCCCGCGCACCGTCACCAAATAGCGCGGCTCGGCGGGAACCGGCTCGATCTTGCGCCGCAGCTTGGCGGCATGGATGTCGACGGTGCGGGTCTCGATACCGAGCTGGCGGGAGTAGCCCCACACCTTGTGCAGCAGTTCCTCCCGTGCCACGGCACGGTCGCGGTGGGCGTACAGGTAGAGCAGCATCTCCATCTCGCGGCGGGTGAAGGACAGCGCCACGCCGTTGCGGGTTCCGGACAGGTTGCGGGGGTCGATCTCCACCGCGCTGCCGAGACAGAGGACGGACTCCCCCTCCTCCGCGACCCGGCAGCGCCGCAACACCGCCTGCACCCGCAGCACCAGCTGCGCTACGGAGAAGGGCTTGGCCACGTAGTCGTCGGCGCCCAGGGCCAGGCCCCGGATCACATCCTCGTCGGCGGACTTGGCGGTGAGCAGGATGATGGGCTGGTCGCGGTCGTCGCGGCGGATCCGTTCACATACCTCGAAGCCGTTTAGACCGGGCAGCATCACATCCAGCAGAATCAGGTCGTAGCGCCCGCTCAGCGCCTGCCGCAGGCCCTCGTTGCCGTCACCGGCGGCATCCACCTGGAAACCGTGGTAGACGAAGACATCCACCAGCCCGCTGCGGATGGCCGGTTCGTCTTCGACGATGAGCAGGCGCGACTTGCGATTCATGGTTCGGGCGGCTGGTGCTGCGAGTAGGAGCGGCAAGCTCCCGCTCGGGGCGGTGTGACCCGGGACTGTAAAGCAGACCCGCCGAAAAAACAAAGAGTGGCTGCCGCCGACGGGCAAGACGGATTCGGCGCGGCCGGAACGGAAGAAACGGGGGGTCCGGCGCGCGGTGTCCGAAGGCAACGCGCGCCGGCCGGTGACGGGACTTACTTGTGGTGGCGGCGATGGTGGTGGTGACCGTGGTGATGGTGGCCGTCATGGTCGCCGTGATGCACCCGCGCATCCACCCGCCGGTTTTCGGCGCTGGGGGTGTTGTCGGGACCGTGCGCCTCGCCGTGCGCCACCTCGTGCACGGTGGTGCCGGCGGGCAGCCCCTGCTTGGCCAGAACGTCATCCACCGCTTGCGCCCGGCGCTCCGCCAGGTGCTTGTTGGCATGGGCACTGCCGACGGTGTCGGTGTAGCCGACCAGATCCACGGTCAGACCGGGATTCGACTTGGCCATCTTCACCAGTGCGTCGATGTGGCTCTGTTCCAGGGATTTCGGCACGGCACTGCCGGTGTCGAAATACGCCAGCGGCATCAGCGGCCTGCCGTGCATCAGCTCGAGGGCGTCGAGGCGCTGGCAGATTTCCTGGTGACGATCACACTTGTCGTGCCAGCGGATCAGGGCCTCCTCCGCCAGCTTGCGTTCTTCCGCGGCCTTAGCCGCCGCCTCCTGGGCGCACTTTTCGGTATCGATGTTCCAGTAATGGTCGTCGTTCCAGTATTGGCGCACCTTGCGCAAATGCGCCAGATGCTCTTCGGCGCGTGCCTGGTGGTAGATGAATTGGCCGAAATCGCCGTCGGTGATGCTGGCGATCTGGGCGTCGACCGAGGCGACGTCCTTGGGCGGCGTCGCGCAGGCGCCCAGCAATAGCGTGGCGCCGAGAACCGTGAGAATTTGATGTGCTTTCATGACCGCTCCTTAACTCAGATTTGGGTTACCGATTCGACACGGATTACTCGGGACGCAGGCTCTCGCCGTCATCCAGCGGTCCATAGTGCTTCCAATAGCCCGGGAAGTGACGGCCGAAATAGCGGGTGTCCTCGCTGAAGCGCTCCCAGACGTAACCGGGAGTGACGAAGTCGGAGGTGGGGATCGGCGCGGTCAGAAACTCCCCGACACCCAGCACGGTGCGGCCGACGGTGTGACCGACGCCGCGCAGCAGACCCCAGGTCATGCCCAGGAAGATGTTGTGCTCCTGGGTGATATTGGTGACGTTCTTGGGAATCTCGACAAAGCCGCCGGTCATGTTGGCGAAGCCGTGGGAGGCCTTGGTTACCAGCCGCGCGCCATAACTCTGCCCTTCGGCGGCCGCGACCGCGGACGAAGCCGTCAAAGCCACGGCCAACGCCGTCAGCGCAATGGTTTTTCGTTGGTGCATCATGAGCTTCTCCTTTATCTTGTATTGGTAGAGCTGGGGACGACCAGAAGCCGCGCTTCCGGCAGGAGCTTCCTATTTTAGGCGGTTTCGGCCAATTGTCGCGTTTTAGCCTTGTCGGTGCCGGCCTTGCCGGGGATTCGGGCCGTTCCCGGCCGCGGCATCGGCGCCAGCCGCTGCCGGCGGCGCGACAAAATCCCGCCGCCGGCTTGCTGCCACTGTGGCCGATGTGCTAGAAACGCACTCACCAAGCCGGTAGGCGGGGAATGAGCCTAACGGCGAGTTGGCCAAATTCCGGGGAGCCGTTCGCTCCCCGCGCTGCGCTCTCGACCACGCACGGGTCCTCTCTCTTCCGGCCGGTCCCGGCTTCAACCTTTCGCCAGTCCCTGGCGCAGCACCGCGAATCATGAACCAGATAGTTATTTACGACACCACGCTGAGAGACGGCTGCCAGCGTACGGACATCTCTTTATCCTGCGATGACAAGCTGGCCATCGCCCAGCGCCTCGACCACATGGGGATCCATTACATCGAAGCCGGGTGGCCCGGTTCCAACCCCAAGGATGCGGAGTTCTTCCAGCGGGTGCGGCAACTGCCCCTGAAGCAGTCCAAGATCGTCGCCTTCGGCAGCACCCGGCGCAAGAACGGCAGCTGTGAGGCAGACGACAATCTGAAAGCGCTGATCGCCGCCGGCACCCAGACCGTGACCCTGGTCGGCAAGGCCTGGGACCTGCATGTCAGCAAGATCCTCGACACCAGCTTCGAGGAGAACCTGGCGATGGTGGCGGACAGCGTCGGCTTCGTCAAAGCCCGCGTCGCCGAAGTCGTCTTCGACGCCGAACATTTCTTCGACGGCTACAAGGCCAATCCCGAGTACTCCACCGCCGTCCTCGCCGCGGCGGCGGCGGCCGGCGCCGATTACGTCGTCCTGTGCGATACCAACGGCGGCTGCCTGCCGTGGGAGGTCGCCGAAATCGTGCGCAGCGTGCGCGACCGCGTCGGCTGCCGGCTCGGCGTGCACATTCACAACGATACCGGCTGTGCCGTCGCCAACTCCCTGGCTGCCGTACGCGAGGGCTGCTGCCACGTGCAGGGCACCATCAATGGCTACGGCGAGAGGGTCGGCAATGCCGACCTCACCACCATCATCGCCAACCTTCAATTAAAGATGGGCCACCAGGTAGTGAGCCCGGACCAGTTGCGGGAGCTGACCAGTCTGTCCCGCTATGTGGCGGAAATCGCCAACTTCAGCCATGACCGCCACCAGCCCTATGTCGGCGACTGCGCCTTCGCCCACAAGGGCGGCTACCACGCCGCCGCCATGCTGAAGACCACCGACAGCTACCAGCACACCGACCCGGTGGCGGTGGGCAACGTCAGCAAGACCATCGTCTCCGAGCTGTCGGGCCGCGGCAATCTGCTGTCCCAGGCGCGGGAGAAAGGGCTGACGGTGAGCGACGAGGAGGCGCAGCGGGTGCTGCAGCAACTGAAGAAGCTGGAACACCGCGGCTTCGCCTTCGAGGCGGCGGAGGCCTCGGTGGAACTGCTGTTCCGCCGCGCCCGCAGCGATTACCGGCCGCCCTTCGAGCTGATCGATTTCATGGTCCTGGCGGAGCACCGCCGTGTCCGCGGCCTGTTGTCGGAAGCCACGGTCAAGGTGCGGGTCGGCGACGAGATCCGCTTCACCGCCGCCGAGGGCAACGGCCCCGTCAATGCCCTCGCCCAGGCGCTGATCCAGGGCCTGTGCCAACACTACCCGCAGTTGCAGCGGGTGCAACTGACCGATTACAAGGTGCGTATCCTCAACACCGGCAAGGGCACCGCCGCCGTCACCCGGGTCCTCACCGACTTCCACGACGGCGAATCCAGCTGGACCACCGTGGGCGCCAGCCCCAACATCATCGACGCCAGCTGGCAGGCCATCTCCGACAGCATGGAGTATGCACTAACGCGGTCGTCGGCAATCAATTAGAGGTGAGGCCGGATACACCGCCCGGCCACAGGAGGCGCCGACCGGGTTCCGGAAGCCCAGTGCTCCGCCAACCCGCAATAGCCTGACCCACGGACTCCGAAGATCCTCGGTTGCGGCACGCCGCCGCCACTTCACCCTCGCTTCACCGTCCTCCCTCCCCGCCTCATCATCCCCTCACCGGCGCCGTCCATCCTGTGAGCCAACCACTTACAGAGGAGACGACGCCATGCAAAAACATCTTTGGATCAAGACCGGCCTGATCACCGGGCTGATATTCCTGCTGCTGATACCCTTGGGGATGATCGACGGGCTGATCCGCGAACGCAGCTACCGCCAACAGGCGGTGGCGGCCGACATCGCCGCCAGTTCCGCCGGCACCCAGCATTTGTTCGGGCCGGTGCTGGTGGTGCCCTATACCGAGCGCTGGACCGACGTGGTGGAAACCGGCAGCGGCCCCGACAAGAAGAAGGAGAGCTTCGACCGCAGCGAAAGCCAGGTACTGTATTTCCTGCCGGAGCAATTGACGGTGGACGCCAATCTGACCACCGAAACCAAGCGTCGCGGCCTGTTCAAGGTGCGCTCCTACGTCGCCGACACCCGGGTGCAGGGTAGTTTCCGGCTGCCCCACAACTACGGTTCGCCCCCGCCCCAGCACAAGGGCCGGATCGAATTCGGGCTGCCCTATGCCGCTGTGGTCATTGCCGACATGCGCGGGGTGCTGGAGACCTCCTCTCTGGCCTGGAACGGCCAGGAACAGGGTTTCGAGCAGGGTGCCGCGCTGCCTCTGGACAACGTCAGCGGCATGCACGCCGATCTGGCGCCGCAGCCGGTCGCGGACGGCCCGGCCACCCTGCCCTTCGCCTTCAGCCTGAAGCTGCGCGGTCTGGAAACCCTGGAATTCGTCCCCGCCGGCAAGCAGACGCGGGTCAGCCTCTCCTCCGGCTGGCCCCATCCCAGCTACTTCGGCCGTTTCCTGCCCGACCCTGCCACTCAGGAGACGGGGCCGCATGGCTTTCACGCCGACTGGTCGGTGCCGTCGCTGGCCTCCAATGTCGCCGCCAGCCTCGGCGGCTGCCGGGAAGTTCGCTGTTTCGACAGCTTCGGCGTGCGCCTGGTCGACCCCATCAACGTCTATTCCCTGTCGGACCGCGCCAGCAAGTACGCCTTTTTGTTCGTCTGCCTCGGTTTCGCCGCCATCTTCCTGTTCGAGGTGCTGAAACGGCTGTCGGTGCATCCCGCCCAGTACGCCCTGGTGGGGCTGGCCCTGGCCATGTTCTTCCTGCTCCTGCTGAGCCTGTCGGAGCACATCGAGTTCGCCCTGGCATACGCCATCGCCAGCGCCGCCTGCGTCGGGCTGATCGGGTTCTATCTCAGCGCGGTGCTGGCCAGCCCCCGCCGCGGCCTGACCGCCGGCGCCCTGCTGGCAGGTCTGTTTGGCGCCCTCTACGGCCTGCTACAGTCGGAAGACAACGCCCTGGTACTGGGTTCGCTGCTGCTGTTCGCCTTGCTCACCCTGACCATGGCCGCCACCCGCCGCCTCGACTGGTACCGGCTCACGGCGACGCCCGACCCGGCGTCCAAGGCCACGGCGTGATGAACGGGAAGCGGTCATGTTCATCGCCCACGCCCCTGCCGGATACCTTTCCGCGCGCCTGCTGCTGGCCCCGCTGCAGGTCCCGGACTGCTGCCGCAGGGGCTTCCTGTGGAGCGGAGTCAGCGGCGCGGTGGCCCCGGATTTCGACCTGTTCTACTTCCATCTGGTGGACCACCGCGCCCATACCCACCACACCTACGTGACACACTATCCGGCCCTGTGGCTGACCCTGCTGGCCGCCGCCCTGTTGTGGCGGCGGTCGGCGCCGTCGCCCGGCGCCGCCATGGCCGTCGTGTTCAGCCTCAACGGCCTGCTCCACATGGTGCTGGACTCGGTCGTCGGCGGCATCCGCTGGCTGGCTCCGGTCAGCGACCACTTCTTCGCCGTCGCCCGTGTACCGGCACGGTTTCACCCCTGGTGGCTGAACTTCGTGCTGCACTGGTCGTTTGTTCTGGAAGTCGCCATCCTCGGCTGGGCCCTTCATCTGGCAGCCAAGTCCTGGCGGCCGAAGTGCTGACGGATTCGAACGCCGCCGCAGCAGGCTTCGAATCCGAGAATTCGTCTCGGGATTCTTCAATTCCTTTCACTTTTTCCGAATCATTCGCCAGGGCTGGCGCCACCGCCGCCGGATGGCCCCGGTGCCGGGGCGGCCGCCTGAAGCCGCCCATGGAACGACAAAATCGTCTTGTAAAACAGATTGATAACAAGAATGGTCACGGCGGAAATTTCCCCTGTTTGCGAACGCGGCTGCGCCGTCCCCGACCCGCTTCCTGCCGGCACCCGCCTAGCGGGAACTCGGCGTCGCAAGAAAAATTTCAGCGAAAACGCGGCAAACCGGCTTCCCGGCTACCGGAACAATCGGCTGCAACTAGAATCTTTGCCGGACCCCCCTCGGAACGGACGGATCGAATCGCCGGTTCCCAACGCCCGGCGCGCCGAGTCTGCCCCCCGTTCCCGCTCTTCTCCGGGGAGCCGGCCCCAACCGGTTCCGTTACCGGACGATCTCCCAGCCATGACCACTCGGGTGCACCAGTACACGATCCCATGAATCAGCCAACCGAACGACGGATTGTGACCATGACCGCTCTTGGATATGGACTCGTCCTGATCTTGGTGCTGGGTCTCGGCGCCGTGGTGGTCAGCAGCATGCAACGGCTGGCCGGTATCACCGAACAGCTTTACCTCCATCCCTTCCACGTCAGCAATGCCGCCATCGGGGCCCAGGCCTCGGTCGCCCTGATCCGCGATCAAATGCTGGAACTGGCGCTGTCGCCGACCCCGGACCGGCTGGCGGCAACGAAAACCCGCACCGGCGCCATGGACCGCGGTCTCCACCATCGCCTCGACATCATCCAGGCCTATTTTCTGGGGGACCCGGCCAAGGTGGAGGAAATCCGGACACATCTCGACCAGTGGAGCCGTTCCCGCGAATCGGTGTTTGCCCAGATGGACGCAGGACAGGTGCAACAGGCCATCGACGCCATCCGGGTACGGGGTCTGGCGCAGTTCAACCGGACCTATACCAGCGTCGAGTATGTGGTGAAATTCGCCCAGAACCGTGCCCGCCTGTTATCCGAAGAAGCGGTGGAACAGGCGCGGGCGATGACCCGGCTGGCGGTGTTGATCCTCGCCGCCCTGGCGGTGCTGGTCGGGACCATCGGCTGGTCCATGGGCCGCCGCATCCTCGGCGTCATCCGCCAGGAACACTCGCTGACCGCGGCCCTGGCGGAAAGCGAGCGGCGTTTTCTCGAGGCGATGGAGATCGCCCCCATCGGCGTCGCCCTGCTATCCCCTGGCGGCGCGCTGGCCCGGGTCAACGCGAGCTTCGTGAAGACCCTGGGCTCAACGGCCGAGTCCCTGCTGCAGCGCAACTTGCTCGACCTCACGGCGGAACCGGACCGGGACCGGCATCGACAGGCCTTTGCCAACCTGGCCGGCGGCCACGCCGATACCTACCACGTCGAGCTCCGCTACTGCCGCGACGACGGCCGGCTGCTGTGGGCGCAGACCCATTGCTCGCTGGTGCGGGACGAGCAGGGACAGCCGGCCGAGATCGTCGCCCAGGTGGAAGACATCTCGGAACGGAAAGCCTCCATGGCCCAGGACCAGTTCCTCGCCGCCATCGTGGAAAACGCCTTCGACGGTATCCTCACCATCGACCAGCAGGGCATCATCCTGTCCTTCAACAGGGCCGCCGAAACGATCTTCGGTTATGACCGCGGCGAGGTGATCGGCGCCAGCGTCAACCGCCTCATCCCGGAGCCCCACGCCAGCCACCACGACGGCTACATCCAGCGCTATCTCAGCACCGGCGAGAAGACCATCATCGGGGTCGGCCGGACGGTGCAGGGCTTGCGCAAGAGTGGAGAGGTGTTTCCCATGGACCTGGCGGTGACCGAGCTGCGCCAGGACGGCAGCGTCCGCTTCACCGGCATCGTCCGCGACATCACGGAACGGGTGAAGGCGGAGGACGAGATCCGCCGCATGGCCCACTATGACACTCTAACCGGACTACCCAACCGCCTGCTGCTGCAAGACCGGCTGCGCCAGTGCATCGCCCGGGCGCAGCGGGAGGGGGGGAGACTAGCGCTGCTGTTCCTGGACCTGGACCGCTTCAAGGCCATCAACGACACCCTCGGCCACGACGTCGGCGATCAGGCACTGAAGATCGCGACCGAACGCCTGCTGCGCTGCGTCCGCGAATCCGATACCGTGGCGCGCCTCGGCGGCGACGAATTCGTCATGGTCCTGGGCAACATCCGGCTGATCCAGGATGCCGAGCTGGTCGCCCAGAAGATCCTGCAACTGATGCGCGAACCCTTCCTCCTGCAGGAGCAGCCCATGCAAATCTCCACTAGCGTGGGAATCGCCGTCTACCCGGAGCACGGCCATACCCAGATGGAGCTGTTCCGCGCCGCCGACATGGCCATGTACCAGGCCAAGAGCTCGGGACGCGCCACCTACCACGTCTATTCCGGCAGCGGACCGGTGTGGCGCTATTCGGCCCCCCGCGGCGATCGCTGGAGCAAGCTGCCCAACTGACCGGCTGCTGCGGCGCGGTGCACGATTGCACGCCGCGCCGGAAAACATGGGTTCACCACCCTCTCGCTCTCGGCAGCCACCGCTTCCCTCACTCCGAACCGGCCACCGGCAGTGCCGGGACCGGCACATCCAGCGCCGCGCAGAGTCCGCGCAGCAACAGAACTTCGTAGTCGCTGCAGCGGCCGTCGAAACTGACGACCTCCATCGCCGCGTTCAGCAACAGCGGCTTGTGGACTGCCGCCAGCCGCAGCAACTGGTCCAGCGCCGCCTCGATCCGTGCGCTGTTCAGTTCGGACAAGGGCTCCGGCGCCAGCTTGCGGCAGCGGCCCTCGAGCCACGGCACGCCCTGCAGGAAGGCATCGCCGACGCGGTCGCCGGAACCGTGGGCCAGGGCCGACAGCAACAGGGCGCTGGGCTCCGCCAGCTTGGCCAGGGCCAGCGGCGTCTTGTTGCGGAGCTGGGTGTAGCGGTAGCCCAGACGATATTCCAGCAGCTTCAGGAGCACCAGCTCGTGCAGGCACAGTTCCTCGTCCACCAGCGCCAGCCGCCGCATGCGGCCCAGGAAGAGCTGCAGCTGGAAATCGTCCAGCAGCGCCAGTGCCGGCAGGGTCAGCTCCAGGATTTCCAGGCGGCGGCTTTCCGGGAGCCCGGCCAGCGCCGCCCGCAAGGCTTCCAGGCCGGTCCAGCGGATCTCCGGCAGTTCGGTTTTGAGTAAGGCCAATTGCCGTTGGCGCTGGGCCGGTTCCACCAGCATCAGGCAGCAGGCCGCCAAGTCCTGGGCCGACTGCGGGTCGCGGACCGCTGCCGCCAGTCGGGGATCGAGACCGTCGAGAAAGCTGCGCGCCGCTGTCACTTGCTCCGGGGCGACGCTGCCCACCGCCGCCAGCCACGGGCGGGAGGCATTGACCGGAGCCGCCGCCGGCGCGGCGAACCCTGCCGCCTGGCCGGCCCATGGGTCGGCGGCAGCCACCTGCTCCAACGGCGGCGCCTCCAGGATGGCCGGCATCTTCCGCCCGTAGATCCTGGCGATGCGTTCGCCCAGGGGCGGATGGGTGGCGAACAGGCCACTCAGTGCCTTCCGCACCGAGGCTCCGAAGCAGAGATAGGACAGGGTCTCGCCGTTGGGATGGTCCAGCAGGGTCTGCGGCCGGTAGCCGGCGATGCGCCGCAGGGCACCGCCGATGCCGTCCGCATTGCGGGTGAACTGCACCGCCGAGGCGTCCGCCAGATACTCCCGCTGGCGCGACACCGCCGCCTGCATCACCTGACCGTAGAGCATGCCGATGAAACCCAGGGCGCACAGCCCGAGGCCCAGCAGAAACAGGGGTGCAGAAGCGCGCAGGTCATCGGCCTCCACCGCCACGCGGAGGGCGAAGCGGCCCACCACGAACAGTCCCAACAGCCCGCTGATCCAGCTCAGCAGGCGGATGTTGAGGGCCATGTCGCCATTAAGGATGTGGCTGAACTCGTGGCCGATCACCCCCTGCAACTGCTCCCGGCTGAGTTGCTGCAGTGTGCCACGGGTCACCGCCACCACCGCCTCGTTGGGGCTGTAGCCGGCGGCGAAGGCGTTGATGCCCTCCTCGTGGTCGAGCAGGTAGACGCGGGGAATGGAGATGCCGGAGGCGATCGCCATTTCTTCCACCACATTGAGCAGGCGCCGCTCCAGCAGATCGCCGGTACCCACGTCGAGGCGGCGCCCGCCCACCATCTGCGCCACCGCGTCGCCACCGCCGCCCAGCTCGGCCCTGCGGCGGATCACCCCCACCAGCACCGTCCCCAGCACCACCAGGAAGACCGTCAGATGGACCGGTCCCGGCAACAGCGGACGGTGCAGGGTCCAGCCGGCGATCAGTGCCACCAGCAGATCCACCGCCAGGAAGATGACCAGTACCCCCAGGGCGAACCACAGCACGCCTCGCCGCGAGGCCCGCCGGGCGCGATCCTGCTCGGCGAAGAAGTTCAAGGAAAGACCCCTAGAACTGGACCTTGGGAGCCTGGCGTTCGGCCGGCGCCTCGATGGATTCCATCAGTTCGGCACGCTGGAAGGCATACATCCCAGCGATGATGCTGCCGGGAAACTGCTCGATGGCGATGTTGTACTCGGTGACCGAGTCGTTGAAGGCTTGACGGGAGAAGGCGATCTTGTTCTCCGTGGAGGTCAGCTCCTCGGTGAGCTGCATCATGTTCTGGTTGGCCTTGAGGTCCGGATAGGACTCGCTCAATGCCAGCAGCCGGCCCAGCCCCGCCGCCAGGCTGCCTTCGGCCTGGGTCAGTTGCTGCATGGCGGCGGCATCGGCGGGATTGCCCGCCACCGATTCGGCGGCCTGGTAGGCACTGTTGCGGGCGGCGATCACCGCCTCCAGGGTCTCCCGCTCGTGCTTCATGTAGCCCTTGGCGGTTTCCACCAGATTGGGGATCAGATCGTAGCGCCGCTTGAGCTGCACATCGATCTGCGAGAACGCATTCTTGAAGCGGTTGCGCAGCGCCACCAGGCCGTTGTAGAGCGAAATCGCCCACACCACCAGCAGCACCAGCACCACGATGACAACGATCAAAACGATCATGACCCTATCCTCCTCCGCAATGGAATCAAACCCAAACCGTTCAGGAACGCCCCGAAGTCGCCGGCGGTACCCGCAAGGAAAACGTCACCGGCCCGTCGTTGATCAGGGCCACCTGCATGTCGGCGCCGAAGCGGCCAGTGGCGATCCGGTCATGGCGTCGCCGCACCGCTTCTACGAAGCGCTCGAACAAGCGCCGGCCCTGTTCGGGGGCCGCGGCGGGGGTGAAACTTGGACGGTTGCCGCTCTGGGTATCGGCCGCCAGGGTGAACTGGGACACCAGCAGCAGTTCACCGCCGATGTCGCGCACCGAGCGGTTCATGCGCTGGGCGTCGTCGGGAAAGATCCGGTAGTTGAGGACCCGCTCCGCCAACCGCTCCACCTGCGGCTCGGCGTCGTCCCGCTCCACCGCCGCCAGCACCAGGATACCGCGGCCGATGGCACCGACGGTCTCGCCGTGCACCTCCACCCTGGCTTCGCTGACCCGCTGGATCAGGGCGATCATGGCATCCCGGAAGCGAGACTAATAGGTCGGCATCGAGGGGTCGACGTTGGCGGCCCAGGCCGCTACCCCGCCGTCCAGGTTGTAGATGCCGGTAAAGCCGTGGGCTTCCAGGAAGTTGGCTACCTGCGCGCTGCGCAGGCCGTGATGGCAGATCACCACCGTCTCTGCCGCCGGCTGCAGCTCCCCCAGACTCAGGAACACCCGTCCCATGGGGATGTTGACGCTACCCTCGATATGACAATAACGGAACTCGTGGGGCTCGCGCACATCCAGCAGCAACGGCCGGGTGTCTTCCTGAAGCAGGCGCTGCGCCAGCTGGACCGCGGAAATGCTGCGCATGGGATCAGAACGGCATGCGGCGGCCGGCCATGCCCTTCATGCCGCGCATCATCTTCATCAGATTGCCGCCCTTCATCTTCTTCATCATGTGCTGCATCTGCTCGAACTGCTTGAGCATCTTGTTGAGCTCCTGGATGTCCATGCCGGACCCTCTCGCGATGCGCTGCTTGCGCGAGTTGTTGAGGATGTCCGGGTCGTGGCGCTCCTTGGCGGTCATGGAATTGATCATGGCCATCTGCTGGTACAGCTCCTTGTCGTTGACCTTGTCCTTGACCTCCTTGGGCAGGGTCGCCGCCCCCGGCAGCTTGTCGATCATGGCCATCACCCCGCCCATGCTCTTGAGCTGCTGCAGCTGGTCGCGGTAATCGTCGAGGGTGAACGACTTGCCCTTGTGGATCTTCTTGGCCAGCTTCTCGGCCTTCTCCTTGTCCACCTTGCGCTCGACTTCCTCGATCAGGCTCAGCATGTCGCCCATGCCGAGGATGCGGGAAGCCAGACGGTCGGGGTGGAAACGTTCCAGGGCGGCGGCCTTCTCGCCCACGCCCATGAACTTGATGGGCTTGCCGGTGATGTGGCGGATCGACAGGGCCGCGCCGCCGCGGGCGTCGCCGTCGGTCTTGGTGAGGATCACCCCGGTCAGGGGCAGGGCATCGTGGAAGGCCTTGGCGGTGTTGGCGGCGTCCTGGCCGGTCATGCTGTCCACCACGAACAGGGTCTCGATGGGCTTGACCGCGGCGTGAATCTCCTTGATCTCCGCCATCATCTCTTCATCGATGTGGAGCCGGCCGGCGGTGTCGACGATGACCACGTCGACGAAACGCTTGCGGGCATGATCGATGGCCGCCCTGGCGATGTCCACCGGCTTCTGGCTGGGGTCGCTGGGGAAGAATTCGGCCTTGATCTCGCCCGCCAGGGTCTGCAGCTGCTCGATGGCGGCCGGGCGGTAGACGTCGGCGCTCACCACCAGGCTCGACTTGCGCTCGTTTTCCCGCAGCCAGCGGGCCAGCTTGGCAACCGTGGTGGTCTTGCCGGCGCCCTGCAGCCCGGCCATCAGGATCACCGCCGGCGGCTGGCAGGCCAGGCTGAGCTTCTCGTGGGCATTGCCCATGATGGCCTTGAGTTCCTCGTGCACGATCTTGACCATGGCCTGGCCCGGAGTCAGGCTCTTGGCCACTTCCTGGCCGAGGGCGCGTTCCTTGACCTGCTCGACGAAGTCCTTCACCACCGGCAGCGCCACATCCGCTTCCAGCAGTGCCATGCGCACCTCGCGCAGGGTGTCCTGGATATTGGTTTCGGTCAAACGGCCCTGGCCGCGCAGCTTGCGCAGGGAGTCGTTGAGGCGCTCGGTAAGATTGTCAAACATCGTGCTACTCTGGCTGGATCGCTGTCGGATGAGCGAGGCTGGGTTGGGGAAAGCTTCCTTGCGTGAGCCGCCGGCAAACCGCAACTGGCGGCGGCAGGCGTCGACCATTGGGGATGGAGGGATGCGCCACTGCACCGGCGGGGCCGCGCAATTCTACCCGGAAGCGGCGGGGATGACGAATGGGTCGCGCGCCGCCCGCTGCGCGCGCCGCACCGTCACTCCGCAGGCGCCGCAATACCCTCCCAGGGCTGAAACAGGCCATGGTCGTCGATGCCGAACAATTCCAGAATGCGGCCGACGGTCTCGTCCACCAATTCCTCCAGGGTCTTGGGACCTCCGTAGAACGCCGGCAGCGGCGGGAAAATGATGCCGCCCATTTCCGTCACCGCCAGCATGTTGCGGAGGTGGGCCAGGTTCAGGGGGGTCTCCCGCGGCACCAGCAGCAGCCGGCGGCGCTCCTTGAGGGTGACGTCGGCGGCGCGGGCGATGAGGTTGTCGGAAAGACCGTGGCCGATGCAGGCCAGGGTCTTCATGGAACAGGGGGCGACGATCATCCCGCTGGTCCGGTAGGCGCCGCTGGCGATGGCGGCGGCGACGTCGTGGTTGCCGTAGCAGACATCCGCCAGGGCGGAGATCTCCTTCCGCTTCATGCCCAGTTCGTGCTGCAGATTGACGAAACCGGCGGTGGAAACCACCAGATGCACCTCGAACCGCCCGAGGGCACGCAGCACCTGGAGCAGACGCAAACCGTAGATGGCGCCGGTGGCCCCGGTCATGGCGACGACGATGCGTTGACACGGATTCATCGCCGCACCCGTTCCAGCATGCGGTCGGCGGCCGTCACCAGGGCATCGATCATCTCCTCGCCGGCCCCGGAGTGACCGGCTCCGGGGAGGATGCTCAACTCCGCAGCAGGAATCCGTTCCTTCAGAGCCAAGGCCGATTCCACCGGACACACCAGATCGCGCCGCCCGTGGATCAGCAGGATCGGCACTTCCGGCAGCAGGCCGCAGCGGTCGAGGATCTGGTTCTCGGCGATGAAGTAGCGGTTGCGGGCGTAGTGCAGTTCGATGGCGAACTGGTGCAGGAGCTGGGCCGGGCTGCGCGCCTCGACCTCGGCCGGATCGAAGTCGTCCAGCAGGGTGAGCTGCGCGCCCCACTGTGCCCAGCAGCGCGCCAGCCGCAGCTTAGCCAATTCGTCGGCACCGGAGAACACCTGCTCCATTGCCTGCAGCACATCGGTGGCGGGCGCTGCTGCCAGGATCTTGGCCAGCTCCGCCCAGCGTTCCGGGTAGAGTCGGCTGGCGCCGTCGTGGAGATACCAGTCGAGATCCCGCTGGCGCGCCAGAAAGATTCCTCGCAGCACCAGACCCAGCACTTGTTGCGGATGCTGCTGGGCATAGAGAAGAGCCAGCGCCGCCCCCCAGGAACCGCCGAATACGACCCAGCGCTCGATACCGAGCGTGGTGCGGACCCGTTCGAGGTCTTCCAGCAACCGCGCGGTGGTGTTGGCCACCACCCCGCCGCCGGGCGTCGAGCGGCCGGCACCGCGCTGATCGAGCAGCACGCTGCGATAGCCTTGCGGGTCGAACAGGCCGCGATGATAGGGCCGGCAGCCGGAGCCCGGCCCGCCGTGCAGAAAGACCACGGGGACTCCGTCGCGGCTGCCGCATTCCTCGACGTAGAGGTTATGGCCGTCGCCGGCCGCGAGCTGGAAGGAGGCGACCGGTTCGCAATGCGGGTATAAGGATTTCATGCGGCCTGCAGGATCGGGCGAGAGGGCTCGGACGGGTGCGGGGTCGGGCCACGGCGCTGGTCAGCGCTGGAACACCGGAAGCGGACTGTCGAGGAACCATTGGTTCTTTTCTTCATCGAATGTCCACGATTGGCGGTCGACAAGCTTTTTCTCGACTCCCACCTGCTCCACGAAATAGCGGATTTCGGCGGTCTGCTTCACCGATTTCCGACCTTCCGATTCGTGGCGGTAGACCACATCGTAGGCGGTGACGTGGATGTCCTTGAGAGCTTCCGGATCGACCGGCCGGCGCGCCTTGGCGGTCTGGAAATCGGAAGCTCTCTCGAACTGGCTCCAGCGGACGGCGGATCCGAAGCTCGACAGGGTTTCCTCCAGTCGCATCAGTTCGACGTCGTGGGTACAACCGGCCACGGAGGAAGTCAGCAGGCAGAGCAAGACAGATCGGATCATCATGGTAAGGGAATCCAAATGGGATAAGCTGCCCGGGACCTGCCGAACCGTTCGGCATTCGGCCCCTTGCCCCGGCGGCGGCTCCGACAAATATAATGCAAACTGATCGAATCCATCCTGGAGAGACCGAAACTTATGAACATGAAACTGGTAATCGGCGCTGCCGTCGTCTTGGCCATGATTTACTTCTTTCCGGCTTTCAAGCACATGCAGTCGGGCCGGACGATATCCGGCAGCACCACGCTGGAAGTCAAGAAGTCGGCCATGACGGTCCGGCGCACCATGTCCACCGGCGACCGCAATTCCTTCGACATGGCCTTCGGCATTCTGGAGAAGGTCAAGTCGGCGGAGGGTCCCGACGCCTTTCCCAAGGCCGTCGACGGCCTCGAACCGCAGCAGGTGGTGGAACTCGCCAGGGAGGAAGTCGACAAGCAGATC
>Ga0233425_10004358_pt1 | contig 23896 bp, 12 predicted proteins | sample Watercolumn_Towu_2_FD_181712 | JGI IMG/M metagenome (GOLD analysis project Ga0233425, IMG submission 181712) | Freshwater microbial communities from Lake Towuti, South Sulawesi, Indonesia - Watercolumn_Towuti2014_140_MG | ecosystem: Environmental > Aquatic > Freshwater > Lake | place... | reverse complement strand
GCTACGGCTTCACATAGAGGACCCTGCCCGCGCTTTTGAAGTCATAGCTCCCCAGTTTCTCGATCCGCTTGCGGAACAGATCGCCGTTGAGCGCCTCCATCAAGGCCTGAACCTCTTTTTGAAAAAAGACCGACCGGTCGCAGATCATGTCGAACCGCTCCCGGGTGATCGAGACGAAATCGAGACCGAGGAGATTCGACACCGCCGCCGTGGCGATCCCGACATCTGCACCTCCGGAGAGGACGGCCAAACCGACCTCGATATGGGTGGACACATCGTCGTTATAACCGGCGACCCGGTCTGACGGGATTCCCGACTTCGCCAGATGATGATCCAAGAGGAGGCGCGTCCCCGAACCGGCCTGCCGGTTGATGAAACGGACTCCCTTCCGGGCCAGGTCCTCAAACTTGCGGATATGGACGGGATTTCCCTTGGCAGTCACAAATCCGAGTTCGCGGAAGAAAAGATTGACGACCACGGCCTTGACATGGGGAACCTGCTTTTCCAGGTAAGGTATGTTGTATTCCCCGGTTTCGGGATCGAATAGGTGCGACCAGGCGATGTCCGTAAAGCCTTTCTCGAGGGCAGCGAGTCCCTCCATGCTTCCCGTGTTCGCCGAAAAAATGAATAGTTCGGGATGGGTCTTCCTGAGGCATGTATGGAGCACGTCGAGGACCGGGTCGTTACTGCCCGAGGCCAGAAGCGCCCCCGAAATCCGGCTGCTCTTCTGCCTCGCCGCCTCGAGGCCCGATCTGGCGTTCGCCTCGATCCACCCCTCGATCACCTTCCTCGGAAAGATCCATTTCCCCGTGACCCGCGTCGCCGGCATCCGACCCGTTTTGATCAGGGCGTAGACCTGCTTCTCATGGATCCCCAAATAACCGGCGACCTCTTTGGTGTTCATCATTTCATCGGGCATTCTTCCCTCCTCCGAACCAGCTCGAGGCTAACCGACAGAAACCGCTTTGTCAAGAAAATTATTACTTGTAATTACTTTTTACTACTTTGTCATACATAAAAGACCTGGCATTCGTGCATTGACCCCCTTTGGTCCCTTGTGATATGGGTACTGCAGACGCTTGCTGTTGCCCTTTGGATGTTAAGGAGAATGCCTTTGCCTGAATTTTTAAAAGTAGCGACACCGGAGCAGGTTTTCGATTCCTTTGCCGGTTTTAACCGTCTTGCGGTCGAAACCATAACGCTCGACAACGCCCTTCAGAGGGTCTGCGGGGCTGATCTCTTCTCGCAGGAGGATCTGCCCCCCCTGCCCCGGGCCACAATGGACGGTTACGCCGTGCGCGCGGCGGATACCTTCGGCGCCTCGGAGACGATCCCCGCATTCCTCGATGTGATCGGCGTTATCACGATGGGGAAGATTTCGGACATCACTATCGGCAAGAACCAGGCCGCGGCGATACCGACGGGCGGATTCCTTCCTAAGGGCGCGGATGCCGTGGTGATGATGGAATACACCGGCCCCGCGGGAGAAGGCGCGATCGAGGTCTCCCGGCCGGTGACCGCGGGGGAAAACGTCCTTGGCCGGGCGGAGGATGTAGCCCGCGGCGAATGCGTGATCCCCGCGGGAAAAAGGCTGCTTCCCCAGGATATCGGCATGCTCGCGGGGCTCGGCATCACGCAGGTTGCGGTGTACCGGAGGCCAACGGCAGCAGTCATTTCCACCGGCGATGAAATCGTTCCGGTGACCGATACCCCGCCGCCTGGGCGGATCAGGGACGCCAACACCCACTCCCTCGCCGCGCTGGTTCGGGCCTCGGGCGGAGAAGCCGAGACATTCGCGATCGTGCCCGACGACCCTGCCCTGCTGCGGACCGCCCTCGAAGCGGCGCTCGACTTTGACCTCGTCGTTCTCTCGGGCGGCAGTTCGGTCGGCGAGCGCGACCATATGGTGAATGTCGTCGCATCGATGCCCCATGCGACGGTTTACGCGCACGGCATCGCGATCAGTCCGGGAAAACCGACGCTCATCGCATCGATCGGCGGGAAGCCCGTGTTCGGGCTTCCGGGGCATCCGGTATCGGCGCTCATCGTGGCGCAGGTGTTTCTCGCACCGTTCATCCGGTATCTGGAAGGGGAAGCGCTGAGGCGGGATCCGCCGGGGATGCGGGTGCAGGCCCGGTTGGCCGTATCCGTTCACTCCGCGCAAGGACGCGAGGAATACATCCGGGTGAACATCGAAGACATGCAGGGGCGGCCAACCGCGAAGCCCGTCCTCGGCAAGTCGGGCATGCTGTCGACCCTCGTCAAGGCGGACGGCTTTTTCGTCATACCGATACACGCGGAAGGGATCCCCGCGGGGGAATCGGTTGACGTTTTTCTGTTTTAACCCTCGGCGGCGTATGGAGAGGAATAAAAGGATCTATCGAAAGCTGAAGACGCTCGATGAAGCGCGCCAAATCCTGCGGGAGCGTTTCGCCGACCTGCGGGTCGGGTGGGAAACGGTCCCCGTGCGAACGGCGCTGGGCCGCGTGCTCGCGGGACCGGTGAAGGCGCTTGCATCCGTGCCCGCGTATCATTGCGCCGCCATGGACGGCATAGCGGTGAAGGCCTCCGACACGTTCGGTGCATTGCCCGAAAAACCGGTCACCCTCTCCCGCGATGCCGGCGTCCTTGTGGATACAGGGAACCCGATTCCGGAAGGAAAAGATGCGGTCGTGATGATCGAAGCGGTAGAGAAAACGGAACTCGGATGGGAGATCCGCGCCGCGGCTTACCCCTGGAGGAACGTGCGCAAGACGGGCGAGGATATGGTGAAGGGCGACATCATTCTGCCCGCCCTCCATCGTGTCCGGCCATATGACCAGGCCGCCCTGCTCGCCGCCGGGATACTGACGATCGAAGTGGTTAAAAAGCCGCGCGTTTTGATCATCCCCACCGGCGACGAGATCGTTCGCCCGGAGCAGGCCCCGTCGCCCCTGCCGAAAGGGAAGCTGCTCGAAGTGAACGGACAGATGCTCGCGTCGCTGGCCTCCGAGTGCGGCGCCGAGGCTCTCATACGCGATCCGATCCCCAATGTCCTGGAGGAATTGAAGCTCGCGCTTCACTCCGCGCTCGCGGACGGATACGATCTCGTCATGTTGATCGCCGGCTCCTCGGCCGGCTCGGAAGACTTCACACCTACGCTCCTGGAGGCGATGGGGGAACTGCTGGTCCACGGCGTCGCCGTCATGCCAGGCAAGCCGGCGCTTCTGGCCGCCTGCGCGGGGCGGCCCATCGTAGGCATCCCCGGATATCCCGTGTCGGCGGCCGTCGCATTCAGGGAAATCGCCCAGCCGCTGATCTTTATCATGCAAGGGCTCGCGCCGCCGGAACAGGACCGCGTCAAGGTCACCATCGGGCGAAAGATTCCCTCGAAGCTGGGGCTCGAAGAGCATGTACGTACAATCATTGGAAATGTCGGCGGCAAGGCGGTCGCAATCCCGATTGCCGGCGGCGCGGGGGTGATCACCTCCCTCGTCCGCGCGGACGGAATGATCCGCATCCCCCAGGAAGTGAACGGGCTCTCCGAAGGGGAAAAGACCTATGCTGAACTTCTCGCTCCCCGCGAGGCGATCGACGGCCGGCTTCTCGCGGTCGGCTCCCACGATATGACGATCGATCTGCTGGGCAGCCTGCTGAAGGAAAGGACCGGCGGCAGGATTCATGTCTCTTCGAGCAATGTCGGCAGCCTCGGCGGTTTGCTCGCCCTGAAACGGCAAACCGCGCACTTCGCCGGGTCGCACCTGCTCGACACAGCGACCGGCGATTACAACCTCTCCTATATCAAGCGCTATCTCCCCGACCTGCCGGTCGCGCTCGTCACGCTGGTGCACAGGTGGCAGGGTTTCATGGTACCGGCGGGAAATCCGAAAAAGATAGAAGGCATCGGCGACCTGGCCCGCCCGGATGTCGCGTTCGTCAACCGCCAGAGCGGCTCCGGCACGCGCATCCTGCTCGACCACGAACTCCAAAAGGCCGGCATCGCGCCGGAGCGCATCGTCGGTTACGACAACGAGGAATACACCCACATGAATGTCGCCATGGCCGTTGCCTCGGGCGCGGCGGACACCGGCCTCGGGATACACGCCGCCGCAAAGGCCCTGGCGCTCGACTTTATTCCGGTCGCGAAAGAACGTTACGACCTTGTCATCCCGCTGACGTATCTCGCCGACGAAAAGATCCGGATCCTTCTTGAGATCATCCGCTCCGACGAATTCAAGCGGAAGGCGCAGGCCATGGGCGGGTACGAGGTGTACGAAACGGGACGCGTGGCGACCCCGTAAAGCCGCCGCCACACCGGATCCCGGGGTTCTATAGGGTCACACCAAAACGACCGGCCGTCGTCAATCGGCCGAGTCCGTTCCGTCAAGGATTTCTCTGACCCTCCTCGAGAGGGCATCAATCCGGAAGGGTTTCTGGATGAAACCGTTGCAGCCCTGGTCGAGAATCGCCTGAGCCCGGCCTTCGATGCTGTAGCCGCTGGATAGAAGCACCTTGATGCCGGGATCGATCTCCCGAAGGCGGGTGAAGGTCTCGCCTCCCGATATCCCCGGCATAATCATGTCCAGAATCACCAGGTCGATCTCGCTCCTTTTTTCCATGTAAACGGCAATCGCCTCCTGACCGCTCCCGGCCGCGTAGATACGGTACCCCCTGGACTGAAGCAGTTTCCTTGAGACATCGAGGACCATCTTTTCATCATCCACCAACAGGATCGTCTCCGTGCCTCTTGTGATTGCTTCGCTTCTCCTTGCTTCCTTCATCACCTCTTTCTCCGAAGCCGGAAGATAGATGCTGAATGTGGTCCCATGACCGGGTTTGCTGTCGACATGGATGAAACCGTTGTGACCTTTGATGATGCCATAGACCGTCGCCAGACCGAGTCCGGTTCCCCTCCCCATCCCCTTCGTCGTGAAGAAGGGTTCGAATATCCGCTCCCTTGTCTTATCATCCATCCCCGTACCGGTATCGGTGACCGTTATTTTCACATATTTCCCCGGATCTATGGCAGGGTAAATCGCTTTTGTATCATTCAAAAAAACATTTTCCGCTTCCAGATAGATCTCCCCGCCTCTCGGCATCGCCTGCCATGCATTCACATACAGATTCATGAACACCTGCTCCATCTGTCCGCGATCCACTTCGACAGACCAGAGATGTTTCTCAAATTTGTGATGGATGGAGATCTCCTTCTTGGTTCTGCCGAACATGGATGACGTCTTCCCGATGATCTCGCCGATCTCGGTGGGCCTGGTCTCATATCTCCCGCCGCGGGCGAATCCCAGCAGTTGCCTGGTCAAATCCGCTCCGCTCTGCACCTGCTCTTCGATCTGTTTTAGTCTCTCATAATGGGAGTGGGATGGATCGAGATCCAGCAACATCAGGGAAGCGCATCCCTGAATCCCCATGAGCAGATTATTGAAGTCGTGGGCGATTCCGCCGGCAAGGGTGCCGATGGCCTCCATCTTGCCTGCCTGTTGCAACTTCTCTTCTAAAACCCGCTTCTCCTCCTGCATGCGGTTGTGGTCCGTGACATCGATCAAAATGCCCCTTACGCCTATGGGATTGCCGTCGCGGAGGACGCGTTTCGAATGGACAACGATAGGGAAGGTCCCGCCGTTTTTCCTCCGCGCCCTATATTCCTGACCCCCTAATATCTCCCCCTGCATGATCCTGCCGATGTTTTTGATTGCCGCTTCCCGGTCCTCCGGAATCAGCAAATCAATAGCGTTTAATCCCTTTCCGAAATCCTCCTGGGTATAACCGAAAATTTCAAAAGCAATCATGTTGACGTAAGTGAGCATACGCCCCGAATCCATTTCAAAGACGATCTGGGGCAACGAATCGGCCAGTTCCCTGAATCTTTCTTCGCTTTTTTTCAACGCCTCCTCCGCCCGCAGGCGGGAGATGAAGAGCTGTGCATTGGCTATCGCGCCGGCTATCTGAAGACCGATGCGCTCGGCGATCCTCACATCCGGATCGGCATAAACATTCCGGTGTTTGGATAAGAAATTCAGGGTGCCTATCACCTGATCCTCGGAAATCAGAGGGGCTGCCAGCTGGGATCGAAGTCCGGCTTTAAAGGCCGGTTGCGACTGGGGCGAGAGCTTGTCTATTTCCTCTTGATTCATGAGTTCGATAATCAGCCCGGACCTTTTAGCGGCCACCGATTCCGTGACCGAACCGGCGAGTGGAAAGACGTCTCCCGACTGACGCCCGTGAACGGGCACTCCCACCGAATAGGCGACGGTGACCGACCCCGCTGCCCGGTCGATGATGTTCACCAGAAGCCTGTCGAATGAGATCACTTTTCCTACCTCATCCGCAAAGCGCTCATACACCTCTTCGATGTTGATGTTCGAACTGATGATCCGGCCTATCCTCGCGAGGCTCTCCGTCTCCCTGGCATACAACCTTGATTCCTCTTCTTTTCGTTTCAGCGTCGCTTCCGCTTTCCTGAGATCATCAAACATCTTCGCATTGGCTATCGCTCCGGCAATTTGTATCCCAACCTTTTCAGCCAAGCGGAGGATTTGCTGCGTAAAGGCGGCACTGTCTTTCGATCTTACGATCAGATTCCCGATCACCTTATCCATGGAGATCAGGGGAACGCTCATCACCGAATGCATCCCCGCCCCGACCGAGGTCGCCAGACGGGGAAATTTTTTCATGAGATCCTCCGGATCCGGCGACTGGCAGAGCGCCCCTCTCCTGGTCCGTAAAACCTCCTCCGCAAGCGTATTATGCAAGGGAAACAGATCCCCGACCTTCCGTCCGGGAAGCTCCAGGCCTGAAACATAGGCCACTTGCAGCATCTCCTGCCGTTCGTCAAATAGATTGATTGACAGGTTATCGAAGGAGGTCAACTGTCTCATCTCGACCACCACACGATCATAGACCTTATCGATCTCCAAGGTGGAGCCGATCATCCGCCCGATGGCGGCAAGGAGGGCAATCTCTTCCTCCGCCTGTTTTCGCTCCGCGATCTGTTTTTCGAGCGATTCCGCCATCACGTCGAACGCCTGCGCCAGCTTGCTCAGTTCACCCGGACCATAACGGATTCCTGTACGGGCACTTAATTCGCCGGCTTCCATTCGCTTTGCCATATTCAATAAGGCATCGATTCGTCGCAAAAGGAACAGGTTCCCTCCCACCCAGGCGATGATGAACGCAAGCAGGGAAGCAAGTCCCAGAGCGATAAGGTTGCGCGTCAATATCCAGTTGCTTCGGGCATACGCAACGGATGAATCGATGCCGATGAAGACGTACATGCCGCCTTTTGTCTTTGTTCCCAACGGCGCGAAGGCATACAGGCGTTTTATGCCGTCGATACCCTCTGTCTCATAGGTGCCCTGGGTCTGCTGCGTCAAAATGGTGCGGATGATAGGGGCATCTTTCACCGCTTGGCCGACCCACTTCTCCGGTTCAAGGGTGCGGGCCAATACGATCCCGTTGCGATCCACGACGTTCAGTACCGAACCGGGCGACATCTTATTGATGGCAACGAATTGATTCAGCCAGTCCAGACCAAAGCCGGTGACAAGGATTGTCATGACCTTCCCCATAGAATCGAGGACCGGATAGGCAACGGAGGATTGCGGTTTTTTTGTGATGCGACCTTCAACGTATTCGCCTATGACGAAATCGCGCGTACGCATGACCTCGGGGAACCATTTGCGATCCGAGTAATTGGGCGTGCCGGCGGCGGGAATGCCGCTGCACCAGAGGTCCCCGTTGGGTTTAACGGCGATGATGTTGTTATATCTCTTATATTCCTTGAGAAGATCCGCGAACAGAACGGAACATGCGTGACGGTTTTGCCGGCGTATTTCGGGAAGGCGAGCCAGTCCGGCCAACAACTGGCGCGTGCTCTCGACCAGCAGATCCTGATTGCTTGAAGCAGTGACCGCCAGTTGCATCGCCTCATGTGTCGCGGTGTATGCGGCGCTTCGCCGCTCCGCCCGGCCCGTCAACAAAATGATGACAAGCGATGGGAGGATGGCGATACAAACCAAAACCATCAAGCGAACCCGAAGACTTCCAAAAGAGAGTCGATTCATTTAGATTGATCCCCTTTAAAAAAAGAACCCGTCTATTCGGCAATGGTAAATGATTGAAAGCCCAACTCTTCGAGCCCACCCATTCTGGCCTTGGCTTCACGCAATGAACGATACGACCCGGCAATCACCCGATAAAGCGGCCCTTCCGGCGTTTTCGCATAGACGATGCTCGGTTCGTATTCATGACGGATCAACTGACCGATAAGACTGTCGGCGTTGGCCTTTGCGGAAAAAGAGCCGACGATCACCTTATATTCCTTACGTTTCACCGGCGCTTTTTGAACAGCGGCCTTTTTCGTTACCTGTTGTTGCCCCTCGCGCTTGGGTTCGACCGCGGGAGCGGTCACCTCCGCCTTAACATTTGGCATGGGAATTTCCGCCATAACGGCCGCCGCTGCCGATCTCGCCGCATCTGCCTTCGGCTCGACCGCGGAATCGACCGCGTTCGTCTTGACTTTGGGTACGGCGATTTCCGGTTTAACAGCTAACGCCGCCGATCCTGCCGCCTCGGGAGCGGGAGATGCGTCTACCTGCAACGCATCTTTAACTGCGGCCTTGTACGCGGCAAATATTTTTTGACCGCCAAGCAACCCTGCCCCAAAGAAGGCAAGTCCCACGGCAGTCAAGAATAAAACGAATAAAATCTGATTCAGATGCTTCAATGTATGATTTCTCTTCTCCCAAATATCATCGGTCCGTCTTTTTATCAACCTCGGCTTGTCCTTTTGCCCCCCGGTGTCGGTTTTGCGCATGCCTCCCGTCTGCATGGATGTCATCCACCCTCTTTTTCTTCAGGTCACGCCTTGCCTTCTGTTTCGCCCCCGTGCATGTGTTTCGGGACACGAGCCGGTAGTCTTCGGTGAAAGCGACGGCTGTGCCCGAGGGTCCTGATCTGATCGCGTGCCCGGTCACGGTCATGATGATGAGTTCGTATTCCCCGGGGGGCAAGTTCGGTCGCTCGAAGGGGAGCAAAATATCGACTTCGACGCGTTGTCCGACAGGCAAAGATATCGCGTCCGGGAAAAACCCCCCCACAGCGGACAGATCACCGATGTACGAGTCAATCTTCTTCCTTCTGCCGCGGGATCCGATAAGGGTCATCCTTGCGGGTGCATCGATCGGATGTCTGTCGAACCTTCTCTTATCTGCACTCATGGTTTGTATCTAAAATCTGAGCGTGACCCCTCCCATGATCGTGTAATCGGGTTCCGCGTTGTTCAAAGCCCGCTTAAGACCAAAATCGAGGTCAAAATATTTCGTCACCGAGTAGACCAGGCCGGCCAAAACGAACGCCGGGTCCTTGCCTGCGCTCCGATCGGGATTCCTTTCCTGACCGATGTTGAGAGCAACCCTGAGCGACTCGGTAGCCTCGAACTCCCCTGCAAGGGAAACATGCCAGAGGTTGAGGCGTTCGTCGCGCCTGTTCTCGTTCCGTTTATAGCCGAGGTTCATATGAAAGATGTATGGTTTCCACTCCTTGGTGGCGATGAAAAACAGCCCATAGGTCATCCTGCCGCTTCCGAGTCCTTTGTCATCATTCCCGGTAGGCAGTGTGATGCCGGATCTCAGCGCAAGACTGAACCCTTCCTGTTCATGAAAACGCCATTTCGCGGATATCGACAGGTCGGAAATCCCGCTCTCCGATGATGATTCGCCCGCTTCCTTGATCTCCCTCGCCAGCCATGGAAAACTCACGGCGATGTCGAGGTTGTCCACGATGCCGTACGTCAGGGTGGCCGCCGCCTGGGTTTTATTCTCCGTCACGCCCAGGTCGTCGTTACGGGCGTATTCGAGATTGGCTTCCAGCTGGTATTTTCCCGCACCCTGCGTCCCGGTATCGTCGGTGATGAGCGGATGGTAAGCGGCTGCTCCCGAGGCCAGGAGATGGATCAATCCGATGGCCACTGCGAAAACCGTTCTTTTCATGGTCGTTCTCTCCTTTACACGCGATTCCTCAACATGCATGCCATCAAAATCAACTTTTGTGAAAAGATGAATGGTCAGTATCGAGATCATGCGACGGCATGAATCGCGATGACCTTTCCCAGTCCTTCGTCTCAGACAGATTCGTACCGAGCGTCAGCTTTTTTTCATTTCCCGGCGCTGTATACGCCAATTCATTGACGTCTTGAGCAGTTCTTCGTCGATCCGGTCGGCATCGCCCGCATTGTACTGTACAAGCCGTCTCAGATGTATGAAGCTCTCGTCGGTCATGGATATAAAATGTATGGCGGATTCTTTTTCGCCCACCCGTAAGATTCTCGAATCGACGTCGATTTTTACATCGTCGCTCAAAGAAACAACCACCCGGCAGCGGGCGTCGTTTTGAAAAAGCGGGTGGGAGGTGCAGAGAATGCCGCTAAGGCTGATATTGATCATTTCTGCACCGATCATTTCGTCGCCCAGTACGACATTGACGCTAAAATGTGCGGGAACCCTCGTACGCTTGCGCTCTTTGTGGTGTTTCATCGCCTTCCTTTTCAGAAGTCTTTGGACTGCCCGTCATTCATGGGGATCACCTCTTCGGGGGTGGCGGCCCGCTTGAAGGCCTTGTCCCGGACAGCCGGCTTACCGGAGCTCTTTGCCGGAAGCGCATGCGCTCGGTGGGCAACCACCGGTTCGCGCTTCGCCCCCCGGCCGTTCCCCGCGTGTCTCCCTGGAAGAGGGTGACCGTATCTCCGGTCAGATCGCCAATGGTGTCGACGATCGTGAAATTTCCGTTCAAAGGACAAACGCAAATATTTTCATTCTCAAATTCATTTTCATGCGATTTCCTCTCCTCATTCTTGATTTTTCCGACAAACCCGCGAAACCCTACGAGTGATGCAGTTATTTTTGCAAACATCGGGCCAAACGGTCTCACCGATGCGGATGTAAAAGGATACGGTCCGGGTGGATGATTGCGCGCTGTTTGTACGTTTCGGTTTTGGCATCGGAGCTGTTTTCAAGCGTCTTTTCGCCACGGGTCGCCTTCTCCCTGTCCTTGCCATTCCCCCTCCAGTTCCCTCTGGACCGCGACGCCTATTTTTTCCTTGGAATAGGGTTTTCTGACGTATGCTCCGGCGCCGAGCCGGATAGCCTCTTTCACCCGGTCCGTCTCAGAAAAACCGCTGACGATGATGGCCTTCTGCCTTGGATGGATCTTCAGTATCGCCCGGTAAGTATCCAGCCCGTCGATCCCGGGGTCCATGATCATGTCAAGGATCACGATATCCGCCCCCTGCCGCTTCACATATTCAATCGCCTCCTCGCCGCTGGAAGCCGTCCTCACTGCGTAGCCCAACTGCGTTAGAATCTCCTCGGCGATCTCCCGCTGACCGGCGACGTCGTCCACCACCAGAATCGACTCTCCGTGACCCAGATACCGCTCAAGGGGAATCTTCGTCACTCCCGCCTCCGCCATCGTCCCTTTGGTCACGGGGAAGTAGAGCGTGAACGCCGTCCCCCCTCCGGGTTCACTCGCCACGTCGATATACCCCTCATGGTCCTTCACTGTACCCCAGACGATCGCAAGCCCTAATCCCGTCCCGCTCCGCCCCATCTTCTTCTTCGTGAAAAAAGGCTCGAAGATCCGGTTCAGATCCTCCGGTTTGATCCCTCCTCCCGTATCCTTCACGGTCAGGACCGCGTATTCCCCCTCCCTGACCTCGTCATACCCGTGGATCGGCTTGTCCAGATACTGCCTTTCCGTCCGGATCGTCACCTCTCCCCTGCCCGAAATCGACTCCGCCGCGTTCGAGATCAGGTTGAGCGCCGTTTTTTCCAGGTGTACCTGTGAGCCCGATATCGGCATCGGTTCTCTGGAAAGGTTCGCCGTGAAGTCGACCGGGGGATGGGAATCCCTTAACAGGGCATACTCGGCGGACTTCAGCACATTGGAAACCATTTGGTTCAGATCGACGACCTCCGAGACGGTCACGCCCCGTCTCGCCATGGTCAGCAGGTCCTGGATGATCGCCGCGGCCTTCTCCGCTGAGGTGAAAATGCCGTCGGCATACTTTCTGAGCGGGGTCCCCGGCTCGGTCTTTTCCTTCATCATCTCGGCGTAGGCCATCGTCACCCCGAGAACATTGTTCAGGTCATGCGCCACACCGCCCGCCAGATGGCCCAGGGCCTCCATCTTCTCCGCACGGCGAAGGGATTCTTCCAGCTTCCGCTGATCGGTAATGTCGGTGGTAAATCCCGCCAGCAATGTCCTTTGATCCAGCATGATCGGAAACTTTACGGTGCTGTAGTTCCTGTGGTTCAGCGTCTCCTCGACCGTCAAGGTTTCTCCCTTTGACACCACTCCCCAATCGTCGACGGTCATCGCGGCCGCAAGCTCGGAAGGAAACAGTTCTTCCATGCTCCGTCCGATCATCTCATGGGCGGGACGGCCGATCATTTGACGATAGTTGTCGCTCGCTTTCAAAACGACGCTTCGATTCGGAGATACCTCTTTGATGAAGGTGTAGATCGGCGAATGCTTCATGAACAGGGAAAACAGTAAATTGGCGCTTCGCAACTCCTGCTCCGCTTCCTTCAAAGCCGTGATATCCCGTATGATGGACAGGGCAAAGATATCTCCGCCGAGCGAATAGAGCGAGACACGGACCTCCATATCGAAGATGCCGCCATCCTTTCGCAATCCCCTTGTCTCGAATGTGACCGGCGTCGTCCGCCCGCGGCTGCGATCCGCGATGAAATCCCTGATCCGATCACGCTCCTCGGGTACGATCAGATCGAGGACGGGCTTCCCCGCAATCTCCTGGCTGTCGTATCCGTAAAGGGCCAGATAGGATGGGTTGGCGAAGAGATGGACGCCTTTTTTGGACACACCGATCGCATCGATCGAATTTTCGAAGATGGCGCGGAATTTCGCCTCGCTTTCCTGCAACTCGATGGTGATCTTTCTCAGGTTGTTATAGAGTCGGGAATTGGCGATTGCCCCCGATATCTGCATTCCGATCTTCTCCGCCAGACGGAGATCATCGTCCCTGTAAGCATTCTTCCGTTGCGACCGGAACACGAGGACCCCGATGACGCTGCCCCGGTCAATCAAGGGGACGCTCATCATCGACATCAACCCTGCTTCTGTCGTCACCCGAAGGCTGGATAGCGTGCCGATATACTTCGATATCTCTTCCGGCCGAATGATCATGCCCTTTTGGGTCGCGATGACGGTCTCGCTCACCGACCCCTTTAAGGGAAAGGAATCCCCCTTTTTGCGATTTTGAATTTCTACCCCCCAAGCCCAGGCAATCTCCATGGCGGCATCGAGCGGTTTCTTTAGGTTCACGATGAGGCTGTCAAAGGGGATCAGCCTGCGGGTTTCGACGGCAAACCGCTCATACACTTCATCGATATCCAGCGTCGAGCCGATCACCCGCCCGATTTGGGCAATGATTCCTAATTCTTCCGTTAACCGCTGAGACTCCTGTTGGGCCTGGCGTTTTTCGATCTCCGCTCGCTTCTGGTCCGTGACGTCTCGGAACAGGCAGACAAAATGTCGGTCGTCGATGCGGAAACAGGAGATATCGAACGCTTTGTCCAGGTTATCCCCGGCATAATAGAAATCCTCTATGGCGGCCGGGACCCCGCTGGCCATCACGTCGGCGTAGCGATCCATCAACCCCCGTTCCACCACGTGGGGAAAGAGCGCCATCGCGGTCCCGCCGACGATCTTCTCACGGGCGATATTGGCGATCTTCTGCGCCGCCGGATTGAACTCGAGAAAGCGATAGTCGACCATCCGACCGTTCGCGTCGAAGATCGCCTCATGAAGCGCATAGCCCTCGAGCATATGGTCAATCGATAGACGCCAGAGCTGTTCGCTCTCACGGACCGCCTGCTCGCTCCGACCGCGCTCCGATAGATAGCGTTGAAGCCGTCTTCTGCTGAGACCGATGCCGAGGATTCCGATCACCCACACCGTCCCGTAAGTCAGGACTATGACGCGAAATTGCGACTGCAGCGATTCGCCGAATGTCTTCCAGGGTACGGAAACGCTGATCCCTCCCCGGATATCGCCCACTTTGTACCCCTGCGCCGCATGACATTTCAGGCAGCCCTCCTCGACGATCAGCGGATTCATGAGCCGGTAAAAGGTTTCGCCTCCGATCGATTCGAACGACGACACTTCCTTCCGGTCCCGCTCAAAGCCCTGTAACGCCCTTTTCTCCCACTCGTCCGGGACATTTTCAGGCCTGATGGGGTTCAGGCTCGTGATGTGTCCTTTCACATTGGAGGTTTTCCACCCCAGCTCATGGACCTGTCGCGTCATATAGGCCGGATTGACCAACGTCAGTCTCTTTCCCGAAGGCGTCCTGATGTCACGTTCCGGATAGTCCGCAAGAAAGGGGTTTGGCGGGGTCTCGGGCGTGATCGGAACGTACACGCCGCCGTGAATGGCGCTCCAGCGTCGATAGGTCAGGTCCTTCTCGAATGCTTCGTGGGCCGTGGCTCGAACGTTCGAAAGTGCCGCGCGATAGGCTTCCCAGTAACTCCATCCCGCCAATGCCACGATCAAGGCCAACCAGGATGAGGCCGTGACGATGAAAGTCCCATTGAACCTGCGACCCGCCGCGTTTTTATCCGCTCTGTGCATGATAAATCCTTTCGAATAATCGATCGGGTGGAACACTGCGGTCATAAAGACCTGTGCGTTCGTCCGTGACGCGATCCCGTCCTTCACCCGGCTTCGTGCAGACTCGGTTTCGGCCGCGGTTTTTTGCCTCATAAAGCGACTCGTCGGCGAGAGCGATCAAGGTCTCGACCGTTTCGCCCTTTTGAAGATGGGAAACGCCGAGACTGACGGTGATCCGGGCGACCGTTTGGTTTTCCAGTATCACTTCCCTTTGCTCGACAACCTGCCGAATCCGTTCCGCCGTCATCGCCGCCTGTTCCAATGCCACATCCGGCATCGCGATCAGAAACTCCTCCCCTCCATAACGGCAAACGACGTCATAACCGCGGACACAGTTTTTCAGGATGTGCGAGACTTCCCGGATGACCAAATCTCCCGAACGATGACCCTGCGTATCGTTGATCCTTTTGAAGTGGTCGATGTCGATCATCATGACCGAGAGGCCGGTGTTGAGCCTGATACACCGGTGATGTTCCGTTTCGATCCTTTTGAAACCCTCGCGGCGGTTCAACAGGTTGGTCAGCGGATCGTGGGCGGCCATCTGGATCAACTTCTGCTCGGCGGAACGCAGGTCTTTGATGAAAAAGGAGGAGATGAAGAAAATGATCGCGAAGATGCTCAGGATGATGCCGAAAGCAATAAGCGCCAACAGCAGCCAGTTCATATGCATGTTCTGGATGCTCTCGTTGGCCGGGATGGAAACACTGATCCCGCCACGGACATCTCCCACCCCGTATCCTTGGGAGGCATGGCATCTCAGGCAGGGCGCGTCCGCCCTCAGCGGGGCCATATAGCGATAGAAGGCGCCTTTATCCGTCCGCTCCACCAAAGATTGCTCCTTGAAACCCCTTTCGAAAGACTCAAGAGAACGCCGTTCGAAGGCATCGGGGCCATTATGCGGGTTCAGAGGCTTGAGACTGGTAATTTTGAATTCAAACAGGCCCTTCTCCTTGGCCAGTTCGGAAATCTCTCTTGTCATCAGAGCGGGGTTTTTCAGGGTCAGCAACTGTCCGTCCTCGCCCCTGATGACCACTTGAAGTCCGGGAATTTTGTTCAGGTAGGGATTGACCTCCATTCCCGGTTCCAACTTGACGTATACGCCTCCGTGACTGGCCACCCATTCCCTGGTCAGCACGATTTCCCTGAAGAAGGATCTGCCCTCGCTCAGCAGCTCATCGTACACGAGCTGATTCGATCTGAGGGCAAAACCTCCGAAAACCGAGAGCACGATGAGAGAGATGAGTAAAAATATACCGGCGAGGTATTTCTTGATTTTATCTATGCCGGCGGTGATCGAATACTCTTTCGGCATCATCTCCGTGATCTGCGGCGTCATGGCGATATCGAGTTCCTTTCTCATGGATTCTCGACGGAACGATCCGTTTCCATTCGATGATCTGTTCTGTCCAACTCCTCCCTGATGCCCCTCGCGATTTTTTCCATCTGATAGGGTTTCTTGATGTATGGACCGGCGCCGAGCTTCTGCGCCTCCCTGACCCGTTCCGTTTCCGAAAATCCGCTGACGATGATCGCTTTCTGCCGAGGATGGATCTCGCGGATCAGTTTGTACGTCTCCAATCCGTCGATTCCCGGCGCCATGATCATGTCGAGGATCAGTAACTCCGCCTGATGAGATTTCAGATGCTCCACCGCCGCTTCTCCGCTCGAAACCGCTTCGACCCGGTAGCCGAGCCTGGTCAGAATGGCCGTCGCCACCTGCCGCTGCTCTGCCACGTCATCCACGACAAGGATCGACTCCCCATTCCCCAGGTACCGTTCGATGGACGTTTTTCCCTCGACTGGGGTCATCTCCTCCCGGGTCACCGGGAAATAGATCACAAAAGAGGTCCCTTTCCCCACGGTGCTTCGTATGTCGATATATCCCTGGTGGTCCTTCACCATGCCCCAGACGATCGCCAGGCCCAAGCCCGTCCCGCTTCTCCCCATGCTTTTCTTCGTATAGAAGGGCTCGAAGATCTTCCTGATGTCCTCCGGGCTGATCCCGCCGCCGGTGTCGGATACGGTCAGGACCGCATAATCCCCTTCCATCACTTCATCGTAACCCTTAACGGGGCTATCCAGATACCGGCTCTCCGTCTTCAGGGATACCTCCCCCCATTCTGAAATGGCCTCCATGGCATTGGAAAGGAGGTTATAAATTGACTTCTCCAGGTGGACGGGCGATCCGTTGATTCGCAGCAGGTCCGGATCGATATCCGTTTTCAGGGTCACCAGGGGGTGCTCGTTCTTGAGCCTTTCGAACTCCGGCGATCCGAGCACGGCGCCGACCGACTGGTTCAAGTCGATCACCTGGGAAATGGGAACCCCTCTTCTTGCCAGCGTGAGGAGATCCTCGATAATCGCCGTCGCCTTTTGCGTGGACGCGAGAATGCTGTCGGCGGATTTTCTCAGAGGGTTCCCCTCCTGGAGATTTTCCCGAAGGAGTTCCGCGTAGACCATGGTGACACCCAGGACATTATTGAGATCGTGGGCCACTCCGCCCGCCAGATGCCCGAGCGCCTGCATTTTTTCCGCCCGCTGCAGACGTTCCTCCAGCTCCCGCCTCTCCGCCTCCGCCTGTCTGGTCGCGGTGATATCGGAGAAAGAAACCAGAACGCGACCCAGAGACTCTTCATGCCCCTGTGATACGGCCAAGGAAAGGACCAACAGTCTCCTCTGCCCTCTCCCGTTGATAATGGGAATCTCGCAGTCAAAATGCAGATGCCCCGCCTCCAGGGCGATCATTTCCTCTTTAAAGACCGACATGGATTCGTCGGTGAAGTAGTGTGGCAGGTCTCTAACGAGGGTGTCCATGCTTTCAAATCCGAGAAGGTTCCGGCTGGCCTCGTTGACGCTCACGATTCGGACCAGCGCAGCCAAATGACCGACCTCCGCAGGATTCTTCTCGAGGTGGTCGGGAAAATCCGTGACGCCGGCAGCGCGAAGCGAAGCAAACCGCTCCTTCACCTGCGAGAAATCCTCCTCCCAGATGGCTGTCGGCGAGTTGTTGAAGATCTCCCGGTACTGCGCCTCCCGCTCCAGTATGATTGCCTCCGCCCGCTTGCGATTCGTAATGTCGCGGACAATCGCCAGCCGATGGCCGTTGGGCATCATCCGGGCACTCACCTCAACGGTGAAAAGGGAGGCATCCTTTCGGCGGACCCGCCACTCCCTGACCGCCGCCCCCTCGGCTTCGAGACGGGACAAATAGCCGGGAAGCTGAGACGCCTCTTCCGGAACAAGCAGGTCCGAGATGTGGAGTCCGAGCAGCTCCTCCCGGGTGTATCCCACCATTTCGCTGAACCGCGAGTTCACCGCCTGGTATCTTCCCGACGAATCCGTGGTCACGATCCCGTCCGATGCATGCTCGACGAGCAGCCGGTAGCGCTCTTCCCGCTCCGAGAGCTCCTCCTCCCGCTGACAAACCGTCCTGGCCATGGAAGCGAAGTTGTTCAGGATGACATCGATCTCCGAAAATTGGGTCTTGAGGGGCGGATTGAAGGCGCCGGAACCGGTGCGCAGCCAGTCGATCTGGGCGTTAATGGCCTTGAAGAGCCGCTCGAACTGGAAGGCGCCCAGCAACCCGATGATCAGGACAAACCCGGTGGTGATGAAAATCCCATACAGGACCGTGTCCCCCACGGCCCGCTGGAGGGCAAAGGCCTTCGCCCTTTTCTGCTGGACGAGGACCGGCCAATGGAAGGGCGCCAAAAGGGCATAACTGCCTATCCTTTCTTCATCCCCATCCTTGAAAAGGATGGCGCCGCTCTGTCCTGTCATGGCCTTTCGAATGGGATCAAGAACCTTCAAGTTCCTCTGCTCCGCGACGAAGGCAGGGTCGGGGTGGAACAGGGCGGTGCCGCTGGCGTCGGTCACGATCACCTCGCCCGCATCCATGCTCTTGATGAGATAAAATACACCCGTCATGGCCGAGAGCTTGACATGGCCGACGATCACCTTTCCCCCATACCGGATGGCCAGGGGAAACGTGGGCGAGCCGGTGGCGAGGGAATAGTTGATATGGTTCAGGCCGGATTGCCCCTTGCCCATGAGATTCTGAAAGAAATCCCTTCCGGAGAAGTCTATCCCGATCATCTCCCGATCGTAGGGGAAGAGATGTTCGACGATCCCCTGCTCGCTGAGGATGAAGATCGACTCGAAAAAGGGCGCATGTTTCGCCGTGGTCGCAAGATAGGTATTGATCGCGGACGGGGGTATCAGTTTCCTCATAAAAAGGATATCCCCGATCACCTCCAGCCGGTGGGTTGTGGCATCGTGAAACTGATTGACCTCCAATTGGAGGACATGAATCATCAGGGAGGTGTTGCGGTAGGTTTCCCTTTCGATCGTCTTGCCCGCGGAGTGATACGTCCACCAGCCTGCCAGGGCAATCGGAAGGGTCACCGCCACGAGGACGAAAAGTATCAGGGCTTGTTTGATTCGCCAGGGACCGCGGGTTATCTTCGGCATTCATTTTTCCTTTACACCGTTGAACGGATTCGACGTTCCGCTGCCGCGGACAGGAAGAATCGCATCCTCAGCGGACGATCTGCTTGAACTGGCCGTTGAGGATTGTGGTTAAATATTTCTGGTTATGGGCGTCTCCGTACTCATCGAAGACAATCTCCCCCTGGAGCCCCATGAACGTCCTTTGGTTCACGATGGTCTCACGGAGTTTCGCCTTCTCACCGCCTGCCCGTTCGTAAGCGTCGAAGAGAACCCGTGCCGCCGAATAGGAACAGACGGCCGGGAACCCCGGTTTCTTCCCGAACCGCTCCCGAAACAGTCTGACGAACTCTCGACTTTTCGGTTCCTGACTTTCCGCGTCGTAGGTGACGAGCGCCCGCACCCCCTCGACCGATTTTCCTCCCAAGGCGGGCAGGTCCTCGGTCATGGCCCAGCCGGCGACGATTCGCGGGATCTTCCAGCCGATTTTTGCCGCCTGTTGGCAGAACATGGCCGTGTCAGAGGCGTTCGCCAGGATGAAAAGGCCTCCGGGCTGAGAGTCCCTGGATTTTTTTATGATCTCGGAGAAGGGAGGCGATTTCCCCGAGGTGAAGGTCTGGGTGATCGAGATTCTTCCGCCCAGCTGCTCGAAACGCTTTTTAAAACTGGCATAGTAGTCCTCGGTATAGACGGCGTTGGCAAGGTCGTAGATGACGGCCAGTGATTTGACGGCTTGTTTTTGATGGGCGAATTCCGCCAGAGTTCTCGCTTCGTCGGCGACACTCTCCACAACTCTGAAGAAGAAGTCCTTCTGCCCGCTCAGCGCCGTGGTCGAGCTCGTGGGGCTGATCATGAACATTTTCTTCTCGTCGATGAGAGGCTTTGCCGCGAGGGACATGGCGCTCGTCATGTGACCGATGATGGCAATCACGCCTTCATCGATGAGCTGCCGGTCCGCCTGCACCGCCGCTTCAGGGTCCTGCCGGTCGTCTTTCACGATCAGTTCCACGGGTCTTCCCAAAAGCCCGCCGGACGCGTTTTTCTCCTCGACGGCATAGATCACGCCGTTGCGCCCCGCGGTCCCCAGATCGGAAGTCCTGCCGGTCAGGCCGCCGACGAAGCCGACTTTTATCACCTCGGTCGCCTGACAGGGAGAATAGAACAATAACCACGCAAAAAGGACAATGGATAACCGCCGGTCAATGGTCTTCATCGACAACCTCCTCGTGGGCACTGCCGATCATCATAGCGTAGTGATATCAATAGTCATGACATGCTCATCCCTATCCCAATCCCTCTTTTATCAAAGGTCCTTACGGAGCTCCAGACGCGCTATTGCGGAGAACCTTCGAAGCACGAAACATGCCATCGATCTCTCCATCCGACAATCCGAAGACGAATGTTATCATCCCAGAATCTCCCGAATCTTTCCGGAGATTTTTTCCAGACGAAAAGGTTTCTGGATGAAGCCGTTGCAGCCGCGGGCCATGATCGTTTTGGCCTCCCCTTCGATGCTGTAGCCGCTGGCGAGAAGAACCCTGACATGGGGATCGATCTCCCGAAGACGATCGAAGGTCTCACCGCCCGAGATCCCCGGCATGACCATGTCCAGAACGACCAGGTCGATGCCCTTTCCCTTCTCCAGGTAAACAGCGATCGCCTCCTGGCCGCTCCCGACCGCGTAGACCCGGTAACCCAGGAATTCCAGCAGCTCCCTGCTCACCTCCAGAACCGCCTTCTCGTCTTCCACCAGCAGGATCGTCTCCGTCCCCTTTGAAACAGTTCCGGTCGCGCCCTTCTCCTTGACCACTGTCTTCTCCGATGCGGGAAGGTGGATGGTGAATCGCGTCCCGCGGCCGAGTTCGCTCTCTACGTCGATCATCCCCCCGTGACCCTTGATGATTCCGTAGACTGTCGCCAGACCCAGCCCCGTTCCCCTTCCCATCCCCTTTGTTGTGAAGAAAGGATCAAATATTCGAACCCGGGTCTTTTCGTCCATTCCCGTCCCCGTGTCCGAAACCATGATCTTCACGTATCGTCCCGGCTTCATCGCGTGACGCGACGCCCGGTCATTGTCCAGAACGGCATTTTCCGTCTCCAGGAAGATCTCCCCGCCCCCCGGCATCGCCTGCCATGCGTTCACGTACAGATTCATGAACACCTGCTCCATCTGCCCGCGGTCCACCTCCACGGCCATGAGATCCTTCCCGTATTTCCCGTGGATCGTGATCTCCTTCTTCGTCCTGCCGAACATCGATGCGCTCTTCTCCAGAATGTCGTTCATATCCGCCGGTTTGACGTCATACTGCCCCCCGCTGGCAAACCCCAGCAGCTGCCTGGTCAGATCCGCACCGCTTCGCACATGTTCCTCGATCCGCTTCAGCCGCTCATAATCGGGATGCGAAGGCTCCAGATCCAGCGATATCAGCGAGGCGTACCCTTGAATCCCCATAAGCAAATTGTTGAAATCGTGCGCAATCCCACCCGCCAACGTCCCGATCGCCTCCATCTTCTCCGCATGCCGCAGTCGCTCCTCTAAGACCCGCCTCTCCTCCTCCCCGCGTCTCCGCTCTGACAGATCGCGATGAACGGCGACAATGAGCCGCTCCTTTCCCGAGGAGACGAGATTTACGGTGACTTCCAGCGGGAAGATGTGTCCGTCCTTATGGTAGTGTTCCACCTCGAAGGAGAAGGTCTCGCCGTTCATCACCCGTCGAATGCGATCATCCATGTGGGCCATCCCCTCCACGTCCAGATCCGACAAGGTCATCCCCAGTATTTCGTCCGCGGTGAAGCCGTGCATCGTTGCGAAGGATTTATTGACCGCGACGATCTTTCCTGTGGTGCTCAGGATGAAAATGCCGTCACCCGCCTGGTCAAAGAGCGACTGATAGCGTTCCTCGCTCTCCTTCAACAGCATCTCCGTCTCTCTGAGCGCGGACATATCGGTAATGATCCCGATGAGTCCAATGATGTTACCCTCCTTGTCTTTGATCGCATCCGCGCGTTCAAAGGCGGGGAACACACGCCCGCTTTTCGTCACCATGTCCAACTCGCCGGTCCACGATTTTCCGCCCATGATCTGATCATACATTTCTTTCGCAACTCTCGGGTCTTTGACAACAACCCCTGCCCCGCCGGCCGCTTCCAATTCTTCGGCCGTGGCGTATCCGAACAAATCGCCTAAGGCCTTATTCTGATAGATATGTCTCCCGAGGGGATCGGATATTCCGATAGCGTCGCTGGTTGATTCCACCGCTTTCATGATTTGGGTTAACTTTTCTTCCTGCCGTTTGCGTTCCGTAAAGTCCGAATGAATCACGACAAGAGTGGTGATATTTCCCCGTTCATCCTGGTTTGAGTATGCCCGTAAAAAGATATCCAGAACTCCACCGTCTTTTGCGTACATCTTCGCTTCACCCGCCCATTTTCCACCCGACATGATCGTCTTGAACACCTCTCTACCCACCGCTTTGTCGACATAGACGGTTTCGGAGGGTCTTTCCCCTACGGCGCCGAACAAGTCGCTAAAGGCCTTGTTCTGAAAGTAATGGCGGCCATCGGCCGTTGAAAAGCTGACGGCGTCCGATGAGTTGTCCACCGATTCTTTAAAGACCCTGTTCACCTCTGCCGTCAACCGACGTTCCGACATCGAACACGCAACGCTGAGCGCGATCGTGATCGTCGTCATGAGATAGCCCTGCATTTGTATTATCTTCTCAACCTGCGACGCCGCGCCCCAGGGGAAAGATCCGTTGCTTGCCGCTATGGAAAAATGCGATACAAGCGCCGTCATCATCAGCGCCATCATGACCCCCCAGCTTTCAAAGCGGACGGCCAGCCATACGATGAGGCCGATCAGCCAGTACGGCCGACTCACGACGCGGGATTCCGGGGAAACCAAACCGAATACGCTGATGCCGATTGCCAAGACCAAAAGGAGCATCAGCAGCAGTTCGAGCAACCGATGGATGTCGGCCCCTTTGAGAATCCTTCCGATGTTCGCCCAGGTCAAAATACAGGGGGCGACCAACAGAATTCCCAATCCGTCCGCGACCCACCAGAGCTTCCAGGTTTGCCAATAGGGTGCGCCAAAGGCGAAAAAGGGGACGGCAGCGCCGAGAAAGGCCGTCAGGCCGTTCATCAGGAAGGCGGCAGCCATAAGCCCGGCCAGGTCTCTCATCCGCGTGAAATCGGGGGCGCTTCCGCTGATCCGGCAAAAGGCCCACATCCCCGCGGCGGACTCCGCCGTGTTGGCCAGCGCAAATCCCAAACTCGGCAGAAGGGGGTTTCCTCCCCATAGGTTGGCAAGGGTGTTCGCCACGAAGACGACCGCCGTATACTTGTACGCGTCTTTCCTCTCGGCCAGCATCAATACGGCCAACGCAAGACCGCTCACGGGCCATATCGAGGCTATCTTCTCAGGTTCGATAACGAATGCCAGACCCAGTTGAGCGGCCCCAAAATAGGCGACGCCGAACAGCAAAAGGGCCTTACGGGTATCGATCGATTTTAGAGCCATTTCCGGCCTGCCTATCCTTTCCTCAGATGACTTACAATATTCGGCATGTGACCCCTTATGATCGGGTGGTCGATCGGCTCAGTTCGTTCCGGAGGGCGACGCCGATTCTCTCCAGGATGTAGGGTTTCTTGACGTAGGCGCCGGCGCCCAGCCTCTGCGCCTCCCTGACCCGCTCCGTCTCCGAAAAGCCGCTGACGATGATCGCCTTCTGCCCCGGATGGATCTCCAGTACCCTTTGGTAGGTCT
>Ga0233425_10004357_pt1 | contig 23899 bp, 38 predicted proteins | sample Watercolumn_Towu_2_FD_181712 | JGI IMG/M metagenome (GOLD analysis project Ga0233425, IMG submission 181712) | Freshwater microbial communities from Lake Towuti, South Sulawesi, Indonesia - Watercolumn_Towuti2014_140_MG | ecosystem: Environmental > Aquatic > Freshwater > Lake | place... | reverse complement strand
GTTGGCACGTGATTTATTATAATTTGAAGCGAATGATGAAGATTTCTTATTCAAAAGATAATCAAACTTTTTTTATTTGCCAGATTGAGATTTACTCAATCCGGACAGAGCCGAATTTCAGTTAAATATAAATATTTAACTGTTAACCTTACACTCACTCACTCATTTCTTTCAATTTTCTCAAAGTCTCACTCATTTCTTTATCTATGGTATTCCCAAGTCTCTGTAATGGTTTCACAGGAGCTCTTTGAGGAGGCATATTTCTAGGAGGAGAACCGAATCTTTGATTTACAACCGGCCTTGGTATTCCTCCACTAGGTTTAGCAGGACCTCCTCCACTCCTAGTTACACTTTCACTCCTTACTTCTCCCTTAAAATTAGCTAACCATAGTCTCAATTTATCCTTGAATAAAATTCCTAAAACGACTAAAATAACTAATACAACCAACACCCAAATCCACCAACTACTTCCAGAACTTTCTTTGAAAGCAACACAACATACTTGTCCTGAACTTCCACAACTATCGCTTGTAGCGACTTCTCCATCTGCACATTCGCTTCTGCACAAAGAACCGGTATTCAACTCACAAGTATTACTAACAATAGCCACACAACTTCCTACGCAACATGCACCTTCTTTGCTTTCAACATTCTTACCATTACACTCTTGATTTAAAGAACATACATTTCCGCCTTGTAAGCTACAAGCTTGTTTCTCAATTTTTATTGAACAACACTTTCCAACTCCAACACACTGGAAATTATCCAAAACATTTCCTCCAGCATTTTGACAATCACCTATTCTTTCACATGAAAATCCTGCCTCTTGGCACAAAGCATCACTTCCACCGCTTCCAGACTTTATAGTATTTTTAGACCAACCACTGTAAAGTATAAAAGCAGTATCTCTCACATTATTATTGTTCCAACATCCTTCTTTAGTCTGTATTCCCGCAAGATAACCTTGAGTTGAGGACAATTCAGATTTAGAAGAACTACTTCCAACACCAAGCATTCCAACGCTGGTATCATAAAATCTATTATTTAAACTACCGTCTGCTTCCCAATACAATCCTTGCTTTCTATTTTGAATTAATATGTTGTAATAATCATCATTTCCAGTCAAAATAAGTAAGAAGGCCTCAGGCATATATCTTCTATAATCATTAACCAAAGCAGTTAGATAAGGCAATGTTCTAGTAGCATTATTTCTAGCATTCATCTTACTTAATGCAAGTGTGCTCCATAAAGTTCCTTCAAAATCACAATTTGTTCCTGTTGAAAAGCATTGTGCGTCTACCTTCTCACTAGTAGTACCAAGAGATGAGGCAGAGTGGGTATCTGGCAAAACAAAACAAGTCAGATTACTATCGTCTAAACAATCAGCACCGTTACCTAAATCTCTCTGATAAATTAAAGTCGAAATAAAGCTCTCTTTACAGCTAACTTCAAATGTTTTATCTATACATGTGTTTCTTATTCTAAGAAGATATCCTGAATTACTTACACTTAAACATGCTCCGGAATTTCCAGTTATTCTCTGATCAGAATCTATATTGATTTTATAACTTCCAGTATCATATTTTAGAGTACATTCACTAGCTTTTTGATTCTCAATACCAATTTCCAAATACCATGCTAAATCAACAGCATTCTTTGACTTTGAAAGCAACCATGATTTAATACCATCAGTATTCTTTCCCATTGACTGATAAGCCAAAGCAACCTGCGCAGTATCTTTCAATTTACATCCATTCTTAGGCCAGCAATTCTCACTCGCACTCTTACCATTATCTATAACTTTAGATACATTGCCATAACTTCCTAAAGCAAGAGCACCAAAAATAGCCTCTTCAAGAGACAGTTCTTTCTTATCGTCTATCTGATCTTTTAGACAAGCATAACCTTTTTCATGAGCATTATTAGTATTAACATTATTACTTGAGGAAACTACTCCTGAATTTGATGTATTTGTCTGTGCAAAAGCCAAGGAAATCATTAACACAACTAACACAAAAACAATAGAAAATAACAAGCCTCTTTTCATGCCTTTCCAATGCATTACTTATTTAAAAATGTTCCCGAGAGATTTAATCTTTATTTTTTATTCTTCCAAATGCAAGAGTGAGGGCTAATATCATACCAACAAGGAAGAAAACCTCTGAAAAGTTACTTATCTCAAATAAAGTATTTTCAGCTATAGCGAATCCTGTTAAATTGGGATACAAACTCCCACACAAGGACAATAACAAACTTCCAAGAGCACTCATTATAATAAATCTTTCCTCTAATGTTTTTCTTCTTCCTTTATATGTAACACCAACTTTCTTTTCTGCACTATCAAAATCAAAACTAACAGCTTCACAATTTTTCAAATCAGCGTTGCCAAATTCTCTATTCAAGAATCCTACCATTTGGTCTTGATGTCCAAATGCAAGAACCTTAATATCTTCTTCAGAACCCTGTTCTTCATGTCTTTTTGCATACTTTCCAAATGTGTGTATTAAACTCTGAAGTTTTTCTTTCTCTGCTTGCTCAGCAGTTTTAATTTCAGGGAATATTTCTCTCAATTTTTCACTATAAGCAACTAGATTAGCACCATAACTTCCCTTATTATCAGCATCTACAATAGCTTTAGCTCTATTATATTTCTCCAAGAAATCTGGAGTTAATGCCTTTTCATTGACTTCAAATCTCTTATCAGCAGGCATGAAAATATTATCTAAAACTAAATTCTGAGGATTAACAGATAATTTCTTAGAAGTTCTGACTTTACCTCCAGTTACTCTGTAAGCGATGTCGTCTTTTTTCCTTCCTTCAGGCATATCAATAATTACAAATCCTCTTTTTTCTGCTTCCTCTTTATACACTTTAGCAGTTCCTAAAGCTCTAGCTTCATTACTTGAAACAAAATACAACCTATCTTTTTCTGGATTCAATCCCTCAAAATATTTTGTAGCAGCTTCCCGAGCTATTTTAATACCTCTCGGAGTCAAATCCTCAACATATTGTTTTTCAGGGTCTAAAGGAGTATTAGGACTATTACTCCTTAATTTATCTTTATAAGTCTTATATCCAGATTCACTATGTCTAAAATAATCCGCACTAAATCTCCCTCCCTTTTTACGATCTGCCATAATTTAATTCACATTATCAACTTTATTAATCTTTATTTCTTCCTCAAATTCCTAATCATATCTACAAGAGGGTTCTTTGTCTCCTGCTTTTTATCAATTAACTTCAAGTCTTTATAAAAACTATCATTAACATAATTTGGAGGGAGAATCTTTCTCTTTTGTTTTAAATGCCATTCAATCTGACTTCTTATATAACCTTCTTTCAATTCTATAGCATTTCTCTTATTCCACTCTCTGCAAATATTATTTATCTGTTCAGGAGTATAATTTATACATCTCAAAAAAGTAATCAATATGAAAAGACCTCTCTTCTTTCCATCTTCTAATCCCTTAAGAAGTCTCTTTATAGGTTCTGGAAAATCTTTTTCATTTACATTCTCAAATTTAAATTCTTCAAATTCCTTATCTTTTTTATCGTTTTGAAAACTCTTACCCTGAAATCTAGAACTATTTTCTTTTTCTTCTTCAGAATCTTTAGCTTTCTTCCAATTCAAAGCATCTTTCAATAACTTACTTGCTTCATTTTCAAAATTATTAGGATTAAAATTCCTTATCTTAATCTTCATAGGATGGGCATCTCTAGGATTAAATGATTCAAGTTCTTCTTTAAGTAAAACAACAGATGCAAGTGCAGTTTTCTCATGAAGAGAATAAGGCATTCTAAATAAATGCCTAGGGGCTACTAAAACTAAATCAAACTCAGCTTCTTTCGCAGCCTTTTCTCTTCTAGATATCTGAAAATCCTCAGGATTTTTATCGCTAGATAAAGGCCATTTTTCATTTCTTGAATCTTTACAATTTTCACAATAAAAGTATTCTTCTTTATTTAGCATTTCAAGAACTCCATTACAACCTTTCATACCACATCTTCTAGTAACTTTTTCAGTTTTCCATTCTTTTAATCTTGATTCACTCCCACAAACTTTACATTTATAGAAAATAATTTCTCCCTTAAAAGCAGGTTTTTCACATCTTTTACATTCCATAATTTCTTCTAATTCTTTTTCCTCTCTTTTTATGGTCATAACCTTTCCAACTTCAGATTGGAATCTTTTCCACATAAAATCAAATAAATATTCTACAATTGCTCTAGGCCATTCAGGAAATTTATCTTTAATCTTCTCGCCTTCATACTCTTTAGGAAAAGCTTTACTTCCTATAATGATATGAAAACCTTTACTTCCAGAGAATTTAATTCCATAATTTTTAATTCCATGATATTCAAGAGCTTCCAATAAAACTTTTGCAGCTATTCTAGATACATCAAGATAAGGTGAATCAATATCTATAAGTAAATCCCATCCTTTCCTTAAGTTATTAAGTTCTTTCTCATTAAAATCAGTACTTATAGCCAAAGGATCATTCCATATTTCCTCTGAAGTATGGAAACTTGTAGCACCCTTATTTACAAGATTCATTATATCGCTAGGATATTGGATAGTATCTGGCCTTTTACCAAATCCTTCAAAATATCTTGGTACAGTTTCTCTATTAACTGCAAATTCAAGTAACGCTTGCTGAACTTTCGGATTCCAATAATACAGCTTAGTAATAGCTCTTATTCTATCCTCTTTCAAATTATTCTTCTCTTCCATTAAAATCTCTTAATTATTCCCATTTATAGCATTTATTATTCTATAACTTCAATATAAATTGAACTCTCAGAATAGTTTAAATATACCTAAAACATATAAAATAATGGAAAAAAAACACATAATTAATTCTTTTATATTATTAATTTTTTTCACATTCACAGTTTTTGCCCAAGGAAGTAATGATGCTTGTCCACAGCCAGGAGCGCCAGTATGTCATGAAGGAACAAAAATACAAACATTTACTTTACCCGATGGCTGTCTTGGTGTGAGATGCGTAAATATGATATTTGATGTAGATGGAGATGGTACTCTAAACAACGATACCGATGGAAAACTAATTCTAAGAAAGTTATTTGGTTTCTCAGATGTAGATATATTAGGTGGAATACCTATAGACTCCAATGCTCAAAGAACAGCAATAACAAATTTGAACAGATTACATAATGCAAATATATTTGATGTAGATGGAGATGGTACTCAAGGACCATTATCTGATGGAATTATAATTGTAAGGTATATGATGCCTAGTCAGTATGACTTTTATGGTAATTTCTTTGCTAATCTATCTCTTTCAAGAGAGAGTAGAACAAAAAAAGAGATATTAGATTATTTAGTGAATGTTAGATTACCTGCTACTTGTCCACAGCCAGGAGCGCCAGTATGTCATGAAGGAACAAAAATACAAACATTTACTTTATCCGATGGCTGTCTCGGTGTGAGATGCGTACCAATAAACAATCAAACCAGTTCTGGCTTTAGAAGTGCCTATTGGCAGTGTTATGACGGTGAAGAAGGTTATGAAGGTTCAGAAGATATTTGTAAATCTTCTTTATTATGGAAAAATCAAGCTATATCTTTCTGTGATGATCATTGTTCTTCTGAAAGTGGCAAATGCGGAGTAAACTCTTTCACATTATCAAATTACTGTGATTTAGATGACTCTGAGATATCTATAACAGGAGAAGATAATAACGATAATTCAAATGATATTTTATCTATGGAAAGCGTGATTAATCTTCTTGATAGTACTCTAATTTGCACTAATAGTTGCCCATTAGATGGAAAATGTTATCCATTCGGCTATAGAAAGTCTTCAAATTTCTGTTCCGATGAGGGCAGATTTATTAAACAACTTGAAGCTTATGAAAGATGTGAAAACAACTTTCAATGTGCTAGTAATACTTGCGTATCAAATCAATGTGTAAGCCAAGGGCTAATAGACAGAGTCATTTCCTGGTTCAGAAATTTATTTGGTGGATAGTAGATAATCCTCTTATTCTATCACAATAAAACTTAAAAGCTCTCTCTAATGCATAGATTAATGCAATTAAAATTAGAAAATCCAAAACTATTCTCTGACCTGATAAGCATTATATCAGAACTTGTTACAGAGGTAAGATTAAAGGTAAATTCTTCAGGTCTTCAATTAACTGCAATAGATCCTGCAAATGTAGCTATGGTGCACTTTAGAATACCCTCAGATCTTTTCGTTCAGTTTGATGTTCCTCAAGAATATGCATTAGGAATTAATTTAGACAATTTGAAAGCCGTACTAAGAAGATGTAAACCTGGAAGCTCATTAACTCTTCAAAAAGCAGAGAATTTCCTTAAACTAGGCATACATGATAGAATAAAGAGAGACTTTACTCTAGCCTTATTAGATATCGATGCAGAAGAGAAAGAACTTCTTAATCTTGAATTTAAGTCTGTAATAAAGATGGATTCTGAAGCATTTGCCGAAGCTGTTGAAGACTGTCTTGTAGTTTCAGATGCCTGTACATTTGTCTCAGAACCAAATAGATTCACATTAGAAGCTCACGGATTAAACTCAGCAAAAGCTGAATTCTCTTCAGATGAAGTTGAAATCTATTCAGACACAAGTAAAGCAAGATATTCTCTAGAATATCTAAATAAATTTATCAAAGGCTCAAAAGTATCAAGTAGAGTAACAATCTCATTTTCAGACAGCAAACCTGCTAGAATCGACTTTCCAACAGGAAATGTAATGCTTTCTTTCATCCTAGCTCCAAGAATCGAACAAGAAGATTAATTTTATATAACTCTTAAAATATACTTCTTTATGAACAAACTATTACTAAAAGCTATAATAAACGCATTTGGAACTTTACTTTACATAATTCTAATTGTATCTTTCATATTTTCTCTTCAACATTTTCAAAAAATGGAAGATACAATATTCATCCCAATAGCTATGCTCATGCTTTTTGTCTGTTCAGCCGCAATTACTGGTTTTCTTGTTTTTGGAAAACCAGTTATGTTATATCTAGATGGTAAAAAGAAAGAAGCACTATCATTATTAGGATATACTATAGGAATTTTATTCTTGCTAACAATAATCACTTTCATTATATTAATATCTTTATTAGTATAAATTATTCCATGAAAGATAAATTACATAAAATACCTAATGATATAAAATATATTTTAGATTCTTCTCCAAAAATAAAAGAAATCTGGGATACTCTCACACCCCTATCAAGAAACGAGTGGATATGCTGGGTAACATCAGTAAAAAAGGCAGAAACAAGAGAAAAAAAGCTACAAAGAATTCAAGAAGACCTATTAAACGGAAAAAGGCGTCCGTGTTGTTGGCCAGGCTGTAAACACAGGTAAATTTGTATTTTTAGGACTTTATTGCATCACTTTGTCTTTAAGATTTTTCTTAGCTTTAACTATATTTCCCCTCATAAAAAGCTTTAAATACCCTTTTTTTCTTGGAAGAAAGAATCTATTGGACGTCATGTGCTGATAACACATAAGTTCAAAGCTTGATGAAAGCTGTAGAGAGTTGCGCTACTTGTGATTTGTAAATTTAAAGATAAATACATTTAATGGCAAAACTATCAAAGGCAAGAGAAGGAAGCTTACAGTTCTCCCCTAGAAATAGGGCAGAAAAGTTCTTACCTAGTGTAAACTGGCCGATTATAAACTTAAATTCTAAGTTAGATTCTAAGGTTAAAGGCATTCTAGGTTATGTTGCTTACAAAGTAGGCATGGCAACAGCTCTTGTAAAGGATTCTACTGATAAATCAATGACAACTGGAAAGAAAGTATACCTTCCAGTTACAATTCTTGAGGTTCCGGCTATGAAAATATATTCAATAAGATTCTATCATAATGGAATAGTCTCAAAAGAAGTTGTTGTTTCAAACGATAAGGAATTGAAGAAAATTGTAAAGACAGCTAAAACCCTGCCTACTGTTTCTGCTCCTGAAAAATATGATGATGTAAGAGTTATAGTCTATACCTTAGCTAAACAAACTAACATCAAAAAAACACCAGATATTACTGAATTAGCTGTTCACGCTCCAACCGCTCATGAAAAGTTTGAATATGTTAAATCTCTGGTAGGAAAAGAACTTTCAGTTCACGACTTCGTTCATTCTAATTTACTTGACTCTAGAGGTTTAACAACTGGAAAAGGATTTTCAGGCGCATTAAGAAGATTCGGAATCTCTCTTAAACAACATAAATCTGAAAAAGGTAGAAGACGTCCTGGTAGCTTAGGTCCTTGGCATCCAGCAAGAGTTACTTTCAGAACACCTCAAGCAGGTCAGTATGGTATGTTTACAAGAATACAATACAATAACATCTTGATAGGTTCAGGAAAAATATCAGAAAAAGACATTAATCCAAAATCAGGTTTTTCACACTATGGAAAGATAAATTCTTCATACTTAATAATCAAAGGTTCAATACAAGGGCCAGAAAAAAGACAAATTCTATTAACACCTTCATTTAGACAAACAAAACATCAAGCTAAAAAGAAATATGAATTTCAGGAGTTAATTACACAATGAAAGCAACATTATACGACTCAGCAGGAAAGAAGAAATCAGATATTGAACTTCCACTAGCATTTTCAACACCAATAAGAGAAGACATTGTAGTTAAGTCATTTGAATCAGAAAAATTCCTTGACAGACAATTATATGCAAGTTATGAAGAAGCAGGTAAGAGACATTCAGCTTCTGGAACAATAAGCCATAGACGTCACGAATGGAAAGGCCATTATGGTAAAGGTATAGCGAGATTACCAAGAAAGGCAATGTGGAGAAGAGGAACTCAATTCTACTGGGTTGGTGCTGAAGTTTCACAGACAAGAGGCGGAAGAGTTGCACATCCACCAAGAGCATCATTTGCATTCAGAAAGATTAACAAGAAAGAAAGAACTTTAGCATTACATATTGCATTCGCTTCTACATTCAACAAAGAATTAGTTAAAAAACACTATTCTTCATTAACAGAAAACGTTCACGCTTCTGTAATTGAATCTCTTCCTGCAAAGACAAAAGACCTTGTTTCATCTTTAAAGAACATATTAGGTTCTGCTTTTTCAATTGCTATGAAGAAGAAATCAATCCGTTCAGGAAAAGGAAAATCAAGAGGAAGAAGATACAAATCAACTTCAGGTTTATTAATAGTTTCAGGAAATTCAGAGAAAGGAAACTTCTCTGGTTTAGATGTAAAAACAGTTAAAGAAGTAAAAATCAAAGATCTCTATCCATTAGGAAGATTAACAATTTACACTAAGAAAGCATTGGAAGAAATTTCAGGCAAGGAGAACAAGAAATGATATTAAAACCAGTTACAACTGAAAAAGCAGTAAAGATGATTGACGTAGATAACACTTTATTATTTGAAGCTCCAAGAAATTCAAGCAAACCAGAAATAAAGAAAGAAGTAGAACATGTTTTCAATGTCAAAGTACAAGGAATAAGAACTTTTGTACAAGACAACAAGAAATATGCATACGTTAAATTAAATAAAAGCAATCCAGCGATTGACATTGCTACTAAATTAGGAATGATGTAATATGGGTAAGAGAATTATTTCACAGGCAAGAGGACACGGTTCTTTGTCCTATCAAGCAAGAAAGAGAGCATTCATTTACAAAGTTAAATATCCAACTCACGTCGGAGAAGCAGAAATTCAAAATATAATTCACTCAGCAGCTCACTCAGCTCCTTTGCTTAAAGTAAAAGCAGGAAGCGAAATATTCTACAATCCTGCTTTCAACGGTGCACAAGTTGGACAGAAAATATCAATAAGTTCAGGTAATGCAATAGTAGGAAATATTGTTATGTTAAAGAATATTCCAGAAGGAACAGAAATATATAATATAGAAAATAATCCGGGAGACGGAGGAAAAATGATAAGAACAGCAGGTTCAAGAGCACTTCTTACAAAACAAATGGAACACAATAAAGTTTTAATTTTAATGCCGAACAAGAAAGAAATTTCAGTTTCAGGAGATTGCAGAGCAACTCTTGGAGTAATTGCTGGCGATGGTAGAATATTGAAACCATTCATCAAAGCTGGAAAGAAATTCTTCAAGATGAAGGCTAGAAACAAATTATGGCCTAGAACTTCTGCTGTTAAGATGAACGCAATAGATCATCCATTCGGTTCAGGTAGAGGAAAGAGAATCAAACCTAAGATTGCTAAACGTAACGCTCCTCCTGGAGCTAGAGTAGGTCACATAAGACCTAGAAGAACGGGGTGGGTAAGATAAAATGGCAGAGCAAGAAACAGTAATGACAAGATCTAAGGAAGTATTCTACAGAGGAATAAACTTAGAAGAATTGAAGAAGCTAGATGTAAGAGAATTTGCAAAATATCTTCCTTCAAGATCAAGACGTTCAGTTTTAAGAAACTTCCAAACAATTGAAAATTTCGTAAAGAGATGCGAAATACAAATTTCTTCTAAGAAAAAAATCAAAACACACTTAAGAGACATAGTTATTGTTCCAAGACTTGTAGGAATGACTATCCAAATCTACAACGGTAAATTATTCAATGAAATTCTTATAACTCATAGAATGATTGGCCATAGACTTGGAGAATTCTCACTTACAAGATCAAAGGTTACTCACGGTGCAGCAGGTATTGGTGCAACTAAAGGAACTAAAGGAGTTAAGAAATAATGGCTGAACAAAATAAAAAAATGGAAGAAAAAATAGAGAAATCTCAGAAGAAAGAATTAGTTAAAACTCTAGCTGAAAATAAATCACATGATCACGAAGGTCACGATCATGCACACGACCATAAACATGACCATTCACATACACACACTGAAGCTAAGAAAGAAGAAAAAGTAGAAGAGAAAAAGACAGAAAAGAAAATACTAAAGAAAGAAGAAGCAATTGCAAGAGGAATTGGATTACCAATTTCAAAGAAACATTGCATGTATATTTGCAATTTCATAAAAGGAAAGAACGTTGACACTGCAATAAAACAACTAGAAGAAGTTTTGAAATTCAAGAGAGCAATTCCATATGCTGGAGAAATACCTCACAGGCATGGGGACATGATGTCTGGTCGTTACCCAATAAATGCTTCAAAAGTTATGATAACTGTTCTTAAAGGTCTTAGAGGAAATATAATTACAAATGGTTTAGATGTAGAAAAAGCAAGAATCTATTTTGGATCTGCTACTTGGGGTTCAAGACCGGCAAAGAAAGGCGGAATGAGGTTTAAAAGGGTGCATCTCATCCTTAAGGCTAAGGAAATGCATAAGCATAAGGAGGATAAGAAATAATGGAAGAAAAGAAATTTGTAGTATTTAAGAAAGAAGAACTAGGAGTAAAAGAATACATAAAGAACGAGCTTGGAAAAGGAAGAATAAGTTCAGTATTAATAACTTACACTCCAGTTGGAGAGAAAATAGTAATTTCAACTAATAAACCAGGTTTAGTAATTGGAAGAAAAGGAGAAAAGATAGAAGAATTAACAAGAGTTTTGAAGAAGAGATTCAAACTTGATAACCCTCATATAGAAATAAGAGAAATATTAGATTCAAGACTTGATGCTCAGCTTATGGCTGATGAAATTGCATTAGCTTTGGAAAGACAAGGTTCAATGAAATTTAAAGTAATTGCATATAAAACATTACAAGAAATAATGAAGGCAGGAGCACTAGGAGCAGAAATAGTAATGGCAGGTCGTTTACCTTCAGAAAGAGCAAAAGCATGGAGATTCTCTCAAGGTTATCTTAAGAAGACTGGAAATCCTGCTAAAGTAGTAGACAGAGCTCAGGCTCAAGCAGTTAATCTAACAGGAGTAACTGGAATAAGTGTTAGCATATTACCTCCTAATGCCCACATACATGATAAAATAGTAGTTGATGATAAAATGAGACAGATTATAAAAGGAAATGAAAATGCTCCTATTCAAGAAGCACCAAAGAAAGCTAAAAAGTCTGCTAAAAAATCAAAAGGAGCTAGTAATTAATGGCAACTTTAAAAATAGACGATGCAAGGAAAATGAGCAAGGAAGAAAGAGAAGCAAAGCTTAAAGACCTTAAAATGGAACTAATAAAATCAAATGTTACAGCACAAAAATCAAATGGAAAAACAAAACAACTTAAGAAAGCAATTGCTAGATTACACACAATTGCAAATCAGAAACATTCACATTCAAGTAAATCTAATGCGGAGGTGTTGAAGAAGTAATGGTCGCAGATCCAATCAATAACTCCTTTGGTTTGCCAAATCAGTCTGATGTTTTTGAAGAAATAGCAAAAACAGATCAGAAGATAGTCGTTTCTACCGTTGCAAGAAGATACGGTAAATTAGCGACACTGGTTTCAGGCTTTGACAATAAAGTTGACATAAAATCAACCGCAAAAGCTCTTAAAGAAAAGCTTGCATGCGGAGGAACAGTAAAGGATGGAGTGATTGAATTACAAGGAAATCATAAAAAACAAGTCAAAAACATTTTGATAAAACTTGGTTTCCCCGAGGACTCAATTTCAGATTAATAACATGGAAAAGAAACAAAATAAAAAAACACAGGAAAAAGCAAATAGTTTAGTTTTAACAGTTCCAACAAGAGGAAGAGTATTTGCAGGAACAGTTACAAAGAAATTCCCACATAGGGTAGTTATTGAATTTGAAAGAACTGTTTATGTTGAAAAGTTTGAAAGATTCTATAAAAAGAAAACAAGAATTCATGCAAGACTTCCAACAGGAATGCATGTAGAACTTGGAGATTATGTAAAAGTAAGAGAATGTCGTCCACTCTCAAAAATAATTCATGCAATTGTTATAGAAAAAGTTCGTTCTGGAAAAATGGAGGATAAAAAATGAAAGCAGTATCAGCAATAGTAACACGCGGATTTAACATTGGAAGTAACTTACTAGCTGCAGACAATTCTGGAGCAAGAATAGTAAGAATAACTGGAGTAGTTCATGGTAAATCCAGAAAAGGAAGACAGCAATTCGCTAAACTTGGAGATTATGTAAAAGTTTCAGTAAGAGCTGGAAAACCAGAAATGAAAGGTCAAGTATTCGATGCTGTAATTATAAGACAAAGAATGCCTTACAGAAGAAAGAACGGAGAGAGAGTGTGTTTTGAAGATAATGCTGTTGCTTTGTTAAAAGACGAGAAAGGAAACCCTAAGGGAACTTTCATAAAAGGTCCTGTAGCAAGAGAAATTTTAGAAAGATGGAAGGAGGTTTCTAAACTAGCCCAATACGTACTATGAAATCTCAATTTTCAAAATCATGGAGAAATAGTGTTCAGCCTAGAAAGCAACACAAGTTCATTGCAAATGCTCCTCTACATATAATGCATAAGTTTTTAAGCGCAAATTTATCAAAGGCTTTAAGAGAACTGCATGGTAAGAGAAGTCTTCCCCTAAAGACAGGGGATGAGGTGCTTGTCATGCGTGGCAAGTTCAAAAAGAAAACTGCCAAAGTAACTTCTGTGGACATTAAAAAAGGATTTGTTTACCTTGAAGGTATGCAAAGAACAAAGAAAGAAGGAACAAAAGTAAACATTCCGTTTAACGCTTCAACATTACAGATAAAATCTCTTAATCTAGAAGACAAAAGAAGATTATCACAAGTTTCTACTAAAAAACCAGTTAAAGGAGAAAAAAATGCACCAAACAAGATTTAACGCATCATTGAAATTACCTATTAAAAGAAAAGGTACAAAATATCTAGCAAGAGCCATTTCAGATAATGATAATTCAGTTCCAGTTATAATTGCTCTAAGAGATATGTTAGGACTTGCAAAAACTTCTGCCGAAGTTAAGAGTATGATTCACAGAAAACTTATAAAACTTAACGGAAGATTAGTTTCAGAATCAAGTTCTTCTATAAAATTATTTAATATCTTAGAAGCTGACAAATCATACACCTTATCACTTTCATCTACTGGAAAATTCATTCTTGAAGAATCAAAAGACACAAAATTAAGATTATGTAAAATTACAGGAAAAACTCTTATTGGAAAAGGAAAAATACAATTTAATCTTCACGACGGTTCAAACTTAATTTCAAAAGAAAAGCTTGCAATTGGCGATTCAGTTTATCTTGATATGTCTGGTAAGATGGTAAAACATAAAGCTCTTGATAAGGGTACAAGTGCTTTAGTAATATCAGGAAAATATATGGGAACAAATGTAAAAGTTGATTCAGTTAAGGAAGGAAAAGTTTCAGTTTCATTCACAGGAGGCAAAGCAGAGCTCAACAAGTCTGCTATAGCAATAATATGAAAGCTTTATTAAATCCTATGAGAAAAATAAAAATTGAAAAATTAGTTCTTAGTGCTGGAGCAAGAGGAAAAGAACTTGAAAAAGCAAAAAAACTTCTTGATATGATATCAAAAAAGAAAGCACATATTACTCAATCTCAGAAGCGTATTCCTGATTTTGATGTAAGTCCAGGACTTGAAGTAGGAACAAGAGTAACTCTAAGAGGAAAAGATGCAGTTGAATTATTAAAGAGACTTTTGGGAGCTTTAGATAATAAGCTTAAGAATAAACAAATATCCAACAATCACTTTTCATTCGGTATAAAAGAATATATTGAAATTCCTGAAACAGAATATCAGAGAGATATAGGAATCCGTGGATTCAATGTAACTGTTGTATTCACGAGAGCAGGAGCGAGAGTTCAAAGAAAGAAAATAAAATCAGGAGTAATACCTAAAAAACAACAGATTTCTAAAGAAGAAATTCAAAAATATATGGGGGAAGTCTATAAGACGCAAGTAGCATGACAGCAAGTGACTGGAATAAAATATTAAAGCAATTGAGAGGAAAGCCCGTAGTTATGCAGAAATTTTTAAAATTTAATAAACCAAAAAAAAGAAATACAGGAATAGCTACAAAGAAATGTGAAAGATGTGGAAGATTCGGAGCACATTTAGGTCAGTACAATATAAATTTATGCCGTCAGTGCTTTAGAGAAATAGCAACTGAAATAGGCTTTGAAAAATACAATTAACATGAGTCAAGATATATTAGCAGATACGCTAAACCAAATGATGAACGCCAAAAAGGCGAAGAAGACTTCAGTTACTGTGAAGATTCATTCAAAACTTCTTCTTTCAGTTCTTGCTCTTGCAAAACTTAAGGGATATGTAAAGTCTTATGCAAAAACAGACACCGGATTCACAATCGAATTTGGAAAGCTTAACGGATGTAATGCTATCAAACCAAGATTCATAGTAAATTCAGATGATTATGAATTCTATGCAAAGCGTTATCTTCCCTCAAAAGATCTTGGAATTCTCATAGTATCAACTTCACAAGGATTAATGATACATCAAACAGCTGATGAAAAGAGAATAGGAGGAAGTCTTTTGGCTTATTTCTACTAATGAGAAATAAAATATCTGAAAAGATAAGCATTCCAGAAGGAATAACTTGTACTATTCATAATAAAAATCTTACTTGCAAGAAAGGAGATAAAACAATAGTTAAGAATATAGATCTTCCAAGAGTTACAATTTCAGTAAATGGAAATGAATTGATTCTATCTTCAGATGCAGGAGCAAAGAAAGAAAATAATCTTATAAAATCTTACCTTGCACATTTAAGAAACATTTTTGGAGGATTACAAAAGGATTTCATATATGTAATGGAAGCTGTGAATGTGCATTTTCCTATGACTCTAAAACTTGAAAAGAATAATCTTTTGATAACTAACTTCCTTGGAGAAAAGAAACCAAGAATTGTACAAATTCATCCAAATGTAAAAGCAGATATAAAAGGACAAAGAATAACCTTAACTTCGCATGATAAAGAAGCTGCCGGAGAAACAGTGTCATGTATTGAAAGAATAACTAAAGTAAGAAAGAAAGATAGAAGAGTCTTCCAGGACGGAATCTATCTAATCGAAAGACCGGAGAGAATTTAATGGCTAAGAGATTTTTACGTTCTGATACAAGAAGACACTTAAGATTAGGTAAGAATAGAAGAAAACTTCAGAAATGGAGAAATCCAAGAGGAAGACACAATAAGATAAGAAGACAAAGAAGAAATTATCCTTTAAGAGTTAAAATTGGTTATGGTTCACCAAGAAAAGTTGCAGGAAGAATAGATAATCTAACTCCAAGTCTTGTTCACAATGTAAAAGAACTTGAATCTTTGAAGAAAGATTCACTTGTAATAATTGCAAGAGTTGGAGCAAAGAAGAAACTTGACATTATAAAGAAAGCTCAGGAATTGAACTTAAAAATAATGAATTTATCAGGAGGAAACGCAAAATGAACTTAAGAAAGAAAAAAATATTAGCAGCAAGCGCTTTAGGAATAGGTAAGGACAGAATAATATTCAATAATCAAAGACTAGATGAAATAAAAGAAGCAATAACAAAACAAGACATAAGAGACTTAGTAGAAGCAGGAGCTATATCTATAAACGACATTAAAGGAAGAAAGACTGTTGTAAGAAGAAAAACAAGAAGAAGATCAGGAAGCGTAAGAAAGAAAGTCAAGAACTCAAAAGCAGTTTATGTAACAATAACAAGAAAGCTTAGAGGATATGTTTCAGAGCTTAGAAATCAAGAAAAGATTTCAGATGAAAAGTTCTGGAGTCTTAGGAAGAATATAAGAGCACGTACTTTCAAGAGTAAATCACACTTAAAGGAGCATTTAAACTAAAATGGGAAAAACAATAAGACGTAGAAGACTTGAAGGAAGAACAGACTACAAAGCTAGACTGGAGTTCATAAAGTCAGGTAAGCCTAGACTTGTAATAAGAAGAACAAACAGATACATGATAGCACAGATAGTAAAAAGCACAGGAGCTCAAGATTCAGTAATAGTAAATCTATCTTCAAAAGATTTAGTTTTAAAAGGTTGGCCTGAAAATAAAGCAGGAAGTTTAAAGAACAGAGCGGCTTGTTATTTAACTGGATTTATTTTAGGAAAAGAAGCTCAAGCTAAGAAAATAAATGAAGCTATATTGGACTTTGGAATGCATAGAAACATTCAAAAGTCTAGAATTTACACAGTTCTAAAAGGTGCAATAGATTCAGGGTTAAAAGTTCCTCACGATGTTAAAGTTCTTCCTAAAGAAGAATTGATACATGTAAATAATGAATTCAAAAAAATAATGGAGAAAATAAAGAAGTAACATGGCAGAAAAAGAAACAATAAACAATCCTAAGGACTTGATAGAAGCAACACCAGAAGAAGTGCAAAAGCTGGAACAAGCCATGCCTGAAGTCTACAAATCAAGAGAAGAAAGAGCAAAGGAAGAAGAAAAAAGAAAGTTAGAATCTTGGGTTCCAAAAACTAATCTTGGAAAACTTGTAAGAGCTGGAAAGCTAAAAAACATTGATGAAGTTCTTTCAGCAGAAAAGAAAATATTAGAATCTGAAATTGTTGATTTACTTTTGAATCTTGAATTTGACCTTCTTTCTATTGGTCAAGCTAAAGGTAAGTTCGGCGGAGGAAAGAGAAGAGCTTGGAGACAAACGCAAAAGAAGACTATGGAAGGAAACGTAGTTACATTCGCATCAATGGCCGTAGTAGGAGATAAAAAAGGACATATAGGAGTAGGCTATGGAAGATCAAAAGAAACTCTTCCAGCAAGAGCAAAAGCAGTAAGACAAGCAAAATTAGGTTTAATAAAAATAACTAGAGGATTTGAATCTATAGAAAATCCTGGTAATGAACCTCACACAGTTCCATTCATTGTAGAAGGAAAATGCGGTTCTGTAAGAATAAAATTAATTCCAGCACCAAGAGGAACAGGACTTGTAGTAGGAGATCAAGTAAAGAAAATACTTCGTCTAGCAGGAATCCAAGATGTTTATGGAGTTACTTCTGGTCAAACAAGAACAACATTCAATGTAGCAAAAGCTTGCATGGATGCATTAATTAAAACAAATAAAATGGAGCTATAATGATATTAGTAATAAGAATTTCAGGTTTAGTAGATGTTTCATCTGATGTAAATGAAACCTTATTCAGAATGAGATTAAGAAAGAAATACACTGCAGTAATACTGAAAGACACAGAACACAATAAGAAGCTTCTACAGAAAGTAAGAAACTATGTTTCATTTGGAAAGATAACTAAAGAAGATTTAACAATGCTTCTTGAAAAGAGAGCTCAACTTGTTGACAAAAAGAAAAAGTTGGACATAAAGAAAGTTCTTGAAGGAATAGATAAGCATGATTTATCAGATTTAGGAGTAAAACCATTTTTTAGATTACATCCACCAAGAAAAGGGATAGACTCAAAACTTCACTTTGGTGTTAGGAAAGGAGTTCTTGGAGAAAATGCTAAAATTGCCGAATTAATGAGGAGGATGTTATAATGCCATTCAAGAAGAGAAAGAAATCAGGAAGAAGACACGGTTATCAAACTGCTTTTAGAGGAGCAAAAGAAAGAACAAGAGGTTCAGGAAATCGTGGTGGAAAAGGAATGGCTGGGACTGGAAAGAGAGCAGACCAAAAGAAGACTTTAATCTTAAACATGAATTCAGTTTATTTTGGAAAGTCAAGAACTTTAAGACGTGGAAGTGTACCAAAGAAGCTTAAGGTAATAAATCTAGATGATATTTCAAAGAACCATCAAGATTCTAAGGAAATAAAACTTAAAGGTTATAAAATACTTGGCGAAGGAGAATTAACATTCAAGACAAAGATACATGCATCTGCTGCATCTGAATCTGCACTTGAAAAGATAAAGAAATCTGGCTCTGAATTTATTTTAATAAAAGAAGAAGATTAAGCTTATTTTACAAATTCAACATTTTCCATATTCTCAAACTCTTTGTCACCAGTAAGGAATTTTATACCTAACTTCTTTGCCATAATATAAGATATACAATCTGTAATTGATACACCTCTATCCTTCCATTTTAATCTAAACTGCATAGCCTCTTGAATCCAGTCAGGATTAACGGAAGAGATATGCTTAGCATATTTATTAATATTTTCTTTAATTTTAGGATATTTATCACGATTCAAAACATAACATAATTCTGCAAAAATAAAGTTATTAATAACTATCTCAGAATCCAGATAAGGTTCATAATTATCATTTCCCCCTATTATTTCCATTAGTGCATAATTATCGAAAACAAACTTAGATGTCATAAAGCTCTTTATCAACCTCTTTCATAATTTGTTTAATAGGTTTTGAAAATTTATGAGTTCCAAAAGTCTCTCTTAATACATTACTTTTCTTTATTATAATCGCATCTATTTCCTCTCCTTCTCTTATCTTCTTATTTCTAAGAACTTCTTGTGGGATTATAATTCCAAATGAATTTCCCCACTTTCTTATTTTAGTAGTTAATTCAACCATGTATAAACGGTATATACATATATATTTAAGCTTTTCTATTAAATCTCCTGAGATTTTTCAATCGCACTTTTAAGCCCAGGATTATATATCCACAATATTCCTTTATGTGAATCTAGTATCAGACCTTTATAAAATTTTTTTTTAAGAGAAATATCTTACGTCAACTTGACACCTCAAAGATTACTAATCTTTAAAAACCTATTTTATCTCAATATAAAATGGCCCTTAAGGACATCTTGTATAATCTTCCAGAGGTAAAACACCCTGTTGAAAAGAAGCTAAGTTTTAATGTAAAACTTAAATGGACTCTTATAATTTTAGGAGCTTTCTTTATACTAGCCAACATTTCTCTTTACGGTCTTGCAGAAAACTCTCTTGCAAGATTTGAATATCTTGCTATTATTCTTGGAACTGATTTTGGTTCTATAATATCATTAGGTATTGGTCCTATAGTTATGTCTTCTATCATCTTACAGTTATTAGTAGGAGCAGGTCTTTTAAATATAGATACAAATACAACAGAAGGTAAGAAATTTTTCCAAGGTCTTCAGAAAGTAGGAGTATTCATCTTCATAATCTTTGAAGCACTTGTTTATGTATTGATGGGAGGTCTTCAGGCTTCTCCAGGACTTGCAGGCATAGTAATCTTCCAGTTAATTTTAGGTGGAATAGCTATCATGCTTATGGATGAAGTTTCAACAAAGTGGGGCTTCGGTTCAGGAGTCTCTCTATTTATCTTAGCAGGAGTAGCTTGGAGATTATTTGCAGGCCTATTCCAATTCATCGGACCTTCAGGAGAAAACTGTCTAGTAGACTTCACAAATACTCCTTGTGCTGGTAAAATCCTTGTGATTATACAATCACTTATGAATGGAGCACCGAGAGAATTAATGCTTGCAGTTCTTACAATTGTAGTTACTGCAATAATTTTCCTTGCAGTAGTTTGGGCACAAAGTCTTAAGGTTGAAATTCCATTAAGTTATGATAGACTTCGCGGATTCAATATAAAATGGCCTCTTGCCTTTTTCTATGCTTCCAACTTACCAGTCATATTAGTAGCTGCCTTGTTAGCAAACATTCAATTATTCGGTACATTACTTGAAAACTGGCTTAAACATCCTACTTTCTTAGGAGGATTCTCAAATGGATCTCCAGTATCTGGATTAGCTTACTGGCTTGGAAGCTCAAACGTAGTAGAAGCAGCAGTAAGAGGTAGTCTTCAAACTTCACAAATCTTCCAATTCTTTACACACTTAATTTTCTTCATGGCTTTCTCTGCCTTGTTTGCAGTATTCTGGGTAAAAACAGCAAGCATGGACGAAGCTAGTCAAGCAAAGAAAATAATGGCTTCAGGATTACAAATTCCAGGATTCAGAAAAGACCAGAGAGTATTAGAAACAATTCTAGGAAGATATGTAATGCCTTTAACTATCATGGGCGGTCTTGCGGTTGGTCTTTTAGCATCAATAACAGATTCACTTGGGGCCTTAACTTCAGGTACAGCGATCCTTCTTGCAATTATGATTGCATATCAATTCTATCAAAACATTGCTCAACAACACGCAGTAGATATGCATCCAGCAATGCGTAACTTTATGCAATAGATTGCTTTAAAAATACAATTTAACTAATTATAACATGGTAGCAGAGTTTATAGTGGCATATCCTAAAGCAAGCATAATTTTATTTGCAACTCTAGTTTCTCTCTTCATAACGATAGTTAATTATTTTGTTTTAGACAAAGACAAAATGAATGAAATAAAAGCTAAGCAAAAAGCCCTTCAAGAAGAGATAAAGAAGCATAAAGATAATCCTCAAAAGATGATGGAATTAAATAAAGAAATGTTTTCTCACATTGGAGAGATGATGAGACACTCTTTCAAACCAATGCTCATAACTTTTATACCTCTAATAGTATTATTCAGTTTTTTAAGAAATAACTATGCTACAACAGAACTAGCAAGTTCTTGGATTTGGTGGTATATCGGATCTTCAATAATAACCAGCATTATATTTAGAAAGTTATTCAAGTTACCTTAAACAAGCTTTTTTAATTTTCTTTTTAAATCTGGTAAGTCTTTTTCAATTATATCCCAAACAGCTTCTAAATCGATTCCAAAGTATTTGTGAATCATTATATCTCTAGTACCTATTATGTCTTTCCAAGGAATATCTTTATTATCATCTTTGAAATCTTTTGGAAGATTTTTAACAGCTTCCCCTATAATTTCAATAGCTCTTACAATTGCGTATTGTCTTAATTCATCATTCTTTAAACTTTCTTGAGACATACCCTTTGAGAAATTCTCTATTCTATCTATGTTATCTAATATGTGTTTTATGAAAATAATATTTCTTTCTTTACTCATATTATTCTTACCTCATGACTCAATATTTCCTTTTTTAAGTGCGGATTTATACTACCATAAGTTATAATATCTACTTTCCTACCTAACTTTTTTTCTAACTCTAAATTAATTCCAGCAAATTTAAACCCCATGCCTTTAGGATATTCTATAATAATATCTATATCGCTCTTTTTCGTCTCTTTACCTTTAGCATAAGAACCAAATATACTAGCCTTAGTTACATTATATTTTTTAAGAGTTTTAATAATAGTAGGTTTTATAGCACTAATGTTTTTTTCAATATTACCTTTAATAATATTATAATCTGCTCTCAACTCAGCTTCCTTTAAATCTTTTTTATTTAAATTTAAACCAAGGTAAATCCTTTTCTTTCTAACTTTAACTCCTTCTCGGACAGAGAGAGCTCTATAATAATATCTATTTTCATTTCTTTCCTTTATCTCAGTATAAGCCATAAATAGTGTACGTCTACATAATTTATATATCTTTCTAATGTAGTCCTACAAGAATATCAATTTTGTTATTTAACAAACTTCTTCAAATCATCACCATGAAGTCTAACTAACTTACCTTCATTTGTTTTAACATATCCTACATCAAATCTATTCAAGTCAAAGTTCTTTTCAAGAATTTCCTTGAATATTTTAAGTGCAAACTTTATTCCTTCTTCCACATTCATATTTTCTTCATAATCTCTTCTTAACAATTCTTTTATTTTCTCATCGTTTTCTCCAATAGCATTAGCTTTATATGAGAAATAATTTCCAGTAACATCTGAAGTGTATAATGAAGCTTTACCTTTATTCACTCCAGCAATAAGGAAAGCAGCACCATAAGGTCTAGCTCCTCCATATTGTGTAAACATCTGCATTTTATCTGCAATCATTCTTATAACTGATAAAGGTTCAATAGCACTATCAAAAGTAACTCTATTTTGCTGAGAGAGTATTTGTGCTTGGTCAATCAATATTCTTGCATCACTTAAGATTCCAGCAGCACTAGCAACAATATGTTCATCAACTTCAAATATCTTATTTGCAGATTCAGGAGCAATAAGTTTATCTCTTATTCTTCTATCAGCAATTATAACAACTCCATCTTTACATACTAAACCTATACTTGAACTTCCAAGTCTTACAGTTTTCTCAGCATATTCTACTTGAAGTAAATGTCCCTCAGGAGAAAACATAGTCGCAGCTCTATCATAACCCATTGCCTGATGTTGCATTTCTGTTGGTACGTCCATTTTTTAGAAAACCTCGTTTAATTTCTAAAACACCTTATAACTAAGTATATTTAAGCTTTGCTAAGTTAGATTTGTATATAATAAATATTATTTACACAATAATCTTTAAATAACCTCGTCTAATAATAATTTCATGGATAAAGTAGTAGCAAGAATAAAATTAAAAAATAAGCATTTCGAGATTCACGTTAATTTAGATGAAGCTCTAAAAGTAAAATCAGGTAAAGGAGATATAATGTCTGCTCTAGACTCAAATAAAATATTTACTGATTTAAAGAAAGGAAATGTAGCTTCACAAGCCGATTTGAAAGAATGTTTCAACACTTTAGATTTATATGAAATTGCTAAGATAATTATTACTAAAGGAGAAGTTCAGAAAACTCAGGAGTTCAGAGACACAGAAAGAGAAGGAAGAATAAATCAAATAGTTACCTTAATTGTAAAGAATTCTTCAGACCAACACGGACGCCCTTATACTGAAGATAGAATAAGAAGAGCCTTACAAGAAGCACACGTAAATATAGATAATAAACCTGCAGAACAACAGCTTCCTGGAATAATAGAAAAGTTAAAAACTATCCTGCCTATCAAACTTGAAGTTAAGAGAATAAAACTAATAATTCCTGCACAATACACAGGACAGATTTATGGTCTTTTGAAAGATTACAAAGAGAGTGAGGACTGGCTTTCAAATGGAAATCTTGAAGCAGTAATAAATATACCTGCAGGAATGCAGATAGACTTCTATGACAAGTTAAATAACATAACACACGGTGCTGTTCAAAGCCAAGATTTACCTAACAAGGCTTAAGAAATACTAATATAAATAAAAGATTTTGGTAAAACAGAGCGTGTCTAATAAATAAGTTCGTTTTATAAGGAGGTAACACCTCCTTCAGTTAATTAAAGGAGGTGAAACCATGTTATCTAGATGGAACAATGGAATAAACTGTATAAACCTTGCGCTTTCTA
>Ga0233425_10004356_pt1 | contig 23902 bp, 19 predicted proteins | sample Watercolumn_Towu_2_FD_181712 | JGI IMG/M metagenome (GOLD analysis project Ga0233425, IMG submission 181712) | Freshwater microbial communities from Lake Towuti, South Sulawesi, Indonesia - Watercolumn_Towuti2014_140_MG | ecosystem: Environmental > Aquatic > Freshwater > Lake | place... | reverse complement strand
CCAACCTGCTTAGTTCTTTTGTGCTCATCTTCAGTAGTTCGTCCATTTCTTGTCCCTTTCACGTTTTTTCTCGAAGGGGACATTTTAACTTTGGTAAAAGGGGACTCTACTACTTTGGGTTAACAACAACAATTGCAGCCTTCCCAGCCGGTAACAGGTCTGGTAAAATCAGCCGCCGGAGCGTTGTACCCTTCGCTCCATTTTGCCGCCAAAGTTGTCATGCTGAGGTGTTCTTTGCCGAAGCATCCCCTGAACGGACAGAAGACCCTTCGCTCGCTGGAGAACGCTCGCTCAGGGTGACAGGCCTAGACGGTATCCTAATTTCTTGCCAGAAAGGGCTTGAACCATGAAAGTACTACTCATCAAGGATGTCTACAAACTCGGCCGCGCCGGCGACGTGAAAAAGGTCGCGGATGGCTATGGACGCAACTTCCTGCTCCCACAGGGATTGGCCATGTTGGCTACACCGGGTGCGCTGAAACAGGCCGAGAAGATCCGCCAGAAGGCTGCCGAACAGCGCGCGATCCTGAACGAAGAGATGGCCATCGTTTCTGACCATCTAAAAGGGCTGGAACTGTCCTTCGCCGCCCGCGCCGGCGAGACCGGCAAACTGTATGGCTCGATTACCGCGCAAGACATCGTGGATGCCATCCAGAAGCGCACCGGCTACGCCGTCAAGCGCCAGCAGCTCGATATGCAGCCGCTACGTGTCTTGGGCGAGCACAAGATCCGCGCTCGCTTGACGATGGACCTGATCCCGGAAATCAAAGTCACCGTCTACCGCGAGGGCGAAGCCGAGCCAAGCCTGGCGGAGGCGCCTCAGCCCAAACAAGCCGAGGCCAAGCCAGTCAAGACTGAAGTTACCGAACCGTCCAGCCAGGCCTAAAGCAGCGAGTCGGCTGAACCTGCTACGTAGGCAAAGCAGCCTGAAGCAAGGTAGCTTGGGCTTCCAAAATCAGGCTGGGAGCAGGACGGAGAGCTGCAACCGGCCGGACTTGGTAATCCGGCAGAGCAAAATACCTAACACATCACCGGTCATGCATCCAGGAGGAACCGGTGATGTTGTGTTATAGTGTAACCAAATAGATCGGGCTGCCAGTCCGGTCAACAATCTGCTATGACAGAATTCATGCACAGCACCTACTCGGTCGGCCAACAGCTCAAGAATGCCCGCCAAGCACGCCACCTGACCATTGAGCAGGTGACGGAAGCCACCCATATTCGCGCCCGCTTCATCGAGGCGATGGAGGATGACGACTTCGAAGCGCTCCCATCCCCGGTCCAGGCGCGCGGTTTCCTACGTCTCTATACCGACTTTCTTGGTCTCTCATTGGATGGATTGATCGCCGTTCAGCGCGGCGTGAACGCAGAGCCGCAGACTGAATCCGCGCCGGCCGAGATGAAGGCTGAAGAAGCCCCCACCACCACCAAAGTAGAAGCGGAACCCGAACCTGAGCCGGAGCTAGAACCCGGCGAATATGTCCCGCCCGAGCCTCGCCCATCCACCCCAGCGCGCGACATTTTCCTCACCATCGGCGCGAACCTGCGCCAGCGGCGCGAATCGCTCGGCCTGACACTCGAAGAAGTGGCGCGTCACACCCACGTCCGCAAACATTATCTGCAAGCATTGGAAACCGGCGATTTCGACCACCTGCCCACCTCGGTGCAGGCGCGCGGCATGTTGAATAACTACGCCCATTTCTTAGACTTGCAGGTGGATGACATTTTACTGCGCTTTGCCGAGGGTCTGCAGGCGCAACGGCTCGAACGCCAGCATCCACCGCTTGCTAACGGACGCCGCGCGGCCTCTGCCCGGCAGACGCAGCGCGCCACGCCTGGCGCATCCATCCGCCGCTTTCTATCACTCGACCTGATCTTCGGCGGGGGACTGATTCTCATCCTGATCTTCTTCGCCATCTGGGGTACGAATCAGGTGCTGGGGCGCCGCGCAGCCTCCCAACCCCAGGCCACCGCCCCGTCAATTTCGGATGTGTTGCTGGTTTCGCCCCAGCCCGGCGTGGGAACATCCCAAGCGGGTCAAATCAGCGAGATGATCACACCCAGCCTGCCCAGTCTGCCCACCTCCGAGGCGGCCTACCCGACAATGACTGCTGGTCATGTACAAGTCATCGTTATCGGCCTGGAGCGAACATGGGTGCGCGTCACCGTGGATGGGAAAATCAAACTGGAGGGACGCATCCTGGCGGGCAGCGCCTATCCCTTCGAAGGCAACGGGCGCATCGAGGTATTGACCGGCGACGGCTCCGCTGTACAGATCATTTACAACACCACGAACTTAGGCGTGATGGGTACTTACGGTGAGGTCGTTGACCTGATCTACACCCCACAGGATGTCTTGAAACCGACACAGACCCCGCTGCCCACGGCGACGGCTACTCCGCGCACCACGCCAACCGCCACGCGGACGCTGACGCCGCAGCCCTCCCGCACGCCGACCGCGAAACCGTAACTTGGCATGAGCCGAAAAACCTTCCACCTGGCCTCGCTTGGCTGCGCCAAGAACTCAGTAGACACTGACTCGATGGCGCAACTGCTGGAGCAGGATGGCTATCAACTCGTCCGCAGCCCGCAGCAGGCCAGTGTACTGATCGTAAACACTTGCGGATTCATCGCGCCAGCGCGGGAGGAATCCATCGCCGAGTTGCGCGCCCTGGCCGCGGTCAAACGCCCCGACCAAATACTTATTGCCGCCGGCTGCTTGACGCAACGTTACGGTACAGATGTGGCGAGCCAGGTCCCAGGCGTGGACGGCATTCTCGGCACGCGCCGTTGGATGGACATTGTAGAGGTTGTCCGCGAGCTGCGTAAAAGCCGCCATACTGAACCGCTCTATCATCTTCCAGAATCACCCACCATCGGTACAGATGAAGGTAGCACCCTGCGCGCCACCCAGACCGGTGCCAGCGCCTACCTCAAGATCGCCGATGGCTGCCGCCGTCCATGCGCCTTCTGCGCCATCCCGCTCATCAAAGGGACTGCCGTCAGCCGCCCGATGGACGCCATCCTCGCCGATGCCCTCCGCCTGCAAGAGTTGGGCGTGCGCGAACTAAATCTGATTGCTCAAGATACCACCGACTATGGCCATGATTTGGGCATGAAAGATGGTCTCGCAAAGTTACTCGAAGGCTTGGTGGCTGCAGTCCCGAATCTGGACTGGATCCGCATCCTTTACGCCTACCCCGGCTACGTCACCGAACGCTTGATCGAGGTAATGGCTAGCCACCCACAAATCCTGCCCTATCTCGATATACCGTTGCAACACGCCCATCCCGATGTCCTGTGGCGCATGTCCCGTCCCGCCAACATGGCCTGGGTCTACCAGACAATCGCCAAGATGCGCGCCGCACTGCCCGGACTTGCCATCCGCACCACCTTCATCGTCGGCTACCCCGGCGAGAGTGAAGCCGAATTCCAGACCCTGCTCGATTTCGTTGCCGAGATGCGTTTCGACCGTCTCGGCGCTTTCCAGTTCTCGTTCGAGCCGGGGACGTCCAGCGAATCGCTCGGCGACCCGATCCCACCCGAGGTCAAGGAAGAACGCTACCAACGCCTGATGCTCCTCCAGCAGGGAATCTCGTTACAGGCCAACCAGTCCTTCGTCGGGAAAAAGCTGGATGTGCTTATCGAAGCCCGAGATAAGTATAAAAAGCTTTACTTGGGACGCTCATACCGTGACGCGCCCGAAATTGACGGTTGGGTCTTCGTCGAGGGGCGAACCGAGATCGGGCAGATTGTCCCCGTGCGCATCACCGGCGCCATGACCTACGACCTGAGCGGTGTTGTGGACGCGCCGGCGTAGGTTGGACTGCCAGTCCGACCTACATTTTCGTCGGATTGCCAATCCGACCTACCTTCTTTATGAAACGCAACACCCTCCTCGCCCTGCTGCTCAGCCTGCTTGCCATCGCCGCCAGCTATCTCGTCGAAGAGCGTATCTTCGAGCGCATCCCGCACATCGAGGACGAGATGGCCTTCGTCTGGCAGGCGCAGGTCTACGCGCGCGGTGAGATCACCATCCCCTCCCCGCCCCATCCCGCTGCCCTGATGACGCCGTTCGTGGTGGACTACCAAGGCCAGCGCTTCTCCAAATATCCGCCCGGCTGGTCGGTGGTGCTGGCCTTCGGCTACCTGCTTAGGGCGCGCGCCTGGGTAAACCCGCTGCTTGCCGGGCTGGCAGTCTGGCTGACCTATCGATTGGGACAGAAAGTCTTCAACGCGGCAGTTGGCCTCCTGGCCTCCTTCCTGACGCTGCTCTCACCGTTCTTCTTGATGCTCTCCGGGTCGCTGCTTTCGCATACCTGGTCGCTTGTGCTGAGCCTGATCTTTGCCCTTGCCTGGCTAGACACAACTATGGTCTGGAGTCCGAAATCTCCAGATTTCGGACAAGCAAGCCGACGACTGCCTGCCCTGGCGGGTAGGCCAGGGGAGTCGTCGGACTCCGATATACAAGAGCAAAAAGTTTTTCCTTCGTGCTCCTTTGTGTTAAAACCCCCTCCACGTTGGGTGACGAGCCTCGTCGCCGGGCTGGCCTTGGGTTTGCTCGCCCTCACACGACCGCTGACTGCCCTGGGTGTTGCCCTGCCTTTCTTCGTCCACGGCCTGATCCTCCTCTTCCGCCGCGGCTGGAATGTGCGCATCCATGTTCTGCTCATCGGCATCATTGCCCTGCTGGTCTCGTCCTTGTTCCTGCTCTGGCAGTATGCCGTAACTGGCAGTCCCTTCACCAACCCTTATACCCTGTGGTGGTCCTATGACAAGGTTGGCTTCGGCGCCGATTTTGGCCACCAGGCGGGTGGACACAATCTGTTCTGGGTGCTCGTCAATTTGAAGAGGGCGCTGGAAGTTGGAAGGCGTGACTTTTTCGGCTGGGGGGATCTCTCCTGGCTGTTCCTGCCGTTTGGTGTGTGGGCGGCGCGGAGTAACCGTCCTGCCTGGCTGGTGGGCAGCGTCTTTGTCAGCCTGGCCACTGTTTACATGCTCTATTGGACAACTTCGACCACTTTCGGTCCGCGCTACTACTTCGAAGGCTTCTACAGCATAGGGTTATTGAGCGCGGCGGGGGTTCTCTGGCTGGCCGGCTGGCCGAGGGCCAAGCCCTGGCGCAGCGGACGCTTTCTCGTCGCTGCCGGTCTACTGGCATTCCTGGTGTGCTATGATCTGGCCGTTTTTCTCCCTGCCCGCCTGGATGAGATGCGCGGCCTATATGGCGTCGAACGCGCCGACCTGCTTCCCTTCCAGAGCGCTGAAGCCGAAGCGCTGACACCGGCTATCGTGGTTGTCCACATCCAAGATACATGGACTGACTATGGCGCGTTACTCGATCTCCAAGATCCCTGGTTGACCACACCCTTCATCTTTACCTTTGGCCAGGGCGGGGTCAGCGACGCGGCAAGGCAAGCCGACTTTCCCGGCCGGCAGCTGATCCATTATTACCCGGATGAGCCAAACAAATTCTACGAACACATCCGCGGAAAATGAAAGGAACCCGTTTTCTTTACCCCCTTCGGGGGTGCTTCGCGAAGAAAACGGGTTCCTGATTTAATTTACGGCGTCGGCGTCGGCTGCGGTCCGCCGCCGTTTGCACAGTAACTCCATACTTGGGTGGCGGTCGGGTAGGCAGTGGCATTCTTATCGCTGGGTATGTTGAGGAAAAGGTCATCGTACATGTGCTGCGCTGTACAATAGTCGCCCGAAGACCAGATCAGTTCAATATATTTGAGCGTCGCATAACGGTAACGCTCGCTGGCCGTCATGCACGAGACATCCATCAGGTTGGGATAATAAGGGTAGATCTTGGCAAAATAGTTCATCGCCTGAACCCAATCCAACTCCCAGAAGGTGGCGCCGGTAATATACAACCGTGACCAGGTACGCAAGGATTCGGAGTAGCTATCCAGCGGTCCGAAGCGTTCGGCCAAGGTCAGATCGTAGATGCCGCCTTCCAGATTGATATCCACACACCGCTGCGAAGGCGGAATGATCTTGCCCACGCCCCGGTTGCGCAAAGACATGAAATACATACCATCCACTTCAGCGGCTCGATATGTGGCATCCGCCCTGCGTAGCGAATCTAGGTTCGAGATGGCCCCATCCCAATCGCTGGCATCCATGAGCTGCCTGGCGCGGGTAAAGATCTCCTCCACGCCGCGCAGATCGGGGGTTGAGGTAAAGGCTGGGGTTGGGGTAACCGTGGGCGAAGCGGTGACGCTCATCCTCACCAGCACTTCGGTCAACTTGTCTTGAACGCCCGGATACGATGGATCGTGGTCCACGACGAACTGGAGATATTGGAGGGCAAGCTCGTACCGACCATCCTCCATCGCCTGAACGCCAAGCTGGTACTGCTCGTCGAGCTGTTGGAATACCTGCGTGGATTGTGCGGCACGGCGTTGACCCAGGCCGGATTGGTAACCAGCCAGAATGCCCAGCCCAATGAGGAGAAGGAAGCCGATGATGGCGATCCAGCGCGCTGGTTTTCGAGCAGGCGCGGGAGGCACGTCCGTTTGCGGTTGCGAGTCGTTCATGTTAGGGGATCGTGTTTCGTTAATTTCAGACATGGCGGCGATTATACCCCATGAACCGTAGGGCAAGTTGGCAATTTGCCCTACAGCCGGAAGAGCATCCGCAGCTCGCGCCAGATGAGCGGCAGCGCGATCAATCCACCCGCAATCAACCCCAGTACGGTCGAGAGCAGCGCAGAAAGCGGCAGGAAGCGCATTACGGCAAAGGCTGCCAGTCCAGCCAGCAACGCGGCAGGGAGCGCGCGCAGCGCGGTGCTGCCCACATCCAGCAGGCCGGGGAACTTGCGATTCAGCAATGTTAGCAGGATAACCGCCTGGGTCGTGAAAGTCAGGGCGGCTGAGAGCGGGATGCCAGCCAAGCCAATGACCGGTCTCAGCGCCAATGACAACAAGAGAAAGGTCACAGCCTGGAGAAAAGCGGCAACCAGTGGCGTGCGCGTATCTTGGTTGGCATAGAACGAGCGCACTGCCACCTCCAGCCAGGTATCACCGACCAGACCGAGCAGGAACGCCCAGGTGCAAGCGGTCAGTAAATCCAGGCGGGTGGCGTCGTAGCCGAAGAAGCTCGCCGCCAGCGGGCGCACTGCCAGAGCCAGCAATGCCGCAGCGGGCAAGGCCAGCGCCAACATCACGCGCAGGGCGCGGTTGACCGTCTTCATGAAATCCGCAGCCTGGCCGCGGTTGATGAATTCGGCCAACGAAGGCAGCAGCCCCACAGCAATGGCCGTGCCGATGATCGTCTCTGGCACCTGCTCGATGGTCCAGCCCAGGTTGAGCGCGCCGACGCCGGTTGTGCCAAAAAAGGATGAAAGGCTGTCGCGAGCGACGAAGTAAGCTTGAATGCAGGCCATGGTCAGGACGCGCGGTCCAAGCAGGATCAACACTCGCTGCACCCCGGCGGTTTTCAGACCGATAGCCGGCTGCCAGCGGAATCCATAGCGGATCAGCCCAGGAACCTGAATGAGCAAGTGCAGCGCCGCGCCGAGAATGACGCCGTAGACCATGCCATACAGACCAAGGCCGAAGGCAGGCAGCGCCACCGGCCCAAAATGCAAACCCTTATCCGGAGCCAGCACCGTCACGCCGAAGATCTGGCCGAGATTATAGAGGATGGGCGCCAAGGCAGGCAACAGGAAGTGCTGGTGAGCCTGCAATCCTGCCATGACCAACCCGCTAATGGAAAAGAGCAGGATAGCCAACAGGTCGAGGCGCATCAACGAGATGGTCAGCGCTTGATCGCCAGGAGTGAAATTGGGGACGATGATATTACGCACCAGCGGCCCAGCCAGCAGGATGATGACAAGCGAAGCCACGCCGGTGACAATGAATGCCAGGTTGAGGATGCGGGAGAACAACGCCCAAGCCTCGCGCCTTCCCTGGCGGTCGAGCACCTCGGTCAACACGGGGATGAAGGCCATGCCCAACGCGCCGCCAGAAAGCAGCGCCGAGAGATAATCGGGGATGTTGTTGGCCGCGCCGAAGATACCCATCCCTTCCAGGCCGACGATCTTGTTGAAGAGCATCGCCTTGCCGAAAGCCAGGATTTTGTCCAGCGCAAAGAATGAAGCAAGCAGGATGGAGGTGCGCGTAAGGTGCGTGAGTTTGGGCATGGGCGTATTATAACCGTAGGGGCAGGTCTGGAGACCTGCCCCTAAGTGTGGTAGCTTGCTGTGCTGGACACTTGCACCGAACGCAGGTGCGGAGTTGCCAAATCCAGCACGAGGGCAGATTTGGCAATCTGCCCAAGCAGCTAGTGTATGAACAACCCTACTGCCACCAGCACCGGCGTCAGCAGGTTGATAAGCACATTCTGCCCCATCGAGGGGATGAGCGCCGGAACGTTCTCGGAGTTCTTCAACACGTTACGGATGACCGGCACGGCCAGCACCAACGTCAGCAGACCAAGCAGGCTAAAGAGTGGGAGCAGGCGCAGGATCACGCCGGCAATGATGGTCACGTAAGCCAGCAGCAGGAAGGCGATGTAGATATAGCCGCTCACCTTGCGCCCGGAAATGATGGGATAATGCCGCCGCCCGATGGTTTTGTCCGCTTCCACATCCGGAAATTGGTTAAGCAGAAGCAAGTCGCTGACCAGGAAGAATGGGACAAACGAGGCGACAAAGGCGACCCATGAGTACTCGCCGGTCAGGGCAAAGTGCGCGCCGACCACCATCAGCGTGCCGAAACCGAGGCCTGGGGCGATGAGGCAGAGGACAGGGCTGTACGCCAACCAAATAGTGTAAGCGAAAAGCAGGAAAAGACCGACGACGCCGAGCGGTAGCAATTTCCAGCCCCAGACCCAGACGAAGTACAAGCCGATCAGGCCGGTGATGGCAAAGGCGATGGAGGCAGTAATGAAGGCTGCGCGCGCCATTTCTGGGTGTGCCTGGAGCGTGCCGCTACCGCCGCTGAAGGGGGTCTTTTGTGTACGCTCGTCCAGACCGCTCTTGAAGTCAAAATACTCATTGTAGGCGTTGACGCTGATGTGCGCGGCGATCGCGCCGATGAAGACGAGCACGGCATGCAGCCAGTTGACGTTGCCTTTGGTGTATAGCGCGGTACCCAGCCCGACCAGCGCGCAAGCCGGCGCCAGAATTAGGAATGGCGGACGCATCGGGCCGAAAATGAATTTCAGGTTCTTCATGGAAAGTATCTCCTCAGGGTTACAGAATAATCTACCATAAGAACAATGGAGGACAGGAAGAGTTACGCCGATTCTCTTGAAGCGCCTGTTTCATTGATGTTCTATTCCGACAACGAATGGGTAACGAATAAACGAATGGCAATCAGAAATTCATTTCGTTCCAATTTCGTTGTCGGCTTTGACCAAATTTACCCCAAACATGAAACTCAATCACTCCAACTCCCCGATTACCTTTTCAACCTCCTCCAATATCTCCCCCGACTTGACCAGCGCCTTCATTGCGTTGTGGTCAGGGTACAGCGGACGATCTACATCCAAGTGCGCCACATGCCTTCGAATGACTTCACGCGCCTTTTGCGTTCCCTTGCCGGGTGTAAATTCGCGGAAATCCAACGCCTGGGCCGCGGCCATGAACTCAATGCCCAGCACGCCACAAGCATTATCCAGGATTTGGCCGTTCTTGAGCGCGGTGTTCATGCCCATCGAGACGAAGTCCTCCTGATCGGCAGCGGCGGGGATGGACTGGATGGAAGCGGGTGCCGAAAGGATGCGGCTCTCGACGATCAGCATATCGGCGGTGTACTGGCTGAGCATCATGCCCGAATAGAAACCGGGGTTGGGGGTCAGGAAATCGGGCAGTCCCACGCTCAGCGCCGAGTTGGTCAACCGGTTGAGCCGCCGTTCCGAAAGGACGCAGACCATGGTCATGGCCGCGCCGGCCATATCCATCGGCAGCGAAATTGGCGAACCCTGAAAGTTGGCGCCGGTCAGCGTCAGCTTCTGTTCGGGAACAAAAATGGGATTATCGCCCACGCCGTTCAACTCGATCTCCACCTGCGAGCGGGCAAAAGCCACTGCGTCGCGCGCCGCGCCGATCACCTGCGGGGTGGAGCGCATCGAGTAGGCATCCTGCACCTTGGTCTTCATCTTGCCGGTGGTCAGGTCAGAGCCTGCGATCACCTTGCGGAGGTTGGCCGCGCTGGTTACCGCGCCCTTGAAGCCGCGCAGCTCGTGCAGCTTGGCGTTATAGGGTTTTAAGTTGCCGAGCAACGCCTCGATGGACATGGCTGCGGCAATCTCAGCCTGCTTAAGCCAACGTTCCATCTCGTAGATGTGGATGGCCGACATGGCGGTGAGCAGGTTCGAGCCATTGATCGCCGCCAGACCGTCGCGCGCTTGCAAGCCGGGGATCGGGATGCCCGCTTGGCGCATCGCTTCAGCGCCTGGCAACCGCTCGCCATTGAAAAAGGCTTCTCCCTCCCCCATCAGCAGGAGCATGGCCTGAGCCATCGGCGCCAGGTCGCCGCACGCCCCGACTGAGCCTTTCTGGCAGACGACCGGCGTGACGCCGCGGTTGAGCATTTCCACCAGCGTGAGCGTGATCTCCGGGCGGCAGCCCGAGTTGCCATGCGCGTGGACGTTGATGCGCCCCGTCAGCGCGCCGCGCACTTGCTCCACGGGTATAGGGTCGCCAATGCCGGCGGCATGGTTGTAGATGAGAAACTTCTGGAACTCCTTCACCTGCTCGTCGTTCAGGACTTTCTCCGAGAACTCGCCGATGCCGGTGTTGGTGCCGTACATGATCTCTTTGGCTGCCAGTTTTTCTTCCAGCATGGCGCGGCAGATCTTGATGCGCTCCAGCGCGGCAGGAGCCAGTTCCACTGTTTCGCTAAAGCGGGCGATGGCAACGAGTTTTTCGATGGTGAGGGAGGTACCGTCGAGGGTGATGGTCATGAAGATTCTCCTGGTGTAAAAACGGATGAAGCGAGCAGAAGGATTATATCCCAACTAAAGCCGTCGTCTGGGGTACAATCGCCTGATGAACAAACCAGAATACTTCCCAAAAACTGCCCTGTCCATCCACGCCCACCCGGACGACCAGGAGTTCACCGTCGCCGGGACGTTGGCCAAGTGGGCGCGCAACGGCTGCCGGGTCGTATCGGTGGTTGTCACCGACGGCGATGCCGGTTCCAATGATCCGAAATGTGATGCAGGCTGCAAGTCCGAACTGGCGCACACCCGTCAAGGCGAGCAACGCCTCGCCAATGAGCTGCTGGGCGTCGCCGAGACCATCTTCCTGCATTATCCAGACGGCGAACTCGAAGCGACAATCGGCCTGCGCCACGATCTGACGCGTCTCATCCGCCTGCACAAACCCGAGGCGGTGGTCATCGGTGACCCGCAGACTCTATTCTACGGGAACGGCTACATCAATCACCCTGATCACCGCGCGGCAGCCCAGGCTGCCTTGTATGCGGTCTTCCCATCCGCAGAAACACGTCTCATCTTTACCGATTTACTGGATGAAGGTTTGGAGCCGCACAAGATTCGACGATTATTTGTCCATGGAACCGAGAAATCCGATGCCTGGGTGGATATTGGCGATACGCTCGAAGTCAAAATTGCGGCGTTGAGGAAACACGCCAGCCAGTTGGGGGATTGGGACCCAACCAAGATGCTGCGCGAGTGGGCCGCGGAGGAGGCCAAGGAGCACGGCATGGAATATGCCGAGGCTTATAAAGTCATGATACTTTCAGAGGAAGAACACACATAAGCCCAACGTCAGAGACGTTGGAGTCCACGCAGGTGGTCCAAAAACGCTTTTCCTTCTGTGGGGGTCAACTGCGGTTCGCTGACGAGGAAACAGAAGCCCTTCCCACCCAGGGCGCGCATGATCGTGAGCGCGCCCTCCGGCGAAACCGTCACCTGGCAGAGCTTGCCCCCGTCGCGGATGCGCTTGAGCAGCGGCAGCCACTCCTGCGCCGGCGGGTTGCCATCACCTTGCACCCACTGGATGCCACGCAGCCGCGGCAGGGAAAGCAACATATCCAGATGGGGGATCTGCCCCTTGCCATCCAGGTGATAGAAAGCATAGTCCATTTGCGCGCAGCAGGCAGCCAGGTCAGGCAGGACAAAGCGCTCGAACATCTGCGGGGAGATCATGTACGAAAAGTCGCTTTGCAGCATGTAGCCCGCGGAGGGCGACCAGAGCGGCCCCCAGCAGGTAATGCCGCGCCCGGCGGGAGCGATGAGGCCGAGCAAGCGCTGGTAGCAATCCAGCCAGGCTTGGGTTGTCTCGCCGACCAGGCGGTCCACTTCTGCGGGCGCATCGTACAGGTCGAGCAGTAATTGCTGCGAGCCGCGCAGGTGGGCGATGATGTCGAGATTGCCACCCAGGTCGGTAAACCCAACGGCCAACTCACTTCCCCAGCGCGCTAATGCGGCATGGGTGAACTCCTCAACACGCCGCAGCCAGGGATTTTGTCCGTCACAGGCCACGTGCAAATCCGAAATTGCGCCACACTGCGCGGGCGAGAACCAGGTGGTATCCCAGGCAGGATGAACCTGCGCACCGGCAAAGGCGGCGACGATGCCCGGCCCGAAGTTCGGCCAGTAGCGCGGGTAGGAATCGCCCAGGAAATGGGTATTCTCGATGCGCGTGACGAACTCATCCAGGATCTTGTCGGCGGGCGTATCCAGTGGATAATTTTCAAGGAAGATGCCAGCATAGTGGGGATCGTAACGATCCAGGTTTTCGAGACACTCCAACACCACCAGCGGGCGATCCAACTCGCCAGCCCACCAGGCGCGCCAATCGCGGGAGATGCGCTCCCAATCGGAGGAGGAGAAACGGAGGTTGAGGGGCATGGGAGACAACGAATTTGAAACGAACGAATGAACGAATGCCGCTCGCGGGCGATGCGATCCCAATCGGAGGCGGAGAAGCGGAGGATAAGGGGTAGAAGAGAATATTATTTACCGCAAAAGAACACAGCGAAGGGTTATGAGCCTTCGCGAAGTAAAAAGAATCTTCGCGGCCTTCGCACCTTCGCGGTTAAATAAATCAGAGATTCTTCTCGAAAAATCCGATCACGCGGCGGCGGAACTCTTCGGGGTAGACCTCGCTGGCCTTGGTGTGATGGACGCCTGGCAAACGCCAGGCTTCTTTCGGTTCGTGGGCGGCGGCGTATAATTCATCGAAATCGGCGAGATAGCGATCCAGCTCGCCATGGATGAAGAGGATGGGACGCGGGGCGATCTGCCCGACCCAACGCAGCGGCTCGTAGCGGAAGAGGTTGGCGCCCAGGCGCAGGGAGGCAGAGCCGATGATTAGCCAAGCCAGGAAAACCGCCAGCGGGCGGGGTATGTTGGCCTCGGCGCAGCGCCCAATGATGGCCGTGCGCAAGCGCGCCGGGCCGCCGTCGCTGATCAGCGCGGCCACCTCCGGGCAGAGCGGCGCGGTGAGCATGGAGGCTATCCCGCCATAGGAGAAGCCGAGCAGCCCAATGCGTTTCATGCCGCGGCTCTTGAGGAACGCCAGCGCGCCTTGCACGTCGCGACGTTCCAGGTAGCCAAAGGTCGCCAGACGCCCCTGGCTACGCCCGTGGGCACGGAAATCGAAGAGGAAAACGTTGAAACCAGCCGCCAGAAAATCGGGAGCGCGGTGGATGTCCCAATCCATGCTGCCGCCGTGACCGTGCAGGAGGACTACGGCGCGCGTCGAGCCGGAAGCGGGGAGCCACCAGCCGCGCAAGCGCATGCCGTCTGTTGCTATGAATTCGACCTCTTCGAAAGCCAGGCCGAATTCCGATGGGCTACGGGTCAGGGACTGCGGCTGGCGGCGGGTCATGTAAAAGGACAGCGCCAGCCCTACCAAAAGCAGCAAAACCACTGCCCAAAACAATGAAAGAAAGAAATTCATTATAAACGGCTCACTTTTCCACCTTCCGCACCCAGCGCAGGCTGACGGCGCTTAGGGCGAAGAGCACAGCGAAGGAGGCAAAGATGGCAAAGTAGCCCATGCCGGGCAGGTAGCCGTTCAGGTAATCGGCGATGGGGCCGCCGATGCCCTTGCCGATCATCCCGGCGCCGGCGCCAGCCAGATTGGAGATGCCCAGGTAGCGCCCGGCTTCCTCAGCCGGCGCCAGCCCAGTGCCGAGCGCCCAGTTGCCGGTCATGAAGACGCCGACGCCCAGCCCAATGATGCCACCAGCCACGTAGATGAGCGCCATGTTCGGCATCCAGATAGTCAGCAGCACCAGGCAGGCGCCCACAGCGGAGACGAGGCCACTGATGGCAACGACGCGGCGTTTGCCGAAGCGATCCGAGATCCAGCCGCCGGTGAAGGCCGAAAGCATGATGAACAAGCCAATGACCGTCATCAGCGTCCCGTTGGTCGAGGCGGCTTGTTCGGCGGTCATCTTGAAAGCGAACATCAGGAAGAAAGGTAGGAAGCCCTGGAATGAGGTGGCCGCCGCCAGGAACAGCAGCCGGTTGACGATCCACCAGGTGAACGAGGACTGGCGGCGCGCATCCTGGCCAAGGGTGGCATACGCCCCGGACCAAACGCCGGTGACGACCGCCACCACCATTGCCACCACTCCGCCGAGGCCAACGGCCACTGCCAGCGCGGTGGCTTTGCCGGCAAAGGGCCAGGTGATCAGCCCGGCCAGTCCGCCGAGCGCGCCGCCGCCGATGAGACCCGCCAGCGCGCCCAAGCCAATGCCCGCCAGCATCCCCAAGACGCGCAGCATGGGGATCTTCAGCGAGATGGCCGGCTTCTCCGCCAGCGGCTGCTCCTTGACGAAGAGGACGGTGAACAGCATGGTGACAAGCACCGAGACGGCGGTAACGATGACCGCGAGCATCAACTGACCTTTGCCGACCATTTGAGCAATGGTGAAGCCAACCAGCACAATGGGGATCAGCTCGAGCACCGCCTTGACCGCCGAAGCGCGGCCGCGCTGATCCTCCGGCGCGAGGTCAGGAATAAGCCCCTGCAGCGCGCCGTGCGAGAGGTTGGCCGAGAACTGGATGAGCAGCGTGGCCACCAGCAGCATCCAGAAACCGCCCGAAAGCCCAATGGCAAACAGGAAGATCATATCGAACAGGACGCCGACGAAGATGAACGGACGCCGCCTCCCGAAACGCGATGTGGAGCGGTCGCTGAGGATGCCGGCGGCCGGCTGCACCAACATGGCGATGACCAGCCCTGCGGTGCTGATGACGCCCAGCGCCGTGCCGCGATTGTTCTCCGGCACGAAGAGCGCCAACAAGTACGGCGTGAAGACCGAGCCAACCGCCGTGTTACGGATGTTCAGTCCCAGCCAGAACAGGTTGAGGGTTATGAAGTCGTACCAGCGTAAGCGTTTCATGGCTCTCTCCTTTGGGCGATTTACGATTTATGAGTAGAAAGTAAAGTAGAGAAATTTCCCCCACTTTGGTAGTAATTTCATCGAATCTGAAACTCGCGAGTAAGGCTCCTGGAATAGATGAGAAATAGAAGAACACCGAAAGGGAAAGACAGCCTCCCTTACAAAAAACTTTAAGTCATTGTACCAATGCCCTTGTGCTTTCGACTGAACTGGCGTTGGCAAAATCAGGCAAAACTTGACATTGTCAAACTACTGACTAATCCTCTTTCTTCGCCTCTTCCTCTTTTTTATCCCCGCTCACTCCATCCCTGAATGAACGGATGCCTTTGCCCAATTCTCCGGCGATCTTGCCAATCCGCCCGACCCCAAAGAGCAGAATGATAATAACCAAAAGGATAAGCAGTTCGGGAACTCCAAATCGAATAGGCATATTTTTTCTCCTTGCTCAAGTATAACCGATGATAGATTTCTACGGTTGCCCATATTCATCGAGATAACGGCGATGGGCGCGGGCGACCTCCCCGGCGGGAATTTCCTCCGGCTGACCGAGCTGCAGCGCGTAGTACACGGTGCGCGCCAGATCCTCGACCATCACCGCGGCTTTAACCGCCGCCTCAGGCGTTGTGCCAATCGTGAAGACGCCATGATTTTTCATCAGAATGGCCGGGCTGTTGCCAATGGACCGGATGATTTCTTGCCCAATTTCATCCCCTCCGATTCTTGCATACGCCCCGACCGGGATCGGCCCGCCGAATTCATCGCAGATGGCGGTCAACATTGGCGGGATGGGCTTGCCGGCCGCGGCCCAGGCGGTGGCAAAGGTAGAATGGGTGTGGACGATACCGTTCACATCCGGGCGGCAGCGATAGACGTAGACATGGGCGAAGGTATCTGAGGAGGGCTTGTGCTTCCCTTCCACCACCTTGCCATCCAAATCCACCACCACCATGTTCTCCGGCGTCAGGTCTTCGTAGCGGACGCCACTGGGCTTGATGACCACCAAGCCCGTTTGCGGGTCGCGGCCCGAGACGTTGCCTGAAGTCCATGCCACCAGGTTATTCTTTGGGAGTTCGGCGTGCAGGCGGCAGATTTCTTCGCGTAGTTTTTCGAGCATATTACAGCCTCAAGCCATCCACGGCGGCTCTTTCGATGACAAGCCCCTTCTTGTAGCGTTCCATGAAGGCTGCAAAGCCATGAACATCCGCTGGATCGGGTGCGATCGTCGAGCCTTTTTCCCCTGCAAAGACCTTATTGGAGAGATAGGCTTCGAGAGGTTCGTTCTTGGCCTTGTGAAGCATGTAGGAGGCAAGCAGTGCAATCCCCCATGCACCGCCCTCACCCGCGGTCTCCATCACCGAAACGGGGACGTTCATCGCCGCCGCCATCATCTTTTGACCGACTTCTTCCGTCTTGAAAAACCCGCCGTGACCGAGAACTTGCTCGATCTTCACTTTTTCCTGTTCAAAGAGAATGTCCAGGCCGATTTTCAGCGCGCCGAGCGCCGAGAACAGGTGGACACGCATGAAGTTTGCAAGGGTGAAATGGCTTTCAGGCGTGCGGACGAACAGCGGACGTCCCTCTTCAAAGTGCGTGATGTGCTCGCCTGAATAATAATTGTAGACCAGCAGCCCGCCAGCATCCGCCTCACCTGCCAGCGCCTGTTTATACAATACTTCAAACAGCCTGGATTGATTGACCTCCACGCCGAGCGCCTGGGTGAATTCGTGGAACAGCTCGACCCAGGCATTCAGGTCGGAGGTGCAGTTGTTGCTATGCACCATGGCTACAGGCTTGCCTGTGGGCGTCGTCACCATGTCAATTTCCGGGTAAACCTTCGATAGTGCTTTTTCCAGGACGATCATGGCAAAGACGGATGTACCCGCGGAAACGTTTCCGGTTCGCTCGGCCACGCTGTTGGTCGCTACCATCCCTGTTCCGGCATCACCTTCCGGCGGACAGAGCAGGATAGCAGCCTTCAATTTTCCTGTGGGGTCCAACAGCCTCGCGCCCTCTTCGGTGAGAACGCCAGCAGCCTCTCCTGCGAGCAGCACTTTGGGCAGGATGTCCTGAATCTTCCAGGCGATGTTTTCCGCTTTAAGCTGTTCGTTGAACAGCGCGATCATCTGTTTATCGTAATCGTTCGTCTTGCTATCCACGGGGAACATGCCCGAGGCTTCGCCCACGCCCAGAACCTTCTGCCCGGTCAGTTTCCAATGGACATAACCTGCCAGTGTGGTCTGGAAGTGAACCTCCCTGACATGGGGCTCCTTGTTCAAGATCGCCTGATAGAGATGCGCAATGCTCCAACGCTGGGGAATGTTGAACTGGAACAAGGCGGTGAGTTTCTCTGCGGCCTGTCCGGTGATGGTGTTGCGCCACGTGCGGAACGGGACGAGCAGATTGCCATCCTCGTCGAAAGCCATATAACCGTGCATCATGGCGCTGAAACCGAGCGAGCCGACGGTCTGGAGCGCGACTCCGTATTTCCCGATCACTTCGGCGCTGAGTTTACGGTAGCTGTCCTGCAAGCCGGACCAAACATCCTCGAGGCTGTAGGTCCAGATACCATTTTCGTGTCGGTTTTCCCACTCATGGCTGCCCGAGGCAATCGGCGCATGTTCCTCGCCGATCAGCACCGCCTTGATGCGCGTCGAGCCGAACTCAATGCCGAGCGCAGTCTTGCCGCTTTCGATTGCTTTTTTTATATCAATCTGATTCATGTTCGTCTCCTGTGATTTGAACGAGTATCATCTCAATAAAGAGGGAGGCGGGGTGTGCGGGCGGCGAAGCCGCCCGCACACCCCCCATTTTTCCCTATTTTCAGAGATGTTCCTTGAATCAGCACTCCACGATCACCTTCAAACCTTCGCGCCGCTCCGCCACTGCAAACGCCTCGGCTGCCTGTTCAAAGGGGAAGCGGTGAGTGACCAGCGAACGCACATCCACTAGGCCGCTCTCCACCAACTGGATGGCGCGCGGGTAGGTAAACTTCATGCGGCGCGCCAGTTTGATGGTCAGTCCTTTGCGGCGGGCGACGGAGGCAGAAAAAGAAGTCCGGTCGCTGGCAGGGATGCCGACCAGGATAACTCGCCCGCCCGGCTTGACCGCGGCGATTGCAGTCTCAACGGCTTCGTTCTCGCCGGCCACCTCGAAGGCTACATCCACCATTTGACCGGAAGTCCACTCCCGAGCGCCGAGCCTGCGTGCCACTTCTAAACGATGAGGCAGCGGTTCGGTAACGTACATACCTGCCGCGCCTGCCAGCCGTGCCAGTTGCAGGATCAACAATCCGATCGGGCCGCAGCCGAACACGCCGACCGTCATCCCGAGGCGCAACTTGCCCAAGTCAACCGCGTGCAACGCTACACCGAGCGGCTCGAGCATCACGCCGTCCGCATCCGAGAGCGAGTCGGGGAGCGGATACAGGCAATCGCTCGGCCAGGCGATGATTTCACGCAGCGCGCCATCTTCCGTGCCGTGGCCAGCGAAGCGCAGATTCAGGCACAGGTTCGGATTCCCTTGCTCACAAAATTCACAGACATGGCAGGGAATTGCCGGGTCAACCGCCACAAGCCGACCGGACTCGGTGACGCCGGCGAACTCATGCCCAAGGACGAGTGGCTTTTCCAGCCGGGCGTCGCCGATGCCAGCCTCACCGAACCAGTGCAGATCCGAGCCGCAGATGCCCACCGCATTGACGCGCACCAGCGCTTCGCCCGCGCCGGGTGTTGGCGCCGGTTCCTCATGCAGGCATAAATCGCCATGGCCGTGCAGACGGAGAGATTTCATGTCAGCCTTAGGGCGGGATTCTATCCCGCCATACATATCGATCACCTATGCGGCGGGGTGGAAACCCGCCCTACATGTAATTTACAAAATAACCAAAATGGCAGGGCGCACGATCTTTTGTCCATCCACCTCAACCGTTGTCGCCGGCCAATCCTGCATGGACGTCAAGATTTCATTGTTCTCTGCGCCAACCAGAATGGTGTCTTCCGATTTCGCGCCGGTGATGGAGGGATTCCAGGCATAAACCTGACCTGTGTAAACCGCATCGGTCGAATCTGGCGCGGCGATGTATTCGCGCGGTTCGTAGCCGGCCGGGCCGCCCTGGTGATGCAATTTCCATTCATCGGGATAGCCGCAATCGGCATAGGTCTGAACGGTGCGCTGGAAAATCTCACCGAGCGTCCAGCCCGGGCGTGTGGCCGCGATCATTGTTGCGTCAATTCGCGCCACCGCTTCTGCTTTGTGGCGGATCTCCTCCGGTAAACGGCCAAAGTGAACAAAACGCGTTACCGAACAGACCAGTCCATGTTGCCTTCCACATAAAACCAGCATGACATACTTGTCGAGTTTCTTAGCGGTAGGCAGCGGATGGCGGAAATCGAAAATACGCTCATCGGCAGCGATCAAGTTGACAATGGCCTGCACACCGTGTTTTTGAGCTTCACCCGCCAGCAGCGCAGCGATCTCATACTCGCTCATAGCGGGTCGGATGGCGCGGGCGGCGAATTCCATTGCCTTGGCGCAATGCCGGCCCAAGGTTCGGAAGCGTTCAATTTCCTCAGGGCTTAGATTCGCCCGCAGACGAGAGAGCTCGACCGAGAGGTCGGCCGCGCCTGGCAAGGATACATCCGCAGCAAGTTTGAAGTCGCGCCTGCGTTCGGTTAAGGCAGTATTCACTTCATACCAGGGTACGGTGCGGAGGTCCCATCCCTGTGCGGCAAGTTTTTCTTCTTTAACGAGACGCGTGGATTCGATGTTGTTGGTGAAGAGGTATTGGTTCTCAGCCGTGATCAGCAAGGATGCCGCGCCTTCGCTGGCGGCGGTGTTTACGAAGGACGCCGCGCCGCAAGTCGCCCAGGCAAAACTGCTGACGCGCTGAAGATAGAGAGCATCCAGGTGATGTTCCGCCAGGAAAGTTCGGATACGTTGAAGTTTATGGCTAAATTCGCTCATTGTTTAACTCCAAAGCTTTTCTTCTGACAGCACGAGCACACCGTGAGGCGCGAGTGTTATCGTACCTTCGAGAACTGCCGGGGCTGCGAGCAGATTGACGTACCGCCTCGGCAGGGTCAGGGTTTGTGGCAGCGCGTTGTGATTGAGCAGGAAGAGCATCCGCCGCTCGCCTTGCCAGCGTTTGGTCACTTCGACGCCTTTGGGAACATCGAGGATAGCCGAGATGCGCAGGTCCCCAAGCAGCCAATCGAAGAGAGCCGAGTAAAGTGACGTCTCACCGAACGTGCCAACATACACGGCTTTTCCTTTCCCGACGCGGTTGAGCGTGATGGCAGCTTTCCCGGCATAGTAATCCTGAGTATAGCAGGCGATTACTTCAGCCTTCTGTGGAGCCAGAATATCGCACCACAATCCGGCCTTCAGCGGCTTAAGCCCGGCTAATTCAGGCACGAGGAATTCCACAGATTGCGGTATATCCTGCGAGAGAGCGTCGTAGTCTTCCACGATCACGCCACATAAATCCGCCAGCAGACCGGGCAGCGGCAGGTTCACCACCGCGTTGGCTTCGTCCTTCACGCCGGTGCGCGGGGTGACGACGAGTGTGCCACCCGCTCCCACAAAATGCCTGAGGTTGGCAGCAACATCTTCTTTTAGGATATACATTGCCGGAACGACGACCAGTTTGTAGACAGATAGATCCGCCGTGGGAGCAACGATGTCCACCGGTGTATTCTTCTGGTAAAAGGCGCGATAGATCTGGCGGAAGTGCCTGCCATAATGGAATTGAGGATTATTGGGTTGGATCCGGAAACCAAAGCGGCTATCGTAGGAGTTCAGTAAGGCCACCTGGGGTTTGACCGCCGCGCCGAGTATCTGGTCACCTATCCGGCGGAGTTCAGCGCCCATGCCCTTGATCTCCTCGTAGCGGCGGCCAGGGCGGGCGTCATGATCGAGCAGGCCGTGCCAATACTGTTCGGTGCCATGCCGCGCCGTGCGCCAACGGAAGAAGACGATTCCATCCGCCCCGTGAGCGATGGACTGGTAAGCCCAGAGGCGTAATTCGCCGGGACGCGGCGCCGGGCTGACGACCTCCCAGCCGCTCGCTCCCGCCTGTTGTTCCATGACCCAAACGTTCTTTTGCTTGAGACCGCGCATGGCATCGGCGTTGAGCGCCGGGTCGAGCGGGTCGGGCCGTTCGGTCAGCCAGAAGCCGCAAGGGTAATTATCCCAGGCGACGAGGTCCAGCGTGCGCGCCAGGTCGTAGTAATCCAATTCCTCGTAACCAAAGCCCATGAAGTTGTGTGTAATGAAATGCCCGGAACAAATCTTTCGCAAAATGTCCACCTGCATTTGTTGGTAAGCGACGAAGGAATCGGATGCGAACCGGTCGAAATCCAGCGCCAAGCCGGGGTTGGGTGAGCCGCTGGTCGCCAGCGGGACCGGCACTTCACTCCAATCGTTGTAGACATGACTCCAAAAATCTGTGCCCCAGGCTGCGTTCATCTTCTCCAGCGTTCCGTAGTGGACCTTGAGCCAGCGCTGGAATTTGCCCTGACAGACCGGGCAGTAGCAGCGTCCCCCCATCTCGTTGTCGATCTGCCAGCCGATGACAGCCGGGTGATTGGAGTAATGTTCGGCCATTGCGCTGACGATGCGGCGGGCGTATTCGTGATAATCCGGGTGGTTGGGGCAATACTCGCAGCGGTTGCCATAGGTGGCGCGCTTCCCGTCCTTGTGGAGGCGGAAGATGTCCGGGTTTTTGGTCATCAACCAGGGGGGCGGCGAAGCGGTCGGCGTGCCCAGAACGGCGGAGATGCCGCGTGACCGCAGGATTTCGAGGACGCGGTCGAGCCAGTCGAAGTCAAATTTCCCGTCTTGCGGTTCCATTCGCGACCAGGCAAACTCGGCCAGCCGGACAACGTTGAATCCGGCCTCAGCCATCAGGCGGGCGTCTTCGGGCCAACGCTCCTCCGGCCAATGTTCGGGGTAGTAATCAACGCCAAAACGAAAAGGGGGATTGCTCATCGTTATTTGTGGTAATACACCTCCCATCCCAAGTACTTGGTGAACGCTTCGTTTACTGCTGCCGAGCATTGGGATGGGTTAATGGCGGTGTGATGTTCGTAGCCGTTCTCACAGATGTGGGCCAGCAGTTTCTGGAGGCCCGGCACCTTGACCACGCCATACCCGCCAAAGGTCTTGAGTGGATCATCGGTCAGCTCACCCTCGCCCAGGTAGGCCATGACCCTGCCGCCGAATTCATCGGTGGAAACGCGGCAGTAGGTGAACGGTTGGGCTTTGACACGCCCGACCACCGTCCCGAAGGTGTTCTCCTTGCCAACCGCTCCGGCGATGATCGCCTGGTAATCCATCACCGGGATGTTATCCTTGTCGATTACGAAGATATCCTTCGGCAGGTTCGAGCAGTGGAAGATCACGCCCTTGTCGGGGTCGTCGCCATAGTTGTTGTTCCAGTCCACCAGCGCGCTGGGCTTACCGGAGGCCAGCACCATGGCGTACATGCCGACCAACCCGGCGATATCGGTCTCGCAGGCGGAGGGCATCAGGTTGTTGCTCATGAGGCTCATCAGGGCGCAAGGCACCACGCCATAGAATTCTTCCATGGCTGTCCAGCATTGCAAGGCGCTGGCAACCAGTTTGTTCTCGGCCATCCAGCCGTCGATCACCGCGCCCAGTTTCGCCATCTTGACCAAGCCGGGTTGGGGGATGCCCTTGGTGGAAATGTAGGCTTGGATTTCTTCCAGTTTGGCCTTGACCGGCGCGTCCCCTTCCTTGAGTTTGGCGGCGCGGCCAAAGATTTCGGAGAGGTCGATCGTCTCGACGGAGATGCCGGTGCGTTCGAGCAGTTTCTCGCTGTAGCGCACGGTCTTGAAGGCCGCCGGGCGTGCGCCGATAGCCCCGAACCGGACGGACTTCAGCCCGCGCGCCACGCGGCAGGTGCCGGCGAATTTGCGCAGGTCGAGGCGAAAACTCTCGCTTTCGGGGTCAACCGTGTGCAGCGCAGTGAGGGAGAACTTGATGCCGTATTGCTTCAGGTTGTTGCAGCACGACATCTTGCCGCAAAACGAGTCGCGCCGGTCGGCGGAAGTCATTTTGGCGGCGTCATCCGGGAAGGCCTGCACCAGCACCGGAACATCCAGCCCGGCCCAGCGCAGGGCGTTGGCGATGGCGGTCTCCTCGCCGAAATTGGGCAGGGTGATCAGTATGCCGTCAATCTCATCGCGATGGGATTTGAACAGGTCAGCGCATTTCTCCGAATCGGCCAGGCTGAAGACCGCGCCGTATTTCGTGTCCTCAGGCGTCAGGCAAATGGCGCGGATGCCCTCCTGTTCCAGCACTTTCAGGATGGTTTTGCGTCCACTGTCGCACAGGTGGGCGGGGAAGAAACCGCGATTGCCGACGATGACGCCCAGCGTTACCGGTTTGAGTTGAGTTTTCATAATGGTCTCCTTATCAATACCATCGCCAATTATTGGCTAGAAACCGGTTGAGGAACCGTGTGAATAGCGCCCAAACGGGCGATTTGCTGGAAAATCTCGGCTAATAAAATGCCATCAGGTTTTTTCGGAAGCATTTTT
>Ga0233425_10004355_pt1 | contig 23902 bp, 25 predicted proteins | sample Watercolumn_Towu_2_FD_181712 | JGI IMG/M metagenome (GOLD analysis project Ga0233425, IMG submission 181712) | Freshwater microbial communities from Lake Towuti, South Sulawesi, Indonesia - Watercolumn_Towuti2014_140_MG | ecosystem: Environmental > Aquatic > Freshwater > Lake | place... | reverse complement strand
ACCGCCCGCCGATGCCCGCGGCGGCCACGCACGAGCTCTTCGAGGTGGCACGCGGGGTGGCGCGCGAGCTCGGCATGGGCGAGATCGCGGGCGTGGCGGTGGGCGGGGGTTCCGACGGCAACATCACCGCGGCGGCGGGCGTGCGCACGCTGGACGGCCTCGGCGCGGTGGGCGGCGGCGCGCATGCGCCGAGCGAGCACGTGTGCGTGGATCGCATGCCCGAGCGTGCGGCGTTGGTTGGCGCGCTCGCGGCCGCGATCGTCAACGCCTCGTAGTCACCCCGGGCGCACCCGGCCCGCTCTCACGCGTCGGTCGCGCACGCCGGCGCGAGGGTCACTCGAGTTCGCGGAGGGTGGCGGGGTCCAGCGTGCCCGAGTCGCGGTACGCGTCGAGTTTCGCGCGGGTGTCCTGGATGTCCAGGTTGCGCATCGTGAGTTGGCCGATCCGGTCGAGGGGGCCGAACGGCGCGTCCTCCACCCGCTCCATGCTGAGCCGCTCGGGCGAGTACGAGAAGTGGTCGCCCTCCGTGGCGAGGATCGTGTAGTCGTCCCCGCGGCGCAACTCGAGTGCCACGACGCCCGACACGAGCGAGCCGACCCAGCGACACAGCGACTCGCGCAGCATGAGCGACTGCGGGTCGAACCAACGGCCCTCGTAGAGCAGCCGACCGAGGCGGCGGCCCATCTGGCGGTGGTTGTCGATCGTCGACTCGTTGTGGATCGCCGTCACGAGCCGCTCGTATGCCACGTGCAGCAGGGCGAGGCCCGGGGCCTCGTAGATGCCGCGGGACTTGGCCTCGATGATGCGGTTCTCGATCTGGTCGCTCATGCCGAGGCCGTGACGGCCGCCGATCTCATTGGCTTCGGCCACGAGGTCCACCTGCGACGCAAAGGACCGGCCGTTGAGCTCCACGGGCCAGCCGTCGGCGAAGCGCACGGTGACGGTCTCGGGCGCGATCGACACGTCGGCACGCCAGTGCGCGACGCCCATGATCGGGGTGACGAGGTGCATGGAGGCATCCAGCGACTCGAGCGACTTCGCCTCGTGCGTGGCGCCCCAGATGTTGGCATCCGTGGAGTACGCCTTCTCCGCCGGGTCGCGGTACGGCAGGCGGTGCGCGGCGAGGAACGCGCTCATCTCGGCGCGTCCCCCCAGTTCGCGCACGAAGTCGGGATCCAGCCACGGTTTGTAGATGCGCAGCGCGGGGTTGGCGAGCAGGCCGTAGCGGTAGAAGCGCTCGATGTCGTTGCCCTTGTATGTACTGCCGTCGCCCCAGACGCCCACGGCGTCGTCGCGCATCGCGCGCACGAGCAGCGTGCCCGTGACTGCTCGGCCGAGGGGCGTGGTGTTGAAGTAGGTCTTGCCGGCGGTGGAGACGTGGAATGCCCCGCACTGCAGCGCGACGAGACCCTCGTGCACGAGTTGCGCCCGACAGTCCACGACGCGGGCCTCGCGGGCGCCGTACTCGAGCGCGCGGGCGCGCACGCCCCCGAGGTCGCGCTCGTCGGGCTGACCCAGGTCGGCGATGTAGATCCACGGCTCGGCGCCCTTGGCTCGCATCCACGCCACGGCGGCGCTCGTGTCGAGACCGCCGGAGAATGCGAGGCCGACCCGCTCGCCGACGGGCAGCGAGGTGAGGACGGTGGGGCCGCTCACGCGGGCACCCCGTCGAGGTTCGTCGGGCCGCTCACGCGGGCACCTCGACGCGCCGCACCCGGCCCGCGAGACCCGCCACGGCGGTGAGCAGCGCGCACGCGCCGACGACGACCACGATCGTGGCGACGCCCGGGGTGTCGCGCAGGTCCGCGGCGCCCGTGGCGAGGATCACTGCCGCGCTCAGGAAGCCGACCGTCGAGCAGCGGTGCGGCCAGCGCCACGCAGCGGCGACGACCGCCACGGGGCCGAGGAAGGGCACCGCCCACCACAGCACGAACGCCGGCTGCGCCTCGGAGCCGAACCACCAGGTGGGCTTGCCCACGGCGCGGCTCGTCACGGCGGCGGCGACGAGTGCGGCGGCGATCAGGACGTTGGTCGCGAAGATCGCCCGGCGCCACGGCACGCTGAGATGGCCTCGGCGGGGGGCGTCCGCGACCGACGGCGGGGGCAGGACCGACATCTCGCGCCCGACAATAGCCTGAGCCCGCAATGGCTTCCGCGAAGTTTCGGTGCCTCAGCATCTTCTTCCCGATGTGGAACGAGGAGGAGTACATCCGACGGGCGCTGAATGCCGCGCATGACGTGTGCGAGGAGCTGCTCGAGCAGCGGGTCATCGGCGACTACGAGTTGATCGTCGTGAACGACGCCTCCACCGACCGCACGGGCGAGCTCGCCGACGCCGCCGCGGCCACGGACCCGCGCGTGCGGGTCGTGCACCACCCCGTCAACCGCAAGCTGGGCGGCTCGATGAAGTCGGGCTTCGCCGCCGCACGGGGTGACGTGGTGCTCTACACCGACGCGGACCTGCCCTTCGACATGCAGGAGCTGCACAACGCCCTGCGGCTCATGCGCCAGTACGAGGCCGACGTGGTGAGCGCATACCGCTTCGACCGCACCGGCGAGGGTCTCGTGCGGGTGGTGTACTCGTCGCTCTACAACCTGCTGGTGCGGGTGCTCTTCGGCGTGCGTTTCCGTGACGTGAACTTCGCCTTCAAGGTCTGCCGTCGCGAGATCTTCGAGCGGATCCAGTTGCGCAGCGAGGGGTCGTTCATCGACGCCGAGCTCATCGTGAGCGCAAAGAAGCTGGGGATGAACGTGGTGCAGTTCGGGGTGGACTACTTTCCGCGCACGCGCGGCGTGTCCACGCTCTCGTCGCCGAGGGTGATCGCCAAGATCCTTCGCGAGGCCTTCGCCCTGCGGCGTCAGCTCAACGCGCTCGCCCCGCGATGAGCGCAGCCCCCCGCTCGGGCTACGACCGCTGGCGCCCCGCGCTGCTGTCGGTGGCGATCCTCGCGACCGTGGTGGCCGTCGGGGTGCTGCGCCCCGGGGAGGGCGAGCCCGCGGACGACACGCCCCGGCCCGCCGCCGACGTGGAGATCGCCGCGACCGCGGCACCGGCGGTCACCGTGCCGCTCACGCGCACGCTGCGCTCGGACGCGCGTGGCGACGACGTGCGACGCGTCCAGGAACGGCTCAAGGAGCTCGCCTTCGACCCCGGTCCCGTGGACGGCGTGTACGGCCAGGCCACGATGCAGGCCGTCTGGGCGTACGAGAAACTCGTGCTCGGCACCCCACGCGAGGAGGCCACGGGCGAGGTCACGCCCGCCACCTGGGAGTCGATGCAAAGCGACGTGCGCATCCGTCCGCGCCGGGACGCGGACTCGCCGAGTCACGTCGAGATCTACCTGCCCGAGCAGGTGCTCGTCGTGTTCGAGGGCGAAGTGCCGCGGCTCGTGACCCACATGTCCTCGGGGGAGAACGAGCCCTGGTGCGAGGAGGTCACGATCGACCCGGGCGAGGAAGGCAACGACACCGACGAGCAGATCACCCGGGGCATCTGCGGTGAGGCGGTGACGCCGCCCGGGATCTTCTACTTCTACAACCGGCGCATGGGCACGCGGGAGACGAAACTCGGCACCCTGTACAACCCCGTGTACTTCAACTTCAACATCGCCATCCACGGCGCGATCCTCGTGCCGCTCAAGCCTGCGTCGCACGGGTGCGTGCGCATCCCGATGTCGATCGCCCGATACTTCCCCGCGCTCGTGACGTACGGGGATCGGGTGTACGTCTTCGACGGGATCAAGGAGCCCGAGGAGTACGGCTCGCCGGTGCCGCCGTGGGACCGACCCGACCCCAACTACACGACGGTCCCGACGACGCTCCCCGCCACGACACTCCCCGCCACGACGCTCCCCGCCACGACGCTGCCCGCCGTGGGCACGACCGTGGCCCCGGCGCCGGCCGCCACGACGAGCACGAGCACGACGAGCACGACGTCGCTCCCTCCGACTATCACCACCGCGGTCGCCCCGTGAGGGCTTACGACGAGTTCGGCCTGTTCCACGAGAACGCAGCCGAGTACGGCCTCACCGCGCCGCTGCCGCCCACCGTGGCGCGGCTCGCGACGCCCCTTCCCGACGGGCGCAGCGTGTCGGCGCTGCGCTGGGGCGTCGGCGCACCCCGCCTCGTGCTCGTGCACGGCAGCGCGCAGAACGCCCACACCTGGGACACCGTCGCGCTCGCACTCGGCGAGCCGCTGGTCGCCCCCGACCTGCCGGGCCACGGACACTCCTCGTGGCGGCCCGACGGCGACTACGACCCGACGCTGCTCGCGGCCGACCTCGCGACGGTGCTGGAGGTCCTCGCCCCCGCGCCGCGACTCGTGGTCGGCATGTCGCTCGGCGGGCTCACGACCCTCGCGCTCGCCGCCGCCCGACCCGACCTCGTGCCTGCGCTCGTGATGGTGGACATCACCCCGGGCGTGAACGGCGACAAGACGCGCGCGATCACCGATTTCGTGAACGGTCCGCAGCGCTTCGCGAGCTTCGACGTCCTCCTGGAGCGCACCGTGGCACACAACCCCACGCGCTCGGTGTCGTCGTTGCGCCGCGGGATCCTGCACAACGCCCGTGAGTTGCCCGACGGGTCGTGGGAGTGGCGCTACGACCGCTCCACGCACCCGCCCCGGGACGCCGACGCAGCCGCGGCGACCGACGCCCGTCGCGACCGGCTCGCCGCGCTGTGGGACGCCGTCTCGCACCTCGCCTGTCCGCTCACGCTCGTGCGCGGCGGTGCTTCACCCGTGGTGGACGACGCCGACGTGGCCGAGCTGCACCGTCGCAAGCCCGGCGCGCGCGTGGTGACCGTGGAGGGGGCCGGTCACTCCGTCCAGGGGGACCGGCCCGTGGAACTCGCGGCGATCCTCGCCGAGGCCCTCGCCGAGCGCACCGAGTCGGCGAGCAACGCGGCCAACCCGCACCACACGAGGCCGAAGCCGAGGAGTCGCGGGCGGTCCAGCGGCTCGTCGTAGGCGAGCCATCCGAGCAGGAAGTTGATCGTCGGCACGAGGTACTGCATCGGGCCGATGAGGCTGAGCGGGATGCGGTTGGCCCCGCCACCGAACAGCAGCAGCGGCACCGCGGTCGCGACCCCGGTGCCGAGCACGAGCGCCCACTCGAGGCCGCTCGCGGTGTGCGCCACGCTCCCCGCGCGGCCCCAGGCGAGGCCCAGGCCGACGAGGGCGGGGGCCACCAGCAGCACGACCTCGAACGAGAGGCTCTCGAGGCTGCCGAGGGGTACCTGCTTCTTCAGGTACCCGTAGGCCGACCAAGTCGCGGCGATCACGAGCGCGGCCCAGGGCAGGCGGCGGCCCGCGACCGTGAGCACGACGATCGATGCCGTGGCGAGGGCGAGGACCGCGCGGTGCGTGGGGCGCACCCGCTCGCGCAGCACCACGAATCCGAGCAGCATCGTGGCGACGGGCGCGACGAAGTAGCCGAGCGCCGTGGCGAGCACGTCGCCGTGCACGACGCACCACACGTAGGTCGTCCAGTTCACCGTCAGCAGCCCGCTCGCGGCGAGCACCCGCAGCCGCACCGCGCGGTCGGCGAGCGCGGCACGCACCGCACCCAGCCGGCCCCGCACCGCGACGAGGGGCACGAGCACGACCGCCGAGGTGACGACGCGCCACCCGATCAACTCGAAGGCGTCGAAGTCCGCGAGCAACTTCCAGTAGGCGGTGAGCGCACCCCACAGCAGGTACGCGGAGAGTGCGTAGGCGACGCCCGTGCGAGCATCAGTCGTCGTCGGCGCGTCGGCCGACCGAGCCCCCGACACGCGCGCCAACGCTACTCGGTAGCCTTGGACGCGGTGGATGTGACGGCGCTCGCGGCCTGGTCGCGATGCGAGGCCCACGTGCGACGGCTCGCCGACGTCCCGCTGGCGCGCATGTTTGCGGCCGACCCCGGCCGTGCGGCGCGCGGCTCGCTGACGCTGCACGACGGCGCGGACGAGATCCTCGTGGACGTCTCCAAGCAGCGCATCGACTCGCCCGCCTTCGAGGACCTCATGACACTCGCCCGCGAGGCCGGCGTGCCCGAGGCCATGGTCCGCACGCGCGCCGGGGAGCCCGTCAACACGACGGAGCAGGTGGCCGCGATGCACGAGGGCCTGCGGGCCGCGGAGGGTGAGCCCGTCGTCGTCGGCGGCCGCGACTTCGCCGCCGAGGTGGCGGCCGAGCGTCGCGCGTGCGACGCCCTCGCCGACGCGGTGCGCTCGGGCACGGCCCGCGGCGCGACCGGCCGCCCCTTCACCCGCGTGGTCAACCTCGGGATCGGTGGCAGTGACCTCGGCCCCGCCCTCGTGACCCGCGCCCTCGCGGCCCGCCACGCCCCGACGCTCGACGTGCGCTTCGCCGCCAACGTGGACCCGGAGGCGCTGGACGCGGCCCTCGCCGGGGCCGACCCCGCCGAGACGCTGGTGGTCGTGTGCTCCAAGTCGATGTCCACCGCCGAGACGATGGTCAATGCCCGCCGCGCCGCCGCGTGGCTCGCCGCGGGGGTCGGCGCGGCGGGGGTCGGCGCCCACACGGTGGTCGTCACGGCCCGGCCCGAACGCGTCGGCGAGGCGGGCCTCGGCGGCGCGCGGGTGCTGCGCACCTGGCCGTGGGTCGGGGGGCGCTTCTCCGTGGCGTCGGCCGTGGGCCTCGCGCCCACGATCGCCCTCGGGCCCGCGGTGATGGCCGAGTTGCGCGCGGGCATGCGCGCGGTGGACCGGCACGCCGCCACGGCACCGCCCGAGCGCAACGTGCCGCTCGTGCTCGGCATGCTCGGGGTCTGGCAGGGGGCGCTCGGCGGGGCCGCGAGCCTCGCGGTGGTGCCGTACGCCGACGCGCTGGACCTGCTGCCGGCCTACCTGCAGCAGCTCGTGATGGAGAGCCTCGGCAAGTCGGTGCGCCTCGACGGCGGTCCCGTCGGGGCGGCGACGGCGCCCGTGCTGTGGGGCACGACGGGCACGCAGGGCCAGCACGCGTACTTCCAGGCCCTGCACCAGGGCACGCAGGTCGTGCCCGTGGAGTTCGTCGGGGTGAGCCGCCCGGTGCGCGCGGCCGACCCGGCGGCGCGTGGCGCGCACGACGACCTCGTGGCGGCGATGTTCGCGCAGGCCGCCGCGCTCGCCTTCGGGACCGGTGGCGCGTCGGCAGACCCGCTCGCCGCGCATCGCGCGACTCCCGGGGATCGGCCCAGCACGACGATCCTCGCCCCTGCGCTCACGGCCCGCACCCTCGGCGCGCTCATCGCGCTCTGGGAGCACCGCGTCGTGGTGCAGGCCGCCGCCCTCGGCATCAATCCCTTCGACCAGTGGGGCGTCGAGCTCGGCAAGTCGCTCGCTCGCGACGTACGCGGCGCCATCGACGGCGTCGCGGCGGCGACGGACGCACTCGACGCCTCCACCCGGGCCCTGGTCGAGCGTCACCGTCGCTCGCGCGCCTAGACGCACCATCGCGCGGGGGCCCGCCCCTACCATCGGGGGTGCCGTGGCACGCCGCACGCCCCCCGCATCCACGCGCACCGCCGCGGTCAAGACCTCGCAGGCGGAGCGCATGCTCAACCTGCTCGCGCTCCTCGTGGACCGCACCCAGCCGCTCACCCTGCGCCAGATCCGCCACGAACTGCGCGCCCAGTACCCCGACGGCGACGAGGCGGCGCGGGCGGCCTTCGAGCGGGACAAGGCCGCGCTGCGCGAGATGGGGATCCCGTTCGAGATGAAGACCCTCGGCGGCGATGCCGCGGGCGAGGCCGCCTATTGGGTCAACCGCGCCAACTACGAGCTGGGCGACCTGCGCCTCACCGACGCCGAGCGCGAGGCGCTGCAGCTCGCGGTCGCCACCGTGCGCCTCGGCGCCCAGCACGGCGACCAGGCGCTCTGGAAGCTCGGCGTGGAGCGGGCGCTCGGGCCGCGCACCACCGTCGTGGACCTGGGTCTCGACACCGAGCGCACCCGCACCATCACCGATGCGGTGATGCAGCGGCGCACGCTGCACTTCGGCTACAAGGGTGAGATCCGCACCGTGGACCCTTACGGGATGTTGTCGCGCAGCGGCTTCTGGTACGTGATAGGCCACGACCACCTGCGGGGTGCCCAGCGCGTGTTTCGCGTGGACCGCATCGAGGGCGACGTGCGCGCCGGAGCGGCACAGGCCTTCGCGCGGCCGAAGAACTTCGACGTGCGCGCGGCGGTGCCGACCGAGCAACAGATGCTCGCCGTGGGCGACGGCGAGATCACGACGGCGCGCGTGCTCGTGGACTCCACGCTCGCGGGCGGCGTGCGGCGCGACTTCGGCGACGGTGCGGTCGTGTGCGAGCACGACTCGGGGTCCGTCGAGTTCGCCATCCCGTGCGCCAACCTCGGGGCGTTCCGCTCCTGGGTGTTCGCGATGGTGGACGGCGCCGAGGTGCTCGGCCCCCGCGAGATCCGCGATGCCGTCGTGGGTTGGCTGCGCGAGATGGCAGGGCGCTGATGGCGCCGCGCGAGCGCCGCCCCGCGCGCCGCGGCACGGCTCGCTCGGCCGCCCGCGGCAAGGGTCGCGCGAGTCGCTCGGCTCGCTCGGCCGCCCGCGGCACGGGTCGCCCGGCTCGCTCGGCCGCCCGCGCCACGCGCCGGCGCGGCCCCCGCAGCGCGGCCGAACGGGTCACCGGCCTGCTCGTCATGCTCCCGTGGGTGATGGCCCGCACGCGGGTGTCGATCGCCACGATGGCGCGCCAGTTCGACCTCACCGAGGCCGAACTCATCGAGGACCTGCAGATGGCGGCGGTGTGCGGCGTCCCTCCGTACACGCCCGACGCGCTCATCGACGTCTTCATGGATGGCGGGGAGGTGATCGCCGAGGTGCCCCTCGTGTTCTCGCGGCCCCTCAAGCTCAACACGGCGGAACTGTTCGCCCTGCGGGTGATGGGCGAGGCGGCGCTCGCGATGCCGGGCGCCGCCGCCGACGGCCCGCTCGCCACCGCGCTCGCCAAGCTCCGCCCGCTCATGCCGGCCGGGGCCGACACGGTGGCGGTGGACCTGCCCAAGGCCCGCTTCGTCAAGGAACTGCGCGCCGCGGTGGAAACCTGCGAGCGCCAGGAGATCGACTACTTCTCGCCCTCCAGCCGCGCGCGCACGACCCGCGCGATCACGCCGCGGCGCGTGTTCGAGGACGCGGGTCGCTGGTACGTCACCGCCGACGACCACCTGTCGGGCGCGGACCGCGTCTTTCGCATCGACCGCATCGAGAGGGTCACGCCGCTCGGCATCCGAGACGAGCCGCGGCCGCTCACCGACGACGACCTGCCGTGGTTCTCCGCCGACCTGCCGACGGTGACGCTGCGGGTGGGCCCCGAGGCGCGCTGGATCGTGGAGACGTACCCCTACGTGCAGCGCACCGAGCGCGCCGACGGCGGGCTCGAGGTGACGCTCTCGGTGACGAGCGAGCACTGGCTCGGGCGCCTGCTCCTGCGCGCCGGGCGCAGCGCCGAGGTGCTGGAGCCCGCGACCTACCGCGGGATCGGCGTCATGACCGCGCGGCGCGTGCTCGCGCGCTACGAGGCGGGCGCCTAGGCGGCGTGCGCGTCCGCGCGCGCCACGAGGCGGGCGGACAACTGCTCGCTCGTGGTGATGCCGCTCTCCGCGAGCAACCGGGGCAACACCATCGCGGTCCCCAGTGCGTCGGCGAGCGCGTCGTGGGGTCGCTCGATGCGCACATCGTTGCGCTCGAGCACGGCCGAGAGCCGGTGCGAGAGCGTGCGCCCCGGGTCGAGGTCCCGCGAGAGCGCGAGGGTGCAGAGCGTCGCGTCCACCCGCAGCGGCACGCCCGCGAGCCGTGACTCGTGCTCGAGGAAGCCCAGGTCGAACTTCGCGTTGTGCGCGGTGAACAGCCCGCGCCCGAGCGCCTCGTTGAGCCGCCCGAGCGCCTCGGCGGGCCGCACGCCCCCCCGCAGGTGGCGTCGGGTGATGCCGTGCACGTGGTGGGCCCCGAGCCGACCGAGCCTCCAGTGGCGTCGGCGCAGGTAGGTCACCCACTGGTCGCGGATCGTGCCGTCCAGCCGGGTGGTCACGACTCCCAGCTGCAGCACGGTGTCGGCGTCGGGGTCGAGGCCCGTGGTCTCCACGTCCACCACGACGAAGTCGAGGTCCTCGAGGCGGGGCAGACCGTCCGCGCGCATGGGCGCACCGTAGTGGGCGACTGTGGTGAGGCTCGGGTCGGCGCGGTCGTGCACCCGATCCGGCGGCATCCCTAGTGCGCCGCCAGCGATCTTGCGAAGGCCGCGCGGTCGAAGTAGTCGCGCCACAGCGCGATGGCACCCTCGTGCACGACGAACAGCCCCGCCACGTCCAGTTCCACCCAGCGGCCGTCCACTTCGTAGCGGTCCGTGCGCTCGTTCATGACCACGCCGTGGTGCAAGTCGCCCGAGGAGACCTGGTGGTGGGCGAGCAGTTCCACCGCCGTGCAGGTGGCGAGGAAGCCGCTGAGGGTCTGGGCGATCTGGCCCTTGCCGAACACCCGACCGATCGGCACGTTGTCGTACTCGCAGTCCTCGGCCACGAGTGAGAGGGCTTCGGTGAAGCGGTTGGACTGCAGCGATTCGAGGAAGTGCGTGACGAGCCCGTCGGGGGTCTCGGGTCGGGCGGACATCGCCCGAGTCTCACACGGCCCGCGCGTGGCACAGGGGATGAGCGGAGGAGGTAACCCGCGCGTGGCGCGGGGGATGAGCGGAGGAGGTAACCCGCGCGTGGCGCGGGAGTGAGCGGTGGACCCGTTCCGCGCGCGACGCGCGGGACCGGCGTCAGGCCGGGACGCTCTGGCGACTCGGGGTGCGCTCGGCGTCGGTCGCGATGCTCGCAACGCCCGAGCGCGTGCCGGTCGCGCGGCTCGCGCGCTTGGCCTCGACGTGGTGGCGGGCGCGCAGCCCGATCGGCGCGGCGAGCGTGAAGCCCGCGAGGTGTCGCTCCTCCTCGGACTCGCCGCCCCAGAGGCCGTACTCGCGATGCTCGCGGGCGTAGTTGCGGCAGGTCTCCTGCACGGCGCACCCGTCGCACAGCGACCGCGCCTTGGCCTCGCGGCGAGCGCGAGCCTGCGGACGCTCGGCGACGGGTGCGAAGAAGTACTTGGTCTTGCCCTTGCAATTTGCGAGGCGCGTCCAGGCGAGCAACGCGTCGATGTCGCGTCGGGCGATGCCGTCGATGACGCCGTCGGTCGACGCGCCGTCGCCGACTTCCCCCGGGAGGTCGAGGGGAGCAACCTCCCGGAGGGTCGGGGTGGGGTTCAGCGAGGGGGTGTCTTTTAGCACTAAATAGAGCATAGGGGTGTCGAGGCGTCGTGTCAAGTGGCCCCGCCCCCGGGGGTGGGGTGAGGGGAGGGGTGAGGGGAGGTGCGTGGGGGCATGGCCGGGCCCGAGGGGCCCTGGGGGCCGCTAGAGGAGCTCGGCGGCGAGGCTGGCGACCTCGCTGCGCTCGCAAGCCGAGAGCGTCACGTGGCCGAAGCAGGGCTGGCCCGCGAAGGCCTGCACCAGCACCGCGAGGGCGTTGTTGGACTCGCCCATGTAGGGGGCGTCGATCTGGCTCGTGTCGCCCGTGAACACGACCTTGGTGCCGTCCCCGATGCGGGTGAGGATCGTCTTGAGCGTCGTCGGCTCGAGGTTCTGGGCCTCGTCCACCACCACGATCTGGGACTGCAGCGAGCGGCCGCGCAGGAAGGTGACCGACTCGAGGGTGAGCTTGGAGCGCGCCACGAGGTCGTCCACGAGGCCCCGGGCGTCGGCGCTGGACCGATCGTCGGAGAGCGCCACGATCGCGTCGTGGATGGCCGACATCCACGGATCCAGTTTCTCCTCGAGGCCCCCGGGGAGGAATCCCACGTCGGCGCGTCCCACGGGCACGAGCGGGCGGTACACGGCGAGGCGCTCGTACTTGCGCTGCTCCACCACCTGTTCGAGGCCCGCGGCGATCGCGAGCACGGTCTTGCCCGTGCCCGCGCGACCGTCCAGCGCCACGACGGTCACGTCGGGATCCAGCAGCAACTCGAGCGCGAAGCGCTGCTCCTTGTTGCGCGAGCGCAGGCCCCATGCCTCGGGACTGGACTGGCCGATGAGGCGCAACTCGGCGTCGCGGCACCGCACGAGCGCCGACTGCGAGCCGCACCGCAGGATCGCGAAATTGTTCTCGTAGAGTGCGGTGGCCTCCGCGACGTCGGCGCGCTCCACCCCGCCCGAGGCGTAGATGGCGTCGATCGTCGCCTCGGTGGTGTCGATCGTGGTCCAACCCATCGGCCGCGTGGAGGGCCCCCCGCCCACGGGTCGGTGCTCGAGCGCCGTGAGACCGAGGTGTGCGGCCTTGATGCGCAGCGCGGCGTCGTTGGACACCATCACCGTGCCGCCCGCGCGGCCCTCGAGGTCGGCGTGGCCGAGCGCGGCGCCGATGATGCGGTTGTCGGGCACCGCGGGGTCGAGGCCGTGCTCCACGAGCAGGTGTTTCTGGATGCCGTTGACCTCTATCTGCACCGTGCCACCCGAGCCCGAGGCGTCCACCGGGGTCGGTTCCCGCAGCGACCCGCCCGCTTGGCGTCGCAGGGCCTCGATCGAGCGCAATGCGCTGCGCGCGGCGCGCCCCACGTCGTCCATGCGGGTCTTCAGGCCGTCGAGTTCCTCCACGACGGTGAGCGGGATCACGACCGCGCAGCCCGGGAAGCTCGAGAGACAGTTCGGATCGGCGATCAGCACCGAGGTGTCGAGCACCACGCGAGACCCCGAGGGCGCGGCCGGGCGGGCCAGGCCCTTGGGGGAGGTGGAGTCAGCGGGGCGGAGCTGGATTGGCAACGCCGCCAGTGTGGTCGGGACCCCCGCGGGGGTGGTGGATGGATGGAGGATGAACGCCCCGAGGGGTCGCTTTTCTTCGCGGAACGACGGATTTCGCAGGATATTTTTTTGCATCCCCTCGGGAGGCCCCCGCGGGGGCTCGTCCGCCCGCCCGTCCGCGCCGCCCCGAGGGCCGCCGCGCCGCGAGGCTGGGCGGCGCGCGCGGGCGGGGCCGCGGACCCCCGCCGCCATTGGGGCGCAGCGGCCCATCCCACGAAACCCATATGGCCATTGGGTTTCATCGGGGTCGGGCCGCTGCGGGCGCGGGTCGGCGGGAGGCTGCGCGCAGGGTCGACGACCCGTCGCGCGACCCGTGCGCGCGTCGTGCGCGAGGTGCGCGAGCGACGAAGTGTGCGCACGACGACGCGCGCGAGCGTCGCGGTGCGAACGGCGACGGTGCTTGCGTCGCGCGCGTCGACGCATTCAGATTGTCGTCACGTTGATCCGCAACCGAGAAAGCAAGGTATCCAGATGACAAAGGGAGAATTGATCGACGCGGTGGCGAACAGGGCTGGGGTGTCCAAGGTCGATGCCGACAAGACAATCCAAGCGTTCTTCGAACTCGTCGTGTCCTCCACGAAGAAGGGCGACAAGGTGTCCTGGCCGGGCTTCGGCGCGTTCAGCACCTCTCAGCGCAAGGCTCGTATCGGCAGGAATCCCCAGACCGGGGCTCCCGTGCAGGTGCCAGCGTCAATTGCGATGAAGTTCAGCTCGAGCTCTACGCTCAAGGCCGAACTGAATCCCAACCGCAAGTAATACCAAGCAACAAAGGAGAAACCACACATGGCTAAGCGCCGTCGTAAGGCAAAGAAGGCCCCGAAGAAGGCAGCGAAGAAGGCGGCGCCGAAGCGGCGTCGTCGTCGCAAGGCCGCGAAGAAGTAGGGCCTTTCGCCACAACGAATCAATTCGGTTCGGAGAACCGCGAAACGGGGGGCTTCGGCCCCCCGTTTCTCGCATTTTCGGGGACCCCTCGCACAGGAGCCGTGCCGTGCGGTGCGCGGTGCCGCAAGCCGTGCGGCGCCGTGAGGTGCTCCCCGCGCACACACCCGGGGCATGTCGGATGCCGGTGATGCCTTCGGTCCCCCGTCCGGGCCGCCGATCCCGACCCCGCTGGATCTCGCGGTGTGCGTGGAGGCGAGTCTCCATGGTTCGCTCGACGGCTTCGGCCTGCGCCGCGCCCGCCTCTACGGGGTGACCGTGGTGGACCCCGACGGGGTCCACCGTGGCGCCGACGGTGCGCTGCGGATCAGTTTCCTCGCCGAACACGGCGACGTCTACGAGTTGCTCGATGCCCCTGGCAGTGCGATCGCCCGCATGTTCGACGCGGCGGTGGTGCTGACCTGCGGGTGGGCCGCCCCCGTGGCGGGGCAGCACCCGGCCGCCGAGCCTGTCGGCGAGCTCGACGAGGACGGCGAGCCGGTCGGCGAGCTCGACGTGCCGCCCAGCGCGCACCCCCTGCGGCGGCGCGTGCGGCTCGTGGTGGCGATCAGCGACGACGGCGTGGCGTCCGTGCTGCGCTTCGCCGATGCACCCGACCGGGTGGTGACCGACGCGGGAGCGGCCCGCGGCAGCCTCGCCGACGCGATCGAGACGATGTGGCGCGAGCCGCGCGTGGTCGTGGAGCGCGAGCCCGGCTGAGGCGGGGGCGCCGGCCGCGGGCCGGGCGACGTCAGGCGGTGCCGGTGGACCGACGGTGCACCGAGCGGCAGGCCTCGACGAGGCGCGGCACGAAGCGCTCGCGCGCCGCGTACACCGCGCTGTGCTCCGCGTCCACCTCGAAGACCTCCGCGTCGCGCAGCGTGGCGGCCAGTTCGTGCTGGCGGACCGGGCTCACCGTGGTGTCGGCGGTCGTCACGACGACGGCACTCGGCGCCGCGAACGCCCCGAGCCACGGCCGCGAGTCGAACGACCCGATGGCGCGACCCGCCTCGAGCACGCGGCGCCAGTCGTGCGAGGAAATCTGCTGCGCGGCCCAGCCCTCGAAGCCGGTGAGCTTGCGCTGCAGGTAGAGCTGGTCGGAGATCCAGTCGCGCGTCTGGGCCGGCGTCAGGCGGGACGCGGCGGCGAGACCCGAGAGTCCGAGGAAGGTGAGCCGCTCCTCGCGGCTCGCGAGGAAGTAGCCGGAGGTGGCGCACAGCACCGCGCCGCGGACGCGGAACTCGTGGCGTCGCCAGAGCAGCTGTGCGACCGCGCCGCCCATCGAGTAGCCGACGGGGATGAAGGTCGGTACCCCGAGCACGTCGGCGACCGCGGCGGCGTCGTCGGCGCAGTCCTCGAGGGTGAACGCGGAGGAGGAGCGGATGCCGCGCCCGTGGCCGCGCAGGTCGCAGGCGACGACGCGAAAGTGCGCGGAGAGGGCGTCGAAGCAGGTGAACCAATTGAGATCCGCCGTGGCGGTCCAGCCGTGCAGGAGCAGCAGGGTGGGGGCGCCCGCGGGCCCGGGGGCGTCGCGCACGAAGATGCGGCCGCGCCCGGGCAGGTCGATGTCGAAGCCGCGGGGCAGGCCGGGCAGGGTGGCGACGGACTCGCGGATCACGGGCGCGGTGGGGTCGGGCCGGGGTCGGGTCGGGCAGGCGGCGGGGTCGGGGTGGGTCGGGCGGCGGGGCGGCGGGGGCGGGCGTCAGCCGACGACGATCGTGTCGACCACGGTGACCCGCAGGGTGCCGTTGGGTGAGCGGTACTCGACGGTCTGGCCCTTGGCGGCCCCGAGCAGCGCCGCGCCGAGCGGGGACTGCGGGCTCATCACCTCGTAGGTCTCGTGGCGCTCCTCGATGTGGCCGATCAGGTAGCACTCGGTCGAGGACGCGTCGTCGCCCTCGTAGAGGATCGTCACGACGGACCCCAGCCCCACCACGCCGTCGGCGGTGGGCTCCACGATCTCGACGTCCTCGAGCATCGCCTCCAGCTGGCGGATGCGACCCTCCATGTGGCCCTGTTCGTCCTTTGCGGCGTGGTAGTCGCCGTTTTCCTTGAGGTCCCCGAGCTCGCGGGCACGCGCGATGCGCTCGGCCACCTCGATGCGCCCGCGGGTGGTGAGGTCGCGCAACTCGGCGCGCAGGCGCTCGTGCGCGGCGGAGGAGAGCCGGTGTGTCGTCACGCGGTCAGGATACCGATGCCTCGTAGCCTGAATCCGTGACACACGACGTCGCGGTGATCGGCGGGGACGGCATCGGGCCCGACGTCGTCGCCGAGGCGCTCAAGGTGATGTCGGCTGTGGGCGTGCGACTCGACGTCACGCACTACGACCTCGGTGCGGCGCGCTACCTGCGCGACGGCGAGATCCTCTCCGATGCGACGCTCGCGGCGCTGCGCGATCACGACGCGATCCTCATGGGTGCGGTGGGATCGCCAGACGTGGCCCCGGGCGTGATCGAGCGCGGGCTGTTGCTCAAGATGCGCTTCGAGCTGGACCTGTACGTCAACCAGCGCCCCTTCGCGGGCACGGGCCCCGGGCAGTCGCGGGCCCACGACTTCGTGGTCGTGCGGGAGAACACGGAAGGCCCGTACGTGGGCGAGGGCGGCGTGTTGCGCAAGGGCACGGCCCAGGAGGTGGCGACGCAGGGCAGCGTCAACACCGCCTTCGGCGTGGAGCGCTGCGTGCGCCACGCCTTCGGCCTCGCCGCGGCGCGGGAGCGACGCCATGTGACGCTCGTGCACAAGACCAACGTGCTCACCTATGCCGGCGACCTGTGGGCCCGCACCTTCGAGCGGGTGGCGCGCGAGCACGCGAGCGTCGCCACCGCCTACCACCACGTGGATGCGGCCTGCATCCACCTCGTCACCGACCCGCACCGCTACGACGTGCTCGTGACGGACAACCTGTTCGGCGACATCCTCACCGACCTCGCCGGTGCGGTGAGCGGCGGCATCGGGCGCGCGTCCTCGGCCAACCTCAACCCCGCGCGCACCGGGCCGTCGATGTTCGAGCCGGTGCACGGCTCGGCGCCCGACATCGCGGGCCGCGGCGTGGCGGACCCGACCGCGGCGATACTGTCGGCGGCGCACATGCTGGAGTTCCTCGGGGAGACCGATGCGGCGGCGCGCGTGCGGCGCGCGTGCGAGGCACCGACGACGGGGGGCACGGTCGCGATCGGCGACGAGATCGCCCGCCGCGTGCGCGGGTAGCGGGGCCCGACACCTGCGCGCGTAGCGCACCTGCGCGGGCGGCCGCGGCGCGGCCGCCGTTAGCCTGAACGGCGTGCCGATCACGCCGACGCCCAAGATCTGGATGAACGGGTCCCTCGTGGACTGGGACGCCGCACGCGTGCACGTGCTGACGCACACGCTGCACTACGGCACCGGGGTGTTCGAGGGGATTCGTGCGTACGAGACCTCGCGGGGGCCCGCCGTGTTCCGCCTCACCGACCACATGCGGCGGCTGGAGAACTCGGCGCGCATCCTGGGGATGCCGATGCCGTACTCGGTGGACGAGCTCGTCGAGGCGGTCAAGGCGACCGTGCGCGCCACCGGCCTGCCCGCCTGCTACGTGCGCCCCCTCGCGTACTACGGATACGGCGAGATGGGGCTCAACACGCTGCCGTGCAAGGTGGACGTGGCGATCGCGTGCTGGCCGTGGGGCGCGTACCTCGGCGACGACGCGCTCGAGAAGGGCGTGCGGATGAAGATCGCGTCCTGGACGCGCCACGACCACAACACGATGCCCCCGGCCGCCAAGACCGTGGGCAACTACGTGAACTCCTCGCTCGCCAAGGTGGAGGCGCTGCGCGCCGGCTACGACGAGGCGATCATGTTGTCGCCCAGCGGACTCGTGGCCGAGTGCACGGGGGAAAACGTCTTCTGCGTGCGCAACGGCGTGATCCTCACGCCGCCGCTGTCGGCGGGCGCGCTGGAGGGCATCACCCAGGCGAGCGTGTCGACGATCGCGCGGGACCTCGGCTACGACCTGCGGGTGGACAACATCGCGCGCTCCGACCTGTACGTGGCCGACGAGATCTTCGTGTGCGGCACCGCGGCCGAGGTGAGTTCGGTGCGCTCGGTGGACGACCGCGAGGTGCCCTGCCCGGGGCCGATCACGCGGGCGATCGCGGCCACCTACGCGCGCGCGGTGAGGGGCCAGGAAGACCGCTACAAGGACTGGTGTGAGCACGTCGGCTGACGTGGGCGGCGGCGCGGGCGGCACGGGCGGCGTGGTCAACGGCACGGGCGGCACGGGCGTGCTCGGGGGCGCGCTCGTCGAGGTCTTCGACACGACGCTGCGCGACGGGATGCAGGTCGAGGGCGTCTCGGCGAGCGTGCAGGACAAGTTGCGCATCGCCGAGCAGCTGGACCTGCTCGGCGTGCACTTCATCGAGGGCGGCTGGCCGGGGGCGAACCCGAAGGACGACGAGTTCTTCGCGCGGGCGCGCACCGAGCTGCGGCTTGGCGCGTCGCGGCTCGTGGCTTTCGGCTCCACGCGGCGTCCCGCCGGGCGCGTGGACGAGGACCCGACGCTCGCGCGTCTGCTGGCCGCCGGAACGACGGACGTGTGCATCGTGGCCAAGAGCTGGGACCACCACGTGCGCAACGCGCTGCAGACCTCGCTCGACGAGGGCCTGGCGATGGTGAGCGACTCGGTGCGCCACCTCGCGGGGGAGGGGCGGCGCGTGCTCGTGGACCTGGAGCACTTCTTCGACGGATGGGTGCGCAACCGGGAGTTTGCGATGCGGGTGCTGGAGGCCGCGGTGATGGCCGGTGCGACGCACGTGGTGCTGTGCGACACCAACGGCGGGTCGCTGCCCCAGCTCGTCGCGGAGGTGGTCGCCGACGTGCGGGCCCACGTGCGCGCGGACGCCACGATCGGAATCCACTGCCACGACGACACGGGCTGTGCGGTGGCCAACTCGATGGCGGCCGTGCTCGCGGGCGCCCGCCACGTGCAGGGCACGCTCAACGGCCTCGGCGAGCGCACGGGCAACACCAACCTCACGACCGTGATCCCGAACCTGCAGCTCAAGATGGGTGCGCGATGCTTGCCCGAGGGTCGCCTCGAGCGGCTCACCGCGGTGAGCCACCACGTGGCCGAGGTGCTGAATCGTCCGCTCAACCCCCAGGCCCCGTACGTCGGCGCGTCGGCCTTCGCGCACAAGGCGGGGTTGCACGTGTCGGCGATCGCGCGCGCCAAGGACGCCTACGAGCACGTGGCGCCCGAGGCGGTGGGCAACGGGACGCGCTTCCTCGTCTCGGAGATGGCGGGGCGGGCCACGATCGCGATGAAGGCCGAGGAACTGGGCCTCCAGATGGACGGGCCGGCGGTGCACCATGTGCTCGACGACCTCAAGCGCCTCGAGCACGAGGGGTACCACTTCGAGGCCGCCGACGCGTCGCTCGAGCTGCTGATGCGCCGCGCGGCCGGCTGGGAGCAACCGTGGTTCCGCGTCGAGTCGATGCGCGTGATCACCGACGAGTCCGAGGGCGGCCAGTTCACGACCGAGGCGACGGTGAAGGTGTGGGTGGGCGACCGACGCCACGTGCACGTGGCGGAGGGCAACGGCCCCGTCAACGCCATCGACCGGGCGCTGCGCGAGGTGCTGCGCGGGCCGTACCCGGCGCTCGAGCGCGTGCACCTCGTGGACTACAAGGTGCGCATCCTGGACTCGGCGTCGGCGACGGGCGCGGTGACCCGCGTGCTCATCGACGCCACCGACGGGGACCGCACCTGGACCACGATCGGGGTGTCGGCCAACATCATCGAGGCCTCGTGGCGGGCACTCGAGGAGTCGATCGTCTTCGGTCTCCTGCACGCCTGACGGCGCCGCGCGCCAGGGGGCGCGCCTAGGCTCGGCGGCCGTGGCGGCGCCGAGACACACCCCGGTGGATCCCGTGGATCGACCCCGCGCATACCGCTCGCCCGAGCACGTGCCCGACGGCTGGCGCGAGGAGCGTCACGCCTCGATCGACGGGCCGCAGCCCCGCGGCGCGCGCCTCGGCCACCAGGGACCCGACCAGGGCTTCGCGCTCGCGCTCGCCGCGCGGCTGCGCCCGCGCATCGTGCCGCAGACCGGGGAGGACGCCGAGGACGCGGTCGTGGGCTGCGTGGCGATCGCCCTGCGTCGCGCCTCGCACTACGGTCGCGCGCCCGTGATCCACGACCTGCTGGTGGCCTTCGGGATCTGGGGCTGGTTCCTCGTGCTGCCACCCGCCGACCTCGTGGCGCGGCGACGCGAGGCCTTCGCCGGGCTGGCGCACGTCGCCATCTCCTACGAGCGCCTGCGCGCACTCGTGGACCGCGTGCCCGCCACGACGATCTCGATGACGCCCGCGCAGGTGGAGGCGGGCATGCCCGGGAGCTGGCCGGCGCTGACGGGCTGCTAGTCGGCGGATGCCGGTCGGCCGCGCCCGTCAGTCGTCGGCGGCGTGGGCCTCGAGGTCCGCGAGCGTGCAGAATTCGAGGGTGAGCGCGTGCGTGGCGCGCAGCCGCACCCGCGGGGCGCGGCCGGCTTCGAAGGCCTGTTGCCAGCGCGCCGCGCACAGGCACCACTGGTCGCCCGCCTTGAGACCTGCGAAGCCATATTGCGGCATCGGCGTGGAGAGGTCGTTGCCGACCGAACGCGAGTACTCGAGGAACTCCTCCGTCATGATCGCGCACACCGTGTGCACGCCCGTGTCGTCGCCGCCCGTCTCGCAGCAGCCCGTGCGGTAGTAGCCCGTGCGCGGGTCGAACGAGCAGGGCTCGAGCGGCTCGCCGTAGACGTTGGTCTGCGTGCGTTCGGGCATGGGATCGGCGTGCGACGTGGTTGGCGGGTGAAGGTACGTGGCCGCTACAGGCTGACGCCCACGACGCGGCCGATGACCCAGGTGGCGGCGACGGCGAGCAACATGATCGCCGCCTGACGCAGCGCGGTGCGCACGACATTGCGCTCGGCCTGGCGACCGATGGCGGCTCCACCGGCGAGCGCGGCCGCGACGCCGAGGGCGATGGAGGTCGCGCTCGCGGTGGAGCCCGTTGCCCACGTCCACGGCAGCACGGGGATGAGGGCGCCCGCCAGGAACGTCACGAGCGACACGACGGCGATCTGCACCGGCCGGGGCAGTTGTGCGGGGTCGAGGCCGAACTCCTCGCGCGCGTGCACCATCGCGGCGCGCTCGGGGTCGCGCATCACCTCGGCGGCGGCGCCCGCGGCGGTCGCGGTGGCCATGCCGTGCGCGCGGTACATGGCGGCGAGCTCGCTCGTCTCGGCGCTCGCGTTGACCCGTAGCTCGCGCAACTCGATCGCCATCTCGCGGCGCACGAGGTCGTTCTGGGCGCTGATCGACACCCACTCGCCCGCGGCCATGCTCACCGCACCCGCCACCGCCGCGGCGATGCCCGCGAGCCGCACGTACGACGGCCCCACGCCGCTCGCCGCGATGCCGATGATGAGCGACACGTTGGACACGAGGCCGTCGCTGAAGCCGAACACTCCGGCACGCGCCGCGCCACCCGCGAGCGCGCGATGGCCGGGATGGTCGTCACGCTCGCTCGCCATGCAGTCACCGTATCCCACGTCGTTGCGCTTGGATAACCTGATCGTGGATGACCGCGTCGCCGCGCTACCGCTTTGCGCCGTCGCCCACCGGGTACTTCCACGTGGGTGGTGCGCGCACGGCGCTCTACAACTGGATCCTCGCGCTGCAGTCGGGCGGCACCTTCGTGCTGCGCATCGAGGACACCGACGAGTCGCGCAACCATCCGCAGTGGACGGAGGGCATCCTCGAGGCACTCGCGTGGGTGGGGATCTCGCGCGACGACCCGCACTTCGAGGGCCCGTACTTCCAGTCTGCCAATGCGGCGGCGCACGCGGCCGCCGCCGAGCGCCTGTACGCCGAGGGCCGCGCCTACTACTGCGACCTCACGACGGAGCAGGTGCAGGAGCGCGCCAAGGCCGCGGGCCGACCCGGCTACGACGGCCACTCGCGCGACCGGGGTCTCGGACCGGGGCCCGGGCGGGTGCTGCGCTTCCGCGTGCCGGCCGGCACCACGGTCGTGCGCGACGAGGTGCGCGGCGAGGTGACCTTCGACAATGCGACGATCGAGGACTTCGTGCTCCTGCGCGGCAACGGTTCGCCCGTGTTCCTGCTTGCCAACGTGGTGGACGACGTCGCGCAGCGCGTCAGCCACGTGGTGCGCGCCGAGGAGCACCTGCCCAACACGCCCAAGCAGCAGATGCTGTGGGAGGCGCTCGGGGAGCGGCCGCCGTCGTGGGGCCACGTGCCCGTGCTGGTCAACGAGGCGCGCAAGAAGTTGTCCAAGCGCCGCGACAAGGTGGCGATGGAGCAGTACCGCGACGAGGGGGTCGTGGCGCCCGCGATGGTGAACTACCTGATGACCCTCGGCTGGGCGCCGAGCGGGGACACCGAGATCGTTCCCTTTGCGCGGATCTGCGAAGAGTTTCGGCTGGGGTCGGTCAACCATTCGTCGGCCTTCTTCGACGTCACGAAGCTCGCGGCGTTCAACGGCGAGTACCTGCGGGCGATGAGCGTGGAGGAGTTCGTCGACGCCTGCGGGCCGTGGCTCGCGCCGCCCTGCGCCACCTGGGATCCCGCACGATTCGACGCGGCGACGTTCCGCGCGATGGCGCCGCTGGTGCAGACGCGGGTGCAGATGCTCGGCGAGGTGCCGGGAATGGTGGGGTTCATGTTCGTGGAATTGCCCGAGCTGGACGAGGCCGCGGTGGCCACGACGTTCGGCGCACCGTGGGCCGCGCCGCTGTTGGGCGAGGTGCGCGGCGTGCTGGCGGCGTGCGAGTGGCGCGCGGATGCGATCAAGTCCGAGGTCGAGCGCGCGGGGGAGCGACACGGCCAGAAGCTCGGCAAGGCGCAGGCGCCGCTGCGCGTGGCCGTGACGGGCCGCACGGTGGGGCCGCCGTTGTTCGAAACGCTCGTCGTGCTCGGGCGCGACGCGGCGCTGCGGCGCATCGACGCGATGCGCGAGCGCGTGTAGTGCCGCCGCGGCCGGCGTGACGCTGCGGCGATCTGCGTGACGACGCCCGCCGCTACACTCGGGGAGTCACTCTGGGGAGTGGTGTAACTGGCAACACAGCAGATTCTGGTTCTGTTATTCAGGGTTCGATTCCTTGCTCCCCAACAGCGTGAGTGCGGAGGCGCGCGGCGGGTAGCCTGAGCGCGCTACTTGGCCCCATCGTCTAGTGGCCTAGGACACCACCCTCTCAAGGTGGCGGCACGGGTTCGAATCCCGTTGGGGCTGCCACTCAGCGACGCGCATCGGCGTCCGTGAGTCCCTCGCCCCGCCGCGCGAGGTCCGCGAGGTCCGACAGTCGGGCGAGACGGGTGCCGGCCACGTCGCTCGGGTCGTTGTAGAGGAAGGCCGACAGGCGCAGGTAGGTCCGCTCGCCCGCCGCCGTGATCGCCACCTCGGCCCCGGCGTGCTCGCGTGCGGCGACGATGAGCGCATCCAGGTCCGCGTCGGGGAGCCCGCGGTGGATCGGCAACGGCACGAGGCGCATCCACGGCGTGCGCAGCTCGGGATGCGTGGGTGACGAGACGCCCCACGCGGTGCAGAGCTCGTCCGTCCAGGCATCCACCACCCCGCGACACCAGGCGTCGCGCGTCTCGCGGGGCCATCGGTCCAGGAACTCCCACCCCGCCGGGCTGGCGAGGTAGGCCGACATGTCGGCGGTGCCCTGCTGCGCGAAGTTGTGGGGGAATGGCCGCTCGGCGGACCAACTGCCCGCCATGGGCGCCATCGCGGCGGCCGCCTCGTCGGTGTCGCACACGAGTGCGGCGGAGGCCCTCGGTGCGCAGGCCCACTTGTGGTGGTTGCTCACCCATGCGTCCACGCCGCGGGGGATCGCGGGCTCGAGGTGCCCCGCGACGTGCGCGGCGTCGACCACGATGCGACACCGAGGCGCGACGCGACGCAGTTCGGGCACGAGCCGCGCCACGGGGTTGCACTGCGCGCTGGCTGCCACGATCTGGTCCACGACGAGCACGTCCGCGCCGCGCACGTCATCCAGCACCGCGGCGATCCAGCCGTCGGGCGTGGCGCGCTCCGGCGTGGGCGTGGGAAATGCGCGCAGCGTCGCGCCGCGACGCCGCGCGAGCTCGCGCAGGCCGAGCACCACGCCGCCGTAGTT
>Ga0233425_10004354_pt1 | contig 23904 bp, 24 predicted proteins | sample Watercolumn_Towu_2_FD_181712 | JGI IMG/M metagenome (GOLD analysis project Ga0233425, IMG submission 181712) | Freshwater microbial communities from Lake Towuti, South Sulawesi, Indonesia - Watercolumn_Towuti2014_140_MG | ecosystem: Environmental > Aquatic > Freshwater > Lake | place... | reverse complement strand
TATAGCTTTCATGCTTAACACCCCAGGTTTCTCCGGCAAAATGCCGGTCATTTAACAACCGGGGTGGCTCAGTTTTCAATGACGTTTTCCCCAGTACCTGGCTCAGTTTTGCATGATTTTTTACACCAATCAGCCATCCTGCAAATTAAACTGCGCAATCAGGCCATCCAGCTCATCCAGGCTCGAATAAGCGATCACCAGCTTGCCCGATCCGTTTTGCTTGTGATCGATGACGACCTTGGCGCCCAGCTTTGCCGCCAATTCGTCTTGCAAGCGCAAAGTATCTTTATCGATGATTTTTTGTTTGGGCCGCTTAGCTTCGGCTTGGCTATCTTTCACCAAGCGTTCCGCCGCTCTGACCGTTAAGCCCTCCTTGACTATTTTATGAGCAGCCGCAATCTGACGAGCCGCGTCCAAACCCAGCAGGGCACGGGCATGACCCATTTCCAACTGGTTGCTAAGCAATAATTTTTTAACTTCCGGATTCAAATCCAAGAGCCGCAATAAATTGGTAACGGTCACGCGCGACTTGCCGACCGCATCGGCCACTTGCTGATGGGTCATGGCAAATTCATCCAGCAATCGCCTTAACGCTTCGGCTTCTTCCAGCGGATTAAGGTCTTCGCGCTGAATATTTTCAATCAGCGCCACTGCCATGGCGGTACGGTCATCGATTTCCTTGATGACCACGGGAACGTCTTGCATGCCGGCCAATTGAGAAGCGCGCCAACGACGCTCTCCCGCCACTATTTCGAATTTATCCGGAGCAATTTTGCGCACCACAATAGGCTGTATCACGCCTTGCGCCTTGATCGAATCGGCCAGCTCCTGCAATTTTTCCGGGTTGATGTCTTTCCGCGGCTGATACTTGCCACGCTGCAAAAACTCAACGGGCAAGGTTTGCAAAGCCGGCCTTTCTTCGCCCCCGCCGTCATGCGCAACACTATGCCCGGTCTCAGTGGCCGTTTCTTTTAGCGAAACATTGCCTAACAAAGCATCAAGCCCTCGACCTAATCCGCGTTTATGTAAAGCCATAACCCTCAATTTTTCTCATTTGCAACTAATCAACCGCGCCGCCTGAAAAATTAGCTTTCGTCAGCTCGAATAAATGACTCCAATTCGTCAAGCAACTGTTTCAAAGATTCTATTTCCGATAATAGCTGCTGGTTTTGCTTGTGCAAACTGGCGATTATCGATTGTGCTACAGCCAGTTGCTCGTCCATGTCGTTGGCTGCGGTTGTGGCCTGCTGCATTCCGGCCAAAGTTGACACATCGGCCAACAAAACCTCAAGCCCCCGGCCTAATCCACGCTTAATTAAAGTCATTTGGCTTTTTCTTTGCGAATCATTTCACCTGCCAGAGCGATATAAGCCACCGATCCTCTCGAAGCTTTATCATAAATAAGCACCGGCAAACCATGACTCGGCGCCTCGGCCAAACGCACATTTCTTGGAATGCAGGTTCTAAACACTTTATCGCCGAAATATTCCACCAACTGCTCCGAAACATCTTTGGTCAAGCGGCTTCTATCGTCATACATTGTTCTTAAAATTCCTTCCAGAACCAGCTCAGGATTAACCGTCTCCTGAATATTTCTAACCGTGCTCATCAGCGCAGACAAGCCCTCAAGCGCATAATACTCGCATTGCATCGGCACCAGAACGCTATTGGCGGCAACCATAGCGTTTAAAGTCAGCATGTTCAAAGACGGCGGACAATCGATCAAAATGTAATCATAATCGGGTTTTAATGGCGATAACGCGTCGGCAAGCCGGCGCTCTCTTCTTTCGGCCTGCATTAATTGCACTTCGGCCGCGGTCAAGTCCGCATTGCCCGGCACCACGGAAAAGCCAATGTCCGGCGCATGAATGACGGTTTCTGCCGCTGGCGCTTCTTCCATCAATAATTCATAGCTGGAGTAGTTGATTTGCTGTTTATCAACACCACAACCCATGGCCGCATTGCCTTGAGGATCCAAGTCCACCAATAACACACGCCGTTTCGCGGCGGCTAAAGACGCAGCCAAGTTGACGCTAGTAGTGGTTTTACCGACACCGCCTTTTTGATTGGTTATGGCGATTATTTTTCCCATGACCTTACCTCGGTTTACGCTAGGGATATTATTTTTATCAGGCAACGATCTGCTTCAACGCCTGGCACCTGAAGGGGTATGACCACAAATTCAGCAGCCAAGTGCTGCATTTCAGCGACCTGAACTTTTCCTTTCATTGCTAACAGAACGCCCTTCTCGTTGAGTAAATGCCGCGTTAATTGAATCATATCCGCCAGGTTTGTAAATGCCCGAGATACGATTTGATCAAATTTTTGTTCCGGTCGAAACGCTTCAACGCGGTCATGAATAACACGAACATTGCGCAGTTTTAACTCCAGGATTGCCTGCTGAACAAACCGGGTCTTTTTGGCGTTGCTATCCAACAAAGTAAATTCCATTTCCGGTCGCGCAATCGCCAACGGAATGCCTGGCAGGCCGGCGCCAGTCCCAATATCGATGACTCGATTGCCCTGAATATAGGGATTTATCGCCAAGCTATCCAACAAATGCAGGCTAACCATCGCCTGCTGTGTTTTAATCGCCGTCAGATTATAAGCCTTATTCCATTTTTCTATCAGCTTGATAAACGCCAAAAGCTGTTGAGTCTGCTGTTCGTTTAACGACAACGCCAGCGCATCAAGGCCTGTCTGCAAATGCGCGCGGCTGTCTTTCATCAAGCGCTTTTCTTTTTTAAATAAACCAATAGCAACGAAATGGACGCTGGCGTAATGCCGGGCATTCGAGAAGCTTGACCCAAGGTTTCTGGACGCTGCGTTCTCAGTTTCTCGCTAACTTCATTCGATAGACCGGGAATTTTGGAGTAATCCAAGGTTTCCGGCAAGCGCAGATGATCATAACGCAAGGTTTTATCAATTTCTGTTTGCTGCCTGACGATATAACCCGCATATTTGGCTTGAATTTCAACCTGTTCACTGACTTGTTCAGACCAGCCCTCAGCATCGTCCAAAAAACTTAGCAACTGCCGCACAACGACTTCAGGTCTTTTCAGCAAATCCATCAGGCTGGCTTCTTTGAGCAAAGGCTTGCCCCAGAATTGCTCGACCTGGTCAGCCTCAGGCGTGTCCAGCCTGATCCATCGCTTTTTCAAATCGTGTTGAAGGTCGCCAATCGCAGTGCGCTTGGTTGCAAATAAACGCCAACGCGCTTCATCGACAAGTCCCAACTCCCGGCCTTTTTCGGTTAAGCGCAAATCCGCATTGTCCTCTCTTAACAATAAACGGTACTCGGCTCGGCTAGTAAACATGCGGTAGGGTTCTTGTGTGCCGCGAGTAATCAAATCATCGATCATGACGCCGATATAGGCTTCATCGCGGCCTGGACACCAAGTTTCCAGACCTTGGACCAGACGGGCTGCATTCAAGCCGGCAAGCAAGCCTTGAGCAGCGGCTTCTTCATAACCAGTCGTGCCATTAATTTGACCGGCAAAAAACAAGCCTTCCATCGGTTTGGTTTCCAACGACATTTTTAAATCTCTAGGATCAAAAAAGTCGTATTCAATAGCGTAACCCGGACGAACGATCTCCGCCTTTTCAAAGCCCAGCATGGAGCGCACAAATTCATATTGCACATCAAATGGCAAACTTGTGGAAATGCCATTCGGGTAGATTTCGTGGGTATCCAGTCCTTCCGGCTCAATAAAAATCTGATGCGTATCGCGTTCGGCAAAACGCACGACCTTATCTTCAATGGACGGACAGTAGCGCGGCCCAATGCCTTCAATAATACCCGAATACAATGGCGAGCGATCTAGGCCGGAGCGGATAATATCGTGGGTTTTTTCGTTGGTGCGCGTGATATGACAAGGAATTTGCCTGGGGTGTTGTTCACGTGAGCCTATAAAGGAAAATACCGGCGCAGGATTATCGCCGTCTTGTTTTTCCAGCTTGCTGAAATCAATGGTTCGACCATCAATTCGCGGCGGCGTACCGGTTTTTAAGCGATCAATCCGAAACGGCATTTCGCGCAAACGTTCGGCTAAGGCAATCGAGGCCGGATCGCCAGCGCGCCCACCACTGTAATTTTCCAACCCAATATGAATTTTTCCGCCCAGAAAAGTGCCGGTCGTCAATACCACTGCCCGTGCGCTGAAGCTCAAACCCATTTGAGTTTTGACGCCAGCCACTCGACCGCCTTCGACAATCAGATCAGCGACTGTTTGCTGAAACAAGGCCAGATTCGGTTGATTTTCCAGCACGCTCCGAATGGCCTGCTTATACAATCTGCGGTCGGCTTGCGCACGAGTCGCGCGAACGGCCGGTCCTTTACTGGCGTTTAAGATGCGGAATTGAATGCCGCTCTGGTCAATCGCGCGCGCCATCACGCCGCCCAGGGCGTCGATCTCCTTGACCAAATGACCCTTGCCAATACCGCCGATAGCCGGATTGCAGCTCATTTGCCCCAAGCTATCAATATTTTGGGTCAGCAAAAGCGTACTCGCGCCACATCGAGCAGAGGCCAGCGCTGCTTCAGTACCAGCATGACCGCCGCCAACAACAATAACATCAAATTCTTTTTTGAACTTCACAGGCGTAATTTAATCGTATATCGCGATATACTTATCGCAGATAAGCCTTCTTTAAATAAAGCTTCAATTATAAAGGTGAATGATGAAAAAACGTAAACTTATGAACACAATAGATAATCAAGTCCGGCAAAATCCGGTGGCCAAATTTGCCCACCGTCTTAACAAAAGCCAGGCTTTTCTTGATAAAACCCGTTATACCCGAAAGCTCAAACATAACAAACCGGAGGTTTTTCCAATAATTCCAACGACAGCGTTATTGGAAAAACCTCCGGTTTGCTTAATAGCCGCTTGAATCGCTAACACCGCTATGTACTTAGCGGTGTTAGCGAATTTTCAAGTAGGCTGGAAACAAATCCTTGTTTACTTCAAATTAGCCGCTAACCGAAACATCACGCTGGTTCACATAAGGCTGAACCATAAAGAATTTTTTAAAGTACGGCATAAAACTACCCGTTATCGGTATTGAATATAAACAATAAATTGCCGCCGCCTCTCCTGTCGAAACGCCGAACGCCCATTGCGGCATGAACAAAGTCATGAGCGCCATAAACAAGTGATAGCTTGATATTTTCCAGTTGTTTTTCCAAAGAAAACCGCTCAAAGCCAAGGCAAACAACGAACCATGAGTAACCAGCAAGCCAAAGGCACTCGATATCTTATAACCGATATGATAAGTCCCCATAAACAAGCAAGAAACCATATCGCCAATAAAATTCGGGTTGATGCCAAATAATTGCCATTCGCGCGGCAGAAAGGAAAAAATCAGAAACGAACCGCTCAAAGTTACGCCGATTTGAGTGGCTCGTTGGAGCGCTGTTTTGTCAGATGAGTAAGTCGCCAAGGCGGGCATGATGGCTAATGCTTGCAAAGCGATATGGTAAGTCGACAATTCGCTTAAAAAATAATTAGCGCCATAGCCGCACTGATCGGCGACCGGGTAGGCAAAGTATTGGATAAACTCCATTAATGAGAAATGAAATATCGCGTAAAATCTAGCAAAGCGCACCCAAAAGGTTTCGCTCTTATCGAGAATAGTAACTGTCGATGCGGCCAAGCCGATAACACCGAACCCTAATGACATATTTGCACTAAAACACATAGCCTTTCCTGTTTAACTGAATATTGTTATTAATTATCTAAGCCAGCTTTTATTATCAATAATCTTCAAATATCAATAAGATAAAATTCCCATTTTAACAAAATGGCCATTATTAGAAAAGCTTTCTGCACCAACCAAATTTTCCTCACGCACATACGGCGCTTTCCTGCTTGATTATTGATCTACGGACAAATTTATTTTGATAAATTACGCTTACCGGTTTAACCAGGTCAATTTTGCTTATAGCCGGAAAACCGTGCTGTACTTGCCAGAACTGTTGATTCACTCAGGCCAAATAACCGCCATTATCGGCCCTAATGGCAGCGGCAAAAGCACATTATTAAACCTGTTTGCCTTTCTGGAAAAACCCAACACAGGCGAAATCAAATTTTTTGATGCCGCGGTAAACCCTAAACAACACAGTCAATACCGAAAAAAAATCGGTCTCCTGGCGCAACAACCCTTTTTATTGCGCGGCACTGTGCTGGACAATCTGAAACTGACGTTAAAACTGCACGACATTCCGAAAAATTTATGGCAAAACAACATCCGTTCCACTTTGGAAAAGCTTGATATCAGCCATTTGCAGGCCAAAAACACAGCGCGCCTATCCGGAGGTGAGCTGCAAAAATCGGCCTTAGCACTTGCCCTAATCACTCGACCTGACGTATTGATACTCGACGAGCCATTCAGCTATCTCGACCAAACCAGCAATCAACGGCTGGCTCAGATGGTAACTGACTACGTAGCCGAAACCCGGGCAACGCTGATTTTTAGCACGCATGACCGACTGCAGGGCATGGCGCTGGCTCACCATGTCGTCGCTTTGGTCAACGGTGAAATGATTAAATCGCCATTGCTCAATCTGTATCACGGTCATTGCCAACACCATGTTTTCGATACCGACAAAATAAAGATCGTTCTGACCCAGGATATTGCCGATTGCTCTCATGTTTCCATTGACCCGCATGAGATCGTTTTGTCCAAAGAGCCTTTGATTTCCAGCATGCGCAATCAATTTCAAGGACGCATCACTTCAATCACAGACGAAATGGGCAAAGTCAGGATAGCGGTCGATGCGGGCGAGCTGTTTCAAGTGCTGATTACTTATGAAGCGCTCAAAGAATTAGCGCTTCATCTTGGCGACGCTGTCTGGGTCAACTTCAAATCCAACTCGGTAATTGCTTTCTAAAAAACGATCGCCGGCTTATTATGTTGGCCACCCTACAAACCCTGCCAATGCCATGAAACCATTTTGCTTACTCATCTTGCCTTTGCTTTCGCTAATAACTGGCTGTGGACAGCCTGGCCCGCTTTATTTGCCAACTGACCCCCACCCGATTCATATAGAACCTGAGCCTGAGCACGAACCCGAAACGGAAAAGAACAATTAATCATGGATTATTTCAATTACCAAAATGACCAGCTTTTTGCCGAAAATGTCGCCGTCGAAGCCATTGTCGAACAGTACGGCAGCCCGTGCTACGTCTATTCTCGCGCTACTCTGGAACGTCATTGGCATGCGTTTGATCGCGCATTTGGCAATCACCCTCACTTAATCTGCTATGCGGTAAAAGCCAACTCCAATCTCGCCATATTGAACATTATGGCGAGATTGGGTTCCGGTTTTGATATCGTTTCATTAGGCGAGCTAGAACGGGTTCTAAAAGCGGGCGCAGCGCCAAATAAAATTGTCTTTTCCGGCGTCGGCAAGCGTGAAGACGAAATTTTAGCCGCTCTTAAAGCAGGCATACGCTGTTTTAATATCGAAGTCAGCGGCGAGCTGGACCGTATTAACACCCTGGCAGGCCAACTTGGCGTGGTTGCACCGGTGTCATTTCGCGTGAACCCCGATGTCGATGCCAAAACCCATCCTTACATTTCGACCGGTTTAAAAGAAAATAAGTTTGGCATTGAGTTTCAACAAGCGCTGACAGAATACCGCCGCGCTGCCACAATGACCAACATTAATGTCATTGGCATCGATTGCCACATTGGCTCGCAATTGACCGAAACCCGCCCGTTTCTGGACGCTCTGGACCGCATACTTGATTTAGTTGCTTTATTAAAAGCTGAAGGCATAGACATACACCATTTGGACCTGGGCGGCGGTCTGGGCATTCGTTATAAAAACGAACAACCTCCAGAACCCAGCGACTATATCCAAGCGGTGTTGGCACGGCTGAGCGGTCAGAATTTTGAAATTCTGATGGAACCGGGCCGTGCTATTGTCGGAAACGCCGGCATCCTGGTCACTCGGGTGGAATATTTGAAACCGACTGCGCATAAAAATTTCGCCATCGTCGACGCAGCGATGAACGATCTGGTTCGTCCGTCGCTCTACAATGCCTGGCAAGACATCATTCCGATCAAACTTAAGCGATTAACACCGAGCGATTACCGGGAAATGAATTGGGATATTGTTGGCCCGGTCTGTGAAACCGGCGACTTTTTGGGCAAAGACCGCTTGCTCACGTTGAGCCCGGGCGACTTATTGGCAATCCGTTCGTCCGGCGCTTACGGTTTCAGCATGAGTTCGAACTATAACTCAAGACCTCGAATCGCTGAATTGATGGTTGATGGAAATCAACTACACTTAGTCAGACAAGCAGAAACCATCGAGCAACTCTGGGCCGGCGAACGCTTATTACCCGCTTAGACCATGCCGCAATGGCAACACCATTCCAGGAATCAATGATCAATTTCACTAAAATGCACGGCCTTGGCAATGACTTTGTCGTCATTGATGCGATCAATCAGAAAATAAACTTAACCTCACCGGAGATAAAAAAGTTATCCGACCGCCATTTCGGCATCGGCTTTGATCAACTATTGCTGGTCGAAAAACCGCTTAGTCAAAATGCCGATTTCAAGTATCGGATTTTTAATGCCGATGGCGGCGAAGTGGCTCAATGCGGCAACGGCGCTCGCTGCTTTGCCCGTTTTGTCCGCGATAAACACTTGACGTCTAAGAATGAAATAAGGGTTGACACCAATGCTGGCCAGCTGATTTTATTAGTTAAAGACGATCAGCTAATCCAAGTCAACATGGGTGTGCCAAGGCACCGGCCAAGCGAAATCCCTTTAATTGCCGACTGCGAAGCCAAACAATACACCCTGCGTATCGCTGCCGAGAACTATCTATTCGGCGCGGTATCCATGGGCAACCCCCATGCTGTGTTGCTGGTTCCAGATGTTTTAGCCGCGCCGGTGGGTGAATTAGGACGTCTGTTGGAATCTCATGCTTTATTTCCGGAACGCGCCAATATCGGTTTTATGCAAATCATAAACCGAAGCCATATTAAGCTGCGTGTGTACGAGCGCGGCGCGGCAGAAACTCTGGCTTGCGGCAGCGGCGCTTGCGCTGCAGCAGTTGTCGGCATCGAGCAACAGCTTCTTGACCCCGACGTACAAGTTGACTTGCCTGGCGGAGCCTTGCAAATCAACTGGCCTGGACGAGGTTCGCCGGTCTTGATGACAGGCCCAGCCACAACTGTTTTTGACGGAATGATAAGCTTATGATTAAAAAACAAGTTACATTTTCTTCAGAGCTGACTCCAATGCTGGTTGAAGATTATCTGCAAAATCATCCTGAATTTTTCAACGATCATTTGCATTTACTGGAGCAAATGGTCATTCCGCATCCGAGCGGTCATGCGGTTTCGCTCATTTCTAAGCAGCTTGAAATTTACAGAACCAAGCATCAAGAGTTGGAAAAACAATTAAATGGTCTGATAGAGGTCGCCCGGGAAAATGACGCAGTTTCTGTCCGTATGCACAAGTTGGCGCTCGCTTTGCTTGATTCAGCCAGTTTGGAACAAATGCTGCACAACCTTGAACTGGTTTTATCGGATTATTTTCTGACTGATTTTAGCGCCGTGCGGATCATCGGGGATCCAACCCATCCGTCGCTTGCCGATTTATTTGTCGAACCTGGCAGTAAGATTTTGGAGCCTTTTGCCAAAGAACTCAGCAAAAATAAACCCAAATGCGGGCGCCCAACGCTGGCGCAAGCGACTGCGCTGTTCGGCGATTTGGCATTCCAGGTAAAATCTTGCGCCATTATTCCGATGAATTTTACCAAACTGGAAGGCCTTCTGGTCATTGGCAGCCGCGAGGAAGGCCGGTTCCATCCAAGCATGGGCCATCTTTTTCTGACTCAAATGAGCGAACTTGTCGGCACGCGCTTGATATCGCTACTACAGCAGTCGAATGGATGCTGAAGTTAACACCATTCTGGCCAAGTTTTTCCAACATCTCACTAGCGAAAAACGCGCCTCTGCACACACGGTCAGCAGCTATCAACGAGACCTCGGCCATCTAGCCCGTTTTTGCAAAGAAAAACAGCTTCAGCATTGGCGCCAACTTCAACCAAGCGATATCCGCAACCATATAGCCAATCGCCACCGGCAAGGCCTGAGCAGCAAGAGCCTGCAACGCGAATTATCGGCGATTCGCAGTTTGTTCAGCTATTTGCTAAAAAACCAGCTGACTGAAACCAACCCGGCCCGGCACGTTCGTGCACCGAAACAAGCTCGAAAACTTCCGAAAACGCTTGATGTTGATCAAGTCGCCGGCCTACTGGAAGCAGGCGCGGAATCGGCACTGGAAATCCGTGATCTGGCGATGTTTGAATTGTTTTATTCTTCCGGCCTGCGTTTATCCGAACTCAGCTCATTAAACTTGATAGATATTGACTTTTCCGACCGCTCATTAATCGTACATGCTGGCAAGGGCGGCAAATCCAGAATTCTGCCTGTAGGCAGCAAAGCTTTGGACGCTATAAATGTCTGGTTGCACGAACGCGCTAATCTAGCGACTGCCGCTGAATCCGCTTTATTCGTATCAAGCCGTGGAGGCCGCCTTGGACAACGTGCTATTGAATTAAGATTAACGCTTTGGTGCAGAAAAAAAGGAATTGCCGAGCAAATTCATCCGCATATGCTCAGACATTCCTTTGCTAGCCATCTGCTCGAATCGAGCCAGGATTTGCGAGCAGTGCAAGAATTGTTAGGACATAGCAATATCAGCACGACCCAAATCTACACCCATTTAGACTTTCAGCATCTGGCTGATATCTATGACAAAACGCATCCGAGAGCAAAAAAAAAATCGGTTTGAGCCTTTGTTTCATCAAGCATTAAACAAAAAAACCTGCTAACATGTCCACTATTTTTGATGAAAAAGCAATGTGTATTCTCAAGAGTACATTTCTATAAAGGATACCGAAAATGGCAGCAAACGATACATCGGAAGACATAAAATCTAAAGGAATACTCTGGGGTTCTGGCGTTTTTACACTCGTAGTACTGGCTGTTTTAGTCCTTTTAGGTGCATGGTGGGGTATGGAGCCCGGACAATTCAACATCCAGGACGAGGCACTAAGACGCGCTAAAGAAACCAATACTTCCAATATACCCGTGGGCTATACCTACACCAATACCCTGGCCCATATTGCCGAAGTCCTGCTTCATAAAAGCGGCGGCTACATCACCAACGACGTCGCTCCGCCCGGCGTGTTTCTGGATAACATTTCCAACTGGGAATACGGCGCTTTGGTTATGTTGCGTGACGCAACATCCGCATTGAGAAACCACTTTGCCAGGGACCAGTCGCAATCAGCCGAAGACGCGGATTTAGCTATCGCCGAACCTTACTTTTATTACGAAAACGACTCGTGGGCGCTGCCCTCAACTGAAGCCGAATACCAAAAAGGCGTGGAGGCCCTGCATAAATATATGTCTCGCCTGCAAAAATATGGCGGCAATGTGAAACAGGCGCAATTTTATTCCCGCGCCGATAACTTATGGCAATACACCGAGGTGGTCATCAAGCGCTTGGGCGGCCTTTCCACTCGTCTGGCCGCGAACTCGTTCGGCGCCAACTATGGACCTGGCTTAACCGAGCTTGAAATCGAAGTCGCCACGAAACAGGGAACACCAGTGCCTAAAGTGTCCTGGCTCGAAATCGACGACGTTTTTTATGAAGCGCGCGGCGCGGCGTGGGCTTTATTGCATATATTACGCGCCATCAAATATGATTTTGCCGATATTTTGTTGGATAAAAGAGCGATGCGCACCGTCGATATTATGATTCAGGCGATGGAAAACGCACTTCAGCCGATTTTAAGCCCGATGATTTTAAATGGCGGCGGCTATGGCCTATTTGCTAATTATTCGCTTACCATGGCAAATTATATTGCGCGTGCAAACGCTGCTGCACTTGACTTACGCGACATTATGAACCGAGGCTAAGAACAACGATGGATGAACAAATCAATTACAATCTAAAAAACCTAAGCACCTGGAAACGCATTTTCTTTATGCTGATTTTTGCTGCAATTGGCGGTCTGGTCAGAATGCTGTTATGGGCGGTTATTTTATTACAAGTCGCATCGACTCTGCTAACCGGCAAAGCCAATGTTTATATTCTCAATTTTGGCCGCAGTCTGGCTGTTTACACCTACCATATCTTGCTGTTTCTGACCTTCAACACCGAGGTGCTGCCATACCCCTTCTCAGCCTGGAATCTAACCGCTGAGCTGCAATTACCGGAAGCCAAAATACCGCCAAAATAATACTTCTTGGGCTTTCATTCCCGGTATTAAATTCCAGCCTGGTCTTTCAACACAGTTTGAATGCCAGTCTGGGAACCATCAGCCGAGCAAGCCATTGCCGCCCCAGGAAATGAACTAGAAGAACTCTATCGCGTCCTCACCGCTTTCGCCCGCAGTATCGGTCATGTCGTCATAAACTACAACCTTATTTCTGCCCGTTTCCTTAGCAAGATAAAGCGCTTTGTCAGCATGGTCGAGTAAGGTGGTTTGCATGTAGGCTCTATCAATATGAGTTACGCCAATGCTGACAGTCACCTTGCCTACAGCCGGAAAATGATGATTGGCAATGGCTTCACGAAAACGATTAAGCGCAATTTCAGCACCCGCGCGTGTCGCCAAATTGAGAATAACGACAAATTCCTCACCGCCAAAACGAAATAGAAAGTCATTATGCCTAAATGTTCTAGTCATAATTTGGCTAAATATCAGCAATACTTCATCGCCATACAAATGGCCAAAATTATCGTTGATGCGCTTGAAATGATCGATATCCAAAATCGCCACCCAAGAACATTTCTGTTGTTTATTGTCTGTTATAGGATGGCTATTGTAATGCTCCCAAACGCTGAGTAAACGCGACTCCAGAGACTGGCGATTGGACAGCCGGGTTAATACATCCCGCTCTTTAATGTCATGCAGGATAACCAGATTTCGATAAAATTCACGCAAGCGAGACAACAGGCTGACTAACGCCATTCCCAATTCACCTTCAATCAGAATGGCGCGATCTGGCCCATTACTTCCTGTTATCGACAGAATGGTCCAAGGATAGAAGCCATTCCGGTCCGGCTCTCCGGTATTGATATCGCAAGTATCATCCAATTTATCCAGCAAATGATTGTGACGTTCATTTTCTTCCTTGGTAAAATCCAAGGGAAAGCGAATGACTAACTGTTCCTGAACCGACCCTACATCACCGGTTCTTTTATTGGTTTGACTATGCATTTCATAAGCAACAGCACGATGAACGCCGGCCAAATTCATTAATAGGGCCAAAAAATGATGCGTTAATGCCTGGTAATCTTTTTGTGCCGATAAGGTTAATATCCAGGAAAAAACTTGCTGAATTTGCGAATTTAAATCCATCCAACCGTAGCTTAAAATTAACTGGAACTTAAGAGTATAGCAGCATAATTTTTTATGACGTAATTCAAAAAATTTACATTGCTTTTTATAATTAAATCTCGCCGGCCAAACCAAATTTTTCACCCAATGAATTATGAGTAAACAAAAACTTTCCTTGCAGGAGCAATTATTAAAAGCTGGGTTAGTGTCATCGGCACAAGCCAAGAGTATCAAATCCGATAAGTTAAAACAGACTAGGCAGCAGCGTAACAACAATACCCCGGCCGTTGATGAAACCAAAGCGCTAGCAGCAAAAGCACAAGCTGAAAAATTGGCGAAGGATCGCGAACTCAATCAATTGCGTCATCAACAAGAAGAGCAAAAGCAGGTTGCTGCGCAAATAAAACAGATAATCGAATCAAACCGTTGCCCTCCCGTTCCGGATGGCCTACCCTACAAATTTATCGATAACAATAAAGTAAAAACGCTTTATGTCACCGAAACCATGCGGACACAGATTGCCGCGGGACATCTGGCGATTGTTAAATATGATAAACGCTATGAAGTTGTTGCGGCCGATGTAGCAGACAAAATAAAATCGCGCAGTCCAGCCAATGTAATCGTTTGGAATGATAACCCTCCCTCCACCGAAAACAAGGATGATCCTTACGCCGATTATCAGGTTCCCGATGACTTAATGTGGTGAGCCTCTTTAAAATAAGATTGAAATTTGTAGGTGAGTTTAAGCTCGCTTTATAATAGCTAAGTCAATTAGGGCCGAGCTTTGATTGAATAGAAGGTCCGTATTTGGTTTCCTTCGCGATTAAATTTTTTGGAGCAAACAATGAAAAAACTAGTTATCTTAAGCTTACTTGCCTGCTCGCTTCTTTTGAGCGCCTGCAATACATGGCACGGCTTTGGCAAAGACCTGGAAAAGGTCGGCGTAAGAATTCAGAGATCGCCGAATAATCGGTAGAAGTATTTATCAATGTCAGTTGGACTGATGAAGTGATGGCTTTTGCCAAGGCAAAGGCACCATCAGACTGATGGTATGGGTAGGCCAACAGTTGCAATCCCGTTATTTCCACCCGATTACTTTTACCCACCGTACGAGTTCAATCTAACTCAATTATACTCCGCCACATTCGGCAAACCGCCGCAGGTCACGTCGAATAGGCCGGAATTAATCACGCGTAAGTCCAGGCGGCCGGTTTTGAAATCGTCCAATACCTTATCTACCGGCGCGTGTTCCGGGCTAATCAAGGGGGGCTATTGCCGACCAACAACGGCCCGCCTTCATGCCAAACCACCAGTTGCAAATTGGCGGTGACGCCCACTTGCAGCGCCCCAATTAGCACCAGGGGCGCTTGTGGCGGTGCACTCACTAGGTAGCAACACGGGATCGGACGATAACAGCGCAGCCGGATTTTCCTTTACACCCGTACTCAAAAAGTCGCCAAAACTAGCGTACAACTGCGGCGGGGCGATGGGATCGGTAGGGTGCCGCACATCCACCGCAAAGGCCTGCCCGGCGCTTAAGTTAACCGCCTTGGGTTGGCTTAAGGCCACCGGCTGAGGGTCGCTGGCGCCCTGGGCATAAAGGCTACTTTAGACTTATTTGGGTTATTTTACTTAATCAGAAAACAGGCACTACTTTACAAGATTGCCACTCCGGCATTTCAGCGCGGCTATTCAAAATAGCACTTATGCATTGCACAAGACCGCTATAAGAAAAAATGCAATACTAATCATATTTTTATAAACAAGATTGGACTTTTGCTTAAATAGACGCGTTTAACATCAAACAAGAATTCAGGATTAATTAGGCCAAAATTGCAATAACACAAAGTCTTTAATGGTGTTGTTGGAGCTTCCACAGAATAGTTGCGATGAATACACCTAGTCTTTTTAGGAGATAACAATGGTTCAGGCCAAACAACAACTTGGCGTTTTTACCATTGGCGGTGTCGTCACGCCAGCGCAACCTTTAATGACAGTGGTGCCCGCAGAAAATCCATTAGAAGTAGAAGTCTTTATCGAAAATAAAGATATCGGTTTTGTTAAACCAAATCAGACCGCTCAGATAAAGATTGAAACCTTCCCCTATACCAAATACGGCCTTATTTCAGGGCAGATTATTTCGGTTTCCAGTGACGCGATAGCCGATGAGAAGCGCGGTCTGATTTTTTCGGCGCGTATCAAAATGGAGCGGGATTATATAGCTATCGATGGTGTCCGAGTCAACCTGACACCCGGCATGGCGGTAAGCGCCGAAATCAAAACCGGCAAACGGCGGGTAATCGATTATTTAATAAGTCCTTTACTTGTCTATGGGCATGAAAGCCTGCATGAACGTTAATTTTGCAGTTGCTAATCCATTCCAGCAACGCAGCACTGATTTCGGCCCTGCTGTTTAGCTTGATAAAGCGCCTGATCGGCCCGATCGAAGACGGTTTCAGGGCTGTCGTTTTCCATGAATTCGGTAATACCACAGGACACAGTGATGCTAATAGCCGTACCACTGGCATTAAAACCTGTCTCTTCGACAATAGCTCTTAGCTGATTAGCCAACTTCAACGCCGGCTCTGTGGCGGTATCCGGCAGCAGCATGACAAATTCCTCGCCGCCAAAACGACAAATGAAGTCCGATTCACGGCAATTGCCCGACAATTGTTTAGCGATCAATGCCAATACTTTATCACCCGCCTTATGGCCAAAGGTATCGTTGATGCTCTTGAAATGATCGATGTCCCAAACTACCAGCGTCAGCGGCGAACGATATCGTTTCCAGCGCGCCATTTCGGTTTCCAGCCGTTCTTGATAAGCCAAACGATTCGGCAAACCGGTCAACGTGTCACGCAATGCCTTGGTATTGGCAATTTTCAATTTTAATTTTAAATCGTTGGATTCCGATTCCATCGTTTTAACTTTAAGTGTCAATTCCTCAAGCTGTTGCTGCGTTTTTTGACGCTGAACCGCTTCTTCCAAATTGTGCTCCTGAATTTCTTTGGCGATGGTTTCCAATCGGTGTTTTATGACTTCTTTTAGCGGTTCCAATTTTGTCGCACTTGAAGAACTCAACTGCAATGCTTTCATTTGCTCGGAAACCGACTGATCCAGCTTACTTCTAATCAAGGCCGATTCTTTTGCCGCAGTGCTTGCCCCGGTAACCGTCAAGCCCAATTCAGTCAGTTGTTTGGTGATATGGGCTAAAAATTTGTCAATATCCTGCTGTTCCGACTGGATGTGCTGTTTGATTTTAAGTAAAAGATTGATCGATTTATCTAAAACCTGCTCATAACCCTGAATGGTTTGAGTTGACGCCAGCAATTGCTTAATCGCTTGCGCCTGGGCATCATAAGCCGCCGGAATTTCAATGCTTTCTAACAGCTGCAGTAATTGCCGGCTAACAATCTTGGTATCGATATGGGTACTGATTGAATCTTCGGCGCCTGGCTCAATGACCGAACCAGATGAACCCGCATGATCCGCATCAATCGTTGCTGTAATCGCTGAAAACAGTTGATTTACAGTGGCAATCTGCCGGGATTCATACTGCTCACGCAATTGCGTTAAGGCGGATTTGGCTGGTCTTGCTGAATAATGCTGCAATAAAAAATCGAATAACAGCCGCGTTTCCTGAACCGGATTTTGTTGCGGCTGATCGGATAAGCGAGCGAGCGAGTCGGTAAAATTTTCCAGCTCGGCTTTGAGATTCTGACTTTTGATGCCATTTTTCAGGGTATCGCGAATCCGCTGTAACTGCGGATCCAGACGCGAATCAAAACCGGCTATCGCAAAAGACAATTTCACAATGGTCTTGCACAGCAGTTCCTCCACGCTTTTTTGAGCACCTTCCATCTGCTCTTGGGTTTCCAGTAAATTTAGATATTTAGCCTTCCATTTATCGTCGGTTTGCGTATTGCTGAATAAGCCCATGTCGACTAAGCCGGTCAATGAAACTAAAGACTATGCTCTAACGAAGCAACTTCGTTTTTTGCATTATTATTTTGCTGCAGATTCCTGTTTAATCAAATTATCCATCACTTCAAGCATCTTTTCATGCGAACCGGCCAAAGGGCCATTGGTTTTATATTTGCCATTGATAATCACCGCCGGCACGCCAGTAATTCCGTAACGGCTTGACATCACCGGCGCCTGGCGCATTTTGGCGTCAATCAGAAATGAATTGTAAGTTTCCCGAAACTGCTTTTCATCAACACCATGAGCGGCAAAAAACTTAGCCAACTCATCTTCCGTTTCAAGGCTTTGTTTTTTATTTTGCAAAGCGTCAAAAAAATCGGCATGAATCTTATCCACTACGCCTAATGCCTCGGCGGTAAAATAAGCTTTGGCGTGCTTGCCCCATTGTTCGTTGAAAACAGCCGGCTGGCGGATAAATTCGACATTTTTCGGCAATTTCTTGAGCCATTGCTGTAACAAGGGTTCCAGGTTGTAGCAATGCGGACAGCCATACCAGAAAAACTCAATGACCTCGACTTTATCAGCGTGCTGCGTGGGTTGCGCCGGTGATAAGGTTTCATAGCCCGCCGCCGACTCCGCGTTAGCAGCAGCGGTAAACACTAAAAACATAGCAAACAGACAAGGCAGAAACAATCGTTTTAGCATGGTCAGTATTTCTCCAATTTAAAGAGGCAAAAATAACAAAATCGTAACTCAGCTGATTAAGGTTAACGGCTATTTCATCATCGATATGTAGTAGGAAACAGCCTTGATTTCTTCATCCGTCATTTTCTTAGCGATCATGTGCATGATATTATCCGGATTATTGCTGCGCGCGCCGGATTTAAAATCTTTTAATGTTTTAATCAGATAATCGGCATGCTGGGATTTGATTGAAGGAAACGCCGCTGGCCTGTTACCTTCACCATGTGGGCCATGGCAGGCGATACAGGCTGAAACTTCCAGCGTTAAATCGCCGTTTCGGTAAAGATCGCTGCCTCTGGCCATCAGGGTTTGGATAGTGACGTTGGCGTTCGGCTTTACTTGATCCGCCTGCTCGTCATCGTCATCCTGATCAGTATTCAGCGCTGGCATCGCGTTATCGCTGATTTTTTGCGTGCTATAAAAAGCAGCGATTTCGCCGCTTTCTTCATCGTTCAAATTTTGGGCGATAGATGACATCATGGGATCGCTCCGGCTGCCATCCTTAAAGGCTTGCAATTGCTTGAGCAAATAGGAAGCATGTTGCTCGGCCAACTTGGGAAATGTTGAAACCATGCTGTTTCCGTTTTCTCCGTGACAGCCTGCGCAAGCGCTTGACTTTTCTTTTCCTGCTTTTAGTGTGGCTTCAGCATGTAAAATAGGCGAAGCGACAGCAAAGGCCAAAACAAATGAAAGTACCGGCATCTTATTATTATTCATCAGGTTTCCCTCGAAATACATTAATCACTAATAGCAGCCTTTGCTTACCATGCAGGCTTTCTTAATTTAATCAGGGTTGAATTCTACTCTAATTGGTTTAGCTTAGCGAGACAACCGCATGAACCCAGTTTACCATCAGGCAAAATTTATTAATAGCTCTCCCCATCTCAGTCATGCCCCTGCGGACCAGGGCCGTGAAGTCGCGTTTGCCGGGCGTTCAAACGCTGGCAAATCCAGCGCGCTCAATACCCTGGCCAATCAACACGCCTTGGCGCGCATAAGCAAAACCCCTGGCCGCACCCAAATGCTCAACTTTTTCAGCCTCAATGAACAGCAACGGCTAGTCGATTTGCCGGGTTATGGCTACGCTAAAGTGCCTGATGCAATCAAAAAAAAGTGGCAAGCATTGATGGAAAACTATCTGACTCAGCGGAAATCGTTATGCGGCATTGTTCTGGTGATGGATGTGCGCCACCCGCTGACTGAATTTGACTGGCAAATGGTGCAATGGTGCCAGCACCGCAATCTGGCTTTGCATATTCTGCTAACCAAATCCGATAAACTAACTTACGGCGCCGCCAAAAACACGCTTTTGCAAGTGTCCAAAGCGCTTAAAGATTGTCACTTTCCGGTATCGATTCAACTGTTTTCAGCGCTAAAAAAAATAGGCGTTGATGAAGTTCATGAAGCGCTGGATCAATTATTCAGCGAAGCTTGATATATGCCTTTCTCTAATCAAAATTCGGCATTGCTTGATTCGGCACCAGAGCTGGTGCCGAATTTTGAAGTGTGATGAGTATACAAACACTTGCGCTGTCCTTTAGAACAGAATCTCATTCCAGAGATTCTGTTCCCTATCATGAAATTATTGAATCTGTAAAATCGCCTCGGCCAAGATCTGATCCAAATGAATACAAGCAAGCGGATGACTGATGCTATCGGTGCTCCATAAGGCTTGCACGCCAGCCGACCGAACCTGAGCTTCGGCATCCTCGCAAAATAACGCATGAGTCACCACCGCATAGATTTCCCGGCAACCCGCCGCCTGCACAAGCCTGGCCGCCTTAGCCAGCGTTCTGCCGGTGCTGGCCATGTCATCAATAATGACAACCGGCTTATTCCGGTAATCTCCCTCCGGCAGCGTAATTTCCACCTGTTTGTCGCCAAAGCGCTGTTTGCTTGCAATCAGATAATCGCCCTTAGTTTTTTTCGCAATACTAGCCACCCATTGTTCCGATTCGCTATCAGGCCCCAACAACAGGGCGTTTGGCAGTTGTCGCCTTAAAAACTCGCCAATTTCTCCGGCGGCGGACAGGCTAACCGCGTTCCGGATCGGAATCGCCTGATTTAACAACGATATTCGATGCAAGTGAGGATCCACGGTAATCACATCGTCAAACAAACTGGCTAAAAGCTTGCCGATAATGCGCTGACTCACCGCCTCGCCGGAGTGGTTAGCAATATCCTGACGCATATAACACAAATAGGGCGCCACCAGCGTAAGCCTTTTAGCGCCCAATTCCCGAGCCGTTTGTGCGCAGAGCAAGAGCTCAATCAACTTATCATTAGGATCATTCAAGCTCCGGCACAAAATAACATGATCCGGTAATAACGGCGGTAAGCGAACTAAGCTTTCCCGATCCGGAAAACGGTGCAGCATGACCTCGGCCAAGGGCACGTTCAAACGCGATGCCAAACGCCGGGCTTGATTGAGATATTCAGGAAAGGCAAGAATCATCGTAGGGAGCAATTCTATTAATCGTTAAGCAAACTTTTTAAAGGCGACGCCGGTCAAAACTCGACCAAAGATTTAAACACCTGATCATCCGTACCCAAGGAATAACCATTGTTCTGCAAAGCCAATTGCTGAGCGAAGTTAAAATCAGCCGAAAATTCCGCATGAATCCGGTATAACACTTCACCCTTGCTAACGGTTTCGCCCAATTTTTTCAATAAATCAACTCCGGCTCGCTTTAGCATCGGCGCACCGGCCATGCGGGCAATTTTAGCCATCTGGAAATTATCAATATGGTTCACCATGCCGTCCGATTCGGCCCGCATTTCATAGCACAATTTACCTGCATGCAAATCAATCGCTTTCGCTCCTTGAGTCGAGATCAAGGCCTTCATTTTCGCCAGCGCACGACCAGACTCAAGGATGTCGCGCGCAATCGCGTAACCCTGTCCGCCGCGCACATCAGGATCGAACTCGATAATCCGGCCAGCCAGTTGCAATGATTTTTGCCGCAAATCAGCAGGCGCATCGGGTTCGTTCTGCAATACTTGCATCACATCGCGGGCTTCCAGAATCGGGCCAATGCCGCGGCCTACCGGCTGGCGGCCATCGGTAATCATAACTTCCAAATGCAAATTAAGTCGGTCGCCGACAAATTCAAACAATTTCCGCAACGCCAGCGCCTGACGCATTTGCCGGACTTTCGCTGTGGGTCCGACCGGAATATCGATCAACAAATGCGTTGAACCGGCCGCCAATTTTTTCGATAAAATAGACGCTACCATTTGCCCTTGAGAGTCAATTCCCAAAGGACGCTCCACCGAAATCAGCCGGTCATCGACCGGCGCCAGGCGCGCAGTGCCGCCCCACGCCAAGCAGCCGCGTTCGCGGCGAACGATGTCGTTTAACTGATCAGGCGTCAAATTCACTTCGGCCAACACCTCCATCGTATCCGCCGTACCAGCGGGCGAGGTAATCGCGCGACTGGAAGTTTTCGGAATCAGCATGCCGTGCGCGGCGACAATCGGCACCACCAGCATCGAGGTCCGGTTTCCCGGAATGCCGCCGATGCAATGCTTATCCGCCACCAGGGCCTCATGCCAATTCATGCGATCGCCGGAAGCCAGCATCGCCCGCGTCAGAAAAAGCAATTCATCGCGATCCAAGCTGTTTTGTCCGGTGGCCACCAGAAATGCCGCCATTTCCATTTTCGAATAGCGGGCGTCGGCTATATCGGCGGTAATCGCCAGAAAATCGTTTTGATCAAGTCGCTCGCCGTTAATTTTGCGGCGAACCGCATCCATCGACTTAGGAGGTTCGGCATGGTTGACGGTCACCAAACAGCCTTCCGCCACATTTAACTGCCGAAAAGCCTGTTCAGATAGGCCCAGCTGACACGCCTGAACAATGGAAGCGTCGTCAACCACATTGAGTACCGCAAGCACCTTGGCGCCATTGGCGCTAACTTGAATTTTCGACAAAGCCTGGAAACCTTCGGCGCGATAAATCGCGCAATCCCGGTTTAAATAAGCGACATTTTCATGATAGGTGTCAATGGCGATTCGCCGTATTTGCAAGGTGTCATGGCTCATTTGTGTAAAAACCAGTCAAATTAGCTTAATCATTGCCCGCGACAGACATTTGTTCAATCAAAATCGACCCGGTGCGAACATTGCCGCGATAATCGACATCGTTGCCCACTGCTGCAATCGTCTTGAACATAGCTTTCAAATTACCCGCAATAGTGATTTCTTCAACCGGATACTGTATCTCCCCCCGCTCTACCCAAAACCCGGCAGCCCCGCGCGAATAATCGCCGGTCAGCAAATTGACGCCTTGCCCCATCAATTCGGTGACCAGCAAGCCCGTATGCATTTTTTTTAACAGGGCCTGGAAATTATCTGCGCCGGGTTTGATCGTCAAATTATGCACGCCGCCAGCATTGCCGGTGCTATGCATGCCCAGCTTACGCGCAGAATAAGTACCCAAAACATAGCTACGCAACATACCGCCTTCCACAATCGCCCGATCGCGGGTCGCCACGCCTTCGCTATCATAGACGGCGCTGCCTAGAGCCGATGTTAAATACGGATATTCATCAATATCGACAAAAGCGGGAAAAACCTGTTTATCCAAAGCATCCAGAAGAAATGACGATTTGCGATACAGATTACTGCCGCTAATCGCGCCCACCAAGGAACCGAACAAACCCGAGGCAACTTCAGCAGAGTAAAGCACCGGGCATTGCCGGGTAGTCAAGCTACGCGCACCCAAGCGCAGAATCGTTCTTTCAGCGGCTTTTTTACCGATGTCAGAAACCTGCTCCAATGCCTGCGCATTCCTGGCCGTGCTATACCAGTAATCGCGCTGCATAAAGTCGCCTCGCTGCGCCACTACGGAGCAACTAATCGAATGCCGCGTAGACCAATAACCATGCAAAAAGCCCAAAGAGTTACCCAAAATGCGCAACGTTTGATGTGTGTTTATCGATGCGCCTTCCGAGTTGCTAATGTCAGGATGATAAGAAAGGGCCGATTGTTCACAGGCTATTCCAGCTTCAATGGCTTCTTCGGTAGCGAGCGGCCAAGGATGATGCAAGTCGAGATCGGGAAATTCTGTCGCCAGCAAGTCCTGATCCGGCATACCGGCATACGGATCTTTGCTGGTGTAACGAGCAATGCTGCAAGCGGCTCTGACCGTCTCCTGAATTGACAGAGGCGATAAATCAGTCGTGCTGGCCGAACCTTTGCGCTGCCCAAAATAAACCGTAACGCCCAATCCTTGGTCGCAATGATGTTCTATGGTTTCAACCGCCCCAAGCCGCACTGAAACAGACAAGCCTTGTTCCTGCGTCAAACCGGCTTCGGCGGCGCTGGCTCCCTGCTGTTTGGCATGATCGAGCAAGTCCTGAACGGTGTTTTTTAACTGATCGAGCCGTTGTTGGTTTTCCACGTTGTTGTCTCTATACGGTGAAAATAAAAGAGTACCTGACTACTCATGTTACGCAGGTAACGTTAATTTCCCATATGCCGCGCCGAGCACTGGCATTTTTATTGGGAATAGCCCAAAGGAACGCAGCAGGGATGCTGCGCGTTGCCAAAGGGACAGGGAAGTCCCTTTGGCAACGCCCAATAAAAATGGCAGGGCGCAGGAAGCAAGCGGCAGACGGGTCGCCTTTTCTTTGGATACTTGCTTTTGGCGAAGCAAAAGAAAGTATCTCGCCTTCGGGTGCGAGAACCCGATTAAATCATGCGTCGCGAGAGCGATACAATAGAATAACATGGCTATTAACAAGCTACAGGTTGCAGAAAAACCGGCTGGTGAGTGGCGCACAACTTCAACAGGCGGTTAGGGATTTGGTTTTCCCAGAAGCGGCGGTTCAGCCGGTAGCAAAACTCGTCCAGGT
>Ga0233425_10004353_pt1 | contig 23906 bp, 15 predicted proteins | sample Watercolumn_Towu_2_FD_181712 | JGI IMG/M metagenome (GOLD analysis project Ga0233425, IMG submission 181712) | Freshwater microbial communities from Lake Towuti, South Sulawesi, Indonesia - Watercolumn_Towuti2014_140_MG | ecosystem: Environmental > Aquatic > Freshwater > Lake | place... | reverse complement strand
AACGGTTTGGTAATAATGTAGGGCGCGTGCTCTCTCACGATCTTTAAAACGATGGTCTGGGCTTTCTGGCTCGGCATTTTCGAAACGCCGATCACATCGTTGAAGTAGGTGTTGACATCGAAATCGGGCCTGAGGTATTTTTCTCCTGCTAATTCCCGGAAGCTTTCAATACGGTCGAGCGCCAGGATCACGACCGCTTTCCCTTTGCGGTTGACACCTAACAGAAACCAGCGGTTGCGGTATTCTTTCAGCAGGTAGGGATAAAAAACGATCTGCTGTGGCATCCGCGCTTTAAAGGACTGGTAAGTGATCTCGATCGTTTTTTTATGGATAATCATCTTATGCAAAGGGTCGATGTGATTCAGGCCCTTCAGCAGCTCATTCTTCTCGAAATCAATGTAGGATTTTCCTTTGTGCTGCTGCTTGTAGAGCTTGTCTTCCAGGCGGGTCACCATGCCGTTCAGCTCCTGGAAATAGCCGAAGCCCGTAAACTGCTTCAGCACATCCAGCACTTCGTTCAGCGTGCCAAGGTCCTGCTGAGTCAAAGGAGAATTGGTGATGCTATAGTTCTTGTCCTCATAGCAATAGTACTTTTTATCGACGACAATGATCGGGGCATTGTAGCCCAGCTTTTCGCTGCGCATGTTTTGAAGGTCGAGTTGTATGGCGCGGCGGCTGATGCCTTTGGTAATGCCTTCGTATTCGTAGAGCGCGTCGGAGCAGGCTTCCATGAGGTCTTCCAGCGTCCATTTGCGGAAGCGGTTTTGCAGGCACTGGTCGATGGTTTTGTACCGTACCAGGGCTAATTTATTGATTGGCATAAGAAATTTGATTAATAGGGGTTTGTAAATATAGAAATTTTTAAATATCTGCGCATTCTATTTGCGCAGGTGACATCTTAAAAGAACATGAAGCGAAATAGTGTGATTGAAAAACAACGACTTAACTGTTTTGAGAAAATAAATGTTTACTGCGCAATTACACTGCGCACTTAAGTATAACCTTTGTCCCGTTCGAATGAAACAAGGAAGGATCCTTCGGACAGAATAGATAAACAATAAAAAATTAAGAGTATGAAATTCAACATCTTTACAAAAAAAGAAAATGGTGTAACGAACCACGAAGGCGCTAAAGCCTATGCCCTGACTCCCGAGCTGGAGCTCTACTCAGCAGTAGTAACAGCGGGATTGAGCGATACCTTCTACGAGAAAGCCGATACACGCTTAGCGCGCATCCAGGATCTGATGTTGAAGAATGATCCTGAGTTCGTAGCCCGGTTAGCCATCTATGCCCGTACGGAAATGTATATGCGAAGCATCCCGATGGTATTGGCGGTAGAGCTGGCGAAGCTGAACTCCGGCAACGGGCTGGTAGCTAAAACAGTAAACGGTGTGGTACAGCGTGCGGATGAGATCACGGAGATCCTGGCTTATTACCAGATGGCCAACGGCCGTACCGGTGTGAAAAAGCTGAACAAGCTTTCGAAGCAGGTACAAAAAGGGTTGTCGGAATCTTTCAACCGCTTCGACGAATACCAGTTTGCAAAATATAACCGTGAGGCGGATATCAAATTGCGGGATGCCCTGTTCATCGTGCACCCGAAGGCAAAAGACGAAGCGCAGCAGGCGGTCTTTAACCGGATCGCAGCGGACGAGCTGGCGGTGCCTTATACCTGGGAAACAGAGCTGTCTGCCCTCGGCCAATTGAAATACGAAAGCGAAAAAGCCAAAGCGGCGGCTTTCAAAGCCAAATGGGAAGAGCTGATCGATAGCAATAAGCTGGGTTATATGGCCCTGATGCGGAACCTTCGGAACATCCTGGAAGCAAAGGTATCTGCCACACATATCCGAAAAGTATGTGCCCACCTGTCGGATGAAACAGCCGTGGCTAAGTCCAAACAGTTGCCTTTCCGATTCCTGGCAGCTTACCGCGAGGTGAAGATCCTGTCGTCGGAAGATGTGACGATGGTATTGAACGCCCTGGAAGATGCGATAGTGGCCAGCGTGAAGAACCTGAAAGGCTTCGATGAGGAGACCCGTGTGCTGATCGCCTGCGACGTGTCAGGCTCTATGCAGAAGCCGGTTTCGCCGAAAAGCAAAGTGCTGCTCTTCGATATCGGCCTGATGCTGGGCATGCTGATGCAGTCGAAATGCAAGCGTGTGGTGACCGGTATGTTCGGTGACCGCTGGAAGGTGATCAACATGCCGAACCGTGGGATCCTGAACAATGTACAGGAATACTACAAGCGGGAAGGCGAGGTGGGTTATGCCACCAATGGCCACCTGGTGATCGATGACCTGCTGGCGCGGAATGTGGTGATGGATAAAGTGATGCTGTTCACCGATTGCCAGATGTGGAATACGAAAGCGGATGGCTCAACCTTTGAGAAATCATGGAAGGCCTATAAAGCGATTGCACCAAACGCTAAGCTCTACCTCTTCGACCTCGCAGGTTACGGTAACACGCCGGTAAGTGTACAAAAAGACGATGTCTGTCTGATCGCAGGCTGGTCCGATAAAGTGTTTGATGTTCTGCAGGCCATCGAAAACGGTGAGCAGGCAGTCGAAAAAATCAAGCAGGTGAAGTTGTAAAGGGAAGCCTCCCTCTGTCAATCCGGGCAGAGGGATTTATAGAAAGCCCGGATACTGTTAAGTGTTATGTCGTGCTGCGCCTGAGTCAGGATCTTTTGAGACCCTGGGCCGTGTTCGGGGTGACGTTAACAAAAGTATTGGCAGCACATTAACCACGTTCTTTGACATCCTATAAGTAAAATATTCAGATGATCAGAATGCCGTAGAGCCGGAATTCATCGTAACTATAACGATGGGGAAATGTTCTGTTTTGAAAGAGACAGGAAGCACTGCAGTTCCCCTGACACAGCTTTCCGGATCACCTGTTGCTTCTGATAAAAACAAAACAGTGTCGTCTGCAAGAGATACTTCATTTTAAACTATGGACGCCGGTTCGAATCCGGCTCACGCCTGCGTGATGGCTGAGTGGCTAAGCAATAGACAAAGCGCTCTTGTGAAATATTACCTGTTTTTTTAAATCATTGATGAGTGGCGTAGCGTAGTCATCCTTCGGTAGAGCAGTCCATCATACCTGTCGTGATGGAAAGGTTGCAGGTTCAAATCCTGTCTTTTTTGCCCCCGCAAAAAGTAGCTCAAACAAACAAACAGACTATGCGCCTGTTTCCTCATCAAAACCATTGAATGGTGTCGTAGAAAAGAGGTACTTCGACTGTTAATCGGGAGGTTGTGGGTTCGAATCCCACCAAAGCCGCCAATGAAAAAAAAACATGGCTTTGTAGCTCAAAACGGATAGAGCGCCAAAACGTTCTCTTTTCGCCTGTTGCCCATTCATGACCGGTCTATAGCTTAGCTGGCAGAGCACCGTCCTTTTAAGACGGGAGTCCTTGGTTCGAATCCAAGTAGATCGACAAAACCCTTTTTTTGAATATAACACCGGTCTATAGCTCAGCTGGCAGAGCTTCGTCCTTTTAAGACGAAAGTCCTTGGTTCGAACCCAAGTAGATCGACAAAAACTTATAGGATGTCAACTAACAAAACGTTCTTTGAATACTAAGCCTGAATGTTCAGGCAATCCTCTTCTCTAAACAAGAAGCGGGTACGTAAGTCTGCAGGAGCCCTGTTGCAGGTTTCAAAAAAGCCTCATAGTATCACGTTGGTAAACGCTGATATGCTGCGAGCGCATGATTTAGCGTACCGGTGTTGTGTGTCACGGGTTCGACTCCCGTTCCTGAAAAGGATAGCTCAGTGTGGTTAGAGCAACAACCTCAAGTGCAGGTTCGAATCCTGCCCTAAGTCTATAAACTTAGCTATTGGTTGGAGAGAAGCGCCCGTCTTCTTTAAAACGGGCACCAAACATAAAAAGGGATAACGCCGTTCCGCAGATGAGCCGCGCCGTGGCGTGACCAGGCTGCAATTGGCTTTGACCCGGATAAGGCGGATACCGCTTTTTGCAAAAACGCTGCTTTTTAAATGTTATTCAGTATAAAAACAATTAAAAACCACCGTCGGAGGCAGGAGCTTAAGCCAGGTCCCGCTCAAAAACAAGGAACCCGTTATTTCTTTTTATTAAAAACAACAGGTAAAAAACAATAAACATAAGATTATGAAACGCGTAAAAATAAATGCCTGGAGAAAAGGCATCGTTACCAAAAACAATCAATATATCAGGCTTTTGCATGAAGGCGTGAGCTGGATCTATCCCTTTACAGAAGTAACGGAATACGATATGACAAAGCCTTTTAAGTCGGGCATGAACCTGAATGTCTTGCTGAACGATCCCGGATTTGTGAATGCCGTGACTGTGGTGGAGGTGAAGGATCATGAGATTGCCCTGCAATACGAAAACGGCTTGTTTGCAGGCGTATTGGTGCCGGGGAAGCATGTCTTCTGGAAAGGCCTGATCGATTACCGTTTCGTGACGATTGACCTGAACAGCGTTGAGATCCCCGAAAGCATCGACAGGTCTTTGTTCTCGCGCAAAGAGCTGACGCCTTATATCAGGACCTTTAACGTGGAGCCTTATGAAAAAGCGATCCTCTATGTAGACGGGAAATTTGCCAGGGTCGTGGAGCCGGGGAGCTACTACTTCCTGAAAAATGCGATCCCGGTAGTGATCTCGCGGGCGGATATGAGAAATATCCAGGTAGAAATTGCCGGGCAGGAGATCCTGACCAAAGACAAAGCCGCTTTGCGTGTCAGCTTTTATGCGCAGTATGCCATTACCGATATTATTAAAGCCTTGGTAGATAATAAAGAGTATGACAAGCAGCTTTACGTCGTGATGCAGCTGGCGCTGAGGGAGTTTATCGGTGCCTGGACACTCGATGAGTTGCTGGAGAAAAAAGAGGCGATTGCTGTATACATGGCGGAGCATACGGCTGAGAAACTGGAAGCCCTTGGCCTAAAGCTAAATGCCTGCGGCATCCGGGATGTGATCCTGCCGGGAGAGATGAAGGACATCATGAACCAGGTGCTGGTGGCGGAAAAGAAAGCCCAGGCCAACACCATCATGAGAAGGGAGGAAACAGCTGCTACCAGGAGCCTGCTGAATACCGCGAAACTCATGGAAGACAACCCAATGCTCTTCAAGCTGAAGGAAATGGAGTATGTGGAGAAGATCGCGGAACGGATCAACAGCATTTCGGTATCCGGCGGAAGCCAGATCGGTGAACAGCTGAAACAGCTCTTTGGAGCCAAAACATAACTAAAACCCACCGTTTTGGTACGGAAACGGTGGGATTATTAAGAAATAAAGTACATGAATAAATACCAACGATTACAGCTGGAGCTCGAAACCTCCGGCACAGGAAAAATGAAATGTTTCGGAAATTCCATGCTGCCCATTTTAAAAAGCGGCTCCTTAGTAACTTTTAAAAAAGAAGACCATTATAAGATCAAAGACATTGTGTTTTGCAAGGTAAAAGGACGTTTTATCGACGCCCATAAGATTGTCAAGACCGATCCCAACAGAGGCTTTCTGATCGCCAATAATCATGGCTACGAAAATGGCTGGACACGGATCATCTTCGGAAGAGCAGTAGAGGCAGCGTACATGGGACAGACGCAGGAACTTTGAAACACACACGCTCAGGTAAAGAACAAGCTTTGTTATTCCTAGCGAAGTCGGGAAAGACAAAGCAGAAAATAAATAACACTTAAATGAATACAATTTTATGAAATACATTATCGTGGATCTGGAAGCGACCTGCTGGGCGCAAAAAGACCATCAAAACAAGAACGAGATCATAGAGATCGGTGCCGTCTGCATCAATGAAGAGCGACAGACGGAAAGCCGTTTCAGCGAATTCGTGAAACCGATTCTCAACCCCCGGCTGTCGGAGTTCTGCACCGGGCTCACGACTATCACGCAAAAGGACGTTGATGCTGCAGATACCTTCGATCAGGTGATCGCGCGCTTCAAATCCTGGATAGGCCTGGAAGAAGACTACGTCTTATGCAGCTGGGGCTTTTACGACCGGTCGCAGTTTGCCAGCGATTGCCATTTGCACCGCCTCGATACGAAATGGCTGGAGCACCATATCAGTCTTAAGCACCAGCATGCCGTCATTAAGAAGCTCGGACGGCCCGTGGGCATGGGCCAGGCCCTCAGGATGGACAACCTGAAGCTGATCGGCACGCACCACCGCGGGATCGACGATGCGGTGAATATCGCCAGGATCTTTGTGAACTATTTTGATCACTGGGATTTTGGATAAATGCCCGGTCTCATGGTCTGAGAAATTGTTTCGCCCCGGAAAAAAACCGGGACTCGCAATGACAAACAAATTAAAGAGTGCCGTGCAGCACAGTTACTTCATCTTTGGGAAATGACATCTGTCTGTGCTCAATAATTGCCTCTTTATTATAAAAAGGTGCCGTTGAAAAGAGTTACTTCACTTTTAATGAACATAAAAACTTTTTTCGCTTTTTACCCTTTTTACTTTTTAAGGATAAACACTCATAAAGGATGAGTATGTTTTCATGCAAGGTTCGAATCCTTGTTTATCCGCGACGGCGAGCCGGTTTGGCGAGCCTGGCAGGTGCTCTGTGTTGCTGTGTTTTTGTTGATGTGCAGGCATAAAGGAGCGGTTAGAGGCCGCAGCCCGATAACAATAGGGGCGAAGTTCTGAAAAAGCCTTCTTGCATAACGCAGGCATCTGCCAAATTACCGGAATGCCGGTGATACAACCAGCTCTGATGCGATCGACAGCATCGTTTGGTTAGTGTCACCGGCATTTTTTTTGAAGACACGCTTTGTTAAACTCTGCTAAAACGGATTTTTGTCAATCGAAATTGATACATTTGTAGCCTATGTACCATACGACCAATACCATTCTGAAGAAAGGAAGATCCTCTGTAGGCACTTCCAATTGTGTTCGTAATACCATTTTCTCCATTACCGCTTACCCTACCCATTAATTCAGCCGGCACCCTGTGCCCGATCTGTTGCTGCTCCCTGCGGCCAGGAATTTTATTTTCTAATCCTTAAGCTGAATTAATTATGAAAACCTTATACAGGCGGTTTCTTACCGCTCTTATGATCGTGGCTGTTCTCAACGGCCGCACACTTGTTGCACAATCCGATTCCGTGACTATTAAAGCCCATTTCCTGCATGGCTCCAGGCCGAAGCATAAATTCAGGCATGAGGAAGACCGCTGGTTTGGCGGCGTTCTCGGTGGACATGCGGGAATTGAATATGAGCCGAACAGGATCATCAACTTTGTGCCGAAAGCCCGCTTCCATGTATTTGCACATCCCAGGCTCATCAACAGCAAATTCAGTATCCACGATACAGTGTCGTTTTATGAAATCCTTGGCGGCGACTATGCCTCTGCCAAGAAAACCATGATCACCCTGAAGATCTCAGCGGAGCAAAAAGCGAGGCTGGATTCCATCGTGGCGGTATACAGGACGCGGAGCCCTTACGATTACGCCTTCTTCGGGATGCGTTGCGGTGCCGCCGCCTACGACCTGCTGGCTCAGGCGGGCGTGCAGCCGTCTTATTCCTTTGCGAAGACCTGGTCGGTATTTTTTTATCCAAGAAAGACGCGGCGGCGCCTGGAAAAGCTTGCGCGCATCAAAGGATCTGCTGTGCAGAAAATGCCGGGAAGCACAAAACGCATCTGGGAAAAAGATTAAGCGGATGCCTTATGGAAACATACATGATCCTCCTGTTCGTTCTGCTGATGACAGCGGAAACCGCTATCCTGTGCAGGCAGCAGACCAGGCCGCTTTATCTTGGAACAACGCTGGAAAACATCGGCACAGGCCTTATCGCCCTGACGTTTGACCACGGCTTTTCCCTGCTGAGCTATCCTTTGTTGCGTTATACGTATCAGCACAGCCTCTTCGGGATGGAGAAGGGAAGCGTTTATTTTGGCCTGCTCTTTCTTTCGCTGGATTTCACAGAATACTGGTTCCATCGACTGAGCCACCGCATTCCTTTGATGTGGACGGCCCATAAAGTGCATCACCAGAGTACGGTGTTTAACCTGAGCGTTGGCCTGCGCAGCTCTGTCCTCATCCCCTTTTTCAATATCGGGTTTTATGCCATCATGCCCTGGCTGGGCTTTGACCCGGCTGACCTCCTGTTTCTTATTTACCTGCAGGGCATCTACCAGCTGTTCATCCACACAGAAGCGATCCCGAAGCTCGGAATGCTCGACCTGATCCTCGTCACGCCTTCCGTTCACCGCGTCCATCATGGGCTCAACGAAGAATACCTGGATAAGAACTTCGGCAAGGTCTTCGTCTTCTGGGACCATCTGTTTGGTACTTATGAAAAGGAAAAAGCCCCGGTCATATATGGAGCGAGCGATCCCGAAGGAGAGCATGGCCTGCTGAGGTGCCAGCTGCTGCCTGTTAAAAAGTGGTGGCGCAAACAATTCCGCTAGCTGCCGGAAATCCGGCATCGGTTTGTAAATTTGAAGACTGTGAAGGATGGGCTGAGCCAGTCCTCCGTCCTGGAGAGATCCAAATACCGTGTGGTTGGGAAGATCAGCGATGATGAGGCTTTCCTGAACCGCTGGATCGGAAAGGATTAGAACAGCTTCTGTGCCAGGTATCGGCGGCAGAGGCTGTCCAGTTTTTGGGAGTCATTGGTGGTGATGTTGATGATGCGGTAAGGCTCGCCCTTTGAGAAACGCCATTGCCATTGGCTAACGGTCTTCTCGCTGCCGTTGTCGTACCACCAGGCGGTATACTGGGTGGCCTGGTCGCGTTTCAGGACCGCTTTCAGAATGGTGGCCGCGCCAAAGCGCTGTTCGGAGATCTCGTCCAGCCGGAAGCCCGATGCCTGCCAGCACATCGCCGGCGGGTGATCGCTCTCGTAGGCTTTGTTCGCCGGCTTGATATAGATCAGGACTCCGGGCTTCAAAAACTCATACACGCCGTCCTCTTTCAGGCTTTTGCTGTACCCGGGGAGCACCAGAGCTTCCAGCTTCGCATCCTTTACCTGTAGCTGGTCGCGCTGTTTCAAAAAGCCTGATATGATGATCAGGCAGAGGCAGAGCGCAAGGGTGATGCCCAGGCTTTTTCTAAAAGCAGGTGGCTGCCCTTCCTGGCTTTCCTGCGGTGTCTTTCCAAAGCGGCGGATCATCCAGCGGATGAGGAAGAACACCGGCAGCAGGGTGTATACCACCAGCGCTCCCATTCCGATCAGGTCGTGGCCCAGGGTGCCAGGCTCCGAGCGAAACAGCACAATGGCCACGATCCTCAGGAGGTTCGTCAGCACCAATAAAATGGCCGTTGCAAAAAAGGCAAGGCCGAGGGGGAAGATGCCCAGGTCTTTTTTAGAACGCAGTTGCGAAAAGCTTACCAGCAGGATCATCACGCACAGGCCGGTGTTGAAGAGGTTGAGGCCGATGCAGGCCGTGTCCACGCTGAAGCTGTAGCCGTCAGGCATGATGAAATAAGCCCCTTTGTTTTCAACGGCCATTCCGATCCGGTTGAGCATCAGAGCGGCATACCTGCTCAGCTCCAGGCGGATGGAAAATGTAAAGACGCTGACGGCGTATTTGAGCGCAGGCGAAATACTCACCAAAAAGAGAAAAGGTAAGATCCCTAAACGCCCGCTCCGGCAGGAAATACTGAATAGCAGAAGGCATCCGGTGCTCAGGAACAGCAGGACGGTAACCGTTAGGAAATAGTACAGGACCAGGAAAGCCGCAGCGGCGATCGCATAGCCGTAGGAATAGCTTCCCGGCGTTTTGACCCGGAACACAAAAGGGGCGAGGAGCATGGCCAGGGCGATCTGTATGCCCGGCATAAAATAGCCGTTCAGAACATACACGGCAGCTGCCAGCACCAGCGCTGGCAAGAGCCAGTCCCTGAAGCGCGCAGTCAGGCCTTGCCCGGTCTTATTTTCTAAAATAGCTTCCACTCAGCTTTTTGTTGCGATAGAGGTGATGAAGGATCAGGGAGAGCACCAGCCCGATGAGCAGCCACTCATGAGGCTCCGGAACGGCGCCGCCACTGATAATGCCGGCATTTCCTACCGTGTTGTTATTTTCATCAATACCCATCCGCTGGTAATCCGCCTCGCTTTCCAGAACGATCATGCTCGTCACGGGCGTCACCACATAGCCTTCTTCGGTCTCGCGGAAGAGCGCATGCTCATACTGCTCTTTTTTGAAATAATTTTTGCCCACGCGTCTCAGGATATCATTATAGGCAAACATCCTCAGCAGGTGGTCAGGGGCCTTGCCGCCCCGGCTGCTGTCGGCAACAGGGGTTTTCACAAGGCTTAAATGGCTTTCGTTCAGCGAAACCCTGAGGCTGTCTTCCCGCACACGGTTCAGCTTTCCGCTCCGGATCGCATCCGCAGCATGCCTTGGTGCAAGGGCTTCGTAATCCACAAGCTTCAGCTCCACCAGCGAGCGCCACAGCGGCGAAAGTTCCGTGCCGATGTTGAGCAGGTGCACCGGATGTTGCTGCGCCTGCAGGTAGTCGCTTGTCCGCACGCCGTAATCGCTGTCTTTCAGGTCCGCCAGGATAGGCGAGGCAGCGCCGCATTTGGTGACCACCAGGCTCTTTTCAGGCGATGCAATGTCGTAGAGGAAAGGCATGGAAAACTGGTTCCTGCTGGCGGCTTCCCACACCAGCTCTTTGTTCTCGCCGGTCACCTCCGTTCTTTCCGGCAGCCAGGCCATGACTTTTTTTCCGGCAGATGCCGCCAGGATCTGGTCGTACTCTTCTTTGGTCCAGGCATTGGTGATGTCCAGGTAAATGGTCCGGAGCTCTGCGCGAAAGACCTCGTGCTCCAGCTCCTGAAGCCGGTAGCTGTTGCCGTTGAAGCGGAAAGCCTCCGGGGACAAGGCAACCAGCTGCATCGGGATCTCCCAGGAAGGCCTGTAGTCGCCCGAATACTCGTAATTCCCCTGCGCGTTTTTCTTAAGATCGTCCGGGATCTCTGTCAATACAGCCTTTCCACCTTCCAGGAGAATGCGGGTCGTTTCACGCGCCGAATTGAAATCAGGCCCTTCAAACCAGATATTTTCCAACCAGAGCTTTCCCTCCTTTACCGACAGCGGTGTGGTGAATCCGATCTTAAAGGTCCTGTCCTCTTCCGCTGTGCAGGGAAACACGTTGACGCTAACCCGGTTGCCTTCCTGCCAGTGCACTACGGCCGGGTCCCTGCGCTGCACACCCACAATCTCTGTGTAGGCGCTGTCGGCTTTTTGCACCGTGCTCAGGCGCGATGTTTGCTCTTTGCCGTTGATCCACAAGGATAGAGAAGTCACAATGCTTCCTTCGGGAATATGGAACGTATACAGCGCTTCCTGTGTATCGTTGCTGAACCAGAAGTCCCTGCTCTTGCCGGGGCTGTTATGGATCACAAAGGTCTTTTCATGGTAGGCGATCCTGTACTCCGGGAACACCTGGATGTTGGAGGCAATAGAGCTGGTGGAAAGGCTGTTGCCCAGCCAGAGCTTGCGCGTGGTTTTATGGCGGTAATCGCGGCGGATATTCAGAAAGGTCTCTACCGTTGCCTCATCGAGGTCGATCTCACCAAGCAGGGCAATAGCTACCAGCGACAGGGGATCGTGGAATTTCTGCTCGCCCGCACCGTTGAAGTTGAAATCATCGCCCCAGAAACGCTGCGATTTGAAAGGAGAGATCATGATGGTTTCGCTCAAAGGATCGGAGGGCAGCTTCTGTGCCAGCTGTATGGCATCGGGCAGCCGGTTGTCGGTCTGTACATTTTTCGCCGAAACAATGTCCCTAATCTGCGTCTGGATGGAGTTCCATTTGACAAGGTACACCGCCAGGAAGCATAAAGGGATCAGCGCACCGACCCAGGCGAAATGGCGGAGCTTGCCGTCCTCGTTCTTGCGGAAGAGGAACAGCAGGAGCATCAGCAGCCATAAGGCCGGCACAAAGCTATGCAGCGAGATCCCGAAGAACCAGAACACTAATACAGACAGAGGCATCAGCGGGCATAGGAAAATGGTCATGTAAAGCGACAGCACGAGCGCGCTTCCGGTAAACAGGTATAGCAGGATCTTAAAGGGCTTTGTAAAAGTCCGGGCAAAAGGATAGGCAAAAAATACGGCCACCATCAGCAGGGTGTATACGTTGAGCCAGAGCGGGAAGCGGGCGAACACCTGCATTTCCTGGTTCAATGAAAACGCGCTGATGGTGAAGAGCACCACCAGATTTACCCAGCAGCCTTGCGTGATGTTCGGCCTTGGGCGGCTGTAGCTAAGTTTGAAGCCCAGCAGGATCACTGCATAGAAGAAGGTGAAAATAAAGTTCAGCACGAACAGGCCGGAGAAAAACGTGTTTCTGCCACTGTCGTCCATGCCCAGCACATTGCACAGGTAGAGGATAAAGGAAACGACATTAAAGCCGAGGCCAATCCAGTAGGCCTTTCTGTAAGCGGGTTGTTCAGAGGAGTTTGTCATGTTCGTTATAACGCTTGAAGGTTTATTTTATTATCAAAGTGCTTTGAAACACAAAGTAAAAATAAATAATTATTCCGAAACCCCAAAAGATGCTAAAATTTTAAGGGAACAGAGCAGAAGTAAACATTTAGATATAGGTCACTTCAGGTGACATCTGCCTGCCTCTTGCGGTCATGCCTGGGCGTGGGTATCGGGAAGCGTTCCCGGGAAGTTCTCTCAGTCGTTCCCGATACATTCTGCATGAAGCGCGCAGCGGAATGCAGAACCCTCGAACTGACAATGTGGATGCCTACGGTCACTTCGGGCATAACCGGGAAGTGTTCTAATAACGGTCAGCGGTCTTCCTGTCCATACGCTGGCATAATGGAGCGATACGATGATTCACACACACGGATCTTACTCCTTCATCACCTTTTGAAGGTAAACACCTTTTTCCGTAAAGATGCGCAACACATAGATCCCTTTGGCGGCCTGGCTGAGATCAAGTGTGGCTGTTTCAGAGCGAACCTGGTCTTTTTCAAAAATGAGCTGACCGATAGGATTGAATACCTCGATCTTTGCGATCTCTTTATTTCCACTCACGAAGAGCATGCCATTGGTGGGATTAGGGTAGAGCTTAAAGGCAATGGCACCCTCATGCTCCTCCAGGCCGGTGCAGGCATTTACCATCACCGACAGGGAAGCCGTATTCGCACAGCCGTTGCCGTTCGTATACGTATAGTATACCTTATGGATGCCTGTGGTGGTTGGCGTGAGGGCCGCCGCCGCCACGTTGGTTCCGGTGTAGGCTCCGCCAGCAGGTGTTCCGTTCAGGGTCAGCGTGCTTCCTACACAGGTAAGGGTGGAAGCCGTCAGCGAGACTTGCGGAATTGTATCGATGGCAATGGTTTTGGTGCCGGAAGAAAGGCATCCTCCGTTCATGACCTGCAGGGACAGTGTGGCAACACCCGTGTTCCCCGATACCAGGTTGATGGACGACAGCGTATTGGGGCCGGAAATGCTGGCGTTGCTGGCCGTCCAGGTATAGCTTGCACCGGCAATGTTGGCCACGCTGTAATTGTTCACATAGGTATTTCCCTTGCAGATGGCCGGGGGGCCGTTGATGGCGACGGTGGAGCTGCTCACGCTGACCGTCCTGGTATACACCGGGATATTCTGACCGTTATAGCTGAGCGTGAGGCTTACCGTGTACACGCCGGGTGTGCTGTAGCTATGCAGGACGTTATGGCCACTGGCGGTGGCGCTTCCATCGCCGAAATTCCAGGAAGCCATGTAAATGCTCCAGCAGGGATTGACGGAAAAGGAGTAGCTGCTGCAATTGCTGTTTTGTACCATCAGAGGTGCCACTTCCGCAGGCTTATCCGCTTCCACATAATTGATGAGGGATTGGTTGGTATAGCACATGGTATAGGTAGGGATAAAGGCTACGGGCGCCGCGATGGCGGATGCTGTCGGTGAATTGGGATTGGCAATCTTGCCAAGGTAATAAGGATTGCTCGTATTGTAGTAAATGTTATTATCGGGCCCTACCTCCATATAGCCGAAGGCCCAGGGTTGAGCATTCGGATTCGTTGTCGTCAGGCTTCTTACCACGGAGAGCGAATTGATGTCCACCTGTTGGATATAGCCTCCGGTAGCAGGGCCCGTTTGATATTTAAGATAGGCATATTGTCCGTTCGGGCTGAAAACACAGGTCAGGCAAAGGTTATCATTGGGAAGGCTGACCGGTAACAGGACCTCATTGCTCAGGACTCCCGTAGCAGGATTGAAATTATACATGAGGAATTTACCAATGCCCGATCCGCAGATGATCTTATCGCCGGCAGGATTTGGTTTAATGCCGCCCACGCCGGTAGGCCTGTTGAACGGCCCTGAGACGACCGGTGCCGCTGTCGGGTTCAAGCCGTTCTGATTAAAGAGGAAGGCATAGATATTCCCATTCATGTAATTGCTTGTCCACCCGCGGACCAGCACCCAGTAATCCACGCCGTTGCAGTGAGGAACCACGCAGAGGTCTTCTGAAAAGGAGTTCGTGCCTGGTGTATAGATGGATGGATGGGTCAGGCTCTGGTAAGGAGTGACGGTATGGTTGTTGGAATCATAGATGACAGAAGAGATCATGCAATAGATATTCTGACCGCCTGAGTTGGTTTCCTGTGGCGGGATACAGATCAGGGCGTATTTTCCGGGCTGCTTCGGCATCTCGAAAGCCGTGAAGCCATAGACGGATGAGCCTTTATAATCCCAGGAGCCGGTAGAGATATTCCATCCGAAGATCGGCGAATTATTGACCTGGTTATGGTTGTTGTCCCAGAGGTTCACACCGTCCGAATAGAAGAGCAGGTTACCCAGCGAATCGCTCATCGATACGGCTATTTCAAAGGCCCTTTGTGTTTTCTTGCGCAGTACCAGGTCGTTGATGGTGGCATTGCCGCTCGCAAAGGAGATGGAGCAGGAGTCGCCGAAGAGCCAGTTGCTGCGGTTCAGCTTTTTGGGATCGAGCGTGCAGCTGGTGATTGCGATCGGAATGCTGTCCGTCTGGAAGATGGTGCCATCCCCTATTTTCAGTTTGGCGTAATACAATCCGGGAGCGGTGTAAGTCACGCTGACGCTGCTGGTGGTAGCGCTCGACGGGTTTCCGCCGGTCAGCGTCCATTGCCAGGAATTGGAGGTATTGCCTACGGTAGGATTGGACAAGGCCAGCGGGGCGTTCGTGCAATAGTTGGAGGAAGGCTTTACGATATCGATGTAAAGCGTCGCATTCGAGCAGCCGCCGGCGCCTATCACGCCTGTCGCTGCCAGGTTGGCCGTTTGCCAGAGTCCTGAGCGAAGGGCGTTGAGGGTGGCATGCATTCTCAGTTTTTGCCCTTGTGTAAAGGTATTCATGCAATCGTCATCGGCATAGCTCATATAGTCCTCGATCATATCGTTGCTCGTTGTCCCGGTAGAGTAGGTGGCAGAGCAGGTATTGGGGATGGGTGCATTGCAGTTGATGTTTTGCGTGGTGCTTGGCTCGATGTCGCAGATCATATCCCCGTTGAGATCGCAGGGGTCAGTGGCAGATCCCGCAGCATTGGCGCCCGCACAGCCGCCTTCAAAAACATGCATCAGGTTGAGGTAGTGGCCTACTTCATGCACCAGCACTTTTCCCTGCGTGAGGGAATATCCCAGCGCGAAATTATTTCCCGTTGAGTTGTCGCCGATCACGTCGGAGCGCATGATCACGCCGTCGAGCGGGTAAGAGCCCATCAAAGGGAGTGGCGCGTAGCCCATCACAATGCCCGAGCTGCTTCCGCCGATAGAGGAAACCACCCAGATGTTGAGGTACTTGTCGTAAGGAAAATGATTGCCCGTAGGATGGGTGAGGCCGGCCAAAGCGGAGGCGTCGGCATTGCTCATCTGATGATTGGTAAGGGTGTTGTCGGCATAGCGCATCACGCCCTTTTCCACGCCGCCTGGACCATTGTAAAACGATACGGAGGAAGGCATAGCAAGGGACGCCAGGCAGAACTGGATGTCTGTGTTCTGCGAATAGGATTTATGCGTTTGCCCGTTATAGGCCGGGTAGTTCCTGGCGAAAGCCGCGTTCAGGGCGTTGAGCTGCGATAAGATCTGCTGGTAGGAAATGTTATTGCCTGTGCCATAGGCCTGCCCTGCGGGATGCACAATGTGAAAGACCACCGGGATCGTATAGCTGGTTGTGGTCGATGGTCTTCCGGTAGTCGTTCCCGAATGCTGGTCCACATAGTACTTGATGCTTTCATTCATGAGCCTGACTCTCTGCTCGTAATCCCTGCGGTTTTTTTTCTGAATGTCTCGGATGATGTCATCGCCGCAGGCCGGCGTTTGTGCTGTAGAGAGGAATCCTGCTAAGCTGAATACAATGGTGAGGAATGTTGTTTTCATGGGACATATGGTTTTGATGAAAGCCATAGGGGCTGTTACCCGGCACGCTAAGCTAAGGCTATTCACCCGATTGTGGAGTTGCCATTGAGTGAGCGCGAGTATTTACTTAGTGAAAACGGATTAATTTTGTTCTGTAAATCAGTTAGTTATATTTATTTTGGAAAAAACATTCATCTGCGCAATTCCACTGCGCACTTAGTAACTTGATTTGTACCGTTAAATTAAAAAACAACAATCATGAACAAACTGAACATCACAGGAGATAATCTGAAAGCCATCGGTTACCCTGAAGGAAAAGCGATCGGAATAGCAATTAAAGTCATCGACCAGCATTACGGGGATCTGGAAAGGGAAGAAGTGCTGACAGTCCTGACGAAAGTGGCTCAGTCTCCGGAAAACTTTCTCGATGACGAAGTTTTGGCAGGTATGGCACAGGCCCTGATCGAAAAACCGAAAGACGAAGAAGCGGATCTCATTTCTTTAAACGAAACCGGAAAGCCATATACCGTTTTCGGCGCGGATCATATCGAAGAAGGAGCGATCAACCAGATGGAAGTAGCGATGAAATTACCGGTGACCGTAGCGGGGGCCTTGATGCCCGATGCGCATCAGGGATATGGCCTGCCTATCGGCGGCGTGCTGGCGACCCATAACGCCGTGATCCCTTACGGCGTGGGTGTGGACATCGGTTGCCGGATGGCCTTATCGGTGTACGATATTCCGGAATCCCATTTCCTGGCAAACGAATCCAAATACAAGCGGGAGCTGATTGCCTGGACCAAATTCGGAGCGGGTGCGGGTTGGCACGGAAAGTACCGCGCAGAGCATGGTGTGCTGGATAGCAATACCTTCAACATGACTCCTTTTGTGAAGAACCTGCATAACAAGGCCTATGAGCAGCTGGGATCTTCCGGTGGCGGAAATCACTTTGTGGAATTCGGGATCATTGAATTTGAAAAAGATGATGCGAAGCTGAACATTAAAAAAGGAAAATACCTGGCCTTGTTGACGCATTCCGGTTCCCGTGGATTCGGTGCCACCATTGCAGGACATTATACTAAAATTGCCAAAGACTTGTGTAAGCTTCCGAAAGAGGCCGTTAACCTGGCTTACCTGGATATGAACAGCGCCGAAGGACAGGAGTACTGGCTGGCGATGAACCTTGCCGGTGATTATGCCTCGGCCTGCCATGAAGTGATCCATGACCGAATCACCAAAGCCATCGGTGGGACCGTGCTGGCCAAAGTGGAGAATCACCATAACTTTGCCTGGAAGGAAACCTGGAACGGCGAAGAAGTGATTGTGCACCGGAAAGGCGCCACACCGGCCTCTAAGGATGTGATGGGCATTATCCCAGGCTCGATGACGGCCCCCGGGTTTCTGGTGCGCGGTAAAGGAGAGGCGGATGCCATCAACTCGGCCTCACATGGCGCCGGAAGGCAGATGAGCCGGACACAGGCCATTAAGAGCATCACGAAGAGCGAGATGCAAAAGATGCTGAAAGACCACGGTGTGACCCTGATCGGCGCCGGCCTGGATGAAGCGCCGATGGCCTACAAGAACATCGAAACCGTGATGGCTTCCCAGAAAGACCTGGTAGATGTGGTGGCGAAGTTCACCCCGAAAATGGTGCGGATGGCCGACGACGGAAGCCGTGAGGATTAATCATTGAGCGTCATTGCGGGCGACGCGAAGCAATCTCATCTTCCGAAAGATTGCTTTGTCGTTCCTCACAATGACTGTCAGTTCGAGCGCAGTCGGGAACTCAGTAGACCATCATTAGAACACTTCCCGACTGCGCTCGAACCGACAGGGCAAATCCAAAATGAACCATTATTTTTTTCTGAAAACAAACTCTTATCTTGAACAAGCTTATGCAAACACAAATACAACATAAATTAAAAGAGATAGAAGCGCAGTACGGGGTGAAGATCCTCTATGCCTGCGAAACGGGCTCGCGCGCCTGGGGCTTTCCGTCGCCGGACAGCGACTACGATGTGCGGATGATCTATGTGCATGACATCGACTGGTACTTGTCGCTGTCGGATAAAAAAGACACGATCGAGTTCATGTCGGAAGACGGCGAGCTCGACATCACCGGCTGGGACATCAAAAAATGCCTGAAGCTGATGTGGAAATCCAACGGCGCTTTGCTGGAGCGTGTGCAGTCGCCGGTTCTTTACAGGGAAGTGCCGGGGATCCAGGATTTACTGAAAAGCTATTCCCAACGCTGCTTTGCACCGATCGCCGCCATGCACCACTACCTGGGAATGGCCAGGAACAGCTTCGCGGACCTGGAAGGGAAGGAGGAGGTGAAGCTCAAAAAGCTGTTCTATGCCTTACGCGCCACACTTTGCTGCAAATGGATCCTGGAAAAGGATGCCGTACCTCCTATCGTCTTTGCCACGATGGTGGACGAGCTTGGCTTTGAAGAATCGTTGAAGCAGAGGATCCGGGAATTGGTAGAGCTGAAATCCGGTCAGCCGGAAAGCTACTGCCACCCGGCGGAGACAAGCCTCAATACCTTTATCGAAGCGGAGCTCGACAAAGCGGCAAAGGCCTTCAACAGCCTCAAAGGAAGAAAAGACAATCAGACCGACCTGGATGCTTTATTCAGGAAGATCGTAAAAATGCATGCTTATGAACCTGCAGGAAATTAAACGTTCTCAGTTCCTGTTGCTGGAATGTATCAGCGGCAGCCGGGCTTATGGCCTGCACACCCCTCAGTCGGACACCGACCTGAAGGGTGTGTTCGTCTTGCCCAAACACAGGTTCTATGGATTGGAATATACAGAGCAGGCGAACAACGAAACGAATGATGAGGTCTATTACGAGCTGAAGCGCTTTGTAGACCTGTTGGTAAAGAACAACCCGAACATCCTGGAATTGCTGAACACACCGGCAGATTGCATCCGGCAGAGGCATCCACTCATGGACCTTCTGAAGCCGGAGCTGTTCCTGTCGAAGCTTTGCAAGCAGACCTTTGCGGGCTATGCACAGTCGCAGATCAAAAAAGCGAAAGGCCTTAATAAGAAGATCGTGAACCCCGTGGACAGAGAGCGCAAGTCGATCCTGGATTTTTGTTACGTCATTCATGGTCAGGGTTCGGTTGCGCTTCCGGTATGGCTTGCGAAGAAAAGCTTTGTGCAGGAAGACTGCGGCCTCGTAAATATCGCTCACATGCGCGACATCTACGCGCTGTTCCACAACAGCCAGCTCTCGCAGGGCTACCTGAAAGGGATCAGCTCGGGCATGGACGCTAATGATGTATCGCTGAGCTCTGTGGAAAAAGGCATTGAGCCGCTGGCTGTTATGAGCTTTAACAAGGACGGCTATTCCAAATATTGCAGGGATTACCGGGAATACTGGGATTGGGTGGAAAAGCGCAATGAAGTGCGTTACGAGAACACCATCGATCATGGTAAGAACTACGATGCCAAGAACATGATGCACACCTTTCGCTTGCTGAACATGGCCGAAGAGATTGCCAGGGAAGGTGTCGTCAACGTGCGCCGCCATGACTGGGATTATTTACTGAAGATCCGCTCCGGCGCTTTTACTTACGAAGAGCTGGTGGAGGTTGCCAATGAAAAGGTTTTACAAATCGAGCAGCTTTACGAAAAATCATCCCTGCCGGAAGAGCCTGATCTGGCAAAGGCGGAGGAGATCCTGGTGGAGATGAGGGAGCGGCTTTACAGGGAAGAAGCCTGATTATTTAATATATTTGAACCCTATGAATACATCAGAAACAACCTATCCCGAAGACGAAAGCGATTTCGATTACGGTCAGTCGAATGAAGAAACGACGGCAGGCTGGCGCGAGCTGAATGTCGGGAATCATCACCAGGCCCTGGAGCATTTTAAGCAGGCCCTGATCCATTATCCTGAAAATGAGCTTGCCAAACGGGGAATGCTTCAGGGATTAAAAATGCGTTACTGGTTTTTCAGGACTTTTCAAAACTACATGCTCTGGATGGAAAAAAAGAGCTCGGCAGCCAAATGGGGAGTTTTGATCGGTTTTTACATGCTGAACAGGGCCTTGCTATTTATAAATAACCATTATCCCTCAGCAAGGATTGTTGTGGTTCCTCTGATCGTTCTTTATTTGTGTTTTGCGCTTACAACCTGGATTCTAGTTCCACTTTCCAATTTAATTCTCCGGCTCAATCCTTATGGAAGATTTGCTCTCGATGAGGAGGAAGTAAAGAGCTCTAATCTCCTTGGTGTTGATCTTTTGCTGGCCTTTATTTCAGGGGGTGTTTATCTTTTTACCGGGAACATGCTTTATGCGATGTGCGGCTTTTTCTTTTTGACCATGTCTGTTCCATTGTCCGGAATCTTCTTTGTTCCGGATTTTTCAAGGGCGAGGAAGCTATTGATTGCTTATGCATTGGGAATGATGTTTCTCGGGGTCTTTGCAATCAGGGCTTACTTATCGGGAGGCGACGAAATGAACCCGTTTTCAGGTATTTATATTCTGGCGCTTTTGATTTATCAATGGGTAGCCAATGCCCTGGTCATCAGGTGATCAATCGAACATCAGCAAAAATACCGTTCCTTCATTCTCCACGGATTTGACGGAGATATGGCCTTTGTGGAGCATCATCACCTGCTTGCATAAGCTGAGGCCGATACCATTACCCGTTTTCTTGGTGCTGAAAAAGGGAATGAAGATCTTGTCCAGCAATTCGGGAGAAATGCCCGAACCGTTATCGGCGATGCGGAGCACGGTTCTCTGGTCCTGTTTTTCAGCGCTCAGGCTGATCCGTGGCTGAGGGCGGTCCTTCACCGCGTCCATCGCATTCAGGGTGAGATTGATCAGCACCTGCTCAAGAAGAGCCGCATCGGCATTCACGCTGAGCAGAGGATCTTTTAAGATAATCTCAAACTCGATGTGGCGGCTGTCGATACCGGGCTGCATGAGGCGCTGGACATGCTCAAACAGCTCGGAGGCATATACAGGCGCAGGATGCACCTTGTTGATCCTGCTCAGGCTGCGGTAAGTTTCTGTAAACTTCAACAGGCCTTCGCTGCGCTTTTTGATGGTGGTGATGCCCGTTTCGATGTCGGACAAGGTTTCCTTGTAATTGCCCGGCTGCAGGCTTTCCTCCGAGAGGCGGCTTTTCATCGTCTCCGCCAGGGAGGCGATAGGCGCCACAGAGTTCATGATCTCATGCGTCATCACGCTCAGCAGCTTTTGCCAGGCCTGCGATTCTCCTTCATCGAGAGCGTCGTTGATGTTCTGGAAAGCGATCAGCTTATAGGTCTTGCCTTCATTCTCGAACATGGTGGCCGAGAGCAATACCTTGACCTGACTGTTGTCTTTCTGAACGGCCCTTACGGTTTTTTGCCCGCGTTCGAGGCTCAGGATTTCCCTGTACAGCCCCTCGTTGCGCTTTTCCAGGGAATGGATGGTTTTGAGATACGGGATCTGCAGGAGCTGCTTGAGCGCCTCGTTCATCCACAATACCTCGCCTTCTTTCATTTCGTAGGAGAGGATGCCGGTGTCCACAATATCGAGGATGTTTTTCAGGTAAAGGAATTGCGTTTCTTTTTCCTTGCTGATCGATTTGAACGTGGCAATGATCTCGTTGAAGCCACGGCGCAAAGGCTGCAGCTCGGCAGGCACGTGCTCTGAATTAAAATGCCTTGAAAAATCGCGGTGCTGGATGGAGGCCACAAACTGCCCGATCTCCGTAGCGGCGCGCTGGTGGTATTTGTAGGAATCGTAGAGCAGCCAGATGATCAGCGGCACGAGGATGATCTCCGCCGCATACCATTGCTTCACCAGGGAAAAAGCCGCGCCAAGCAGGGCCAGGAACAAGACCAGCGTTTTGAAAAGACTATGTCGGAACAGGCGCCTATAGTTCATATTTTCCCAGCCGGCGGTAAAGCGCCGTGCGTGTAATTCCCAGCTCTTTGGCAGCTTTCGTGATGTTGCCGTTATTCTTCTCGATCACCCGCATGATCGTCTGCTTTTCAATGGCGCTCAGCTTCGTTTCGTTGTCGGGCTCCCCGGGCCTGGTCGATTCCATCGGCGAGAAAATAAGGTCGCCCGCCTGCAGCACGTCACCGTCGGCCATGATCACCGCCCGCTCGATGGCATATTGCAGCTCGCGGATATTCCCCGGATAGTGGTAGTCTTTCAGCTTGTCAAAGGCCTTGCTGCTCAGCTCCAGGGAAGGTTTGAAATATTTGTCGCGGTAAAATCTCAGGTAGTGCGCCGCAAGCAAAGGGATGTCGTCTTTGCGTGCCCTCAGCGGAGGCAGTATGATCTCGACGGTATTGATGCGGTAGATCAGGTCTTTCCGGAAGCGGCTCTCGTTGGCAAGCTCGCTCAAAGGCTGGTTGGTGGCGCATACCAGGCGGATATCCACGGTTGAGGAGACATTGCTTCCCAGGCGCGTGACCTGCCGGTTTTGTAAAACGGTTAAGAGCTTGGCCTGCTGCTGCAGGCTGATGTTACCGATCTCGTCGAGGAAGAGCGTGCCCTTGTCGGCCGATTCGAAGCGCCCTTCGCGGTCCTCACGCGCATCGGTAAAGGCCCCTTTCTTATGGCCGAATAATTCACTTTCGAACAGGGTTTCCGTCAATGCGCCCACATCCACTTTAATGAAAGGATTGGCGGCGCGCAGGGAGCGCTGGTGAATGGCTTTGGCGATGAGGTCCTTCCCTGTTCCGTTCTCGCCAAGGATCAGGATATTGGCATCGGTAGGCGCTACCTTCCCGATCTTGTTGAAGATGTCGCTCATGGCCTCGCTCTGTCCGATAATGCCGGTGCCTTCATAATCCACCCTTGGAGAAGGCTTTTCGCCGCCGCTTTTCTTACGCAGCGTCTCTTTCAGTGAATCCACCAGGAGCTGGTTGTTCCAGGGTTTGACGATGAAGTCGGAGGCCCCTTCTTTCAGGGAGCGGATGGCGAGGTCGATATCGGCATAGGCCGTGATCATGATCACATTCAGGGAAGGATGAATTTCCCGGATGCGCTTCAGCCAGTAGATGCCTTCATTGCCGGTATTGATGGAGGCGTTGAAGTTCATGTCGAGCAATACCAGGTCGAAAGCCTTTTTTTTCAGCAAAGCCGGCAGGTTGCCGGGATCTTTTTCCGTGACGATCTGTGCCACTTCCTTTTTCAGCAGCAGCTCCATCGCCGTCAGAACATCCCGGTCATCATCGATGACTAAAATAGTCGCGTTCTTTAAATCCATGTTCTTTCTTTGCCCGCTTAAAGATCAATAAATATTCCCAAAAGCTATATACCTGTCTTCAAACAAATTATAAAAACAGTGTCCGGACAAAGTGTATCAAAAGCGAACACCTGTGTCCTCTATGCGGACACTTCCTGAAATGTCAGGTATCTTAATGCCTTGATTATCAATAAATACAGACTATGGCACGCTGTTTATGATCCTTCAGGTGTTTATTCGTGTATGGAGATGTATGCACAGATAGTTTTTTCATACGAGCAACGAAAATAACAGAGCATACATCTCCGCGAATAAATTTGCAGAAGAAGAAAACAGATCATACGATATGGACAGGGCAATACCAAAAAAGAAATGG
>Ga0233425_10004352_pt1 | contig 23911 bp, 22 predicted proteins | sample Watercolumn_Towu_2_FD_181712 | JGI IMG/M metagenome (GOLD analysis project Ga0233425, IMG submission 181712) | Freshwater microbial communities from Lake Towuti, South Sulawesi, Indonesia - Watercolumn_Towuti2014_140_MG | ecosystem: Environmental > Aquatic > Freshwater > Lake | place... | reverse complement strand
GATGAAAATTATTTCTTTTCTTCCACTTTCTTTTCAGCAGTTGGAGCTTCGCCTTCAGCGGCAGCCTCTTCTTCTTTCTTCTTGGCAGAAGATTCAATCTTGCTAACGTCCATACTCTTACCGGCTTCTTCCATAGCTTTGATTTCTTCTTCAGTCAAAGAGGCAATCACTTTGGTCACCAAGGCATCGGCGTGAGGAGAAACCACTTTGATACCAGCTGGTAAAACTAAATCTTTTACTTTTACCGCATCGTCAAATGTCTTTAGACCAATCAAATTAACTTCAATAAATGAAACCAAATCTTTTGGTAAACATTCTACAGTAACCTGAGAAATATTTTGCACCAATGTTCCACCCATTTCCTTCACCGCTGGAGCTTCACCTACAAAGTGCAAGACTACCGGAGCCTGCATCACTTTATTCATATCAATGCGGCGCAAATCAATATGAGTAGGGGTATCTTTTACCGGGTCGTATTGTACTTCATGAACCAATACTTTACCTACATTCTTACCATCGATCTCCAGATCGATCAAACTGGAATCACCAGCCTGTTTATAAAGTTTTAAAAATTCCGGGTAGTTCAAATCCAAAGAAACAGTCTCATTTCCGGCGCCATAAGCCACGGCCGGCAAACTTCCTTGTTCGCGAGATTTTTCTCCCTTAATAGTGCGGGTCACCGCTTTCAACAAATACGCCATATCTTACAAATTAATTTTATATTAATAATTTTTTTGAATATTTTGATAACCGCTAATAATTTCATCTACTGTCAACGGAGCGGTTTTATATAATTTTTGAGCATCTTCAAAACTCAAATCAGTAACCATACCGACTGAACTCAATCCCTGCCCCATCGTCACAATCATAGCAATAAAATTACTGGCACATTTACCACAAATAATATGAACCAAATTGGCTGCATCACGTTTGGCAAACAGTCTGGCCTTCTCGGTTTCATAGCGTTCATTACAGATCGGACAATGACCAATAAATTTTAATGCTTCGAGCCAAGATTCCCCTCGATTATTTTTGGCTAACATAAACAGCAATATAATAAACAAAAAATGAAAAAATGTCAAGGGTTACCCTTGCCTTATAATATTTTACCTTAAAATAAGTTTTTCGCCAAATAAACAGCCACTGTGGCGGCGGTTTCGGCCCGCAAAACACTGCCACCCATATTCAGATGCCAGGCCAGATTGTCTTGGCTGAGCTTAATTTCAGTTGGCGACCACCCGCCTTCTGGTCCGATAAATATATGCACGGCCTTGCCCTGGCTGTGGAAATTTTTCATTTCTTGACCGTCGGGGTGAAATATTATCGCCCCCTCTTTACCCTTTATAGCGTCTTTAAAATTTTGCACTGGTTTCAATTTTGGCAAAACCAAATTTTGACTTTGCTCGGCCGCCTCTTTGATAATTTTCTCCCAACGCTTGCTATTTACACCAATTTTCACAGTCCGCTCGCAGAGCAAAGGCACAATTTCATCTACACCCACTTCGGTTGCTTTTTGTAGCAACCACTCAAAACTATCACGTTTGAGCAGAGCGGCGTATAAAATTACTTTTTTACTCGCTGGCAACTCGGGTAAAAATTCTTTTACCAAAAAAGTGATTTCTTTAGGGATAATTTTTTTAATTACCGCTACCGCCGCTTTGCCTAGACCGTCGCCCAATACCACTTCTTCATTTTCTTTCAACCTCAAGACATCTTTTATTTGATGAATAACTTCGCTGTCGGTAGTTTCAATTTCTGCGTGAAGCCAGATGAAATTACCAATAAAATAATGGCGTTTAAGCATATTTAAATCTCAAGACTTAAATTTTAATTTTTCGCTGAGCGCGATTAAAGGTAATAGCGAAACGATGAGCTTCGTCGCGCACTTTTATTAATAAAATTTTATTATTTTTTATCCACTCTTTTATTATATCACTAGCGCGCAATACCAAAAAATCATTACGTTTGCGTTCGCTCCCTTTGGCAATACCGACAATCGTGGTATGGACACCAAAATTATCCAAAACTTTTTTGGCCGTGTTTACCTGCGGTAGGCCACCATCGATCAGAAATATATCCGGCATTGACCATTCACTGTGGTGCAAACGGCGCGACAAAACCTCGGCCAAACAATCCACATCGCTCTGCCTCGCCACGGTCTTGATTTTAAATTTACGATACTGAGATTTCACCGGTCCGGCTTCGTCAAACACCACCATACTTCCCACTTTATTACTCACACCCAAATTGGAAATATCATAACCTTCTATCCGATGCACCACTTTTTGTCTATCGCTTATTTTATCTTTCATGAAACTATCGTTGAGCAGGGCGATATCCTGAATCTTGCGCAAATGATGCAGTTGGTTGCACAATCTGGCGGCTTCTTCAAAATTTTGTTGTTTAGACACTGTCGCCATTTCTTTTTCAATTTGAATCATCAGTCTTTTTTTCTTGCCACCCAAAAATAAAACCAGCGGCTGGATAACCTTTTTCATATAATCACCTGATGAAATTTCACCGGTGCAAACTCCTAGACATTCACCTAGTTGATAATAAAAACAGGGACGCTTGGCATTGGATTCGCAAGTACTAAAGACAAAAATCTTGCGCAAAATTTTTAAGGCCGCTTGGCTATTTAATCCCGGATATGGGCCAAATAAATAGCGGAAGTCTTTTTTGTGGTCGGTGGTCAGTTCATGTTCGCGTACGGTCGTTATTTTGGGATATTCATCTTTGCTTAAAGCGATATAATTCCAACTTTTATCATCACGCCAATCAATATTATATTTGGGACGAAACTTTTTGATATAAATACCTTCGAGTATGGCCGCTTCCAGTGCCGAATCGGTATTTTCGGTTTCCAAATTTACTACCTCGTGGATCATCTCTTCTATCGGGCGCGGTGATTTTTTACCGGCAAAATAGCTACGGACACGGCTTTTGAGCGAAGTCGCTTTGCCCACATAAATTACTTCTTTATCTGAATTAAAAAAGATATAGACACCGGGATTGTCTGGCAATTGTTTCAATTTTTTGGTGATTTTTTCGTTCATATCTTGATAAGCTATCTTAACAAAAAAATAGTCATAAAACAATATCCGAATTTGATTTTACTTTAAAAATACTTTAAAATGCCAAAAGCGAGACATGCTGTCTTGCAGGAGAACTGTCATGAATGACCTGAACAATGATCAACTGGTTGAGGATATTGAGTCTACAGCCCGTCATCTCGGTCAACTTCTGCATCAGGCGGCTGTACGGATGGGCAAAACCGCCGGGCAGGACATGCTTCTGCAGACTGCCTTCGCATGGATTGAGGGTCAGCCCCCTCACCAGAAGGCCACGTCCAAAGCTACGCTGGTGGCATTTCTCAACGAGAAATTTCCACCCGGCCAAAACCCAAGCTAAAAGCTTGCAAAGCGCACCCCCGAAAAGCCATCATCGGGGGCGCGGCCAGTTTGTCTCCCAAAAAACCACCGGCACTCACTTCAATAGAAAAACTTTTTTCTCTTTAGGTGACCGGTGGTTTTTTGTTGGGAAATATAATATAATGATAATTATAAAATTATCTATGACCAAATATATTCTTCATGGCGGTAAAACTAGCCACCAAAGCGAAGACAATCATCACTATTTTCTAGAGACTATCAACATTGACAAAAAAGATCTAAATCTTTTAATAGTTTCGTTTGCCAGAGAAATTGAGATTTGGGAAGAAAAATTTAATCAATATAAACAAATTTTTCTGGATCTCAATAGTGGTAAAAAAATAAATTTTGTCTTGGCCGATCCTAATGCTGAAATTTTTATCAAGCAAATTCAGAATGCCGATATAATTTTTATTATGGGAGGAGAAACAATTCGTCTGATGAGCTATTTAAAAAATATTCCAAACCCAAAAGAACTATTCAAAGATAAAATAATCTCCGGCTCCTCGGCCGGTGCCAACTTTTTGAGTAAATACTACTACACTATCAATGGTAAAGAAGTGCGGTCTGGATTGGGTATACTGGATATAAAAACTTTCCCTCATTACGACCAAACTCTAAACAGAGAATTGGAAGAATTAAAAAACTATAGAGAAGATTTGCCTATTTATACTTTAGAGGAAGAAAAATTTGAAATAGTTTTCAATTAAAATCCAATGGACTTTTAATGCCTTGCAAATTTTTATTGGCCACATGCGTATAAATCTGCGTCGTCTGCAATTTCGCATGCCCCAATAATTCTTGGATATATCTGATATCGGTGCCGTTTTCTAGCAGATGAGTGGCAAAGCTGTGACGCAAAGTATGGCAGGTGCCGTGTCGCCTGACACCCGAAATTTGCAAAGCATGCTCAAAAATACATTGCGCTGTACGATCGCTCATTTTTCCGCCACGATTACTTTCAAATACCAAATCACTTATTTGTTTATTTTTAGTAAATTTTTGTAAAACTCCACAAACTTTATCTGATAAAATCGTCACCCTATCTTTTGCCCCTTTACCACCACGAACTGTCAAAATTTTTTTAGCAAAATTCAAATCTCCAACTTTCACATTGATTGCCTCAGACAACCGCAGGCCAGATGAATACATTAAACCCAAAAATAGTTTATGTTTTACATTCTGAATTGACCCTAATATTTTACGAACTTCCTCAATATTAAAAACTCCCGGCAAATTTTTATCCTTTTTGGCGCGAGGAATATTGGCAAAAAACTGACGGCCAAGAATTTTGCCAAAATAAAACCACAATGCACTATATACAATATTTAGCGTAGATGCCGACACACCGCTATCGGCTATTTTCTCCAAATAAGCACGAACATCGCCGGTATTTACATCACGCGGACTCTTATTTGCAAATTTCAAAAACTCCGTGATATAATGCAGATAAGATTTTATGGTACTTTGGCTAAATCTACGAAGTTTCATCTCCTGTTTCAGCTTAACAATCGGATCTTGACTAGGAAAATAATGATTTTGATTCATACCCCCTATATGAATTAAAATTTACCAGAATATTATATTATATTTTAGGCAAATAATATAAAATTGCAGATATCAATAGTTGTGCGAAATTTAATTTCAATCCCTATCTATGAAAATATATATCGGACATTCAAAAGAATTGAATTTTAAGGAAGAGTTATATTTGCCCATCCGAGAAAGTAAACTCAATTCTGAACATGAGATAATATTGCCTCATGAAGTTTATCAAGAAGCAAGCGATTTTGTCACGAAAGATATTATTAAAACGTGCGATGTGATGATTGCTGAAGTTTCGTTTCCTGCGACTGGCTTAGGAATTGAGCTCGGTTGGGCAAATTCTTTTGAATGTCCGATTATCTGTATGTATCGTAAGGGTTCAAAAATATCTGGTTCGTTAAAAGTAGTATGTAGAAATTTTATAGAATATACAGATAAAAGAGATCTGATTAAAAAACTAGATAGTGCGTTATCAACGTTACGGGATTGAAATTAAACATCGCACAACACCAAGTATGCGGCTCAAAAGTTTTGCGTTATTAGACTTTTAAATCAAGGAGTGCAAAACTTTTTCGACCCAAATTCGCTTTTCTCCGACAGGTGGTAATTTTACGAATAGTGTGCTTAAATATTATTAAGCCAATTAACAAATTAATTCAATAAATCCGAAAAGCGAACTTCGCATACTCGGATACGTTATGTGAAATACACTTTTTCTTTTTCGCCTATCGGCGATATTTTTATATACCGGACAAATTTGATTTTTGATTTATTTGACGAGGGGGACTAAAGGTATTTTAAAAAGCACCTTAAGGTGCTTTTTAAAATACGCATATAATAAACTTTGCCACACTTACCCTATCTAGTCGCTTCACCTTCAATAATTTTTTTACCGCTACTCATCTTTTCTTCAAGCTCTTGCACACGACGAAGCAATTCTTCTTCTTTCTTTTGGAGATCTGTTTTTTTCTGTTTTTTACCATAGACAAATGTACCAACCAACGATCCTATACCGCCCACTAACAGAACAAAACCCTGCCAATCTTTTTCTAAATATATTAATGTCAGCCCACCAATAACTACCGTCATGCCAATTATAAATCCCAAAATCAAACCCGTATTTGCACGAAACTGTTCGCCACTGATAACTCTCTTTTCCAAAAATTGTCTGTGCGTGCTTTGATTTTCAGCCATTTTTAAAATTCTATCCGCTGAACCGTTGAGAATTTGCTCATATTTTGCAAATACTTCTGGCGGTGGCAAAGGACCACTGAAACTTACAAAAGTTTCTGAGCGTACTAACATTTCACCTTTCTTGCCGTTTGGTTGACCTATTGGTTGAGGATTCTGTTGGTTCATACTGCTATCTGTTGTTCATCTTTAAATCTATGTAATGCATTTTTTAGATCTTCTCCTACAACTAACCAATCCAAAAAAGTCGCTTTTGCATCTGCTTCCAATTCCGTATTGCTTGTGTTATACTCTTGGTAAGATCCAGCAAAATCAAAAATATTACCCATGCCTGTCAGGGCAGAAGATTTTGATGTTAAATAAGTGGTGTAATTCAATATCATGTTTGACATATAAATTTGCTAATTTAAGCTAAATTTATCTACTAAATATAGTATACCACTATTATCAATAAATGTCCAGAATACATAATGATATTTGTGTATAAACTGGTGGGGGACGCAATTCACCCCTAACCCCTCTTGCGCCCCCACTTAAAGGATAAAAATCAAATTGTGTCCGGCCTATAAAAATACAACCAAATTGTTGAAAAAGAAAAGGTATACATCACATAACAGCATGTATGTGGCTACGGTTCCCCTGATGGTGAACCTCCGCCCATATTCGCCTGCGGCGAACATCACATACATGCGAACGTTAGCCAAAATGCCGCCAAATTTTGACCTATCAAAAAAATCATGGAAATTGAAACATCCTCAACATTGCCATTCAGAGGGAAAATAACTTTTGAAGACTTCCAACAAAAGGTTCAAATTTTTGATTTCACAAATACACTGATGTCACTCCAAAAACTCAGCTCATTTTTGAGCAATCAAACTGGCGTAAACATAAATTTGGAGTTTGAATTTCATGTAGGCCCCAGGGTAAAACATCGCATCTTATTACCAAAAGATTTTATTTCCTTTCTTGCCAAACAATGCGTTTTGAAATGCGCATCTTCTGATATCAGATATAACGATCTTGATCTAACAAATCTAGCGTATGAATACGGGAACATGGAAACAGATCTAGATCATACAAAAGCTGATTCAGAAGATGCTTGGTTATGGGTATTGAGAGCAACAAACCACCAATGGTTTTATCTTCGTCTGCCATCTTCCATAATGGGCAGATTCATTTATCTTTTTGAAAAAGTTTTCCAAGCTGAACCTGAGTTAAAACAAAAAATCGATGAAATACTGAAGCTTGAATTTTTCGATCTTCTCAAAATCGGCACTTGCATATTTTCCCACTTCTGTCCCCGCCCTGGAGGTTTTGCCACTTCTTTTGAAATGCGAAACTTTACCGAAACAAGCATCCTCAAACTTAGGCCACTATTGACTGAGGAAAATCTAAACAAATTCTTGGATATTTTCTCCATAAACCAAGATGGGTTCAAAGAAGAGAATAAAAAATACGAAGTGGCAAATAATCTACTTAAAAAATATGAATTCAATCCCCTAAAAAGGTTCCCCATCATCAAGACAGAATCAGGAGAGGAGATCGAAAAATTCATCATTCCGTCATTAGCCGATTTTTTGTATAGCTGTTTTGAAGGTATGTATTATGTTCTCCTAGATAAACTGGAAGAAGCAAATAAGGGAAAACTTTTTCAAGCATTCGGAGAGCAATTTGAAGAATATATTGGTGAAATAATTGGATTTTATAACATTCCACTTTTCTCAAAAGCACAGTTACTTCCTGAACAAACTTACAAAGATGGGAAAAACGACGTCAAAAGTTCTGATTGGCTACTAATCAGCGAGAAATATATTTTTCAAATTGAATGCAAAAAGAGAAAACTCGATAATTATTCAAAAGCTGGCATTGAAGACGAAGATAAAACCGGTATTGATTCCTTCCTTGCAAGCATTGCGACAGAATTGGATAAATTTCCCAAAAAGGAACAGCACATCAAAGACGGAAAGGTAGATAAAATTAAGCATCAAGGGCAAAAATTCATAAACATTATTGTCTATCTGGATGAGATGTTTGCCTTAAACCAATATGCAAGAAAGGAAATAAAATTAAAAATGGAGCAGGATACAGACAATTTCTACATCCTAGGATGCTATGAATTTGAGATGTTATGCCAGCATGCAAATGACAAAAATTTGAACCTTAAAAGTGCACTGGACGATCTAATGGCAAAAAGAACAGAAATATATTCAATCGAGTTTTTGGATAAGGTGTATCATGATTTTTTTGATAGCTTAATGAATTAAGAAAATTTGGCGGCACATCGGCTAACAGCGTGTATGCGGCTCGCTTTGGCTCGCCCATATTTGGCAGGGTTACCGCTTCGCGATATTATAACCCTGTCAAACATCGCATACACGCGGACGTTGCGCAAAATCGCCGCGCTCTTTTGCGCAATGGGTCGCGGGTGCCCGCGACCCATTAGCCGACATTTTCAAAAAATCCTCTCTTTAATAATGCAAGGAATGGGCATATACTTAATCAAAACAATAACTTTATAAAGAAGCTATTAAACATAAAAACTATGGGCGAAAAAACTTTCACAATCAACTTTGTTATCACCGGCGGAACCATTGATTCGTTCTATGACGGCAGTAAAGACACGGCTGTCCCAAACAAAGAATCGATTATTCCGTCTTTTATCGGAAGTCTAAAACTTTATCACGGTACTGAATTTACAACGGTTTGCATGAAGGACAGCCGCGATCTTAAGCGTGAAGATTTAGAAAACGTGCTCAAAACTATTGAGGAAAGCAAACATAACAAAATTATTGTCACTCACGGAACTTACACAATGCCAGATACCGCACGTTTTCTTAAAGCAAATCTCAAAAGAGACGATCAAACTATTGTCCTTACTGCCTCGGCAATTCCAATCCAAGGGTTTTCGCCGTCAGACGGCCCGTTCAACCTTGGTTACGCCGTTGCTAAACTAGAGGAACTTGAGCCAGGTGTTTATATCTTCATGAACAGGAAAGTTTTTTCGCCCGAAGAAGTTATGAAAGTTATGAGCGAAGCAAGGTTTGCTTCCATATTCAACAAGTAGCTTCTTTAACAAAGTATGCCCATTCCTTGCTTAAAATTAAGGAGGATTTTTTGAAAACGTCATCGGTCGCTCCGCTCCCTCGACCCCGCTGCGCTCTCCTCCCTTCGGTTGTCGGGTCGGCTAACAGCGGGTGCCCCGCGACCCATTGTACGAAATACATTTTTTATGATAAGGTTTGCCCAGATATTTTTATGAAATACATCGATCTCACACATACGTTCAAGCACGGCATGCCGGTTTATCCTGGTGATGATAATCCAGAATTAATCGAGACAGCTGATGATTATGAAGGTGGGAAAATCGTTCATTTCCAACTCAAAACCAGCATGCACGTTGGCACTCATATGGATGCGCCATTGCACATGCTCCAAAATGGCAAACGACTGAGCGAGTACCCTGTAAGTCATTTTTTTGGCACAGGCCATCTCATAGATGCACGAGGCAAATCAATTGATGTTGATCTACTCAAAAATAAACAAATTTCCAGAGGAGATATCGTTCTTATAATGACAGGTTTTTCTAGTAAATTCGGCACATCTGAATATTACGAATCTTATCCAGAAATAAGTGAAGTCTTTGCCTCAAAAATGGTTGAGCTTGGAGTCAGTATTGTTGGTATGGACACACCTAGTCCAGATCGATCACCGTTTGCCATTCATAAAATACTACTAGCAAGCGACGTGCTCATTATTGAAAATCTTACTAATTTAGAAAGCATATTGGGACATGCGCAATTCACGGTTGTTGCTCTACCGGCTAAATTTGATGCCGAGGGAGCTCCTGTCAGAGTAGTCGCTCAAATAACATAAAATATCTAGGCAGTTTTTGATAAAGAAAAAATGCACATCATATAACCGTGAAATTTGCTCTATTTTTACTAATTTTCATGTTTATATTGACAAAATCGTGAAAATAGTATATAATAACACCATTGTTCACGTTAATAATGGTTATGCCCAAAAGATTACATACCTTCAATGCAATCTCACAATTAAGAGGGCGCTTCTACGCCGTGGCTACTGGCAAGCAGGCTCTTTTAAAGTTAATTAGTGAAGCTGAAACTGCCGAGCAAGTATACAACTCCAATGCTATTGAAAACAGCACACTAACATTGGAAGAAACTGAAAAAATACTTTTACAAATAGATTTGGATCGGTATATTACAGAGCGAGAGATGTTTGAAACGAAAAATCTAGCGCGAGTGGTGATATATATTGAGCAAAGAGCCAAAGAACAAGAACTTACCCTGGAAGTGATTTTATCCTTGCACAAAATGCTGATTTCCAATATTCGTGACGACATCGCCGGAAGATTTCGAAGGGATAATGAATTTGTGCGTGTCGGCAACCACATTGCGCCCAACCCCAATGAAGTAGTCAGCCGGTTAGAAAAAATGTTGGCCGAATATAATGCCACAAGCCATGAAAATATAATTAAGCGGATTGCGAAGTTGCATCTTACCTTTGAATACACTCACCCCTTTTGTGATGGCAATGGCCGAATTGGACGGGTGATAAATAATTATCTGTTGATACGCGAAGGATTTGTACCGATAAACATTAAATTTATTGACCGACAAAAATATTATGAAGCTTTTAGAGAGTTTGATACTAATGACGCAACTGCTATTATGGAAGAAATTGTCGGTAAAGCGCTCACTAACAGCTACTATAAACGACTTGCTTATTTAGAAGGAGCGAAAATTATTACGCTGGCGGAATACGCAAAGATAAATAAATTATCACACTCAAATTTGATTAATAAAGCCAACCGACAAACAATTGAGGCTTTTCTTGAGAAGGGCGTGTGGAAAATCGGTCTCGCGCAAAAAAATATAATTAAAACAGTTTAGCCTAGATACATCAACCACGATAATCAAATTCACCTCCAAACACCCCGCTGACCAAAGTTTTACCTTTGGTCTTTTTGATATAATTCAAATCAATCGGTACTTTACCGTGACCACCAGGGATATCCAGAATATATTGTGGCATGGCCAGACCGCTGATGTAGCCACGCAATTGTTTCATTATTTTTATACCATCTTCCATCGTAGTGCGCAGGTGACTGGTGCCAGAGACCAAATCACCATGATGTAGATAATACGGCTTCACCCCCAGATTTACCAATTTCAAAAACAATTCTTTGAGAATTTCCGCATTATCATTTATGCCACGCAAAAGTACGGTTTGAGTAACCAAAACCACTCCCGCTTTTCTGGCGCGCTTTACTGATTTTATAAATTCAGGAGAAATTTCTTTGGGATGATTGATATGAATACCAATATATACCGGATCAAATTGTTTTAAAATTTTTAACAGCGAAGGTGTGATACGGCTCGGCAAAGCTGAAAAAAGTTTGGTATGAAAACGGATTCGTTTGATGTGACCGACAAATTTTATTTTTTGCATCCAAAAATCCAATAATTTATCCGGCATAAGCAGTGGATCGCCACCAGAAAAAATCACTTCCTGAATTTCGGGATGTTGTTGTAAATATTTTATAATCTCCCCCACCTCTAGTGGAGTCAAAAACCACTGTTTTGGACCAGTGAGATGTTTGCGAAAACAAAAACGACAATGAATGGCGCAATTTTTTGTCGGCCAAATCAAAACTCTATCAGGATAACGATGTACCAACCCTTTGACCGGGCTATGAGCATTATCGCCGATAGGGTCACCAATTTCACAACCGGCTACTTTCAATTCTTCACTTACCGGCACCACTTGTTTTCGTATTGGGCCATTTTCATCTTCGCCTTGCATCAATTTCAAAAAAGTTGGTGTGATGAGCAATTCAAAATTAGCTTCAGCTTTTTTGGCTTGTTCAATTTCTAGTGGAGTTAATTTTATTTTTTTCGCGAGCCCATCTACCGTAGTGACTGAGCGCGTCAATTCTTTCTGCCAAGCCTGCATACTATTTCAAAATTCTTTTGAGATAATGGCCAGTGGCGCTAGCCGCTTTTTTGGACAATTCCTCCGGTGTGCCTTCGGCTATGAGTTGACCGCCTTTGTCACCGCCTTCGGGACCAAGATCAATGAGATAATCACAAGATTTAATAATATCCAAATTATGCTCAATCAAAAGTACGGTATTGCCCTGCCCTACCAGGCGTTGCAATACCACGAGCAACTTGCGCACATCATCATAGTGCAAACCAGTGGTCGGCTCATCGAGCAAATACAGAGTTTTACTGGTACCGTGTTTGGCCAGTTCGCGCGACAATTTGATACGCTGGGCTTCACCACCGCTTAGTGTAGTCGCACTCTGACCGAGCGTAAGATAATCCAAACCCACTTCATTGAGAATTTTGAGTTTGTCATAAATCATCGGGATGTCACGAAAAAATTCTTCCGCTTCTTCAATAGTCATCGCCAGTACATCGGCGATGTTTTTTTCTTTATAAAAAACTTGCAGAGTTTCCTGATTAAATCTTTTGCCCTTGCACACTTCGCAGACCACTTCCACGCTGGGCAAAAAGTGCATCTCAATTTCAATCACGCCTTTGCCTTCACAGTTTTCACAGCGGCCGCCCGACACATTGAAACTAAAACGGCCGAGTTTGAAACCGCGGATACGGGCTTCGGGTGTGGCCGCGAACAGATCACGGATCTGATCAAACGCTTTGGTATAGGTCGCCGGATTGGAGCGCGAAGTGCGGCCAATCGCGCCTTGATCAATAGTGATAAGGTTGTCGAGATATTCAGTGCCGGTAATGGCTTTTACTTTTACCGGCTTGTCGAGGCGGAACATTTTATTTACCACTGCTTGGCGCAAAATATCGTGCATGAGCGTGGATTTACCCGAGCCAGAGACACCGGTGAGACACACCAGTCGGCGCAGAGGAATTTCCACACTGAGATTTTTGAGGTTGTGTTCGTGAGCGCCTTTGATTTTGAGTTTGGGCGTGGCGCTATCCACCTGGCGATAATCTTTGGGTTCGGAAATTTCAACCTCGCGGCGCAGATATTTTCCGGTCAGGGATTTATGTGGATCACCGATTACTTTACAGCCAAAAAATTCTTTACTATTTTTTTGTTCGCCAAGTAAAACTTTGGTCGGGCCGCTAAATACCACCTCCCCACCGTGTTTGCCAGCCGCCGGCCCAATATCCACAATCCAATCACTGGCCAAAATAGTGTCTTCATCGTGCTCTACCACGATAATGGTATTACCAACATCACAGAGATTGCGCAGAGTCTTTACCAGCTGGTCGTTGTCACGCTGATGCAGACCAATAGTCGGCTCATCGAGCACATAGAGCGCCCCGACCAATCTGGTGCCAACTTGTGATGCCAAACGAATACGCTGAGCTTCACCGCCCGATAGTGTGCCGGCTTTTCTATCCATAGTGAGATAGTGCAGACCGACATCAAACATGAATTGCAGACGATTGAAAATTTCTTTAAGCACGGCGCCGGAAATTTCCAACTCTTTTTCATTAATTTTTTGCTCCAAATGCGCGAACCACTCACGCGCCGCGCCGATATTCATCTGCGTCACTTCAAAAATATTTTTCTTGTCAATTTTTACACTCAAAGCGTTTTCGTTGAGGCGTTTGCCGTGACATTTTGGACATTCTTCTTCGCTAAATAATTCTAGCGTGCCAAGCCCGGTACAACGCTCACAATAACCATACGGACTATTGAAAGAAAAAAGGCGTGGTTCGATCTCGGGAAAACTAAAACCGTCATTGGCACAAGAATATAAAGTGGAAAAAATATTTTCTTCTTTGGACGGAAAAATGGCCGTAGCCAGACCATTGCTCATATCCACTGCTTTTTCTACGGCTTCACCTAGGCGCTGATCATCGAGTGTGACTGTCGGGATTTTATCCACCACCACTTCGATAGTGTGTTTATTATTTTTTGACAAAAGAATACGCTCTTTGAGGCTGTACATTTTGCCATCCACACGCACTTCCATAAAACCGGAATTGTACATGTCATAAAGCATTTGATAATACTCCCCTTTGCGACCACGCACGACCGGGGACAAAATTATCAATTCATTTTTAGTATTCTTTTCGGCTTTGAGTCTCTTCACGATTTGATCTTTCATCTCATCGGTAGTCATTTTATCAATTTTGGTACCACACTCCGGACAATGCGGCCGACCGACGCGCGCAAATAGCACACGCAGATAGTCATAAATCTCGGTAATAGTCGCTACGGTCGAACGCGGGTTGGCGCTGTGCGCTTTTTGATCAATAGAAATCGCCGGCGACAAACCGTCGATCTCATCGACATCCGGTTTTTGCATACCGCCCAAAAACTGACGGGCATAGGCCGAGAGCGATTCAATGTAGCGACGCTGACCTTCGGCAAAGATGGTATCAAACGCCAAAGACGACTTGCCCGAGCCAGACAAACCGGTAAACACAATCATTTTATTGCGCGGCAATTCGAGCGAAATATTTTTCAGATTATGCTCACGCGCGCCTTTGATAATTATTTTTTCTTGCATATTTTAGTTTGAAACGACAAAAGCCCTCGGAGTTGCTTCCTAGGGGGGTATGATTAATTTATATAAAATACCAATTTTGTATGGCATTGTCAATTAAATTTTAAAATTGACAAGTTAATAAAATTTAATTATAATTTTTTAAACTTAGCCCAAACAGACAGGGCGAAGAAGGATACCATGAAACCACGCGATATCCCGTTGTTTCTAGTGATTCTCGGGTTCTACTGCTATGATCAATGCCAGGAAGTCCTGGCGAAATGGCGAAAATCACGCGCAAAGGTGAGGAGGCAAGAATGGTCGTGAGGCCAGCACCAGCACCCCCCCGACTTGGTCGGGGGCGAGGCTCATAGGAGACAAAACCACCCGCACTCACATCAATAGAAAAAATTTTTCTCTTGATGCGACGGGTGGTTTTTTAAATTATTACTTAACTAAATTATAATTTTATAGCATACCTTGGTCTTTTGATTTCATCCTCCACTACCCTACCAAAACCAGATCCAGGAGAAAGGCTGTCACAAGCCAACACAAATTTTCTAAATCTATCAATTACCTCATCTCGCAGGTGATCACTCTTTTTTACCTCTGGATCTTGTAAGGCCTCAGACAATGCTTCGGCAGCACTGCTAGCCGCCGCAAACGGACTGAAGCCCGCTCCAGTGGCCCGACTGGTAATTGTACCAGATCTGGCGCTAGATAATATCTCTCTAAATTTACTATCCAGTATTGTGAGCACCTTACCTTCTTCCTTGGGCTCTTCTTTTTTCTCACCACTAACTCTCGGTTCATTCGGCATAGTAGCCACCGCTTTAGTACCTTCTGTCGGTTTACCACCAAATCTAATATCTTTCATCTTGGCAGTCATCACCCCTTTTAGCTCAATAAGTTTGTCTTCTAATATTTCTATTTCCATTTTTTCCCCGGCCTTGCCCATTTTATTTCTAGCGTCCAAAAACGCACTCAGTTCTTTATTAAACTTGCTTAAGGCATCATTCATGCCGGTATGATTTCCTTGTTTTTCAGCAGTTAAAAAACTATCATAGTGAGTGGCCGCGGTTCTTACGGACTCTTTTAATTCTGGTGTAACACCTACTAATTTATCTACCAACACTTTTAAATCGCTATTGGCGTCTAGAGCTTCAGCGGGTAAATTCAAGGTTGACATATTGTCTAAAAATTAATTAAGTACTAATAATAAAATTGTAATGTATATAAAAAACAGTGTCAAATAACGGTTCTAATGATGTCCGCCGTGGTGAGTGGCTGGAGCTTCAGTTTTTGGTTTTTCGGACAAAACCTCCACGATGACTTGCATTACAGTCTCGAATTCGTTTAGATCGGTTGCGCCCACCCGATAACGAGTAAATAAATTAAAAAATAAATTCTTCCAAGCAGACAACGGCTCGCCGCAAAGCTTTTTTAGAGCACCAAGCACGAGTTTATCTTTATAACCGGCTAGGATATTTCTGATTACCACTTTAAAATCACTATATCTTTCACCACGTGCCAAACTACCGCAAGCGGAAGTGATCAGATTGCGCAGATCGGTGGCTTGCTGTTCTGGTACCGGGATCTGTTCATAGACAGTTTCTGGGTCAATGAGGATAGGTTTTTTATCTTTGGTCAAAATAAAATTTGGTAAAATCGCTTCCCCCCAAGTACGACCGGCTTTATGGATACGCTCCAATTCAACCGCCATTGGTTCTAATAATTTTATCCGCTCTTCAACTGAAATATCTTTTGCCCAATCGAAGGGACCAAAATCTTTAATATCTTTTTTATGTGCAAAAATATCATAAGCGTTAATACTCTCTACAAACGGCATTACCACCACATTATCCGGCATATCTTTGATAGTGGGAATATTACTTCTGGATTCGACCGTGGATTTCCAATCTTTTGGTTTTGGTTTGCGCATCTTATCACCAGATAAAAATTCCATAAATCTATCGGCTAAGCGACGCCAATTGCCGGCTGGATAATTATACAACACAAACAAACGTTTACCATCTGGCAAAGTAATAATTTTTGATTGAGTAGTCCAGCCTTGTACTTGAGCATCATAGGCCGCAGCCACTTTATAACCTTTACTAATCGCCACTTTCGAACCTTCCACTTGTTTGCCAAATTTTATTGCTTCAGAAAGGGCCAACCTGGTATCGCGTCCGCTCAGCGCGATTTGTCCATTCACAATTTCCGAGGATTGAAAATCACCCAAATTTTCTTTATGCGCAGTACCAGCGCCATGGATTTGCTCCCGTACGTGCTCGATGCGTTCGTGATCACCATGATTAGTTTCATGTCCGTGTCCGCCTTCGTGAGACAAGGCTGTCTCCGGTCGGTCATGTCCGGTATCGTGATGTTCAGCTCGGCCACCATGTTCGGCAACACAATGGTGTTCTCCATGAATTGGTACTCCGCATCTAGGACAATTTTGCTGATGTGATTCTGGTGGCATATTATTTATTTTTTATTTTCTTTTTTAATTCACCAATTTCGTCGCGTAAAATCGCCGCCAATTCAAATTCCAAAGCTTTGGCCGCTTCTCTCATCTGTTTGGCTTTGTCTTTTATTATAACCTCCATTGGTCGACTGTCACCCAGTGTATCCAATTGAGTAATAGTTGACATCCGGCCTTTTCCTTTTTCCCTATTTTTTTTCCCATGGCCACTACTAATACCAAACTCTTCCAAAATATTGCGAATATTTTTTTCAATGGTTTTTGGCGTGATGGCATTTGCTTTATTATAGGCCAGCTGAATTTTTCGGCGACGCTCCGTTTCAGACATCGCCTGTCTCATTGAACTAGTGATATTATCAGCGTACAAAATCACTTTGCCGTTCACATTTCTGGCGGCACGTCCAATGGTCTGAATCAAACTGGTATTACTGCGTAAAAAACCCTCTTTATCAGCATCGAGAATCGCCACTAGCGACACTTCCGGCATGTCCAAACCTTCACGCAGAAGATTTACACCCACAATCACATCAATCTCGCCGCGACGCAAAGCAGTAATAATTTCAATGCGCTCCAAGGTATCAATATCGCTATGCAAATATTTCACTTTTACTTGTTTCTTTTCCAAATATTCCGATAAATCTTCCGCCATTTTTTTGGTCAGAGTCGTGACCAATACCCGTTCATTATCTTTTATTCTTTCATCAATACGAATAATCAAATCTTCTACTTGCGACAAAGTCTGGCCTTTTCCAGTCACCGGACAAACCACGATTTCTGGATCCACCAAACCAGTTGGTCTTACCACTTGCTCCACCACTTGCTCACTATTTTGTATTTCAAATTCACTAGGAGTAGCGGAGACGTAAATCATTTGTCTGGTACGCTCTTCAAATTCTTCATATTTCAACGGGCGATTATCGCTAGCGCTAGGCAGTCTAAACCCATGTTCAATCAAAATATCTTTACGCGCTTTGTCGCCAAAATACATACCACGAATTTGTGGCACGGTGACATGCGATTCGTCTACCACCGTCAAAAAATCTTCATCGCAGTGCAAAAAATAATCAAGCAAAGTAAAAGCCGGCTGACCCGGTAGACGACCGTCAAAATGGCGCGAATAATTTTCAATACCGCTACAATAACCTAAATTTTGGATTAATTCTAAATCATAATTAACACGACGCTTCAATCTTTCGGCTTCCAATAATTTTCCTTGGGATTCAAACTCTTTCAGACGCTCTGCTAACTCGAGACGAATGGCCGCAAAAGCTCTTTCTTTCACCGCTGGACTCGCCACATAATGCTTGGCTGGAAATAACCAAATATCTTCCTGTTCTCTTTCTACTTTGCGTGTCATCGGATCCAAACATTCGATTTTTTCTATCCGATTAGATATCTCAAAACGATAAATTTTTTCTTCATTGACCGGAATAATCTCAAATACCGGTCCGGTCATCCTGAAAGTACCACGCTGCAGGTCGCTATTGGTGCGTTCAAATTGCATTTCAATTAATTTTTCCATCATGGCTCGCCTATCCAAATTTTCACCAACGCGCAAATGCAGTACTGTCTGTTCGTATTCTTTGGGCGAACCGAGATTGTAAATCGCTGATACCGACGACACAATAATCACATCCTTGCGAGACAAAAGTGCCTGGGTGCAAGCATGACGGAGCCGATCTATTTCTTCGTTGATCATTGCTTCCTTTTCAATATAGGTGTCGGTGTGTGGCATATAGGCCTCCGGTTGATAATAATCATAAAAAGAGACAAAATATTCCACCGCGTTATCCGGAAAAAGCTCTCGAAATTCATTGCAAAGTTGTGCTGCGAGCGTTTTGTTATGGGCGATAACCAAAGTCGGCTTGTTGGTCTCAGCAATGACATTGGCTATAGTGAAAGTTTTTCCGGAACCGGTAACACCAAGCAAAGTCTGTTTTTCAAAACATTTTTTTATCCCCACTACCAACTGTTCTATGGCTTTGGGCTGGTCGCCAGCTGGCGCCATTTTGGATTTTATTTCAAATTTTGACATGAATTCAATTTATCACTTCTAAAATTTATTTTCAAATTTTAACCTTGCCGGCAAATAAAAATTCAGACTCGACACCGATATGATAATAAAAGCCAGATATACTGGATATTTTAAAAGGCTTGAATAAAAAACATCCGGCGAAAATTTCCGGACAATTTTTTTCGATGTGCTTGAATAATTTTTGTATCCATAATTAATATCTTCTTACCACCATACTTTCAGCGATACCAATAAGTACCAAATTTATAATTAAAGACGACCCGCCATAACTGACAAACGGCAACGTCACCCCGGTCACCGGCAGAAGACCTAAATTGGCACCGACGTTGATCGCCAACTGAGCAGCAATCAACACCGCAATACCGCTCACCACCACCGAGGCAAAATCATCATCACTATTACCGGCCAGCAGTATCAGCCGCCAAAGCATGACTGCAAACAAAATCAACATTACCGACACTCCAGCGAAACCCAGCTCCTCACCGATTACCGAAAATACAAAATCGGTTTGAGCTTCCGGCAAAAAACGCAACTGACTTTGCGAACCAAAACCCAAGCCTTTTCCAAACATTTGACCAGAACCAACCGCGATCAATGCCTGAGTAGTATTATATCCAGCTCCCAGCGGATCACGCGCCGGATTCACAAAAGTTAATACCCGTTCTTTCTGATAATCATGCAAAAGAAAAAACCAACCAAAGACGGCGATAGCCAATGCTGACAACACAAAAGAAATAACATATACCCGGCGCGCACCGGTCAAAAGCATCAAGGCAAACCAAATCGTACCCAACAAAACAGCCGAACCTAAATCCGGTTGAAACATAGTGAGACCTATCGCAAAAAGAGCAATAGTCAAAGTGCCAAAAAAATATAAAGACCGTTCAAACCGCCGGCCGAAATTAGAAATAGAGTAAGCCAAGATCAAAATCAGCGACATTTTAGCCAATTCTACCGGCTGAAAAGAAAATCCGCCCAAAACGAACCACCCTCGCGTACCGCGAATAGTGGAACCAAAAACTAAAACCAATAACAACAAAAACATCGAGAAAAAAAATAGCGGTTTAGCTAAATTACGAAAAAAACTCGGTTGCATTAGACTGGCAAAGACTAGACCAAACAAACCAATGCCAATAGCAATCAATTGTTTGCGAAAATAATTCGCTTCCGGCCCCCGCGATAATTCTACACTATAGATAGCCGCTAATCCCAAAGTACACAAAAGCAGACAGGAGAAAAATAATAACCAATCAAAATTTCGCGGAGAAAATTTACTAAAACTAATCATATTTATCTTTCCGGAGCAAGATACACTTCCTTTTGATAGATGTCAATTAGTGGAAACAATTCAATATCGGTGATTAGAAGATTGTCGGAAAAATTTCTCAGATCGACAGCTCTCGATTCCAATGATTTAAAATTTTTCAAATTCAGAGGCATCACTCCGACTAGATTGCCGCTTTGCATCAAACCAACCACAAAAACCCCGTCGCGATATCCAAAGGGTGAATTGTTATGCGCGTTAAATTTAATGACATTGGCCTGAGGTCCTTCGGCCCCCTGCGGAGCAGTAAAAGAAACATCACTCACACTGAAATTTAAACGATCTTTTTGCCAAGCCAGAACATCTTGGATAAAATGAGCGGAAATTCTTTTCCAAACGACATTTTCTAAAACCAGATTTATTCCTGTTGGATAAGTATCTTTCAACCCCAAATAGCTAACGGGACGATTTTCACCCGCCAATAAAAAAGATTTTTGCATCGGGGTCTTGTTGGTACCATCGGTAAAATAGTAATCAAAATAAACAATAAAATTGCGGTTGGGATTGGCCACATCCGCCACTAAATCATAAGATTTGCTACTGCCGCTAAAAATATTTACCCCAGCGACTTCTATCGGTTTAGTAGCATAGTGCGCCTGGATACCAGTATAATCTGGAAAACTCACCAGATCATTTCTCAATTTAATGTCAGCCACAATTCCATTTAATAAATAGTCTCCCCAGCCAAACAAACTAAAACCCCAAAGCAATATTGACATTACGACCAACACCGCTATCGTCAATTTGTAAAAAAGCACTTTGTGTTTCGAAAACCACAGACTGCGTTCAAATTGAGCGGAGGTGAATTCACCAGTCACATCTTCATAGCGGCTGGCGTCAGCTTTGATTTTCTTTTCAGCTGGTACTTCCGACGCAATATCGTGATCGTGGTTATTATTTTTTTGGTTATAAATATTGAGCATATTTCAAAAGCTACTTAATATAGTATAGCGCATTTTTTGCCTTTTTCCAAACCTTGTCGAATATAGCTATCTGTGGTAAAATATTTCACAGTTACAAGCCTCATAGATATGAATTTTCTTGAGCTCAAACTAGCCCAGAATTATTCATTTACTATACTATTTTATTTAATGCTCTGGGCTTCAAACAATTCGCTCTGCGAAAATTAATATCTATTCGACTAATAAACATCATATAGCTATGCCAAAAAGTACACAACACGGGAGGATTGAAGAAGAAGAAAAACCAAAAACGGCCAAACCAGAAAAAAAAATAGAAGCACCCAAAAATGATGGCACCTATAGCGCCAAAAATATTACTGTTCTTGAAGGTCTTGAAGCCGTACGCCGCCGCCCTGGCATGTATATTGGTAGCACCGGCCCTACCGGTCTACACCATTTGATTTGGGAAGTAGTGGACAATGCTATTGACGAAGCCATGGCCGGCTACTGCAATGAGATCCATATCACCCTCTTGCCCGATCATCAAGTACAAGTAAAAGACAACGGTCGTGGTATCCCGGTCGATATTCACCCTACTCAAAAAATTTCCGCCTTGGAAATCGTCATGACCATCCTTCATGCCGGTGGGAAATTTGGCGACGGTGGTTATAAAATCTCCGGGGGGTTACACGGGGTGGGTGCGTCGGTAGTAAATGCGCTCTCTACGTTTGCTCGCGCTGAAGTCCACCGCGAAGGTCAAATCTGGGTGCAAGAATATAAAATTGGTAAACCTCAAGGCAAAGTAAAACCAATCGGCAAATGTAAAGATACCGGTACTACTATCACTTTCCGTCCCGATGATAGTATCTTTGAAACTATCGATTTTGATTGGAAAATTATCGTGGATCATTTACGCCAATATGCCTATTTATCCAAAGGTGTAAAACTTATTTTAAAAGATCGCCGCACTGCACCAGAAAAAGACAAAGACAAAAACGCTATTCCCTATCCCGATCCCACCTATCAATTTTTCTTTGAGGGTGGTATCGCTTCTTTTGTACGCTATTTGAACCAACACAAAGAAATCAAAAACGAAAATATTTTTTATGTAGAAAAAGAAGCTGAGGGCGTAAAGGTAGAATTGGCTTTACAATATAGCGATGAATATACTGAATCACTATTTGCCTTTACCAATAATATTCACAATCCCGATGGCGGTACTCATGTGCAAGGTTTTCGTACCGCTCTCACCCGCTGTCTCAACACCTATGCACGCAATAAAAATTTCCTTAAAGAAAAGGATCCGAACCTCACCGGTGAAGATGTGCGTGAAGGTCTCAATGCCGTAATTTCGATCAAAATTCGCGAGCCACAATTTGAAGGTCAAACCAAATCCAAGCTTGGTAATACCGAGGCCAAGACTGCGGTGGAAACGGTGATGGGCGAACAACTCACTATTTTCTTGGAAGAAAACCCAAAAGATGCCGAGGCAATCATCGACAAATGTTTGCTTGCTTCCCGCGCCCGTAATGCCGCCAAGATCGCCCGCGATGCTATTTTGCGCAAAGGCGCACTCGAAGGCTTTACTTTACCAGGCAAACTCGCCGACTGCTCTTCGCGTGATGCAGAACTGTCTGAACTTTATATAGTAGAGGGCGACTCCGCTGGTGGATGTTTTTCTGGTGATACCAAAGTTGCCCTGGCCGATGGTCGCTATCTTAGTTTTATTGAATTGGAAAAAGAACATAAATTAGGAAAATTAAACTATTGCTACACCATAAAAAACGAAGAGATCACTATTGAAAAAATTCTTCATCCCCGCCGCACCAAACAAAACACCGAAGTAATAAAAATAACTCTAGATAATGAAGAAGAAATTACCTGCACACCTGAACATAAATTTATGTTGCGCGACGGTACATATATAGAAGCACAAAAACTCACTGCGCAAATGAGCTTAATGCCTCTATATAAAAAAAATTCAAAAATTGAAAGACGTATCACAATTGAAGGCTATGAAATGGTACTGAATCCTAAAACTCACGGATGGATTTTCACGCACATGCTGGCTGATCAATATAATCTAGAACACAAAAAATACCACTTCTTGGCAAACGCCCACAAACACCATCGTGATTTCAACAAGCACAACAACAATCCGGATAATATTATCCGCTTGTCCAAAGAGGATCATCTTTCTCTCCATCGTGCCCACTATGAAAAAACTTTGCACCGCCCCGATGTAATAGCCAAATGCAATAAAATCAAACGTAGTCAGGCTTACCGTGCTAAAATATCGGCTGTCATGAAAAAAATGGATGCTGTTCTAAGCGCTCGCGCCAAAAAACAATTGGCCAACACCGACTATAAAAAATTCATGCTAAATAAATTTTTGAAATTCTACAATTCCAACGCGCAATACAAAAAATCCAACAATGAATTGTTAAACAAAGAACAACAAAAATATTGGTCCAGCGCGGAAAACAAACACA
>Ga0233425_10004351_pt1 | contig 23912 bp, 26 predicted proteins | sample Watercolumn_Towu_2_FD_181712 | JGI IMG/M metagenome (GOLD analysis project Ga0233425, IMG submission 181712) | Freshwater microbial communities from Lake Towuti, South Sulawesi, Indonesia - Watercolumn_Towuti2014_140_MG | ecosystem: Environmental > Aquatic > Freshwater > Lake | place... | reverse complement strand
AACCGACCTTAACCGGAGAATCGCCGATGACCGCCGCAAGCCGCTCGCTCGCTACGGCGCTATGAAAAGCGCGCTTCGCGAGCGGCTTGCTCCCGCCAAGCTACACCACCAGCGGGGACACGACCGCGCAGCGCGCCGGGTGGGGTGAAAAAGAGCGCGCCGTTTGGGGATTTTTCCACCCCCACCCGGCGGTCCCGCAGGCAAGTTTACGCAGGCTGCGTAAACTTGCCTGCGACCGCCGACCTCGCCGCAAGGGAAGATAGGCGCGCCGTCCATCGTTGCGTCCTTCACCCGATGGCGCCCGATTGCCCTGGCCCTGGCGCAACCCCGGTTGCGTCGGGGGGCCAAAGCCCGCTATTTCAGGGCGGTTTCGTCGGCCCCGGGGACGCGCGGAAATGGAGCAGAAGACCGCAAATCGGCGAGCCGCGCCGGTTTCCACGGACGCGGCGGGCGAAAGCGCGGCTTCGCCGGCGCCGGTCGATCTCGACCCCGCCGATTGGGAGGCCTTCCGCGCCGAGAGCCATCGCGCCCTCGACCTGATGATCGATTGGCTGCGCGATCAGCGCCGGCGGCCGGTCTGGAAAGAAGCGCCGGCGGAGGCGCGCGAGCGCTTCCGCCGCGACCTTCCTTCGGCAGAGCGCGATCTCGCCGAAGTCGTCGCCGACTTCGACCGCTTCATCAAACCTTACGCCACCGGCAATACCCATCCGATGTTCATGGGCTGGGTGCAGGGCGCCGGCACGCCGGTCGGCATGGTCGCCGAGATGCTCGCCGCCGGACTCAACGCCAATTGCGGCGGGCGCAACCACATCGCCATCGAGGTCGAACGCCAGATCGCGCGCTGGATGGCGGAGGCTTTCGGCTTCCCCAAGGACGCCAGCGGCATTTTCGTCACCGGCGCCAGCATGGCGAATTTTCTGTCGCTGCTGGTCGCGCGCGATCAGACCTTCCGCGAGCGGGACGTGCGGCTCAACGGCGTCGGCGCGCTCGATGCGCAGCTCGTCGCCTACGCCTCGCGCGAAGTGCACAATTGCGTGCGCCAGGCGATGGAGCTGGCGGGCCTCGGCGCGCGGCATCTGCGGCTGATTTCATCGGACGAGAAGCGCGCCATGCGCATCACCGATTTGAAGCACGCCATCGCCGCCGATCGCGCCGCCGGGCTCAAGCCCTTCCTGGTCGTCGGCACGGCGGGCACGGTGGACACGGGCGCGATCGACCGTCTCGACCGTCTCGCCGACGTGGCGCATTCCGAAGACTTGTGGTTCCACGTCGACGGCGCCTTTGGGGCGCTCGCCGCCCTGTCGCCGCAACTGAAGCCGCTGGTCAAAGGGCTGGAGCGCGCCGACAGCGTCGCCTTCGATTTCCACAAATGGGCGCATGTCCCGTACGACGCCGGTTTCTTCCTGGTGCGCGACAGGGAAGCGCATAAGCGGGCCTTCGCCGCCAACGCCGCCTATCTCACGCGCGCGCCGCGCGGACTCGCCGCCGGCGACATATGGCCCTGCGATCTCGGCGTCGACCTCTCGCGCGGCTTTCGCGCGCTCAAGACCTGGTTCACCATCGAGACCTTCGGGACGAAGCGCCTCGCCGCCTGCATCGAGCAGACCTGCCGCATGGCGCGGCGCCTTGAAGGCCATATTACGGCGTCCCGCGATTTTTTCATGCGCGCGCCGGTGACGCTCAACATCGTCTGCTTCGGCGTCAAGGACGATCCCGACGGCGCCCTCGCCCGCGAAATCGTCATGGACCTGCACGAGCGCGGCGAGGCCGCGCCTTCGCTCACCATTCTCGACGGCGTTCCGGCGATCCGCGCCGCGATCACCAACCATCGCACGCATGACGAGGACGTCGACGCCTTCATGCGCCTGCTCGAAGCCGCGGCGCGGCGCGCCCGCCAGGAGCCGCACGAGGCCGAGGCGCTGCCCGCAGCGCCGCGCGGTCCTGGGCGCTCGCCGCTGTCGCAGGATTGAGCGTCGTGCCCGCAATGGCGATCCACGCCGCCTTCGACATTCTCGCCTGGATCGCGGCGGGACTCGCGATGCTGTGGGCAATATGGCGCCTCCCCGCCGCGGCGAGCGCGGTTCCAAGCGCACAGAGGCTGCCTTACTGGCTGGCTCTCGTCGGCGGCGCCGCGCTCGGCGCTTACGGCTTCGGCAGCCTCAATCTCTGGGCCAGCGGCCAGCCGGGCGTCGCGCGCTCGATCGAAGGCGGGCTGTTCGGCGCCATCGTCGCCGTCGAATTTTTCAAGCGCTTCGCCGGCCTGACGGCGCGCACCGGCGCTCGTTACGCCCTGCCGCTCGCGATCGGCGTGGCGGTGGGCCGCGTCGGCTGTTTTCTTTCGGGCCTCGAAGATTTCACCCACGGGATTCCGACCGATCTTGCGATCGGCCACGACTTCGGCGACGGAATCCTGCGTCATCCCGTGCAGCTTTACGAAAGCGCGGCGATGGCGCTGTTCGCGGCCTTTTATGTCGCCGCGCTGTCGCGCCAGAACCCGTGGATCGCCGCCAACGGCTTCTATCTCACTGTGGGCTATTACGGCGCGCAGCGCTTCCTGTGGGAGTTCTTAAAGCCGTACGGCGCGGTGCTGGGTCCGTTTACAATCTTCCACATCCTCTCTACGTTGCTTGTGTCTTACGCGATCGCGATGATCGCGACCGCACCGGGCCAGCCGCATGAACGCCCCCTTTCAGCGTAAGTCGCGTCCCTATGTGTTTTACGGCCAGACGACCTCGCTGTGCGACGTGTGTCTCGCGCTCGTTCCCGCCAAAATCTGCATCGACGGCGACGAGGTGTTCTTCGAGAAGCGCTGCAAGACGCATGGCGTGCGCAAGGCGTTGATTTCGAGCGACGCCGCCTTCTTCAAGTGGCAGCGCGAGTTCCTCAAGCCCGGCGATCGTTCTCTCGCGCCGCAGACCCGCACGCAGTACGGCTGCCCCTATGATTGCGGACTCTGCCCGGATCACGAACAGCACTCGTGCCTCGCCATCGTCGAGATCAACGAGCACTGCAATCTGACCTGTCCCGTCTGTTTCGCCGACTCGTCGCCGCAGCGCCCATTGCATCGCCCGCTCGAGGAGATCGAGCGCATGTTCGACGCGCTCGTCGAAAGCGAGGGCGAACCGGACGTGGTGCAGCTTTCCGGCGGCGAGCCGACGTTGCATCCGCAGTTTTTCGACATTCTCGACATGGCGAAGGCGAAACCGATTCGCCACGTCATGATTAACACCAACGGTCTGCGGCTCGCCGAGGACGAAGACTTTGTCGCCCGCCTTGCGGAGCGCAGGCGCGGCGTCGAGGTCTATCTTCAGTTCGATTCGCTCGAACGCGACGCCTTGATGGCCATTCGCGGCGCCGATCTGCGGCGCATCCGCCAAGAAGCCCTCGAAAATCTCGAAAAGCACAATATCTCGACGACGCTGGTCTGCGTCGTCAAGAAAGGCGTCAACGACAGCGAGATGGCGCCGATCATCCGTCATGCGCTGGGGTGGCGCTGCGTGCGCGGCGTCAATTTCCAGCCGGTGCAGGATGCGGGCCGCAACGAAGATTTCGACGCGCGCCGCGACCGCGCGCTGCTCTCCGACATCCGCCGACGCATCGTCGAGGACTGGGGCGTCTTCGGCGCGCGCGACATGATCCCGCTGCCGTGCAACCCGACGGCCATTGCCATCGGCTACGGGCTACGCAACGGGCGCGACGTGCTGCCCGTCACCGCGCTCGTCGACGCGTCGGAACTGGTCAAGGACGTTCCCAACGCCATCACCTTCGAGAAATATCCCGAACTGCAACAGCGGATTTTCGATCTTTTCTCGCTCTCGACTGGGCCGGGCTGCGCCATCGAGCGCATTTCGGCGTTGCTGTGCTGCCTGCCGAAATTCCCGGTTCCGCAGGGGCTGTCTTACGAAAACGTCTTCCGCGTCTCGGTCATCGACTTCATGGACGCGCATAATTTCTGCCTCGCCAACGTCAAGCGCTCCTGCGTGCATTTCGTGACGCCGCAGGGGCGGATCGTGCCGTTCGAGACTTACAATTTGTTCTATCGCGACGGACGTATCGACGCGGTCCGGCGCGGGATGGACGCGGTTGGAGGAGCAACGCAGTGAGAAAAGTCCTCGGCGTCATCGGCTTGATTATCGCCGCCGCGCTGGTGATCTTTCCCGGACTGTGCTGGTTCGCATTCATTGGGGAGACGTGGCGCGACCCGATGGGCCTCGCGCTCGTCACCGCCATTTCGGGCGTCCCGATTGCGCTTGGGCTCGCTCTGGGCTGGGCGGCGTGGGGGGCCGTTCAACCAATAGCCCGCTTCACGCGGCGCGGGGCGGCGTCAGATTGGCGCGGCGGGCCTGGGCGGGGGTGAGAAAGAAGCGTTCGCCCTCGCCATAGGCGGCGTTGCCCTTGAGGACTTCGAACTCCAAGAGGCCGTCGTCGAGGCCGTCGCCGGCCTGCGCCGCTCCCCCGACAAGCCGCACATTTCTCGGCAGAAGGCTGGCGCCGCGAGGGGCGTCGCTCTGGGGTTTCGAGGCGCGGGGGACGATGGGAGCAGGCATGGCGGTTCTTACCGGTTGAGCGAACGCCGGCATGATGAGCCGAACGCCAAACGAAAATCCAATTGTCATTTTCGATTTCATGATGCAAATTTTGCATCATGGAGCTCTTGTGGATCGACGACTTTCTCGCGCTGTGCGAGACGCGCAACTTCACCCGCGCGGCGCAGGCGCGCGGGACGACGCAGCCTGCCTATAGCCGCCGCATCCAACGCCTTGAGGAGTGGCTCGGCGCGCCGCTGTTCCTGCGCGAATCGCGGCCCGTCGGCCTCACGCCGGCGGGCGAGGAGTTCCTCACGCGCGCGCGCCGCCTGCGCGAAGACATTTTCGACGCACGCCGCGCCGTGCTGAGCGCCTCCAGCCATTTCAAGAAGTCGCTGCGCATCTATACGACCAACACGCTCGCTTCGTCCTTTCTCTCGCCCTGGCTGATCGAGAGAAAGCTGGAGAACTATTCGCTGATCGTCGCTTCGATCGCCGGCTGCCTCGAAGCGATCAAGCGCGGCCACGCCGATATGGCGCTGGTTCCGCATTTTTCCTCCGATCCGCCGCTGCCGGGCGCCGCTGTCGAGGACATCGCCGAGGATCGGCTGATCCTGGCGGCGGCGCGCCCGCGCGCGGTGAAGGTGACGAAGAAGAGCGTCGCCGGGCCGCTGATGATGTATACGCCGGGCACGGCCTATGGCGCGCGGATCGCGGCCATGCTGGAGAAGCATCGCATCCGCGTCGAAGACCCGCCCGTCTGCGAGAGCGCCTCCGCCGAGGCGCTGCTCGCGCAGGCGAAAGCGGGGCTCGGCGCCGCCTGGATTCCGCAAATTCTGCTGCGCGGCGCCGGCGTCAAGCGCTGCGCCGCGCCGGACTTCTTCGACATCCCTTACAAGATTCTGTTGATCCGGCCGGCGCGCGCGAGCGGCTGAACCCAGTCCGTTCCGCGCCCTTTACATCCGCCGCCGCCGCCCGTAATTTCCGCGCCGTTCAACTCCTTCTACGGAAAGACCTCATCGCCATGCGCGCCGAGCCGCTTGCGCTAAAAACCGACATCGAGCAGTCCATCGGGCTGCTGAGGAGGCATCTTTGACGTCGAAACCGCGACGCGCCGCCTCGCCGAACTGAACGTCAAGGCCGAAGCCCCCGACTTCTGGAACGACCCCGAGGCGGCGCAAAAGCTCATGCGCGAGCGCAACGAGCTGGAGGAGCGGCTCGGCTCGGTCTCGCGCCTCGAACGCGATCTCGACGACGCCGCGACTCTCGTGGAGCTCGGCGAATCCGAGGGCGACGAGGCGACGGAAAAGGAGGGCGTCGACGCGCTCAAGAGCGTGCTCAGGGAGGCGCAGCGCCTGCAGACCGAGGCGCTGTTCTCGGGCGAAGCCGACGCCAACGACACCTATATCGAAGTGCACTCGGGCGCCGGCGGCACCGAAAGCTGCGACTGGGCGCGGATGCTGTTTCGCATGTATGCGCGCTGGGGCGAGCGGCACAAGTTCAGGGTCGAGGTGCTCGAAGAGACGGCCGGCGACGAGGCGGGGATCAAGTCCGGCACGCTGCTCATCAAGGGCCATAACGCGCATGGCTGGGCCAAGACGGAGTCGGGCGTGCATCGGCTCGTGCGCATCTCGCCCTTCGACTCCAACGCGCGCCGCCACACGAGCTTCGCGTCGGTGTGGGTCTATCCGGTGGTGGACGACCGCATCGACATCGAGATCAACGAATCCGACTGCCGCATCGACACCTACCGCTCGTCCGGCGCCGGCGGCCAGCACGTCAACACCACGGATTCGGCGATCCGCATCACCCATATTCCGTCCGGCATCGTCGTCGCCTGTCAGGCCGAGCGTTCGCAGCACAAGAACCGCGCCGCCGCGTGGAACATGCTGCGTGCGCGCCTTTACGAGAAAGAGCTGGAGCGACGCGAAGCCGAGGCCAACGCCGTTGCCGCGTCGAAGACCGAAATCGGCTGGGGCCACCAGATCAGGAGCTACGTGCTGCAACCTTATCAACTGGTGAAAGATTTGCGCACCGGCTTCACCTCCGGGACGCCCTCGGACGTGCTCGACGGCGAGCTCGACGACTTCATGCAGGCTTCCCTCGCCCAGCGGGTCTATGGCGGCGGGCCGGAGAAGGTGGAGGATGTGGAGTAGGGCCGTTGCGCGCGCAAAACGCTTCCGACCGCCTCGGCGTTGGTCGGGGCGAGACTTTCTCTCATGCGTCGACCGGCCACGAGAAGTGCCGCGTCGTGATTTCGGAGAAATCGTAAGGGCAGCTTTCCGGGAATTTGGACACATCCAGATTCGTCTCAGTGGATGCCGAATCCCGCGCGTCCTCGTATCCCTCGATGATCGCCTCGTCCAACGCCGATTTCAGTCCCGGATTCTTTCGTAACAGTCGCTCGACCCTCCGCCTTTGTTCGCGGATCGAATTCACCCAGCTGCGCGAGCGCATAGCGGGCTGATGGTCCCACTTCAACATGTGGGTAAGCAAGACAGACAGTGCGCTTTCAAGCTTGCCGTACTGCTCGTTTCCCACGTCATCCAGCTCCTCGGCGATATTGAGCGCGTCGATTTCCGCAACCCGGCCCGCTCGCAACAGGCTCGCCTGATGTTTCGACCAGCTGTAGAGATCGTCGGCGTAACGCGGCGCTGTCTGCTTTTCGCTGTTTTTGCGGACCGGCGCGGACATGAATCCAACTCCTCGTTCCTGCTTACGTCATCACCACGTTCACCGCGCTCTCGGGGAGCTCCTTGCCGAAGCAGCGCTGATAGAACTCGGCGACCAGCGGGCGCTCCAGTTCGTCGCATTTGTTGAGGAAGGTGAGGCGGAAGGCGAAGCCGACGTCGCCGAAGATTTCCGCGTTCTCGGCCCAGGTGATAACCGTGCGCGGGCTCATGACGGTCGAAAGATCGCCGGCCATGAAGGCGTTGCGCGTCAAATCGGCGACGCGCACCATTTTGTTCGCCGCGTCCTTGCCTTCCTTGGTCTTGGCGTAGCTCTTGACCTTGGCCAGCACGATATTGGTCTCGGCGTCGTGCGGCAGATAGTTCAGCGTCGTCACGATCGACCAGCGGTCCATCTGGCCCTGATTGATCTGCTGCGTGCCGTGATAGAGGCCCGACGTGTCGCCGAGCCCCACCGTATTCGCCGTGGCGAACAGGCGGAAGGCCGGGTGCGGGCGGATCACGCGGTTCTGATCGAGCAGCGTTAGGCGCCCGGACTGCTCCAGCACGCGCTGAATGACGAACATCACGTCGGGCCGGCCCGCGTCGTATTCGTCGAAGCAGAGCGCGACATTGTGCTGGAGCGCCCAGGGCAGCATCCCGTCGCGGAATTCCGTGACCTGCTTGCCGTCCCTCAGCACGATGGCGTCCTTGCCGACGAGATCGATGCGCGAGACGTGGCTGTCGAGATTGACGCGCACGCAGGGCCATTTGAGGCGCGCCGCGACCTGCTCGATGTGGGTGGATTTGCCGGTGCCGTGATAGCCCGTGACCATCACGCGGCGGTTCTTGGCGAAGCCCGCGAGAATGGCGAGGGTCGTCTCCCGGTCGAAAAGATAGTCCGGATCGAGCTCCGGCACATGCTCGCTGGCCTGCGAGAACGCCGGAACTTCGAGGTCCGTGTCGACGCCGAACATTTGGCGCGCCGAAATGACGATGTCCGGCAGGCCCTCCAATCCCTCGCTCAATCCTTGTCCTCCGTTTGCGCCGAGACCGTGCGCGCCCGCGCGCTTCGACGGCGCGGCGCGCCTTCGCCCCGCGTTCAGCGCGCGTCACACCAGCCGCGCGGCTCTCAGCGTTTTATAGGCGTGGATGATTTCCCGCAATTTTTCCTCGCGGGAACGGTCGCCGCCATTCGCGTCCGGATGGTGGCGCTTCACCAGTTCCTTATAGCGCGCGCGGATGGCCTCGGCGCTCGCGTCGCCCTCCAGCCCCAGCGCCTCCAGGGCGCGCAGCGTCACCGGCGAGCGGCTGGGCGTGCGCTTCTCCGGGGCGGAGGCCTCGCGATAGCGTCGGCGGTAGGCCCCCAGCGGATCGTCGAAGCCCTTGTGCGCGCGGAAATCCTCGCGGAAGACGCCGGGCCCGCGCTTGACGCCCATCGACCAGGTGGGCCGGTGCCCGACCGTCGCGTCCTTGACGTAGCGGGCGACGTCGTCATCGCTCATCCCGTTGAAATAATTGTATGAATTGTTGTATTCGCGCACATGGTCGAGACAGAAGCAGAAATACTGGCCCTCGCGCAGCCGCCCCATCGGCGCGCGATGCGTTCCCGGCTGGTCGCAGCCGGGGGCGTCGCAGCGGATCGTGGCTTCGCGCGGCTCCTCGCGCGCTTCGCGCTTGGTCCGGATGCGATCGAAGAGGGGCGAGTTCAGATTCATCGGTCCGCCATTATGCGGGAGCGTCGGCTCTTGCCGCAAGCGTTTCTCTTCGCCAATGTACGGGCGCGCGGCGGATGCGGAGGCAAGCGATGACTTATCGAGGCGAAGGCGCGGTCAAGGCGCGGATTGTGCGCAAGCTGACCGAAGGGCTGGCGCCGACGGCGCTGGCCGTGATCGACGACTCCCACCGCCACGCGGGCCACGCCGGCCATCATCCCGAGGGGGAGAGCCACTTTCGCATCGAGGTGGCGAGCGCGGCTTTCGCGGGCAAGAGCCGCATTGAGCGCCACCGCATGGTCAACGCCCTGCTCGCCGAGGAGCTTGCCGGCCGCGTTCACGCCCTCGCCATTTCGGCGCGCGCGCCGGACGACGCCGGTGGGCCGTCCGCTACAGCCGGGTGACGGCTGACGGGTTACGAGCCTGCGGCTGGCTAAAACCCCTTCGGTCTTACTGAGCGGTCAACGCTCTTTCGGCGCGTCGCCGTTTTGCGTTTGCGCGGCTGAAGCGCATATTCTCGAACGTCAGGTAATTTCGCCTGACGAACTGGAGCGAGAGGATGGGCAACACGCTCAAAATCGAGCTCCGGTGGGGGAGATGGAGACTGACCCTCTCCATCTCCATCTAAGCCGGGGCCGGGGTAGGCGAAAGCCTACTCCGGTTCCCGAAGGCGAATATACGCCGTTCTCCCAAATTCTTCAATGAACGCAAGGGAACCTCGCTTTGCCGATGAACTTTCTCACGCAGCCGCGCCGCAGCACTTCTTGTATTTCTTGCCCGATCCGCAGGGGCAGGGATCGTTGCGTCCCGGCTGCGCGCCTTTGACGATCGGCGCGCTCTTGCGGTTCGCCTCCTCGACGAAATACCAGCGCCCGTCGTCGGCTTCGAAGCGGAACAGAGACCGCTCGCGATGGGCGAGCGTTTCTCCGCCCGTGGCAAAATGCGCGACGAATTCGACATAGCCGGTTTCGTCGCCCTCGCGCCCCGCCTCGGTCGCCAGAATGTCGAGCCCGAGCCACTGCGACTGGCGCGACCAGTGCGTCACCGCCTTGCGGTCGAAGTCGTAACGGGCTTCGGGCGCGAGCGAATCGTGAAGGTAGTCGATGTTTCCCAGCGCATAGGCGCTGTAGCGCGAGCGCATCAGCGCTTCGGCGGTCGGCGCCGGCCTACCCTCGAGATAGGGCTGGCAGCACTGGGAATAGAGCAGCGGCTCGGCGCCGCCGGCGCGGCAGGGGCAGACGGTGTCGGTCATGAGTTGCGGGCGTTCCACAGGAAGGTCGCCGGCTTTTTAGAAAGGAATGGCGACGCCGTCCATCCCCTGCTTCCTGTTCGCTCAGTCCTCGCTCGCGCCGTCCTTGGCCGGACGCAGATAGATCACCCAATAGACGAGCGCGACCAGCACGCTTCCGCCCACAAGATTGCCGAGAATGACGGCGGCGAGATTCGCCGCGAAATTGGCGAGGGTAATGGAGCCGGCGCCGGGCAGATCGGCGAGGCCGGGATCGAGGCGCGCCGCCAGCCAGCCGAGCGGGATGACATACATGTTGGCGACGCTGTGCTCGAAGCCGGCGGCGACGAAGGCGGTGATCGGCGGGACGATGGCGACGACCTTGTCGATGACGCTGCGTCCGGCGAAGGCCATCCACACCGCCATGCAGACGAGAAGGTTGCACAGCACGCCCTTGAGGAACGCGGAGAGAAACGGCAGTTCGCATTTGGCGGCCGCGGTCGCCACGGCGGCGGCGCCGACCAGGCCGTTGTTCATCGCAAGATGTCCGGAAAAGGCGACCAGCGCGGCAAGGCCGATTCCCCCGACAAAATTCGTCGCGCAGACGATCAGCCAGTTGCGCAGCACGGCGCGGGTCGACAGCAGCCCCGCCGCCCAGGCCATGGCGAGCAGATTGTTGCCGGTGAAAAGCTCCGCGCCGGCGACGGAGACGAGCACGAGGCCAAGGGAAAAGGCGAGACCGCCGAGAAGGCGGCTGGCGGCGAACGGAAGTTGCGGATCGGAAAAGACCAGATTGGCGCCAAGCGCGCCGAGACCAATGAAAGCGCCCGCCAGCACGCCGAGCATCGCCTGCGAGAGCAGCGGAATCTGCGTCTTGGCGACGCCGATCGTCTCCACCCGAAGCGCGATCTCCTTGGGGCTGAAGGCGTCGTGGCCGAAAAGATCGGAAGCCATGTCGCCCTCGCGTTGCGCGGGTGGGGGGAAACGGGCGCGGCGCCCGTTTAGCCGTCGGCGCCGCCTTCGCCCGGGCCGACATGGCCGGCATGCGGAGCGTGCTGCGTGGGATGCTGCGCGAGAATCCTGACCGCGCCGAGCGCGACGGGATCGAGGCCGGCGCCGCCATGATTCTCGACATGGTCGACGATCGCCGCTCTCATGCGCGGATCCCAGAACTTGGACAGATGCTCTGCGGTCGCAGCGGCCTGATCGACTCGATTCTGACCGGCGAAAAACTGCCCGATCTGATTGGCCATTTTGACGAGCTTCTCTTGCGAGCTATGCGACATGGGCGGAGACCTGTTCCTGAATGCGGTTCGGATGGGTGAAGACTTCGAAGTCGCGGTCGCGCATCACGGCGACGAGGGTCATGCCGCAATTTCGCGCGTCGCGCACCGCTCGGGCGGTCGGCGCGGAAACCGCCGCGATGACCGGCGCGCCGATCATCGCGGCCTTCTGCACGATCTCCACCGAGACGCGGCTGGTCATCAGCACGACGCCCTGCGACGCCGCAATCCCTTGCCGCGCCAGAGCGCCTGCGAGCTTGTCGAGCGCGTTGTGGCGGCCGACGTCCTCGCGGACAACGAGCGTGTCCGCCCCCGGGCTCCAGAAGGCGGCGGCGTGAACCGCGCGCGTTTCGCGATTGACGCTCTGCGCGGCCGGCAGGCGGCTCATCGCCGCGATCAGGCCCTCGGCGGAAACGCGCAGCGCGCTTTCGATCGCGGGCAGGGGCCGCGCGGCCTGCGTCAGGCTCTCGATGCCGCAAAGGCCGCAGCCCGTCGGCCCCGCCATCGAGCGGCGGCGCTCGGCGTAAGCCTCCTGGCGGCCGCCCTTCAGCCAGCAGCGCAGTTCGATTCCGGCCTCGGAGACGACGATCTCGACCTCGCCCGCCTCCTGTGGCGCGCCGATCAGCCCTTCCGTCAAGGCGAAGCCCACGGCGAAATCCGCGAAGTCCGCCGGGGTCGCCATCATCACGGCGTGAGTCGAGCCCCCGAACGTGAAAGCGACCGGCGTTTCCTCGGGGATGACGCGGGACGACGGCGCCGTGACGTCCCCGCGGCGCGCCAGGCAATCCACTCGCTGAACGGGCGCAGGCGGTCCTTTGGTCATTCCGCCGCATCGACGGCGCCGGCGATGCGGCGGCTCGCCTCCGACAGTTCGCGATACCGCACCTGCCACTCCGTGGGGCCGTTGCAGGTGGAGACCTGAACCGCCGTCACCTTGTATTCCGGGCAGTTGGTCGCCCAGTCCGAATTATCGGTGGTGATGACGTTGGCCTGCGTCGTCGGGTGGTGGAAGGTGGTGTGCACCACGCCCGGCGCCACGCGCTCGCTGACTTTCGCGCGCAGCGTGGTTTCGCCGGCGCGGCTCTGCACTCGCACCCAGTCGCCGTCCTTGACGCCGCGATCCTCTGCGTCAAGCGGATGGATCTCCAGCACGTCCTCCGGATGCCAGCGGCTGTTCTCGGTGCGACGGGTCTGCGCGCCGACATTGTATTGCGAGAGAACGCGTCCGGTCGTGAGCAGCAGCGGGAAACGCGGCCCGGTCTTCTCGTCCGTCGGCACATATTCGGTAATGACGAACTTGCCCTTGCCGCGCGCGAATTTGTCGATGTGCATGATCGGCACGCCATGCGGATGCTCGTCGTCGCACGGCCACTGCACCGAGTTTTCCTCTTGGAGGCGCTTGTAGGAGACTAGGCGGAAGCTCGGAGTGAGCCGCGCGATCTCGTCCATGATGTCGCTCGGGTGCTCGTAGCTCCAGCTCTGTCCGAGCGCATTGGCGAGCATCTGAGTGATCTCCCAGTCGCCATGGCCGTTCCGCGGGCTCATCACCTTGCGCACGAGCTGAATGCGGCGCCAGGCGTTGGTGAAGGTGCCGTCCTTTTCGAGGAAGGTCGCGCCCGGCAAGAAGACATGGGCGTAGTTCGCCGTCTCCACGAGGAAGAGATCTTGCACGACCACGAGCTCCATCGCGCCGAGGGCCGCGGAGACGTGCTTGGTGTTCGGGTCGGACTGCAGAATGTCCTCGCCCTGGACATAGAGCCCTTTGAAAGTGCCATCGATCGCCGCGTCGAACATGTTGGGGATGCGCAGGCCTGGCTCGGGATCGAGCGGCACGCCCCATTCCGCCTCGAAGACGGCGCGCGCCTCGTCGTTGGAGATGTGCTGATAGCCCGGGAGTTCGTGCGGGAACGAGCCCATGTCGCAGGAGCCCTGCACATTGTTCTGGCCGCGCAGCGGGCTCACCCCGACGCCGGGCCGGCCGAGATTGCCGGTGGCCATGGCGAGGTTGGCGATGGCCATCACCGTCGTCGAGCCCTGGCTGTGCTCGGTGACGCCCAGGCCGTAATGGATCGCGGCGTTGCCGCCCGTGGCGTAAAGGCGCGCGGCGGCGCGGGTAAGCTCCGCCGGAACGCCGGTGAATTTCTCGACCGCCTCGGGGCTGTTGCGTTCTTCGGCGACGAAGGCCGCCCACTCCCGGTATTCGTCCATGCTGCAGCGCTCGCGGACAAATTTCTCGTTCACGAGCCCTTCGGTCACGATCACATGCGCCATCGCCGTCAAGACGGCGACATTCGTGCCGGGCTTTAGCTGCAGATGATGAGTCGCCTCGACGTGCGGGCAGCGCACGAGATCGATCTTGCGCGGATCGATCACGATGAGCTTCGCGCCTTGGCGCAATCGCGCCTTCATGCGCGAGGCGAAGACGGGATGCGCGTCGGTCGGATTGGCGCCGATCACCACGATGACGTTGGCCTCGTCGATCGAGACCGCATCCTGCGTGCCGGCCGAGGTGCCGAAAGCCTGATTGAGGCCATAGCCCGTCGGCGAATGGCACACGCGCGCGCAGGTGTCGGTGTTGTTGTTGCGGAAGCCCTGGCGCGCGAGCTTCTGGACGAGATAGCTCTCTTCGTTGGTGCAGCGCGAGGAGGTGATGACGCCGACGGAGTTCTTACCGTATTTGGCCTGAATCTCCTTGAAGCGGCGGGCGGTGAAGGCGATCGCCTCGTCCCAGGAGACCTCCCGCCACGGCTCCTCGATGGTCTCGCGGATCATCGGCTTGAGGATGCGGTCGGGATGCGTCGCATAGCCGTAGGCGAAACGGCCCTTAATGCAGCTATGGCCGTGATTGGCCTTGCCGTCCTTCCAGGGAACCATGCGCACGACTTCTTCGCCGCGCATTTCCGCCTTGAAGGTGCAGCCGACGCCGCAATAGGCGCAGGTTGTCACCTCCGAATGCTCGGGCTGGCCGATGGCGATCACCGATTTTTCGGTGAGCGTCGCCGTGGGGCAGGCCTGCACGCAGGCGCCGCAGGACACGCATTCCGACTCCATGAAGGCTTCGTCCATGCCGGGCGAGACGCGCGAATCGAAGCCGCGGCCCGAAATCGTCAGCGCGAAGGTGCCCTGCACCTCTTCGCAGGCGCGCACGCAGCGATTGCAGACGATGCACTTCGCTGGATCGAAAGTGAAATAGGGGTTCGACTCGTCCTTGGGCTTCCAGTCGAAATTCACCGCGCCGTTGTTGCGCGCGAACACGTGATTGGCGCCGTCATAGCCGTAACGCACGTCGCGCAGGCCCACGGCGCCGGCCATGTCCTGCAATTCGCAGTCGCCGTTCGCCGCACAGGTGAGGCAGTCGAGCGGATGGTCGGAGATATAGAGCTCCATCACGCCGCGGCGCAGCGCGGCGAGACGCGGCGTCTGGGTCTTGACGGAAATGCCCGGCGCGACCGGCGTCGTGCACGAGGCCGGCGTCCCGTTGCGGCCCTCGACCTCGATGAGACAGAGGCGGCAGGAGCCGAAAGCCTTGATGCTGTCGGTGGCGCAGAGTTTGGGGATTTCGATTCCGGCGTCCATCGCCGCGCGCATGATCGACGTGCCCTCGGGCGCGGTGACGCTCTTGCCGTCGATGGTCAGCGTGACCTGCTTTGCGGATTTGGACTCGGGCGTGCCGTAGTCGATCTCTTTGATGAGCGTCATCGTCGTTGCCTCACTCAGCGGCGGCTTCAAGGGCCGGCTTGCGGAAGTCCTCGGGGAAGTGGCGCAGCGCGGACAGAACGGGATAGGGCGCAAAGCCCCCCAGCGCGCACAACGACCCGAATTTCATGGTCTCGCAGAGATCTTCGAGCAGCGCGATATTGGCGTCGACATTCTCTCCGCGCCTGATCTTGTCGATCGTCTCGACGCCGCGCGTAGAGCCGATGCGGCAGGGCGTGCATTTGCCGCAGCTCTCGATGGCGCAGAACTCCATGCCGAAACGCGCCATCCAGGACATGTCGGTCGTATCGTCGAACACGACGAGGCCGCCATGGCCGATGAGGCTGTCGACTTTGGTGTAGGCTTCGTAGTCGAAGGGCGTGTCGAACAGCGAAACCGGCACATAGGCGCCGAGCGGACCGCCGACCTGCACGGCCTTGACCGGCCGGCCCGAGCGCGTTCCACCGCCGATGTCGTTGACGATCTCGCCGAGCTTCAAGCCGAACGGAACTTCGCACAGCCCCGGATATTTGACGTTGCCGGCGATCTGCAGCGGAATGGTGCCGCGCGAGCGGCCCATGCCGTAGGCCGCATAGGCGGCGCCGCCGTCGGCGAGAATCATCGGCGCCGTCGCCATCGACAGCACGTTGTTGACGACCGTCGGCTTGCCGAAGAGGCCCTCATGCGCCGGCAGCGGCGGCTTGGCGCGCACGATGCCGCGCTTGCCCTCGAGGCTTTCCAGCAGCGAAGTCTCTTCGCCGCAGACATAGGCGCCGGCGCCGATGCGCAGTTCGATATCGAAAGCGAGGCCGGAGCCGCGCACGTTCTTGCCGAGCGCGCCGGCGGCGCGGGCGGCGGCGAGCGCTTCGTCGAAGATTTCCGCGGCGATCGGATATTCGGAGCGCAGATAGACGTAGCCCTTGTCCGCGCCGACGGCGAAGGCGCAGATGGTCATGCCCTCGATCAGCGAGAAGGGATCACCCTCCATAATCATGCGGTCGGCGAAGGTGCCGGAATCGCCTTCGTCGGCGTTCACGACGACATATTTCTTCGGCCCCGCGCAATCGGCGACGGTCTTCCATTTGATTCCGGTCGGGAAGCCCGCGCCGCCGCGTCCACGCAGCCCGGAGTCGGCGATTTCCTTGATTGTGGCGGCCGGCCCGATCGCAAAGGCGCGGTCGAGCCCCTTATAGCCGCCATGCGCGACATAGTGTTCGTAGGATACGGGATCGATCGCGCCGCAGCGCTGGAAGGTGACACGGCGCTGGCGCGCGAAAAACGGATGCTCCTCGACCTTGCCGACGCAAAGCGGATGCGCGCCGCCGGACAGGAAGCACGCATCGAACAGCGACGCCACGTCGCTTGCCTTCGCCGGCCCGTAGCCGACGCGGCCCGCGGGGGTCTCCACCTCGATCAGGGGCTCGAGCCAGAGCATCCCCCGCGAACCGTTTCGGACGATCTCGATCGTTTCGCCGCGCGCGGCCGCCTCGTTCTCGATCGCGGCCAGAAGCTTTTTTGCGCCCATGGCGATGGCCGCCATATCGCGCGGGACGAATATCCTGGTCATGCGCATTTCGCCTCTTGCGCGAGTTCGTCGAGCGTCGCGCTGTCGACGCGGCCGATCGGCTCCCCGTCGTACATGGCGGACGGGCTGTGCGAGCAAAGCCCCAGGCAATAGACCGGCTCGACCGTCAAGGCGCCGTCGGGGGTGGTCTGACCCCAATCCAGCTTCAGGCGAGCGAGAAAATCGCGCGCCATCGTCTCGGCGCCCATCGACTGGCAGGATTCCGCGCGGCAAATCTTGAGCGTGTGGCGCCCGTGCGGCTCGCGGTTGAAGTCGTGATAAAAGGTGATGACGCCGTGCATTTCCGCCCGGGACACGTTCAGCGCGTCGGCCAGAATCGGCGTCGCCGCTTCGGGCACGCAGCCGAATTCGTCGTGCAAGGCGTGCAAAATCGGCAGGGCAGGCCCTTCGAGACTCAGATGAGCGTCGATGATTTCCCGCGCCCGCGCCTCGTTCCACGGAACAGCGCCAGACATCTCGTCCCTTTCGTCGCCAAGCTGGCGTTCTCTCGCGGGTTCGCCCCGCTGTTCGCCGTTTTTCGTTAATTGACGCGACAGTGCCGGAAATCCACCCCTCGATCAATAAAGGCGAATCGTTGTGCGATAGGCGATCCCTATAGGCGAAGCCGATGCGCCGGACTATTCGGCCGAATCTGAATCCGATTGTAGCGATCACTCGCTGCAATCGCTTAGCCGCGATCGCTCGCCGCGATCAATTCGCAAGGATAGGATTTTCAGCCAGTTTCTTCGCCTCCGCGAGCAGCGCCCCCACTTGCGGAATCACGGGATCGCGGTGCGGCGCGACCAAGCCGATTTGATGCACTTCCTCCGGCTCGACAATGGGGATTGCGCGAATCGGCGCCGCGACGCCGAGCGTCTTGGCCAGCTTTTCCGGCATCACCGTCGCCCAGCGCCCGGTCTTCACATGGTCAAACAGCAGGATCACCGAATTTGATTCAAGCGTCGGCGCCGGCTCCGAGCCTGCGTCGCGGATCAGGCGGTCGACGATTCGCCGGTTCTGCATGTCGGGCGTGAGCAGGCACAAAGGAATGCGCCCGACCTCCGCCCAGGTGACGCGATCGCGGTCGCCCAGAGGGTTGTCGGCGGTGGTCAGCAGCCGGTAACGTTCGACGCACAGCGGCACGGTGCGCACGCGTCCCAAGGGCTCGTTGTCGAGATAGGTCAGCCCGGCGTCAATGTCGAGATTGTCGAGCATCGACAGGATTTCGGTCGAAGACGCGGAAATTACGGTGAAGCGCACCGCCGGATGCTTCGCGCGGTAGGGCGTCGTCAGCGCGGACACGATGCCCAGCGCCGTCGGGATCGCGGCGATCTTGAGCTGGCCGGAGAGGCCCTCCTTCAGCGTGCGGACTTCCTGGCGCATGGCGCGCGAATCCGCGACGATGCGCTTGGCCCATTCCAGGACGCGCTCGCCCTCCGCCGTCAGGCCGTGATAGCGGGACGAGCGGTTGACCAGCAGCACGCCGAGCGAATCCTCGAGCTGCTTGATTCCGGCCGAAAGCGTCGGCTGCGTCACGCCGCACAGTTCCGCGGCGCGGGAAAAACTCCGCTCCTTGGCGACGGTGATGAAGAATTCGAGTTTTTCGATCACGGAGCCGGTCCGGTCATCTCGCGGTTTCTTGTGCGGCGTCTCGAGACGTTAGGAATGATAACACATTCGCCCGCCTTGCGCCTTAATTCGCGCATATTTGAGATTATTACGTAAGGAACTATGTATGGCCCGGGGGGATGCGGCGCCTCGGCCCTCGATCGCTTCGAGAGAGGAAACCAATGGCGGTTGTCCAGCATAAGCTGATCGCAAGGCGCCTCGCGACCCCGCTCGCGGGACTTTTCGTCCTTGCCCTTTTCGCCCCTTGCGCCCAGGCGACGCCGTCCGTGGTGATCGACGTGGCTTCGGGACAGATTCTCGAGCAGGATCAGGCGACCGCCTCCTGGTATCCCGCCTCCCTGACCAAGCTCATGACCGCCTATGTCGCGCTCGACGCTGTGCGCAAAGGCAAGATCGCGCTCGACACGCCGATGATGGTGTCGCCGCGCGCGACCCGCATGGCGCCCTCGAAAATGGGTTTTCGCCCCGGAACCGAGGTGACGCTGCAGAATGCGCTGGTCATGCTGATGGTCAAGTCGGCGAACGACATTGCGGTGACGATCGCCGAAGGCGTCTCGGGCTCGGTCGAAGCCTTCGCGGACGACATGAACCGCGCCTCCATCGCGCTCGGGATGCGCGAATCGTACTGGGCCAATCCCAACGGCCTGCCCGATTCCCGCCAGGTGACGTCGGCGCGCGATCTCGCCATGCTGGGGCGTGCGCTCTACGTCGAGTTTCCGCAGCACGCCTGGCTCTACAATATCGGCGCGATGCAGCTCGGCCGCAGCGTGCACGCCACGCATAACGGTCTCCTGGGCCGCTATCCCGGCGCCGACGGCATGAAGACGGGCTTCACCTGCCCGGCGGGCTTCAATCTCGTCGCCTCGGCGACCCACGGCGGGCAGAAGCTGATCGCCGTTGTGCTCGGCGCGCCGACCGCCGCCGCCCGCACCGCCAAGGCCGCCGCGCTGCTGGATCGCGCTTTCCACGGCGCCGCGGCGCAGGGTTCGATCGCGGGCCTGCCGTCGAGCGGCGTGGCCGCCGCGCCCGACATGCGCGACAGCGTCTGCCATCATCGCGGCAAGGCCCACGCCGAATTCATGGCCGAGGTCGAAGACATGGCGATCCCCATCGGCTCCGGCGTTTCGACCGGGATTCCGCTGCTCGACATGGCCAGCGCCGCAAACCAGCCGCACGTCAACGTGAAAGAGATCGCGCATCTGCCGCGCCCGCGCTTCGAGCCGATGCAGATCCATGTCGGCCGCGTGGAAGGCTATGTCGGTCCGACCGCGCGCACCCGAGCCGCCGGCGCGCCGATCGGCGAACAGCCCGATCTCTCCGCTTACGTGGAGGAGACGCCGGTCGAGGCGAACGCTTCGCCGATCGGCCGGGCCGCTCCCGACGCGACGCCGCTGCGTCAGCGCGGCGGCGCCGGCAAACACGGCGGCGCGAAGGCCAAGGCGGCCAAGGGCAGAGCGTCGTTCGCAAAGACAGGCGGCAGGGCCGGGGGCAAAAGCGCCGCCGCGGCCAAGCCCCAGCGCGCCGGGCTCGACGCCTCGGCAAGCCAGCCCGTCGCGACGCAATGACCGACGCGACGCGCGCGGCGGACGGGCGGCCAGCCCGGACGCCGCCGCCGCCGATCCCGCTGACCGTGCTGACCGGCTTTCTGGGCGCCGGCAAGACCTCGCTCCTCAACCGTCTGCTCGCCGCGCCAGAACTTTCCGACACGCTCGTCCTTATCAACGAGTTCGGAGAGATCGGGCTCGATCATCTCTTCATCGAGTCGGTCGACGGCGACATGATCGAAATGAGCTCCGGCTGCGTGTGCTGCACGATCCGGGGCGAACTGGTCGGAACGCTCGAAGACCTGCTGCGCCGGCGCGACAACGGGCGGATCAAGCCGTTTCGGCGCGTGATTCTGGAGACGACCGGGCTCGCCGACCCCGCGCCCGTGCTCCACACCATCATGTATCACCCCTATCTGACGCTGCGGTATCGGCTGGACGGCGTCGTCGCGCTGGTCGACGCGGTGAACGGCGAGGCGACGCTCGACGCGCATGAGGAGGCGGTCAAACAGGCCGCCGTCGCGGACCGGATCGTCCTCTCCAAGACCGATCTGCCCGAGGGCGCGGCGCGGGCGCCGGCCCTTTCGGGGCGGCTGCGGCGGCTCAATCCCGGCGCGCGTTTGCTGGACGCAGCGTCAGGCGAAGCGACCGCCGCCGCGCTGCTCGACTGCGGGCTCTACGACCCGGCTGGGAAGACCCCCCGCGTCCGCGAGTGGCTGAACGCCGAGGCGGTGGCGGCGGCGCAAAGCGCGCGCCATGCCAACGGTCATGGTTCTGGTCACGAGCATTCGCACGATCATCACCACGATCACGTCCACGACGTGAATCGGCACGACGATCGCATTCGCGCCTTCTGTCTTGCGAGCGAGACCGCGTTGACGCCCGCAACTTTCGACATTTTCCTCGATCTGCTGCGCCACACGCACGGCCCGCGCCTGTTGCGCGTCAAGGGAATCGTCGCGCTGACCGACGACGCCGAGCGCCCCGTGGTCATTCACGGGGTGCAGCATCTTTTCCATCCGCCGCATCGCCTTGCGACTTGGCCGGACGCGGATCGACGCACGCGCATCGTGTTCATCGTCAAGGACTTGGACGAGAAATTCGTCGCCGGCCTTTATCAGGCGCTGGCCGGCGCGCCCGCGCCCGATCAACCCGACGCCGCCGCGCTGCGCGACAATCCGCTGGCGCCGAAAAGCGCCGGCCTGCTCGGTTGAGTCGCCTGCGTCGTTCGATTTGAATGGGTTTGCGATGCGAGCCTGAAGGCTCGCATACAGAGTCCCTTCACGTTGAACGGCGCAAGTTGTTGAAGACGGTCGCGAAGGCCGTCAGCTTTTCGTCCGGGACGACACTTCGGTCAGCGTCCATTCGACCGCCTTGTCGCGGCAAGCCGTTCCCCGCAGCTTCTCATGCCCCCCCTTCGTCCCCACCTCGGCGACGAAGGCGCGGCACACTTTGCCCTCGAGCGGGTAGGCGAAGCCGGCGGGCGTGAACGAGCCCCTCGCTCCGCTTTGCGGATTGTCCCAGTTGACGCTGGCGCCGCTGCCCTGCGGGTCGAGCGCCGTATTCAGCGCCGCGCTGGCCCGCCGCCAGTCTTCGCCGTCGATCTCGCCGGAGAGTCGCACGTCGTCTTTCTTGCGGATCGATCCGGTGACGTCGTCGTGGGCTTTGCCCCACATGGCCGAGGTCGAGGCGGCGGGCACCGCCATGGAGCAGCCGGAGAGGGCCGCGCTCGCCAAGAACGCGCTCGCCAAGAGCGCGAAAGCGCCCACCCATCGCGCCGCCCGGATTTGAGCTACCGCGCCGGTGGCGTTATGTCTGATACGCGGAAACTGCAAAGACCGCCCTGCCACAACTCGCAACGCCGTCTTTCCGGCGGGAGGAGGGGATTGTCCCGTGAACGCGTTAACGCCCGGTGACTTCGACTCGGCCGTAGAGCCCTTCGCCTTGTTCGGCGTGTGGTTCGAGGAGGCGAAGGCGAAGGAAATCAACGATCCCGAGGCGATGGCGCTGGCGACCGCCGACCCGGACGGCCTCCCCGACGCGCGCATGGTGCTGCTCAAAGAGTGGGACGCGGCGGGGTTCGTTTTCTACACCAACGCGGAGAGCGCCAAGGGAATGCAGCTCGGCGCCAACATGCAGGCCGCGATGCTTTTTCATTGGAAGTCGCTGCGCCGGCAGGTGCGCGCGCGCGGCGCCGTGGAGCTTGTCGGCGACGCCGCCAGCGACGCCTATTACGCCAGCCGCCCGCGCGACAGCCGCGTCGGCGCCTGGGCGAGCAAGCAGTCGCGGCCGCTGGAGAGCCGATTTGCGCTGGAGAAGTCGGTGGCGCTTTACGCCGCCAGATATGCGGTCGGCGACATTCCGCGCCCGTCCTATTGGCGCGGCTACCGCATCGTGCCGCGCGCCGTCGAATTCTGGTTGGACCGGCCCTTCCGGCTGCACGACCGGGTGCGTTTCACCAGGACGGGCGCTGGCGCGCCCTGGACCAAGGAGAGGCTCTATCCATGATCGCGACCCCCCGGCCGCCGCGCGCCTTCGCCCTTTTTGCGGCGCTCGCCGCGGCGACGCTGAGCGGCGTCCCGCACGCCGGCGCCCAGGGAATCTTCGAGCTTTTCGGCGACGATTCTCCGCGATGGCGCCGCGCCGCCCCGGCCGCTCGGCCGCGGCCGGCGGCCCCGAGGGCGAAGAAGCCCGACGCCGCCCGCAGCGGTCCGGCCGCGCCCGGCGCCCCCGGCCAGCCCGCGCAGCAGGCGAGCGGCGAGGCGCCGCCGGCGCCCTACGATCCGCAAATGTCGCGGCTCGCCGAAATCCTCGGCGCCCTCTCCTATCTGCGCGACGTGTGCGGCGGAAAGGACGGCGACGACTGGCGCAACAAGATGGCGGCGCTGCTCAACGCCGACGCGCCGTCGGGCGCGCGGCGCCAGAAGCTCACCGCCTCCTTCAATCGCGGTTTTCGCGGCTACGAACTCACCTATCGCGCCTGCACGCCCAATGCGCGGCTGGCCATTACGCGCTATCTCGACGAGGCCGCGCAGCTTTCCCACGAGATTTCCTATCGCTATGGCAATCCATGAGTATTTTTGCGAATCGGGCGTTAACCTTTCGGCAAGAGGCGCCTCGCGCGGCGCGTTCGCCTTCGTTAAAGTGCGCGCCATGACGACCTTCCCGATCGCCTTTTTCGACGGCGCCGGCGCCGAACAGCGGAGCGCCGCGCTCGCCTATGTCACGGAAGCCTACGCCGAGGCGATCCTCGCGGGCGTGGAGAGCGATTCTTTTGCGCACGCCGCGCTGTTCGCCGCCTTGCGCGAACTGGTCGCGACCTATGGCGAAGAGGCGGTGGCGGGATTCGCCGAGCGCCTGCCCGCCCGTCTGCGCGCGGGCGAATTCACCACCGGCGCGCGGCACTGAGGCGCGGGACAAGGCAAATCATGTTGCCGTAATTCCGTAGTTCAACGCCGTTCCTTCGGCATTTCATTCCGCCGCTTCCAGATTCAGCGCGTGCTGTTTTGCATTCAGTTTGAGGCAATGACCGGTCATGATGCGATCAAACGCCACCTTTATTTCCGGGTCTGTCGCGTCACCAAGGAACCGAAACGCCGACGAAGCCAAATATTCGCGGCTCAGATCGAACGCCAGCCACCGGCGGCCCAGAGACTCCGCGACCTGTCCTGTCGTGTTTGAGCCCGCGAAAATATCAACCACAAGGTCATTCGGTTCGGTCAGATATTTGATAAAAAATTCTGGCAGCTTCGCGGGGAAGCGCGCCGGATGGCCTTTGACGCCCACCGTCTTGCAGCCCCGCAAATAGTCGCCGTTGCTGTCCGTGTTCGGATACTGCAACAGGTTCGACGGAAGCGCTCCGCCATTATCGGTCCCAAAACCCTTGCCTATGTCGTGCCCACTTGGCCGCGCCTTCGGCGTGTAAAAACTTTCCTGATTACGCGCTTGCGTCAGCTTGGATTTTGTGCGAGAACAAATGCGGAACATCTTGTTTTCGGGAGGGATCGGCGATGGCGCGCAACAAGGCGCCATTTCAGAAAGGCCTGTCCGAGGCCGAT
>Ga0233425_10004350_pt1 | contig 23913 bp, 22 predicted proteins | sample Watercolumn_Towu_2_FD_181712 | JGI IMG/M metagenome (GOLD analysis project Ga0233425, IMG submission 181712) | Freshwater microbial communities from Lake Towuti, South Sulawesi, Indonesia - Watercolumn_Towuti2014_140_MG | ecosystem: Environmental > Aquatic > Freshwater > Lake | place... | reverse complement strand
TCCGCTGCCGGATGTGCGACTCCGAGCGCGTCACGCGCATCTCGATGGAGCTCACCGACGGCTCGCAGGTCGACTTCACCCACTGCCTCGAGTGCGAGCACCGCACCTGGCAGCAGGGCGACGAGCTGCTCTCGGTCGAGCACGTGCTCTCCCGCGCCCGCAAGCGCTGACCGCACGCACGCCACCGCCCCCCCCGCCTCACCCGACCGCCCCGGCCGCTGCCGCACGCAGCCGACCGGGGCGTCGGCGCGTCCGGGCCCGAGAGGGGCCGGGAGGGGCCGGAGAGTGGCCGGATCCACGTCCGGACGGGCCTGTCCGCCCGATCCGGCCCGATAGGGTCGCCTGCGTGCTGGACCCCTCCCTCCTCGACCGCCTGATCAAGGCCTACGACGTCCGCGGCGTCGTGCCCGACGACCTCACCCCGGAGATCGCGCGCCTCGTCGGCGCCGCGTTCGTCCGCGTCGTGGGCGCCTCCGCCGCCGACGGCGGCCCGGGCGCCGTGGTCGTCGGCCGCGACATGCGCCCGTCCGGCCCCGAGCTGGTCGCCGCGTTCGCCGAGGGCGTCACCTCGCAGGGCGTCGACGTCGTCGACATCGGCCTGGCCAGCACCGACGAGCTCTACTACGCCGCCGGCTCGCTCGGCCTGCCCGGCGCGATGTTTACCGCCAGCCACAACCCGGCCCAGTACAACGGCATCAAGCTGTGCAAGGTCGGGGCGTCGCCGGTGGGCCAGGACTCCGGCCTGCGCGAGATCAAGGCGCTCGTGCTCGAGTGGTCGGGCACCGGCATCCCGGAGCCCGGCGCCGAGCCCGGCACCGTCTCCGAGCGCGACCTGCTCGGCGACTACGCCGCCTTCCTCAAAGGTCTCGTGCCGCTCGGCGGCTCCCGCCCGCTCAAGGTCGTGGTCGACGCCGGCAACGGCATGGGCGGCCACACCGTGCCCGCGGTCCTCGCCGGCCTGCCGCTGGAGATCACGCCGCTCTACTTCGAGCTCGACGGCACCTTCCCCAACCACGAGGCCAACCCGATCGACCCTGAGAACCTGCGCGACCTGCAGGCCGCGGTGATCGAGGCCGGCGCCGACCTCGGGCTCGCCTTCGACGGCGACGCCGACCGCTGCTTCGTCGTCGACGAGAAGGGCGGCCTGGTCGACCCGTCGACGCTGACGTCGCTCATCGCCGTCCGCGAGCTGGCCAAGCACCCCGGCTCGGTGATCATCCACAACCTCATCACCAGCGCCGCGGTGCCCGAGATCGTGCGCGAGCACGGCGGCACGCCCGAGCGCACGCGCGTGGGCCACTCGTTCATCAAGGCCCGGATGGCCGAGACGGGCGCGGTGTTCGGCGGCGAGCACTCCGGCCACTTCTACTTCCGCGACTTCTGGCGCGCCGACTCCGGCATGCTCGCCGCGCTGCACACGCTCGCGGCGCTCGGCGAGACCGAGCCCGGCACCGCGCTGTCGAGCCTGCTCTCGGAGTACGAGCGCTACACCGCGTCCGGCGAGATCAACACCACCGTCGCCGACCAGCAGGCCGTGATCGACGAGATCAAGGGCATCTACGGCGGGCGCGAGGGCGTGACCCTCGACGAGCTCGACGGCCTCACCGTCTCCGGCGCCGACCCCGACGGGGCGCGCTGGTGGTTCAACGTCCGCCCCAGCAACACCGAGCCGCTGCTGCGCCTCAACGCCGAGGCGGCCGACGAGGCACGCATGGCCGCGCTGCGCGACACCGTGCTGACCATCATCCGTGGAGGAGCGTCGTGACCCTCGACCCGCAGCTGCTCGAGATCCTCGCCTGCCCGTGCGAGCACCACGCCCCGGTCGAGGCCGACGGCGAGCCCGTGCAGGCGCTGGTGTGCACGCGGTGCCGCACGTCCTTCCCCGTGCGCGACGGCATCCCCGTCATGCTGCTCGACGACGCGACGCCCGGCCCCAACGGCGTCGGCAACCCGGTGGGGGAGTGACCTGACGTGACCCGCGCGTACCCGGACGACGCGGTGCTCGACGACGTCGACGCGCTGCTGGAGGCCGACCCCGGCCTCATGCTGCGCGCCACGGCCGACGCCGGCGCACAGATCCGCCGCGTGCTCGCCTCCGTCGACCGCGACGCGATCCGCCGCGTCGCCGACGACGGCCGGCCGCGCTCGGTCGTCGTGGTCGGCATGGGCGGCTCCGGCATCAGCGGCGACGTCCTCACCGCCGTCTGCGGCTCCGGCTGCCCGGTGCAGGTGACGACGCTGCGCGGCTACGCGCTGCCGGGCTGGGTCGGCCCGCTCGACCTTGTCATCGCGGTGTCGTGCTCGGGCAGCACCGAGGAGACGCTGCAGCTGGCCGCCGAGGCGGTCAAGCGGGGCGCCCGCGTCGTCGGCGTGGGCTCCGCGGGCTCGCCGCTCGAGGAGACCGTGCGCTCGACGCCGTCGGGCGTCTTCCTCGCCGTCGACCCCGGCGACCTCATGCCGCGCGCGTCGCTGTGGCTGCTCTCGACGCCGCTGCTGCTCCTGGCCCACGCGCTCGGCCTTGCCGACGTCCCGGACTCCGCGCTCGAGCGTGCCGCCGACATCCTCGACGAGGTGGCCACCGAGTGCGGCGTCGCTGTGCCGCTGGCCGACAACCCGGCCAAGCTGCTCGGCGTCGCGATCGCCGGCTCCCTGCCGATGGTCTGGGGCACCTCGTTCGTGGGCGACCTCGCGGCCTACCGGCTCTCCTGCCAGCTCAACGAGAACGCGAAGCTGCCCGTCGCGTGGGGGCAGATCCCGGAGGCCAACCACAACCAGGTGGTGGCCCTCGACGGCCCGTTCGCCTCGGCCCCGGCCGACGACATCTTCCGCGACCCGTTCGAGGACGGCGCCGGCCCGGCGCGGCTGCGCCTCGTGCTGCTGCGCGACACCGACGAGCACCCTCAGGACGCCCGTCGCGCCGACGTCACGCAGGACATCGCCGAGCGCCGGGGCGTGCCGGTGCACGTCGTCACCGCGCGCAGCGGCCACGTCGTCGAGCGCATCGCGTCGCTCACCGGCGTCAGCGACTGGTCGAGCGTGTACGCCGCCATCTCGCTGGGCATCGACCCCAGCCCCATCGCACCCATCAACGAGCTGAAGGCGCGGATCGCGTGAGCACCGAGGGCGGCACCAAGGCGGTGGTGGCGGCGCTGGCCGCCAACCTGGGCATCGCGGCGACGAAGTTCGGCGCCTGGTTCATCACCGGGTCGAGCTCGATGCTCTCCGAGGCGATCCACTCCTGCGCCGACTCCGGCAACCAGGTGCTGCTCCTCGTCGGCGGCAAGCGCGCCAAGCGCGAGGCCGACGACTCCCACCAGTTCGGCTACGGGCGCGTCCGCTACGTCTACGCGTTCGTCGTCTCGATCGTGCTGTTCTGCCTCGGCGGCCTGTTCTCGATCTACGAGGGCTGGCACAAGTTCCACGACCCCGAGGCGCTCAACGACCCGATCGTCGCGTTCGTCGTGCTCGGCATCGCGATCGTGCTCGAGGGCTTCTCGTTCCGCACCGCGCTCAAGGAGTCGAACAAGAGCCGCGGGAGGAAGTCGCTGTTCCGGTTCATCCGCGAGGCCCGCCAGCCCGAGCTGCCCGTCGTCCTCCTCGAGGACTTCGGCGCGCTCATCGGCCTGGTGTTCGCGCTCTTCGGCGTCACGCTCGCCGTCGTCACCGGCGACGCCCGCTGGGACGGCATCGGCGCCCTCGCCATCGGCAGCCTGCTGCTCGTGATCGCGGTGTTCCTGGCCTTCGAGATGTCGTCGATGCTGGTCGGCGAGAGCGCCGTCCCCGAGCAGCAGAGCGCCGTGCAGGCGGCCATCGAGAGCTCGCCGACGGTCGACCGCGTCATCCACCTGCGCACGCTGCACACCGGCCCCGACGAGATCATGGTCGCCGCCAAGATCGCGGTCGGCGGCACCGACACCGCGACCGACGTCGCCCGGGCCATCGACGAGGTGGAGACGGCGATCCGGGCCGCCGTGCCCGAGGCCCGCTGGATCTACCTCGAGCCCGACATCGACCGCGCGCCCGAGGCGCCCGCCGAGCCCCAGGCCGACCCGCAGCAGGCCTGACCGGCCAGGGTTTCGCGAACCGGGCCCTCCTCGGGCACAATGGAGCCCGTTCTTGCGGTGACGACGCCCGCGTGAGCAGCCGGCGGACCAACGAGGCCTCGTGACGTCCGTCGCGGCAGACCCCCCACCGGGGTCGAAGGAGTCACGTTGACCACTCCCGACTTCAAGGTCGCCGACCTCTCGCTGGCCGAGTTCGGCCGCAACGAGATCCGGCTCGCCGAGCACGAGATGCCCGGCCTCATGGCGATGCGCGCCCAGTACGGCGAGTCCAAGCCGCTGCGCGGCGCCCGCATCACGGGCTCCCTGCACATGACCGTGCAGACCGCCGTCCTCATCGAGACGCTCGTGGCCCTCGGCGCCGAGGTGCGCTGGGCCTCCTGCAACATCTTCTCGACGCAGGACCACGCCGCCGCCGCGATCGCGGTCGGCCCCCACGGCAACCCCGAGGACCCCCAGGGCGTCCCGGTCTACGCCTGGAAGGGCGAGACCCTCGAGGAGTACTGGTGGTGCACCCAGCAGGTGCTCCTGTGGCCGGACGGCGCGGGCCCCAACATGATCCTCGACGACGGCGGCGACGCCACCCTGCTCGTGCACAAGGGCCGCGAGTTCGAGCTCGCCGGCGCCGTGCCGTCGACCGACGCGTCGGACTCCGAGGAGTACGCCGTCATCCTCGAGCTGCTGCGCCGCTCGCTCGCCGAGTCGACCGACCGCTGGACCAACCTCGCCGCCGGCATCAAGGGCGTCACCGAGGAGACCACGACCGGCGTCCACCGCCTCTACGAGATGCACAAGGCGGGCTCGCTGCTCTTCCCGGCGATCAACGTCAACGACTCGGTCACCAAGAGCAAGTTCGACAACAAGTACGGCTGCCGCCACTCGCTCATCGACGGCATCAACCGCGCCACCGACACCCTCATCGGCGGCAAGGTCGCCGTGGTCTGCGGCTACGGCGACGTCGGCAAGGGCTCGGCGGAGTCGCTGCGCGGCCAGGGCGCCCGCGTCATCGTCACCGAGATCGACCCGATCAACGCCCTCCAGGCCGCGATGGACGGCTACGAGGTCTCCCGCCTCGAGGACGTCATCGAGCGCGCCGACATCGTCATCACGGCGACCGGCTGCTACGACGTCGTGACCGTCGACGACATGCAGCGCATGAAGCACCAGGCGATCCTGGGCAACATCGGCCACTTCGACAACGAGATCGACATGGCCGGCCTCGCGGCGCTGCCGGGCACCACCCGCACGACCATCAAGCCGCAGGTCGACGAGTGGCGGTTCGAGAACGGCAAGACGATCATCGTCCTGTCGGAGGGCCGCCTGCTCAACCTGGGCAACGCGACCGGCCACCCGTCGTTCGTGATGAGCAACTCCTTCACCAACCAGGTGCTGGCGCAGATCGAGCTCTTCACCAAGACCGACGAGTACCCGGTGGGCGTGTACGTCCTGCCCAAGCACCTCGACGAGATGGTCGCCCGCCTGCACCTCGACGCCCTCGGCGTCCGGCTCACCGAGCTGACCAAGAAGCAGGCGGAGTACCTCGGCGTCGACGTCGCCGGCCCGTACAAGCCCGACCACTACCGCTACTGACGAGCCACGTGGCAGTCGACCAGCCCGACCTGACGGGGGCGCCCTACCCGGGCGCCCCCGTCACGTACGCCGAGGCGCAGCGCGACGGCGTCGTCCTGCGCCGCATGAGGTGGGGCCTGGCCGACGTCGCCATCAGCCTGCTGCTCGCCATCATCGTCCCGATCATCCTGCTGTCGGTGATGGCGGCGGCCGGCCTGGGGCCGGGGACGGTCCCGTTCTTCCTCGCCACGTTCACCACGCCGTGGATCGGGTTCGGCCTGTGGCCGTGGATCACCACCCGGCTGCAGGGCAACGGGCCGAGGATCGACCTCGGCCTGTCGTTCCGGTGGTCCGACCTCGGCTGGGGCGTCGTCGGGGGCCTGGCCTGCATCGCCCTCGGCACCCTCGTCGCCACCCTCACCACCCTGTTCTTCGGCGACTTCGGCTCGGCGGCGGGCGACGCCATCGTCGACGCCGGCGTGCCCAAGGCCGTCGTCCTGCTCGTGATCGTCCTCATCGTCACGGTGGGGCCGCTGTGCGAGGAGCTGTGCTTCCGCGGCCTGGCCTTCGCGGCCACGGCCCGCTACGCCGCGAAGATGGGCTGGGCCGCCGTCCCGGTCGCCACGATCGTGTCGGCCGTGCTGTTCACCCTCATCCACTTCGAGCCGGTGCGGATCGGCGTCCTGCTCGTCATCGGCCTCGTGCTGAGCATCCTGCGGGCCCGCACCGAGCGGCTGGGCGCCTCGGTGGTGGCCCACGGCGTCAACAACGCCGTCGCCGTCATCGAGCTGCTGCGGATCCTGTTCCAGTAGCCGCCGGAACCCCGGCCCCGCACCGCGCGTCCGCGTAGCGGAGCCCCCGCGCACGTCCGGGCCGCACGGCCCGATTCCGCGGGCCGCACCGAGCGAGCCTGTCGGGGGACCTGTCCGGCCGTCGTACCCTTGTCCTGCGTCCCACCGCCCCCAGCCAGCCCTCGACCTGCTCTGGACCGCCGATGACCTCGACCGCTGTGGCGGCGCCCCAGGCGCGCCCCCGGGCGGCAGCGTGGACGCACATGCCCGGCCTCGACGGCGTCAGGGCCATCGCCGTCCTCGCCGTCGTGGTCTTCCACATGGACGAGACCTGGCTCCCGGGCGGGTTCCTCGGCGTCGACGTCTTCTTCACCCTGTCCGGCTTCCTCATCACCTCGCTGCTGCTGGCCGAGCTGGAGAGCCGCGGGAAGCTCGACTTCAAGAACTTCTACATCCGCCGGGCCCGGCGCCTGCTGCCGGCGCTCTACCTCGTGCTCGTCGCGACCTCGATCGCGGCGATGACCATCGCGCAGGACGCCGCCCAGCGGGTCAAGGAGGACGCCACCGCGGCGTTCTTCTACGTGACGAACTGGTGGTACATCGTCCACGGGACGTCGTATTTCGAGGCCACGGGCCGCCCGCCGATGCTCCAGCACCTGTGGTCGCTCGCGGTGGAGGAGCAGTTCTACTTCGTCTGGCCGGTCCTGTGCGTGCTGCTGTGGCGCTTCGGCCGCCGCCGCGGGGTGCGGATCGGCGCCATCGTCGGCACGGTCGTGTCGACGGCGCTCATGGCGTACTTCGCCGTCCGCGACGGCATGCCCGCGCTCGCCGACCCGAGCCGCATCTACTTCGGCTCCGACACCCACGCGATGACGCTGCTCGTCGGCGCGGTGCTCGCGACGTTCTGGTCGCCGGCCCGGCTCAAGGAGCGGCTGACCGGCCGCGGGATCAGTGCCATCAGCGCGTCGGGCGCCGCCGCCCTGCTCGTCCTGTTCGTCATCTTCGCCGCCGTCGGCTACGACACCCCGGCGCTCTACCGCGGCGGCTTCCTCGTCGTCGGCCTGGTCACGGCCGTCGTCGTGGCAGCCGCCGCCGTCACCGAGTCGGGCTTCGCCCAGGCGCTGGGCCGCCAGCCGTTCCGCTGGATCGGCGAGCGCTCCTACGGCATCTACCTGTGGCACTGGCCGGTGTTCATGCTGCTGCGGCCGGGCATCGACCTCGACGCCGAGGGCTGGCCGGTGCAGGTGGCCCGCCTCGTCATCACCTTCGGCCTCGCCGAGCTCAGCTACCGCTACGTCGAGATGCCCATCCGCCACGGCCTCATCGGCCGGATGTGGGCGGCGTGGAAGGAGCGGGGCGGCTTCGCGATGATCGGCCGCGCGGCCACCGCCGTGATCGCCGCCGTCGCGGTGGTCGCCGCCCTCGGCTTCGGCCTCGCCCACGCGCAGGAGCCCACCCTCGAGGAGGCTCTCGGCGGCACCGACGGCGTCGGCGACGGAGCCCTCACCCCCACCGCGTCGGCGACCCCGCAGCCCTCGGGCAGCGGCAAGCCCACCGGCAAGCCCAAGCCCCCGCCCGGACCGCCCGTGGTGCCGGCCGGCAAGTCAGCCGTGGGCCTGCCCACCACGACCGTAGGCGACTCGGTCATGCTGGCCGCGCGCGACGCCCTCAACCAGGAGATCCCCAAGGTCACCGTCGATGCGAAGGTGAGCCGGCAGTCGGGTGCGGTCTTCTCCCGCATCCGCGAGCGCGCGGCCGCCGGGAAGCTCGGCGACGTCGTGGTGATCCACACCGGCACCAACGGCACCATCGTCAAGAGCGAGCTGGTCGACACGCTGAAGTTCTTGAAGGACCGCAGCCGCGTGGTGCTGGTGACAGTGAAGGCCGACCGCCCCTGGGTCGACGGCAACAACCGGGTGCTCAAGTCCGTCGCCGCGCAGTTCAAGGGCACCAACGTGCGGCTCGCCGACTGGGTGGCGGTGTCCAAGGGCCACCGCGAGTGGTTCTACGCCGACGGCATCCACACCAAGAGCGCCGGCAGCGAGCAGTACGCCCTCATGATCAAGAAGGCGATGAGCTCGTAGGGCTGCTGCGCCCTAGAGGCCGTAGCGGTCGACGGCGGCGTCGATGAAGTTCGTGTAGGCGGTGCGGCCGGTCGGCGTCAGGTGGATGCCGTCGGAGTACAGCCAGGACGAGCGGCCCTTCGAGTAGCCGTACCAGTCGACGACCATCGCCCGGATCGGGGCGAACGCGGCGTCGCAGGCGCGCAGCGTGCGGTTGTTCGCGTTCTGCCACACGCGCGGCACGCGGTTGTTGACGAGGAACACGCGGCGGCCGGTGCCGGCGGCCGACACGATCGCCTTGCAGTCCGAGAGCGCGATGTAGCCGTTGGTGCCGAGGTGGACGATCACCTGGCGCGGCAGGGTGCCCGCAGCCTTGCGGCTGCGGATGATCGACACCGCGGTGGCGAACTGGCGGCTCTCGGTCGCGTTGACCACGAAGCCGCGGCTCTGCAGGCGGGTCCGCGCGCCGAGCATCACCGAGTCGCCGACGGCGTAGCGCCCGGCCCGGGCCAGCGCGGTGGGGGCCGCAGTCCGCGCCGCGGTCGGGGCGGCGGACGCCGTGGTCGTGGACAGGGACGGCGTCGCGGCCGCGGTGGCCGAGCCGACGAGCGCCCCGGCCGACGCGTACGCCGAGGTCGCACCCGGCGCGGCCGACGTCGTGGACGTGCGGGCAGCCGCGGGGGACGCCGACGAGCAGGCGGAGACCAGCAGGGCCAGGGACGCCGTGGCGGCGCCGAGCGCGATGCGGTTCATCTGTCCAGCGTAGGCGGGGCACGGGGCCGGGGCGCCTCCTGGCCCGGTCAGAAGGGCGGGGCGAACGGGCCGTCGCCCACGGGCGGCGTGCTGGGCCGTGCGGGGGACCCGGGCGGCGGCGCCAGGGCGGCCGTGGGCGACGTCACAGCCGGCGCCGCGCCGGCCGAGGGGGGCGCGGAGGATGCCGGGAGGCGTACGCCCTCGCTGCGCGCCCGGTACGTCGCGGCGCTGGAGCGCCGCATCCGCTCGGTGAGCACCGCGGCGAGGAACGCCTCGGGATGCGTGCCCGGCGGCGGGGGAGGCGAGACGTAGGAGGCGAACTCGGCGGCGAGCTGCTGGCCCATCGCGGCCCGGACCTCGGGGGCGAGCGTGGCCGACCGCGCCAGCAGCTGGCGGGCCTGCAGGGCGGCGACGTCGGGCAGCCGCGCGAGGTCGAGGCTCGAGGCCCACTGCTCGAGGCCGGCGGGCATGACGTAGGCCAGCTGCAGGGGCCGGGCCGCGGCGGGCACCCGCTCGCGGATGACGACGGTGCCGGCGAAGTGGTCGCCGATCCGCTGGCCCTGCTTGGAGGCCAGCGAGGTGATGAGGCCCGCGGCGCCGAAGGTGATCCAGAAGTCGACGAGCATGAACAGCGCGCGCACGAACGAGTGGCGGAACCGCACCGGGCCGCCGTCGGAGCGCACGACGCGCTGGCCGGTCGCGATCTTCCCGAGCGAGCGGCCGCGGGTGAGGGTCTCGAGCAGTGCGGGCCAGCCCACGAGCACGAGCACGATGCTCACCAGCGAGATGCCGGCGCCGAGCGCGTCGTCGGCGCCTTGCAGGATCTCGCCGGTCAGCCAGATGACGACGAACAGCAGGATCAGCTGGATCAGCAGGTCGAGCATCAGCCCGAGCGTGCGGCTCGGGAACTGGGCCACCCGCAGGTCGAGGGCGACCGCCTCGCCCGTCACCGGGACGAGCGTGGTCCAGTCCGACTGCTGCTGCACCCGGCTAGTCTCACCTGTGACGGCTGTCGTTCGGGAGGGGGCGCGCGGGTGGACCTCGATCCCTTCGTGGCTGCGCACGAGCAGGAGTGGCGCAGGCTCGAGGAGCTCTCCCGCCGTCGCCGTCTCTCCGGCGCCGAGGCCGACGAGCTCGTCGACCTCTACCAGCGCACCGCCACGCACCTCTCGCTCGTGCAGTCGTCCGCGCCCGACCCCGCGCTGGTGGCCCGGCTCTCGCAGCTGGTCGCCACCGCGCGCGCCGCTGTCACGGGCGCCAGCGGAGCCTCCTGGTCGTCGGTGTCGCGCTTCGTCACGGTGTCCTTCCCCGTGGCGGTGTACCGCGCCCGTGCCTGGTGGATCAGCATCGGCGTCGCGACCCTGCTGGTCTCGACCGCGATCGGCTGGTGGGTCGCGACGAACGACGACGTCGTCGCCGCGCTCGCGTCGCCCGGCGAGCTCGACCAGCTCGTCAACGGCGACTTCGCCGACTACTACACGTCCAACCCCGCGGGCTCGTTCGCGTTCCGGGTGTGGACCAACAACGCCTGGGTGGCGGCGCTCGCGCTGGTGCTCGGCGCGTGCCTGTGCCTGCCCGGCGTCTACATCCTCTGGCAGAACGCGCTCAACATCGGACTGGTCGGCGGCCTCATGGCGGCGGGCGGCCGGCTCGACCTGTTCTTCGGCCTCATCACCCCGCACGGCCTGCTCGAGCTCACCGCCGTCTTCGTCGCGGGCGGGGCGGGCATCCGGCTGGGCTGGCAGATCATCGCGCCGGGGCCGAGGCCCAGATCCGTGGCCCTCGCCGAGGAGGGCCGCTCCACGCTGACGATCGCCCTCGGGCTCATCGTCGTGCTGCTCGTGAGCGGCGTCGTCGAGGCCTTCGTGACGCCGTCGCCGCTGCCCACCTGGGCGCGGATCGCGCTCGGCGCGACGGTGTGGATCGCGTTCCTGGTCTACGTCTTCACGCTGGGCCGCAAGGGCGACCGCGACGGCGACATCGGCGACCTCGTGGCCGACGCCGACCGCACCGACGTCCTGCCCTACGCGGGCTGAGCCCGGCGCCCCGCCGCACCCGCGGGGGAGAACCCTTCAGACCGGTGCCGTCGCGGCCGATCCTCCGGGTAGATCCTCATCGGGAGGCTGCCATGGATGTCCGCCACGACCTCGGGCTCGCCGTGCGCATCGCCGTGCTGCCCGCGCTGGGCATGCTCGGCGTCGTCTCGGCCGTCCGCGACTCCGCCGCGCGCATGCGCCTGCGCGACGACGAGGACGCCGCCGACCGCGCGGTGGCCTGGGACCGGCTGGCGCCCGACGACCTCGCGCTCGTCCTCGACTGGAAGTACGGCCGGTAGCGTCGGCCGGGTGACTCCCGAGGAGCGCGCCGAGCTGGCGTACCTGCGTCGCGCTCGCGACCTCATGGACCGCCGCTTCGCCGAGCCGCTCGACGTCCCCGCGATGGCGCAGGCCGCGCTGATGTCGCCGGCCCACTTCTCCCGCCGCTTCAAGGCCGTCTACGGCGAGACGCCGTACGCCTACCTCATGACCCGGCGCATCGAACGGGCCCAGGCGCTGCTGCGCCAGGGGATGTCGGTGACCGACACGTGCATGGCCGTGGGCGCGACGTCGCTCGGCTCGTTCAGCTCGCGGTTCACCGAGATCGTCGGCGAGACGCCGTCGCAGTACCGCGCCCGCGACCACACCGGCCTGCAGACCGTGCCGGAGTGCGTGGCCAAGGCGGGCCTGCGCCCCCAGCGCCACCCCTCCCGCCGCTGACCTACCCGCTCTGGATGGGTGAGCGACGGCTATAGGCGTCGCTCACCCATCCAGAGCGCCTACGAGCAGTTTCGGAGAAGCACGGGGGTCCGCGGCAGGCCTAGGGTCCGGCGCATGGCAGTCACCGTGTCCGCGATGTTCATCCCCGTCCACGACGCCGACGAGGCGCTGGCGTTCTACCGCGACGGCCTCGGCCTCGAGGTCCGCAACGACGTCTCCGCGGGCGACCTGCGCTGGGTCACCGTCGGCGCCCCGGGCCAGGAGCTCGACGTCGTCCTCTTCCCGCCCGCCGGCGGCCGCTCGCAGACCGAGGCCGACGCGCTGCTCGGCCTGGTGACGCAGGGCTCGCTGCAGGCGGCCATCTTCAAGGCCGACGACCTCGATGCGACGTTCGAGAAGCTGCGCGCGTCCGGCGCCGAGGTGCTCGCCGAGCCGGCGTCGCAGCCGTGGGGCGCCCGCGACTGCGCGTTCCGCGACCCGTCCGGCAACCTCGTCCGCATCGCCCAGGCCTGACCTACCCCCTTTGGATGGGTGAGCGACGGCTATAGGCGTCGCTCACCCATCCAGAGCGCGTACAGGCGCGGCGTCAGAGGCGGCCGGCGGCCTTGAGGGCGAGGTAGCGGTCGGCGAGGCGCGGCGCGAGCTCGTCGGGGCCGGCGTCGACGACCTCGACGCCGGCGCGCGCGAGCAGCGCCGTCATGCGCTCGCGGTCGCTGACCGCCTGCGAGGCCGAGGCCGCGTCGTAGACCGCGGGGGCGTCGCCGCGCGAGGCCGCGAGCTCGTCGAGGCGGGCGTCGCGCACGGAGGCGAGGACGACGGTGTGGCGCTGCCCGAGGGCCGGCAGGTAGGGCAGCAGCCCCTCGCGCAGCGCCGACGGCTCGAGCGCCGTGAGCAGCACCACGAGGGCGTGCTGGCGCATCCGCGCCTGGATGGCCGACACCATGGCGTGCGCGTCGGTCTCGACGAGCGCTGGCTCGACGTCGGACAGGCCCTCGGACATCCGCACGAGGACGTCGGTGGGCGAGGCGCCGCGCACGTCGGCGCGCACCGCGCGGTCGAACGCGAGCAGGTCGACGCGGTCGCCGGCACGGGTGGCGAGCGCCGCGAGCAGGAACGCGGCGTCCATCGAGGCGTCGAGGCGGGTGCCGTCGCCGACGCGGGCCGCCGACGTGCGTGCGGTGTCGACGACGAGCAGCACCCGGCGGTCGCGCTCGGGCCGCCAGGTGCGCACCATGACGTCGCTCGCGCGCGCGGTGGCGCGCCAGTCGATCGAGCGGACGTCGTCGCCCTCGACGTACTCGCGCAGCGAGTCGAACTCGGTGCCCTGCCCGCGCACCATCACCGCGGTGCGGCCGTCGAGCTCGCGCAGGCGGGCGAGGCGCGACGGCAGGTGCTTGCGCGAGGGGAAGCCCGGCAGGACGCGGACGCCCCACGGCACCGCGTGCGACGCCTGGCGCCCGGCGAGCCGCAGCGGCCCGAGCGACCGCACGGTCACGAGGTCGGGGCGGCGCTCGCCGCGGCGCACGGGCTGCAGCACGGTGGTGATCCGGGTCGAGCGCTCGGGGGCGAGGTCGAGCCGGTGGCGCGTGATCGCGACGCCGGCGGTGGGCGCCCAGGCGTCGCGCAGGACGCCGACGACGCGCCGCCTGCCCATGTTGCGCACGGCCAGCGTCACCTCGGCGCGCTCGCCGAGCCGCGTCGTGGTGTCGCCGCTGCGGGTCAGCCGGAGCTGGCGCGGCGAGCCCGCGAACAGCGCGTCGATGACGAGGACGACGAGCAGCAGCGCGTTGACGGCGAGCATGCCCGGCACCGACCGCACGACGGCCGCGACGGGCGCCGTGAGGAGCAGCGCGAGCAGCGCCGCGCGACCGGTGACGACCATGCCCGACCCGCCGTCAGCGCGGGGTGGGGACGGTGGCGAGGATGCCCTCGAGGACGGCGTCGGCGGTGACGCCCTCGAGCTCGGCCTCGGGGCGCAGGCCCACGCGATGGCGCAGCGTCGGCCGCGCCAGGGCCTTCACGTCGTCGGGCGACACGTAGTCGCGGCCCGACAGCCACGCCCAGGCGCGCGCCGCGGTGACGAGCGCGACCGCGCCTCGGGGCGAGACGCCGAGCCGCAGCGACGGCGACGTACGGGTCGCACGGACGACGTCGACGACGTAGGCCGCGACCTCGGGGGCGACGGTGACGCGCGCGGCCTGCAGGCGGGCGGCCTCCAGGTCGGCGGCGCTGGCGACGGGGCGCAGGCCGGCGGCGGCGAGGTCGCGCGGGTCGAAGCCGTCGAGGTGCTTGCGCAGCACGGCGTACTCGGCGTCGCGGTCGGGCAGCGGCACGGTGAGCTTGAGCAGGAATCGGTCGAGCTGCGCCTCGGGCAGCGGGTAGGTGCCCTCGTACTCGATGGGGTTCTGCGTCGCGGCGACGAGGAACGGCTCGGGCAGCGGCCGCGGCTGGCCCTCGACCGAGACCTGCCGCTCCTCCATCGCCTCGAGCAGCGACGCCTGCGTCTTCGGCGGCGTGCGGTTGATCTCGTCGGCGAGCAGCAGGTTGGTGAACACCGGGCCCGGCTTGAACGAGAACTCCGACGTGCGCGCGTCGTAGATGAGCGAGCCCGTCACGTCGCCCGGCATGAGGTCGGACGTGAACTGCACGCGCGTGGTCTGCACGTCGAGCGACGCCGCGAGGGCGCGCACCATGAGGGTCTTGGCGGTTCCCGGCACGCCCTCGAGCAGCACGTGGCCGCGGCACAGCAGCGCGATGACGAGGCCGGTGACGACGGAGTCCTGGCCGACGACGGCCTTGGTCACCTCCTCGCGCAGCGCGAGCAGGGCCGCGCGCGGGTCGCGCGCCGGGATGGTGGTCGTCTCGGTCATGAGCGGCGCACCTCGTCCTCCAGGGTGTCGAGCGCGTCCGCGAGCCGGGTCAGGCCCGCGTCGTCGAGAGGGGTGCCGCCCGGCGCGAGGAGCGCCGTGACGGCGGAGCTGTCGCGGCCCGTACGGGCGACGACGGCGGGCACGACCTCGTCGAGGCCGGCGTTGCGGGGGAGCCCGAGCAGGCTCCGCAGGCGCGACGTCGTGCGGTCGCGCAGGACGGCGGCGGCGCGGTCGCGCGCGCCGGCACGGCGGTAGAGGCGGGCGCGGCCCTCGACGGTCTCGGTCGCGCGGACCACCACCGGCAGCGGCTCGACGACGACGCGGCCGAGCCGGCGGCCGCGCCACCACACGACGACGAGCACGGCGATCGCGAGCTGCAGCAGAGCGATCCGCACCCAGCCCGGCACGAGGTCGGTGATGCTCGGGGGCTCGTCGCCGGTGCCGATCTGCAGCGGATCGGTGGCCGACGGCAGCCACCACACCACCGTCTGGTCGCGGCCGAGCACGTTGAGGCCCAGGGCCGCGTTGCCGGAGTCGGCGAGCTTCTCGTTGGTGAGCAGCGAGCTGTTCCCGATCAGCGTGGCTGCCAGCTTGCCCGGGGTGCCGTCGTCCGGGCGGTCGGCGACGAGGCCCTCCCAGCAGATGCGGGCGAGCGGGTCGTCGGAGGAGTACTGGACGCCGGCCGGCACCAGGGGGCCGACGCGCTCGGCGATGTCCCACGTGCAGCCGGGCGGCACCTCCTCGGTGCCGTCGCCGAACGACGCCTGCGCCCACCCCGCCAGCGCTGCGGACTCCTCGGGGATCCCGCCGACGACCACGAGGTGGTCGGGCGGCAGCTGCAGGGCCTTGTCGCGCATGTCCGGGCTCAGCGGCGAGCGGTCGGCGGCGATGAGGAGGGTCTTCGTGCGGTCGGCCTGGTAGAGGGCGTCGTAGGCCTGCTGCGCGGTCGTCACGCGGACGACCTCGACGCCCTGCTCGCGCAGCAGGGCCGCGAGCGCGCCCGCGCCGCGGGGGTCGGTCGCATCCGGGTCGAGCAGGCCGCGCGTGCCGCGGCTCTGGGCCAGGGCCAGCAGCAGCGACACCGCGAGCACCAGGACGACGATGATGATCGGACCGCGGGCCCGGCGCAGACGGTGGCGGGCGTCCGGGGTGACGACGGCGCCGGCGTCGGAGGCCATGGCCGGGGCGCTCATCGCGGCACCGCCATCGCGGCCTCGCTGCCGTCGGGTGCGTCGCCCTGCTTGGCCCGGCGCACGGCGTCGTCGGCGCGGGCGACCCGCTCGTACGACGCCGCGTCGGCGGTGCGGCCGCCGTACCAGACGTCGTCGAAGATCCGGGCGGCCTCGCGCACGTCGCGCGCCACCGACGGCAGCGCAGAAGCGGTGTCGCGCGCGATCTCGTCGGCGGTGCGACCGGGCCGGGCGTCGACGAGGTCGCGCTCCTCGACGTCGCGGAACATCCCGCGCAGGCGCTCGCGCACCGCCTCGGCGTAAGCGCCTGCGGCGGCCAGCCGCTCGGCCTCCGCGCGGTGGTCGCGGGCGCTGCGGTCGGCCCCCTCGAACAGCGACGGCGACGCCGACCTGGCGAGGGTGCCGGTCCGCCAGCGCACGGCGATGATCACGAGCACCAGCAGCACCACCAGGCCGGCGATGCCGAGCCAGTTCAGCGGCGAGACCTGGCCGGCGAAGTCGAGCGCGTCGCCGATGCGGTCGAGCACCCACTGCACGGCGCGCTCCACCCAGCTGGGCTCCTCCTGGCGGTACTCCGGCTTGAGCAGCTCGAGCCGGGCCAGGCGCTGCGCCTCCTCCCGGTCGATGACGACGGGGACGTCGAGGGGCAGCCGGGCGACGACGGCGGCGGCCAGCATCAGGCCCCGGCGGCGGCTGCGCGCTGCAGCTCGAGGTCGAGGCCCTCGCGGCGGATCCGGCGGTCGATGTAGAGCAGCGACGTGACACCCGCCAGGAACGGGAGCGTGACCATGGTGGTGATGATCGTGGTGAGGGCCGAGCTCAGGGCGAGGCCGATGACCACGAGGTCCGGGTTGAGCGCGGGCAGCAGCCCTGCGACGAACGAGAGGGGCACGCTGAGCACGTTCGCGACGACGACCGCGAGGATGCCCGCCAGGAGCGAGATGCCGAAGGTCCGCCACCAGCCGCCCTTGACCAGGGCCCACGACCGGCGCATCGCCTCGATGACGCCGACCTTCTCGAGCACGAGCGCCGGCGGCGAGAGCACGAGACGCACGGACACCCACACGGTCACGACGATCGTGCCGATCGCCAGCACCACGGCCACGAGCGCTGCGAGGGCGCCGTCGACGTTGCTCAGCGCCACGGCCAGGAGCACCGTGAGCAGGATCCCGCCGCCGGCGATGAGGCCGGTCACGAGCGAGACCAGGATGGTGAGCCCGACGAGGGGCCAGAACCGCGGCTTGATGCGCGCCCACGCGTCCTGGGTCGTCACCCGGCGGCCGAGGACGGCCTGCGACATGACGACGGTGAGCATGCCGGTGGCGACCAGCTGCAGGACGAACTGCACGATCCCCGACACCCCGAACGCGGCGAGGAACCCGACGACCGACCCGATGGCCTCGGACTCATCGATGGTCGCCGTGGGATCGGTGACGAGGTCGAAGTAGCCGCCGCCGAACAGGATCAGGGCCAGCGCCTGGATGACGCCGCCGACCACCGCCACGACCGCGGCGATCCCGAGGACCGTCCGGGGGTCGCGGCGGACGTAGCTGATCGCGCCGTCGAGGATCTCGCCGAGCCCGAGCGGGCGCAGCGGCACGACGCCGGGCTTGGGCGCCTGCGGCACCGCGCCCCAGCCGGCGACGCCGGGCAGCGCCTGGCCGCTCCACTGCGGCTGGCCCCACGCCGGGCCCGTGGGGGCGCCGGGCGCTCCGGGCGCTCCGGGCGCTCCCGGAGCAGGGGGCGGCGGCGCCCCGGCAGGGGAGTTCCACGCAGGCGCGGCCGGGGCCGGGGGCGGCGGGGCCGTGCCCCAGGCGGGGGGAGGCGCGGGAGCCGGCGGCGCGGGTGACGACCACGTCGGCGGCGACGCGGGGGCCGGCGGCGCGGGCGGCACGAGCGGGTCGACAGAGGTGGGCTGGTCGCCGAGGCGCACGGTGTCCGGGTCGGGCCGCACCTGCTCGGTGGGCCGCTCCATCCACGACGTCGTGCTCGTGTCGGCGGGGTCGGGGTCCTGCCAGGTCGAGCCCGGCTGCTCGTCCGGCGCGGAGCCGCCCGGCACCTCGTCGTCCTGGCTCACGTCGGTCCCGTCGTGTCCGGCCCCGGCCCGCTGCCGGGGGTCCCCCGTCTGATCGTGCCACGCGACCGCCGCCGCAGCCCTGCGGCGCCCGGGCGCGCCACCCGGATGCTGCCGCGGCGCCGTCGCTCCGCCCGCCCATCAGCGGCCCGGAACCCGGGCGCCCGCTCCTGCGTCCGACCTCCAGCGCCCGCACCCAGGCGCTGCGCGATGCTGGACCGGCGCCCACGGGCACCGGGCCGCGCCGCAGGATGCAGCGGCCGGCCCCGACCCCGGGCCGGCCGCTGCCAGCGCGGAGCGGGGGACGGGCGTACGTTGCGGTTGCCGCGTCCCGCGCGACACGATCAGTGCGCGCGGGGGGCGCCGGGCGCCGCACGGCGCCTGCTGACGAGGAGACGAGTAGGGACCATGAGCGACGTGAAGGGACGCGTGCTCGTCGTCGACGACGACACCGCGCTCGCCGAGATGCTCGGCATCGTGCTGCGCGCCGAGGGTTTCGAGCCGCTGTTCTGCGCCGACGGCGCGAAGGCGCTTACCGCCTTCCGCGAGGCCAAGCCCGACCTCGTGCTGCTCGACCTCATGCTCCCCGGCCGCGACGGCATCGACGTGTGCCGCTCGATCCGCGCGGAGTCCGGCGTGCCGATCGTCATGCTCACGGCCAAGACCGACACCGTCGACGTCGTCCTCGGCCTCGAGTCCGGCGCCGACGACTACGTCGTCAAGCCGTTCAAGCCCAAGGAGCTCGTGGCCCGCGTGCGCACCCGCCTGCGCCGCACCGAGCCGCCGGGCCAGGAGAACCTGACCATCGGCGACCTCACCATCGACGTCGCCGGCCACGCCGTGAAGCGCGACGGCGTCCCGATCGCCCTCACCCCGCTCGAGTTCGACCTGCTCGCCGCGCTCGCGCGCAAGCCGTGGCAGGTGTTCACCCGCGAGGTGCTGCTGCAGGAGGTGTGGGGCTACCGCCACGCCGCCGACACCCGCCTGGTGAACGTCCACGTGCAGCGCCTGCGCTCGAAGATCGAGCACGACCCCGAGCGCCCGCAGATCGTCGTCACCGTGCGCGGCGTCGGCTACAAGGCCGGCCCCTCCTGACCTCTGACGTGATCGCATGAGCTCCTGGTCGGCCGGGTGGTCGCGCGCAGCGGCCGTCCTCGACCGGCCGCTCGGCGCGTGGCGCCGCTCCGTGTCCCTGCGCGTCGTCGCGACGACGATGGCGCTCTCGCTCGTCGTCGTCGCGATCGTCGGCCTGCTGCTGGTCAACTCCATCAACGGCGGCCTGCTGGCGGCCAAGGAGCAGTCGTCGCTGGTCGAGGCGACCGCCGGCACGTCCGAGGCGCAGAGCCTCATGGACGCCGCCGACACCGGCCCCACCACGCCCTCGGCGTCGCGGCTCGTCGACTCCGTCACCGGCGGCCTGCTCGCGCGCGCCGGCAGCCCCGGCCGCGTCGTCGCGCTGCTCGCCTCCCCGCCCGAGCGCGGCGAGACCCCTGAGCGCATCGGCGTCGCCGGCGGCGGGCCCGGCGGCGACATCTCCGAGGCGAGCATCCCGCTCGACCTGCGAGCGGCCGTGCAGCGCGACAGCCGCCAGTCGTGGACCTACACCGAGATCCTCTACACCAACGGGGCCACGGTGCCAGGCCTCGTCGTCGGCGCTCCGCTGTCGGTGCCCGGCGCGGGGCAGTACGAGCTCTACTACCTGTTCCCGCTGACCGAGGAGCAGGAGACCCTGCAGCTCGTCCAGCGCGCGGTGCTCGTCGTCGCGATCCTGCTGGTCCTCATGCTGGCGGGCATCGCCTACCTCGTGACCCGCCAGGTCGTGTCGCCGGTGCGCGTCGCGGCCCGCACCGCGGAGAAGTTCTCGGCCGGCCAGCTCACCGAGCGCATGAGCGTCCGGGGCGAGGACGACCTCGCCAAGCTCGCGACGTCGTTCAACGACATGGCGTCGAACCTGCAGACGCAGATCACCCGGCTCGAGCAGCTCTCGCGCGTGCAGCAGCGCTTCGTCTCCGACGTCTCCCACGAGCTGCGCACGCCGCTCACCACGGTGCGCATGGCGGCCGACGTCCTGTACGAGGCGCGCGGCGAGCTCGACCCCGCGGCCGAGCGCAGCGCCGAGCTGCTCCAGAACCAGCTCGACCGGTTCGAGTCGCTGCTCGCCGACCTGCTCGAGATCAGCCGCTTCGACGCCGGCGCCGCCGTGCTCGACGCCGACCCCGTCGACCTGCGGGCGCTCGTCGAGCGCGCTGTCGACGCCGCGGCGCCGCTGGCCGAGCGCAAGGAGACCGAGGTCGTGGTCACCGCTCCCGACACCGTGTGCCTGGTCGAGGCCGACGCCCGCCGCATCGACCGCGTGCTGCGCAACCTCGTCGTCAACGCCATCGAGCACGGCGAGGGCCGGCCGGTCGAGGTCGCCGTCGCGTGCAACGACGAGGCGGTCGCCGTGACCGTCCGCGACCACGGCGTCGGCCTCAAGCCCGGCGAGTCGTCGCTGGTGTTCAACCGGTTCTGGCGCGCCGACCCCGCGCGCGCCCGCACCACCGGAGGAACCGGCCTCGGCCTGTCGATCTCGCTCGAGGACGTGCGATTGCACGGCGGCTGGCTGCAGGCCTGGGGCGCGCCCGGCGACGGCGCCAGCTTCCGGATGACGCTGCCGACCAAGGTCGGCGGGTCGATGACCGCGTCGCCGCTGCCGCTCGAGCCGGCCGACGCCGGCGGCCGCGGCCGCCAGCCGCTGCGCCCCTACCGCGACCCGCGCCGCGAGCCCGACGCGGCCGCGCCTGTGCCCAGCACCGCCGGCGAGGGGGGCTCGTCATGACCTCGCGCACGCGCCTGCGCCGCGCGCTCGTCGCCGTCCTCGCCGCCTCGTCGGCGCTGCTCGCCGGCTGCGCGGGCATCCCGACGTCCGGCCCCATCGAGCAGGGCGACGTCGTCGCGCCCCCGGGCAGCGACTCGTTCGTCCGCGTCATCGCGCGCGAGCCGGTGCCCGGCATGTCGCCCGAGGAGGTCGTGCGCGGCTTCCAGGAGGCCACCGCCAGCCAGGAGCCGGGCTTCACCGTCGCGAAGAAGTACCTGACGCCGCTGGCCGCCGCCACGTGGAAGCCCGAGCGCGGCGTGAAGGTCTACGACAACTCCGGCCTCGCCTACGAGCAGCGCGGCGACGTCGTGGCGGCGTCTGGCGGCCTCTCCGGCGACATCGACGGCGAGGGCCAGTGGACCATCGCCCCGCCTGGCAGCCGGCTCGATGTCCGCTACGGCCTGGCCCGCGTCGACGGCGAATGGCGGATCTCCGCACCGCCGCAGGGGCTCGTGCTCGGGCGCGCCGACATCGACCGCAGCTACCGGGCGTTCGACCTCTACTACTTCACCAAGGACTTCCTGGTCCTCGTCCCCGCGCCCGTGACGGTCCCGCTCACCGAGGCCGGCCTCGCGACGACGCTCGTGCAGTCGCTGCTCGAGGGCCCGACGCCGTGGATCGCGCCGTCGGTCGCCACCGGCTTCCCCGTGGGCACGCGGCTGGCCACGACGTCGGTGCCGGTGGTCGACGGCGTGGCCGAGGTGGCGCTCTCGCCCGAGGCCGCGCTCGCCGATGACGCCGGCCGGCAGGCGCTGTCGGCGCAGCTTGTCTGGACGCTGCGGCAGCTGCCCGAGGTGACCGCCGTGCGCATCACCGTCGGCGGCCAGCCGTTCTCGGTGCCGGGCGTCGGCTCCGTGCAGTCGGTCGACTCCTGGTCGTCGTACGACCCCGACGGCGTGCCCGAGACGTTCACGGCGTACGCCATCGACGAGCGCGGCCTGCTGCGCATGTCGCCGGACTTCAGGCTCTCCGTGCAGTCCGAGCTGCGACCCGCGGGGATCCTGCCGGCTGTCAGCCTCGACGCCACGCGGCTCGCGGCGCTCACCTCCAACCGCGCGCAGCTGTGGGAGTACCCGCTGCCGGCCGAGAGCGACGGCACCCGCCGCTACTCCGGCGTCGCCCTGTCTCGGCCGTCGTTCGACCGCACCGGCGGGCTGTGGGTCGTCGACCAGGGCAAGGGGCTGCGCCTCGTCGAGGGCGCGAAGTCGCGGGAGGTGCCCGTCGTCGGCCTGCCCGAGGACGTCGCGGCCGCCGACATCTCCGCAGCGTCGGTGTCGCGCGACGGCACGCGCATCGCGCTGCTCGTCCAGCGCGGCAGCCGGATCGAGCCGATGGTGGCCCGCATCGAGCGCTCGGGCGACGTCGTCCGCGTGGCCGCGCCCCGCCGCGTCGACTCGCTGCTCACCGACTCCCTCGACCTCGCCTGGGCCGACAGCGGGACGCTCGTCGTCCTCGGCTCGTCGGGCACGTCGTCGCTGGAGGTCTGGCGCTTCGGCGTCGGCACCACCTCGGTCCGCCGGGTCGGTGCGCCCGACGGCGCCCTCACGGTCGCGGCCGGCCCCAACCGCTCGGTGCTCGTGGGCACCGACGACTCGCTGTACCGCGCGAGCGGCCAGGGCTGGACCCTGGTCGGCGCGGCGTCCTACCCGGTCTACCCGGGCTGAGGCGGCCGTCCACGGACGGGGCTCGCGGCGCGCCGTCCCCAGGGCCGGGCTGAGCGGCCCATGCCCCGGCCCGTCGCCGCGGACCCTGCGTGGGTGCTGCACGACTGGGCCTCCGCGCTCGTCCCGAGGATCTGCGCCGGCTGCCGCCGCGGCGGCGGGCCGCTGTGCCGCCGGTGCCGCGCCCTGCTCGGCGGCCGTCCGGCCGACGCCGTCCTGTCGCCCGCCCCGGAGGGCATGCCGCGCACGGTGGCGGCGTCGGCCTACGAGGGCCCGGTGCGCGAGGCTGTCGTCGCCTTCAAGGACCACGGGCGCTGGTCGCTGCGCGAGCCGCTCGGCCGCGCGCTCGCGGCGTCCGTCGCGGTCCTGCTCGAGCCGTCGCCCGGCTGGCGAGCCGTGCTCGTGCCGGTGCCCGGCTCCCCGGGGTCGTCGCGCCGCCGCGACGGCGACCACGTGCACGAGCTCGCATCGGTCGCGGCCCGGCACCTGCGCCGGGCCGGCGTCGTCGTCGCCGTGCGGCACGCCGTGGTCCCTGTGCGCCGCCGTCGCGACCAGGTGGGGCTCGGCCGCGACGAGCGCGCGGCCAACCTCGAGGGGGCTGTGGCTGCGGCCGGCTGGGCGCCCGCGCTGGCCGGCTGCACCGTCGTCCTGGTCGACGACCTCGTCACCACCGGGGCCACGCTGGCGGCCTGCGCGCGGGCCCTCGCGGGCGCCGGCGCGCCGGTGGCCGGGGCGGCCGTGGTCGCCGCTGCTTCGAAGGGGCTACGAGTCTCCTCTGCGCCGCGCGCACTCCCCGACAGCCGGGCTACGTTTGTCCTGTGACACCCGTCCGGGTCCGTGGTTGCGTCCCTGGCGGGTCTCGGTCTTCCGGGGCCCGACGGGGGCAAGCCGATGCCAGCCGCAGGCGAAACGGTCCACGTAAGGCGACTCTTCGTCGTTCGATCACGGTGCGGTTTAGAGGTAAGTCCTGCCCCGTCGGGGAGCCCGAGCGCTCGCCGGTCCGGGAGAAGGGGAGTAGTCGCACGATGCCCGACCGGGCGCGGCGAGACCCTCAGCAGGCGGATGTGGGGTCGAAGACCAGGTCGGCCGGACGGGTGTCGCATGCCGGGCCGTGGGCCCGGACCCAGCCCCTTCTCGGGGTACCAGCGCTCGCACGAGCACCACGCTCCTGAGCACAAGGAAGGTGACGTCGCCATGACCACCATGAACGCGCCCGTCGACATCGTCGTCCGGGGCCGGCACCTCGACATCAGCCAGCGCTTCCGCGA
>Ga0233425_10004349_pt1 | contig 23927 bp, 20 predicted proteins | sample Watercolumn_Towu_2_FD_181712 | JGI IMG/M metagenome (GOLD analysis project Ga0233425, IMG submission 181712) | Freshwater microbial communities from Lake Towuti, South Sulawesi, Indonesia - Watercolumn_Towuti2014_140_MG | ecosystem: Environmental > Aquatic > Freshwater > Lake | place... | reverse complement strand
CGCAAAACCCCAGAGAATTGGCGCTCTGTCTCCACTACTTGCCAAAATTAGGCGGTATGTTGTCATCAATCCCCACCGACCTTCGAAAAATGGCCTAAGTCCGACAGACTCCTAGTGCGCGGCATACAGTCTGCAGGACGCGCCATTGTAGCATGGGCCGGGAGGGCGGTCCGGGGCGCTCGTCCGAACAAGCGCGAGTCTTGGATCGGTTGTGGTATCATGCGGAGTTCCCGGCGCGCGGCCAAACGGGCCGCCGGCATCGGCGCTGGTCCACTTCTGCCCGTTGCGCTTCGGGAGAGCCGGTCTTTCCGGCGGCGGGCACCGGGCAAACCCGAAGCGGGCCGGTGCTTCCGCAGACCATCCAAGCCAAGTGAGTACGTGGAATATCCTAATGAAACCAGACATTCATCCGCAGTATCGCGCCATCACCGTGACCTGCAGCTGCGGCAACACCTTCGAGACCAAGTCGACCGCCACCCGCGACCTGCAGGTGGAAGTGTGCTCGGCCTGCCATCCGTTCTACACCGGCAAGCAGCGTCTGGTGGACACCGGCGGCCGGGTCGACAAGTTCCGCAGGAAGTACGGCAAGGCCTGAGCCGGCAGCGGCTGGGCGGCCGCCGATTCAGGCGGGGTATTCCCACCGCAGGAATGGACCGATCAATCCGCGTCTTTCCCGGGACCGGTGGTTAACGCCGGTGACGGCGGCCGTTCGCTCCAGAAATGCCGCTGGTCGGCGCGCAGAGCGCGGGGCGGGTTGATGTTTCCGCTGCCGTCCATGTCGACCGTGATGGCGCCGGCCGCGGCTGAGGTCAACACGGCACTGCCCTGGGCCCGGTAGCGGGCCAGCACCTCGGCGCGGGGAAATCCCCAGCGGTTGAGGTAGCCTGCCGGCACCAGGCCATACCTGGGCGCGACCAGAGCCAGGAACTCGGCGCTGGACGACGTATTGCTGCCGTGGTGCGGCGCCACCAGCACGGCGCAGCGCAAGCCGCTGCCGTAGCGTTCCGCCAGCCGCAGTTCCGCCGGTTTCTCGATGTCCCCGGTCAATAGCGCGCAGCTTGGGCCGGCGCTCACCTTGAGGACGCAGGAATTGTCGTTGTCGTTGGCGGCAAGCTCCAGCGGACCCAGCATCGCGAACTCCACCCCGTCCCATTCCCAGCGCTGGCCAGCCCGGCACGGCACCGCCCGTGGCCAGCGCTGCGCCACGCTGCTGTAGATCGACTCCACCGCCAACCGGCGCAGCAGGCTGTCGGCGCCGCCGGCGTGGTCATTGTCGCCGTGGCTCACCACCAGGGTATCGATGCGGAGAGTGCCGGTACTGCGGAGGAATGGCTCCACCACCGCCGTGCCCAGGTCGAAATCCTTGCCGAGGCGGGCGCCGGTGTCGAATACCAGGGTGTGGGAGCGGGTCCGGATCACCGCCGACAAGCCCTGGCCGACGTCCAGCAGGGTCAGGCGCAAGCCGCCGTGATCCGGCCGCGGCGGCAGCACCGTCAGCGCGGGCAGCCACAGGACCGCCCCCAGCCAACGCCCGCGCACCCCGCGCGGCGCCAGCAGCACAACCGTCCCGGGCAGGGCGAACAGCAGGGTCCAGGCCGGCGGCGACGGCTGTTGCCACTGCGCCAGCGGCACTCGGGCGAGCCATTCCAGGGTTTGCCAGGCCGTTTGCAGCAGGCCTTCGGTCAGGTACAGCAAGCCTTCCCCGGCGGCCGGTAACAGCGCCAGCAGCAGCGTCGTCAGCAGGCACAGCGGAATCCCCAGCAGTCCCAGGGTCGGGATCGCGATCAGGTTGGCGACGGGAGAAACTAGGGAGACTTGCTGGAAGAACACCAGCAGCAGCGGCGCCAGTCCCAGCGCAGTGAGCCAGTTGATCTGCCACAGACCGGCCCACCAGCCGGGCGGCCGCAGGCGGTACCCGAGGCTCAGGACGATGATGGCGACGGCCGCGAAGGACAGCCAGAAGCCCGGCGCCAGCACACAGAACGGGTCGTACCAGCCGACCGCCAGCAAGGCCAGGAACAGGCCGCGCAGGGGCCGAACGCTGCGCCGGGAGAGAATCGCCGCCATCACGATGGCGACCATGACCAGCGCCCGCTGGGTCGGGATGGAAAACCCGGCCAGCGCCGAGTAGACCAGCGCTGCGGCAACGCTGAGCGCCGCCGCCAGGTCCGGCGGCGCCCAGCGTTGCAGCGGCAGCCAGCCGCCGAGCCGGCGCGTGGCGACGAAGACCAGCCCCGCGACCAGGCCGATGTGGGAGCCGGAAACCGCGATGAGGTGGGTGGTGCCGGTGCGGCGCAGCACTTCCCATTGCGGCGGGGTGATTCCGCTTTCTTCGCCCAGGGTGAGGGCGAGGAAGACGCCGGCGAGGTCGTGGCCGGACAGGGCTGCCGCCAGCAGGTCGAACAGCTGCTGGCGCCAGGTCAGGGGATTCCACGGGGACGGCGGCGGGTCGATGCGGCTGGTGCCGGGCCCGTCGCGGACATAGCCGGTGGCGCGGATCCCCTGCAGGAAGAGCCACAGCTCGTAGTCGAGCCCGCCCGGATTGAGATAACCGTGGGGGCGCTTCAGGCGCACCGTCAGCCGCCAGTGTTCACCGGCTTTCACGGTTCCGTCGGTGCGGTACCAGTTGAGGCGGACCCGCGGCGGGAAGGGGGCCGGGGCTGCATCTTCGACGCCTTCCACCTGCAGGTCGAAGCGCAGGTTCTCCTCGGTCCGCTGGGGAATTCCGAGGATGCGGCCCTCCAGCCGAATGTCCCGCTGCTCCCAGGCCGACGGCAGGCTGCCGGCCATGCGCCACTGAGCTTGTGCCAGGGCCCAGCAGGCCGTCAGCAGGAATAGCGCGGCGCTGCTGAGGCGCAGGTTCCACAGCAGCACCCCGCCCAAGCCGGCCGCAGCGGTCAGCGCGGGGCTCGGCAGCGCCGGCAGCTGCGCCGTCGCCAGCAGGGCCGCCAGTGCCGTGAACGCGGCTGCCGGCAAGCGGTCCTTGCGGAAGTCGTTCAACTTTGAAATCCCTGCCCGTAGAATACGCCCGCACCAAATAATAACTTCATCGCGGAGACCGAGGGTCAGCCATGCCCAAACAATTCTTCCAGCGCTATTTGCCGCACCCGGGAAAAATCCGCGAGATCAAGAGTCTGGAGTTTCTCGGGGACAAGCTGCACCGGCCCAATCTGTGGCATCTGAACCGGCGTTCGGTTTCTCTCGCCTTCGCCTGCGGGCTGTGGGCCATGTATACCCCGCCGCTGCCCTGGCAGATGGCGATCGCGGCGGTTCTCGCCATCTATTTCAACGCCAACCTGCCGATTTCCGTCTCCCTGGTCTGGATCACCAACCCGGTGACCTGGGTTCCCCTGTACTATTTGGCCTACAAGGTGGGGGCGCTGGTGATGGGGCAGGGCTATTTCACCTTCGGCGAGTTCTCCGAGCTGTTCTCCATCGAGAAGATCTGGGAGCTGGGGGCACCGCTGCTTCTAGGGTGTTTCATCCTGATGAACGTGGGGGCGGTGGTGGGCTACTTCGGCATCCAGCTGCTCTGGCGGCAATCGGTGCTGCACCGGCTGATGCTGCGCAAATACCGCAACGCCCCCCTGGATCTGGGCATCATCGCCCGCTTGTCCCATCGCGAATACCTGCACCTGCTGCGACACCGGGAGAAGACCGCCCGCCCGCCTGCGGCGCCGAGTGTCCGGATCGACGATTGATTTGGCGCGTCAGGGCAGCCCTCCGTCGCCATGGCTTTCGCCGTGGCCCTGCGCCCGCCGTGCCACCCCGGTACGGTAGGCGGCCTCTTCGACGTCGCGGGCGACCGCTTCCGCTACCCGGCGGTCGAACACCGAGGGCACGATGTATTCCGGATGCAGCTCGCTGTCCTGGATGATGCCGGCGATGGCGGTGGCCGCGGCCAGCTTCATTTCCTCGTTGATGCGGGAGGCGCGGCACGCCAGGGCGCCGCGGAAGATTCCGGGAAAGCAGAGGACGTTATTGATCTGATTGGGATAGTCGGAGCGGCCCGTGGCCATGACCGCGACATGGGGCAGGGCCAGTTCCGGCATGATCTCCGGCGTGGGATTAGCCATGGCGAAGACGATGGGGTCCCTGGCCATGCGCTGCAGGTCCGTTGGCGTCAGCACGCCGGGACCCGACAGGCCGAGGAAGACGTCGGCGCCGGCGATGACGTCGTGGACGCTGCCGGTTTCCCGCTCCGGGTTGGTGTGTTCCGCGTACCACGCCCGTCTCGGGTGCAGGTTGGCGCCGCGTCCGGCACAGAGGGCGCCTTCCAGGTCGCAGCCGATGAGGTGGTGCACGCCGGCGGCGAGGACGATCTTGCTGCAGGCCACCCCGGCGGCGCCGACGCCGTTCACCACCACCTTGATGTCCGCCATGGACTTGCCGACTATCTTGAGGGCGTTCTGCAGGGCGGCCAGCACCACCACGGCGGTGCCGTGCTGGTCGTCATGGAACACCGGGATGTCCAGCTCCTGTTGCAGCCTCTCCTCGATCTCGAAGCAGCGCGGTGCCGCGATGTCCTCCAGGTTGATGCCGCCGAAGCCGGTGGCGATGGCCTTGACGGTGCGGACGATGTCGTCGGGGTCGCGGGTGGCGAGGCAGATGGGGAAGGCGTTCACGCCACCGAATTCCTTGAACAGCATGGCCTTGCCCTCCATCACCGGGAGCGCCGCGGCCGGCCCGATGTCGCCCAGGCCCAGCACCGCGGTGCCGTCGGTGACCACCGCCACCGTGTTCTTCTTGATGGTGAGGGTAAAACTCTTGTCCGGCGTCCGCTGGATCGCCTCGCAGACCCTCGCCACCCCCGGCGTGTAGGCCATGGAGAGGTCGTCCCGGGTCTTCAGCGGTGACCGCGCCACGACTTCGATCTTGCCGCCCAGGTGCATGAGAAAGGTGCGGTCGGAGACATTGACCACCTCCACCCCTTCCAGCTCGCGCAGGGCCTGCACGATTTCATCGGCGTGCGGGCTCGACTTGGCGTTGACGGTGAAGTCGCGCAGCACGCGGCCGCCGCTCACGCCGACGATGTCGATGGCGCCGATGTCGCCGCCGAGGCGGCCGATGGCGGTGGTCACCATGCCCAGGGTGCCGGTCTGGCTCGGCAGTTTCAGGCGCAGGGTGAAGCTGTAGCTGGCGCTGGGGAGGCTGTTCATGGCGGTGCCGGCGGCTGGATGCGGCCCCTTTGTCCCGGGCCGCTGGTCGGTGATCTTACGCCGCCGCCGTGAGGTGGGGAATGGTCATGGCGCGGCGAAGCGCCGGATCGGTCCGCCCCGGTTTTCTCGGTGTCTGCTGCCGGAAATCGGGGATTTCCGCTGGCTCGCCCAATCAGCGGCTTGCCGCGGCCAACGGTTGGCGCACCAGCGCCTGGATCAGATCGTCGGCCCGAGCATCGCGTTCGCCCAGCGGCGCGAGCCGGTGGCGGCCCTCGATCAGCTTGAGGATGGAGGTGGTGTCGTAGACGCGATGATCCACATGTCCGCGCCGGGCGAATGGGGAGATGATGAGGGCCGGCACCCGCGGCCCCGGTCCCCAGCGGTCGCCCGCCGGTGGTGGTACGTGGTCCCAGAATCCGCCGTATTCGTCGTAGGTGACCACGACCACGGCGTCGGCGAATAGCGGGCTGTTTTCGATGCGCCGCAACAGTTCGGCGATGTGCTTTTCGCCGGACACCAGGTCGGCGTAGCCGGGGTGTTCGTTGAGATCGCCGATCGGCTTGTAGAAAGCCACCGGCGGCAGGCTGCCGTCGTCGATGGCGCGCACCAGATCCGCCTCGTCCTTCAGGTGCCGGTGGCCTTCTTCGGTGCCGGCGTAGCGCCGGTAGTAGGCGAAGGGCTGATGGTGGTATTGGAAGTTGCGGGCGGCGTGGCCGGCGACGGCATCGTTCCAGCCGCCCGCATACCAGGCCCAGTCCACCCCGGCGGCGCTCAGGCGGTCGCCGATGGTGGGCTGGTCTAGCGGAGGTAGCCGGTGTTCGGGCGGGGTCAAGGGATCGTGGGGCGAAGCAGCCGGCTGCACCGTGTTGATGGCATAGCCGTCGGTCGTGACGCTGCCGTCCTCTAGGAGCTTTGGCGGCGCATTCTCGAAGCGGGGCGTGCAGGCGCAGATCAGCCACTGATGGTTGAGGTAGGAACCGCCGAAGGCGGCCTGGAAGAAATGGTCGGCCAGGGTGTAGCGGCGGGCGTACTGCCACAGCGGCAGATCCCGCCCCTGGTAATAACCCATCGCCAGGCCCTTGCGGTCGGAATGGGCGGCGAACCGGTTCATGCGGCCGCCGTTGATCTGCGCCTGGTTTTCCTGGAAGCGGTGGACCAGGTCGGGGATTTTCTGATCCGGCGGCACGTAGCGGCCGATGTCGAAGGGAGCATTGGGCAGATCGGCGGGAAAGCGGCCGTCGGTTTGCGGCAGAGAACCGTAGATCTTGCCGTGGGTGTCTACCTGCAGCCGGTTTTCTGCCGGTGCCTGGCCGATGCCGTCGGCTCCCGGGAAAAATCCGTAGAGATTGTCGAAGCTGTGGTTTTCCAGATAGATCACGAGGATGTGGCCGATGGCAGGTGCCTTGGGCGCGGCAGCCGCGCTAGCGGCGGCCACCCCGGCGAGCAGGGCCAGGGGCCGGATGATGCGAGGAATCATGTGGTGGTCCAGAGCATCATTGGGCGCAACGCGCAAGCAATCCCATACTGGTTTTCTGAAGAGTTCGGAACACGCGGTTTCCCGCTGGTTGATCCACTGGCCTTTTTCTATGGTACCGGAATCCCGTGACGGATTCGTGTCGTCCCCAGCCGTTGCCGCGGCCGGTAAGGCCAACATCGCCCCATTCCAGGCTAGAATCATGGGACTCCCGGCCGCGCGGCGGCAGGCGGACCGCCGGCGAGCTTGGGTCCGCCGCGGGCTCGGCCTGGTTTCCCATCGATCATCCCCAACCCCTATCAAGAAAACGGATACCCCTATGCGTGCATTAGAGGATACCAAGATCGGCATCATCGGCCTGGGCTATGTGGGCCTGCCCTTGGCCGTGGAATTCGGCAAGCATTTCGACACCGTCGGTTTCGACATCAACCAGGCCCGCGTCGCCGAGTTGCAGTCCGGCTTCGACCGGTCGCTGGAATGCTCTGCGGAAGAGCTGAAGTCGGCGCCGCGGCTGAGCTACACCGCCAGTCCGGAAGACATCCGCGGCTGCAATGTCTACGTGGTGAGTGTGCCTACCCCCATCGACCAGTACAAGCGGCCCGATTTCGCCCCGCTGATCGGCGCCAGCAAGTCGGTTGGCAATGTACTCACCAGGGGGGACGTGGTCATCTACGAGTCCACCGTCTATCCCGGTGCCACCGAGGAAGTCTGCGTGCCCATCCTGGAGTCCCTGTCGGGGCTCCGCTACAATCGCGACTTCTATTGCGGCTACAGCCCGGAACGCATCAACCCCGGCGACAAGGAGCACCGGGTCACCAACATCAAGAAGGTCACCTCCGGCTCCACCGCGGAGATCGCCGATTATGTGGACGCCCTCTACGGCACCGTGATCAGGGCCGGCACCTACAAGGCCAGCAGCATCCGGGTGGCGGAGGCGGCCAAGGTCATCGAGAACACCCAGCGCGACGTCAACATCGCCCTGATCAACGAACTGGCCATCCTGTTCAACAAGCTCGGCATCGACACCCTGGAGGTGCTGGAAGCGGCCGGCAGCAAGTGGAACTTCCTGCCGTTCCGGCCCGGACTGGTGGGCGGTCACTGCATCGGCGTCGACCCCTACTACCTGACCCACAAGGCCCAGGAGATCGGCCACCATCCGGAGATGATCCTGGCCGGCCGCCGCATCAACGACGAAATGGGTTCCTACGTGGTGCAGCGCCTGGTCAAGCTGATGAACCGCCGCCGCCTGCATATCAACGGCGCCAGGGTGCTGATCCTGGGCATGACGTTCAAGGAGAACTGCCCCGACATCCGCAATACGCGGGTGATCGACGTGGTCAAGGACCTGCAGGCCTACGACGCCCAGGTGGACGTATACGATCCCTGGGCCGACCCCGAGGAGACCCGTCACGAATACGGCATCGACCTGATCCCGGAACTCCCGGAAGGCGCCTACGATGCCATCGTGCTGACCGTGTCCCACCAGCAGTTCCGCGATATGGGAACCGCCAAGATCCGCGCCCTCGGCAAGCCCGGTGCGGTACTGTTCGACGTCAAGTACGTGCTGCCGGCGGCCGAGGTCGACGAGCGTTTGTGATTCCCGGCGGCCGAATCGAGCCCTGGTGACGAACCGGTTCCGCCAGGGCCGTCCGCCCCGGAATTCCACCTTGCCCTGGAGGACGCCATGAATCGACCCGGAAGCCCCTGCGCGCTCGCCCTGCTGCTGTTTTCCTCCCTGGCCGCCGCCTCCAGCGACTTCTGCGACCAATGGTGCGGGGAACTCCCCAGCGCCTATTTCCTGGCCCCCCTGAACGACAGCCGCACGAACGTGGGGCTGCTGCTGGAAGACCTGGGGCAACTGGCCTACGCCCCCAAGTCCCTGCCCTTCCACTATGCCGAATTCATCGGCGAGGAAAGCGCTCCGGGCGAGGCCTCGGCGGCCGACTCCGGCCTCGGCCCGCTGGCGCAGGAGCTCGGGATCAGCCAGGACGCGCTGAACCAGGCACTGGGGCGCCAGGGCGGCGGCTTCGGCCGCTGCCAGAGCGACACCGCCGTCAGCGTAGAAGCCTGGTTGCGGACCCTCAAGGCCGCCACCCTGCCGGCAGCCGATTCCCAGGCGCTGGCAAACGAACGGTTGCGTTTCCTCGGTCTGTGCCAGAACGCCCTGGCCGAGTTTCAGCCGCTGCAGGTGTCGGAACGAGCCAAGCCTTACGCCCGGTATCTCGAAGCGGCGGCGTCCTTCTACGCCGGCCAGTACGACCGTGCCCTGCCGCTGTTGCAGGCGCTCGCTGCCGGCGGCAGCGGCTGGTTGCGCGAAACTGCCCTTTACCTTCAGGGACGGGTAGCGCTGAATCAGGCCCAGGCCCGCTTCGACGACTGGAGCTCACCCGGGTCCGAGAACATCGACCGGCCCAGCCTGGATCGCGCGGCAGCTGCCTTCGGCGACTATCTGAAGGCCTATCCCGACGGGGCTTACGCCGCCTCGGCCAAGGGGTTGTTTCGCAAATTGCACTGGTTGGGCGGCGACCGCGCGGCGCTGGCCGCGGACTATCAGCACTGGCTGGACGGCGGCCTGGGCAGCGCCGACGACCGGCGGCTCGCGCTGGACTTCATCAACGAGACCGAATCCAAGCAGGGACCGGTGGGAGCGGAGCTGGACAGCCTCTGGCCGGCGCCGCTGCTAGCTGCCGCGAGGATTCTGTCGAGCTGGCGCCCCGCGGCCGAGGGCCAGGCCCAGTCGCCCGTCGCCAAGGACGTCATCGCCGCCCACGGCGCGGCCTTCACCGGCGCCCGGCTGGCCGGGATCGACGGCTATCTGCAGCTGGCCCATGGCTATTGGGTGGACAAGGATTATTCCGGCGTGATCCAGGCCACCGCCTCCGAGCGGGTTGCCGCGAAGGCATCGAACCAGCTGTTCAGCCGCTGGATCCTGCGCGGGCTGGCCTTGCTGGCCAGCGGGAGAGCCCCCGATGCCGAAAGCCTGTGGCTGGAAATCATCCGGACCGACCAGCACCCGGGCCACAAGCGCCAGGCGCAGTGGCTGCTGGCCCTGAGCCGGACCGCGGCGGGCAAGCTGGACTCCGTATACGCCACGGACGCCCCCGTGGCGGAGGCGGAAATCCGGGAGTTCCTGGTTCATCGCGCCGCGCCGGCGCTGCTGGAAAGTTTGCTGCAGCGCCAAGACCTGTCGCCGCGGCTGCGTTCCCTGGCCTATTTCAATCTGATCAACGGACAGCTGCGGCACCGCGAGTTCCAGGCCGCCGGCCGGCTGCTGGCGGCCCACGAACCGGCCGGCTATTCCCTGAATCAGGACAGGCTGGCACCGCTGAGCTGGGCCGGTCATCGGGACGACGACTACAACTGCCCGCCGCTTCAGGAGTTGCTTGTCCAGTTGCAGAAAGCCCCGGTCGGCCTGCACGGCCTCAACTGCATGGGCGACTTTCTCCGTACCCAGAACTGGGACGGTGCACCGGCGCCGATCGCCGACCAGGAATACGCCGACGAAGGCGGCCATCGCTGGCGTGACCTGGCCGACTACGGCGTCGCCGTCAAGGCGCCGGCCACCGGCGGTTTTCCCGGCACCCCGTCCACCAGCCTGGACTACTACCGGGAAGTCATCGCACGCACCGGCAAGCGCGGCGACCCGGAGGTGGCCTACGCCCTGCACCGCGCCACCAGTTGCTTCGCTTCCTCCGGCAACAATCACTGCGGCGGCCAGGATATCCCCAAGGAAACCCGCGCCGCCTGGTTCAAGCGGCTCAAGGCGGAGTTCCGCAACACCCCCTGGGCCCAGGGGCAGAAATACTACTGGTGAAGCGGGCTGCGACCGCGCTGATTTGGGTGGTCCTGGCAGGTTGCGGTGGCGCAGCCGGAGCGGACGACTATTGGGTCTGGCACCCCAAGGTGCAACCCGGTCGGGTGCTGGACCACGCCGAGCGCCTCTACCTGTTCCAGGGTGAACTGACCTTGCGGCACGGGCGAGTCCGTTATGGCCGCCGCGGCTTCTCACCGCCGGCCGCATCGCGCCATCCCCTGGTCCTGGTCTACCGCTGCGAGACCCTGGAGTGGCCGGCCTTTCTGCCGGGTCAGATCGAGAAGGACCTGGCGGGCTTTGCCGCTAGCGGCAACCCCATGTGGGGCATCCAGCTGGATTTCGACGCCGCCACCCGCCACCTCGACCGCTACGGCGACTTCCTGCGCCGGGTGCGGGCCGCCCTGCCGCCGCGCTACCGGCTCAGCGTCACCGGATTGATGGACTGGGGCAGTCAGGGCCGGCTGGAAGACCTGAACGGCCTCGGCAGTGTGGTCGACGAGATCGTGTTCCAGACCTATCAGGGCAGGACGCCGGTCCGCGACCACGGGAAGTATCTGCGGCTCCTCGCCGGCCGGCCGCTGACGATCCCTTTCAAGCTCGGTCTGGTGGAGGGGGGCAATTACGACGGCGAGGCACTGAACCGGGTGCAGCGCCACCGCGCTTACCGGGGGAAGGTGGTTTTCCTGGTTCCTCCGGCGTAATTTCAATGAACTCTGCCGGATTCCCGTTCGGGAGAGCAGACTTGCCGTGGGATAACAGCAGTATCTAGCGGTGATCGTGATCCATCTGCGCAGTCTGCCTCATTCCCGGCACGATCGCGTGCGCGCCGGGCGGATCGTGTTCGGGTCGGCAGCCAGACCGGAAAAATAAGGGCGTCCTATCGGACGCCCCCTGACCATTCGGCAACGATAGCGGTCAGTGCTTTTCCAGAATATTAATCCCCTTCAGCAGATTGAGAGCCTCGTTGAGGGGGTAGTCCTGTAGTGCCAGGGTCTCGTCGGCCTTGTCCTCGGTCTTGTCGGCGCCCTTGTCCTTGCCGTCGTCCTTCTTGTTGGCCTTGTCGTTGGTCAGGTGACCGGTCAGGTCGGCTTCCTTGATGGGGCTGAACTCGGACTGCTGGGCCGCTTCCAGCTTGACCTTGGAGATGGGCACGTCGGGGACGATGCCCTCGGCCTGGATGGAGCGGCCCGACGGGGTGTAGTAGCGGGCGGTGGTGAGCTTGACCGCGCCGCCGTTGCTAGTGGGCAGGATGGTCTGTACCGAACCCTTGCCGAAGGTCTTTTCCCCCATGATGACGGCGCGCTTGTGGTCCTGTAGCGCCCCTGCCACGATCTCCGAGGCGGAGGCGGAGCCGGAATTGATCAGCACCACCATCGGTGCCCCCTTGAGCACGTCTCCCGGAGTCGCGTTGAATTTCATCTTGGCGTCCTCGATGCGGCCGTCGGTGTATACCACCAGGCCGCTGTCGAGGAAGGCGTCGCTCACAGCCACGGCGGCATTGAGCACACCGCCCGGATTGTTGCGGAGATCCAGCACCAGGCCCTTGAGTGCGTGGGATTTCCTCAGCTCGTTGACGGCATCCAGCACGTTGTCGCCGGTCTTGGACTGGAAGCTGGTGATGCGGATGTAGCCGTAGCCTTCTTCCAGCGTTTTGCTTTTGACGCTCTTGACCTTGATGATGTCGCGCACGATCTTGATCTTGAGCGGCTGCTCCAGGCCCTCCCGCACCACGGTCAGGGTGATCTCGCTGCCGGGTTCGCCGCGCATGGTCTTGACCGCGTCGTTGAGGCTCATGCCCTTCACCGGCTTGTCGTCGAGCCGGATGATCAGGTCTCCGGCCTTGATGCCGGCCTTCTGCGCCGGGGTGTCGTCGATCGGGGAGATGACCTTGACGAAGCCGTTCTCCAGTCCGACCTCGATGCCGAGGCCGCCGAACTGGCCGGTGGTGCCCACCTTGAGTTCGTTGTACTGTTCCTGGTCGAGGTAGGCGGAATGGGGATCGAGCCCGGTCAGCATCCCGCGGATGGCGTCTTCCAGCAGCTTGTTGTCCGCTACCGGCTCGACGTAGTCCTGGCGGATGCGGTTGTACACCTCGGAGAACGTCTTCAACCCTTCGAAGGGAATCGCGCTGGCGTCTCCCGCGTCCTTCTCGGCCAGAGCGGTGCCGGCGGCACCGACCAACAGGCCGAGCGCCGCACCACTCACCATTGCCAGAAGAGTCTTTCGATTCGACATGAGATTATCCCGTGAAAATTTGCATTAGAGATTGCGCAGAGTGGATCGGGGGCGAACAGCGGTCGGGGCCTTCTTTCAGTCGTCCCGCTGGCACCAGCGCAAGGGATCGATCGGACGCCCCCGGTCGCGCAGACCGAAATATAGAGCAGGCTCGGATTGGCCACCACTGACGCCGACCCGCGCCACCACCTCGCCGGCCGCCACGGCATCCCCGACGTCACGCTGCAGGCTCTGGTTGTAGGCATACAGGCTCATCAATCCGTTGCCGTGGTCGATGATGGCCAAAAGACCGTAACCGCGCAGCCAGTCGGCGAACGCCACGTGGCCCGGCGCGACCGCCCGCACCGGTTCCCCCTCGCGCGCCGCGATCAGCACGCCATCCCACTGTCCCGACATGCGCGGGGCACCGAAGCGCTGGCGCAATTCGCCCGCTACCGGCCAACCCAGGCGATTCTTGCCGGCCACCACCGGGCCTCGCTCGCCCTCGGCAGGGTCCGGAGAGGTGGCGTCGCGCAACTCCGCGAGGATTTCCTGCAGGCGCCCGGCGTCTTCGTTCAGTTGCGCCAACTGCGCGCTCTTGCCCTGACGCTCCCGCTCCAGGTCCGCCAGCAGCCGCGCCCGCTCTGCGCGCGCCTGGTCGAGTCGTGCCCGCTCCCGATCGAGTTCCGAGCGCTGGCCATCGAGCCCCAGCACCTTGTCGCGGATGGCTACTTCCAAGCCGCGCAGCTCCTCCAGGTCCCGCTCCAGCGCCTGCAACTGGCGGGCGCGGGCGCGGCTGAGGTAGCGGTAATAGGTTACCACGCGACCCGAGACACCGGCATCTTCCTGGTTCAGCAGCAGTTTCAGCCAATCCTGATGGCCGATTGCGTAAGCCGAACGCACTTGTCCCACCAAAGCCTGGTTGTGGCCGAGAATCCGATGCGCGGTTTGCTGCCGGCGCTGCTGCAGCGCCTCGGTTTCCTGGGACGCGGACTGGATCTGCGTCGCCAGTTCCCGCATCGCGTCGGAGACGCGACCGTACTGGATTTCGAGGGCCGCCAGCTGATCGTTCAGCTTCTCCCGGCTGGCATCCAGTCCATCCACGCTTTGTTCCAGGCGCTGGATCCGATTCTGGACGGCACCGAGCTCCCGGGTCGTGGCCGTGAGCTGTTCGCGGTCGTCCGCCACGGCCCCTGACCAGAGGGGAAACAGCAACAGCAGGCGCAGCGCGGCGGCACCGGCGCGGTCACGGAGAGTCTGCCCCGCGCCGAGTTTGGGAAGTCTGCACTTGCACCGTATAATAGCCATCGCGCAACTTCAGCCCTATTAAGAGTTCCGGTCGCACCGTTTCCGCCTCGCCGCATAATGCCGGATTACCGGCGGGCGTGGCGATTTTACCGCCTTTTGCGCCGGTTCGGCCTGATTTTCTCGGAAGCGGGACTCCCCCGTGGCGGTCCAGTTCCTCGAGCGTCCATACCTAACGTAAGCCATGGATCATTCCCTGATCGCTTCCGATTCGGACATTCGCCAGGCTGCCGACTACTTGAAGGCTCTGGGGCATCCGTTGCGGCTGAAGATCCTGTGCAAACTGGGCCGTGAGCGGGTGAGCGTACAAGACATCGTGGAACAGGTGGGAACCACCCAGAGCAACATTTCCCAACACCTCGGGGTATTGAAGGAAAAGGGGATTCTCGCTTGTCACAAGGAGGCGAACCGCGTCTATTACTATGTGGACAATCCCGACACCTTGCGGTTGATCGGCTTGCTCAAGGAGTTATTTTGCAGGTCCTGAGTCGTCGCAGCAGATAATTGAATAGGTATATCAGTGGATTTTGAACGAGTCGTCGAATTTGCCAGTAATCATTGGATACTGAGCAGCGGTTATTTCGTGGTGGGCTTGCTGCTGGTGCAGGATCTTTTCGATACCCTGACCAGCAAGCACAAGACGATCTCTCCGGCCCAGGCGGTCGCCCTCATGAACGACGACCACACCGTCGTCGTCGACGTCCGCGAACCCCACGAGTTCGCCAAGGGCCACATCGAGAACGCCCGCCACATCGCCCTCGGCAGTCTGGACGAGAAAATCTTCGTGCTGGAGCAATTCAAGGACGATCCCGTCATCGTCACCTGCCAGCAGGGAACACGCTCGCAGATGGCCTGCAAGAAACTCACCAAGCGCGGGTTCAGCAAGATTCATGAATTGCGCGGCGGCATGCAGGCGTGGACCGACGCCAATTTGCCGGTCACCGCGAAGAAGAAATAATCCTTTCCCAGTACCTTCCGTAACGGACCCCACCATGTCAGAAGACAATCAGCAGCCGGAAAAGCAGTTTTCCATCCAGAAGCTCTACGTCAAGGACATCTCCTTCGAAAGCCCCAACTCGCCTTTGGTTTTCACCAGTCAGTGGGAACCGAAGGTGGAAGTGAATCTGGCCAGCAATGCCCAGACCCTGCAGGAGGGGTTGTACGACATCGGCCTCACCGTGACCGTCACCGTGAAGATGGAGGACAAGACCGCCTACCTCGCCGAGGTGTGCCAGGCCGGCATCTTCGCCATCGCCGGCTTCACCGAGCAGGAGCTCGGCCAGATGATCGGCAGCTTTTGCCCCAACATCCTGTTCCCCTACGTGCGCGAAGTCATTTCCGACATCGTCAACAAGGGTGGTTTCCCGCCGATGCTGCTGGCCCCCGTCAACTTCGACGCGCTCTACCTGCAGCACCTGCAGCAGTTGCAGGAGCAGGCCGCGGCGGGCAAGCATCTGAACTGATCCCGCCGCTGCTTCCGCCGGCCCATGGGCGACCACGTAGCCGTGGCCGGCGCCGGTTCCTGGGGAACGGCGCTGGCCGTGCTGATTGCGAGAAACGGTTTCCCGGTCAGATTGTGGGGGCATAATCCCGACCACGTCGCGCTGCTGGCCGGGGAGCGCCGCAACCGGCGCTATCTGCCGAACACGGAATTCCCCGCCGCACTGGCGGTCGAGTCGGATCTGGGCCGCGCGCTGGAGGGTTGTGCGGCGGTTCTGGTGGCGGTTCCCAGTCACGCGTTCCGCAGCACGCTAGCGGCGATGGCGGCGGTGCTGCCGGCGGACTGCCCGGTCGCCTGGGCCACCAAGGGCCTGGAGGACCGGAGTACGCAGCTGCTGCAACAGGTGGTCGCCGCCGAACTGGGTCCGCAGCGGGCCATGGCGGTCTTGTCCGGCCCCACCTTCGCCGGCGAGGTCGCCGCCGGCCAGCCCACCGCCATCACCGTCGCCGCCTCCAGCCCCCGGTTCGCCCAGTTCCTGGTGGACCGGCTCCACAACCGCTCGTTTCGCACCTATACCACCGATGACCTGATCGGGGTGCAACTGGGCGGCGCGACCAAGAACGTCCTCGCCATCGCCGCCGGCGTCGCCGACGGGCTGGGTTTCGGGGCCAATGCCCGTGCCGCGCTGATCACCCGCGGGCTGAGCGAGATGATGCGGCTGGGCATGGTCCTCGGCGGGCGCCGCGAGACGCTGATGGGACTGGCGGGAGTGGGGGATCTGATCCTGACCTGCACCGACAACCAGTCCCGCAACCGGCGCTTCGGTCTGGGGCTGGGACAGGGATGGCCGCGGCAGCAAATCGTTGCCGACATCGGCCAGGAGATCGAGGGCATCGTCACCGCCGCCACCCTCTACCGCCTGGCCACTGCCAGCGGGGTCGACATGCCCATCAGCGAGCAGGTCTATCGCATCCTCTACCAGGGCATGGCGCCGGCGGAAGCGGTGGACAATCTGCTGTTGCGGGAACCGAAGGCGGAATTGATGGGAACTCCCGCCATCGGGAGGGCCGGCTAGCCTTTCCGCATCACCCGCCCCTGGCGCCGCCAGCGGTCGACGATGCCGTCGATGTTGAGGTCGTCGGGCCCCTGTTTCCAGTTGGTATGGAAGTCCACGTCGTTACTGTTGGGCGGCGGCTCCGGACGGAAGAACTGAAAGCGCACCGGCAGCGGGGTGCCCTCGCCGAGCACCATGGCCTCGCCGCGGCCCAGGGCGGTGAGGATGTCCACCAGGTCCGATTCGCCTTCCGGCACCAGCTTCTTGATGTAGGCCTGGTCGTCGGGATTGCTGATGCGCAGGCAGATGTAGGTACCGCACTGGGACAGCACGGTCTCCGACAGCTCGTGGGGGCGCTGGCTGATGACGCACAGGCCGACGCCGTACTTGCGGCCCTCCTTGGCGATGCGTTCCATGGACTTGCGGGTGCCCTCGAACTGGGTGTTGGATTCCCGCGGGATGTAGGCGTGGGCCTCCTCGCACACCAGCAGGATGGGGAACTCCCGGTTCTGCGGATTCCAGTAGTTGAACTCGAACGCCAGGCGGCCGATCTGGGCCGATACCGTGGGGCGCACGTCGAAGGGCACCGGGCTGAGGTCGATGATGGTCACCTGACACTTGCGTTCTCCCAGGCCCACGAAATCCCGCAGCAGTCCGCCGAGGGAATCGGAGTGGGTGCGGCGCTTCGGATTCAGCAGAAAGTCGTAGCGCACGTCGTTGAGGCGGCTCACCAGCTTGATGAGGAATTCGTCGAACTGGCCGAACAAAGGACCCTTGGTCTTGCCGAAGTCGGTGCGCATTTCGTTGGCCTCCTTGAACTGCCGATACACCTCTTCCAGGGAGAAATAGACCGGCGAGTCGATGGAGACGGTTTCCAGCTGCAGTTCGGCAGCGGACTTCTTCTTCAGCGCGAAGATCGCCTCCCGCAGGAACGCGGTCTGCACCGAAGACCCCGGATCGTTGCGGTCGATGAGCAGATCCACCAGTTCTGCGAAGGTCATCAGCCAGTAGGGAATCTCCAGCTTGCGGGCGTCGAAGTAGCGGGTCAGGGCGGGGTCGAAGGCCGCCTCCAGGGCACCCTCGGCGTTGCGCCAGCAGTACTCCCCGTGCAGGTCCAGCAGGATGACGTGAGCCTTGGGCATCGCCTGCAGGGCGCGCTGGATGAAGCTGGTCACCGACCACGACTTGCCGGCCCCGGACTGGCCCAGGATTGCCAGGTGGCGGCAGCAGGTGGCCGAGGCGTCGAGAAAGACCTCGGTCGATGGATGGCTCGGCAGATAGCCCACCTTGAAATTTTGTGGCCGCACCTTGGTAAAGATCGAATCGATCTCTTCCGCTGCCACCGCGTGCAGTTCGGCGCCGGGCGTGGGGAAATGCCGCACGCCGCGGCTGAACTGGTTCTCCTGGCCAATTTCCCCGAGCGGCGTCAGCAGGACCGTGGAGCCGGCTGCCGACCGGCAGGTCCTCCCCGGCGCGCCCTCCACCTGGTTGACCAGCGCCAGCACCCGGATGCCGTCCTGCCGCACGGTGATGTAGGAACCGACCTGGCCGGTGACCTGAATTTCTCCCTCCACCGTCAGCACCGGGATGAATCCTTCGTCCTCCTCCAGCAGCCGGGCGATCATGCGTCCACTACGCACCAGGACCAGGTGGCCGATCAGGGTATGCGGTTCGGCGCTCATCAACACGACTCCTCAATCAATGGTTAGCGGAAAGGCCGGCGTCCGTCACCAGCCGCCGTCCTCGTCGTCGGCGTACGGTTTGGGCTCGACCTGGTCGGGCAGGCGCGGTTTGCGGGCGGTGCGGAGCAGGGTCAGGGCGCTGCCAGCGACCAGCACGATCGCGAGAATCAACACCAGCCAAAATAGAAGCATCGGCTCTCTTCAAAAAGACATCGGAAAGCAATAGGATAAGGGGCACCCAGTCCCCCGGGCCGCGGCCACCGCTGCGGCGCCCCTTCCGCCCTGCCAACCACATGCACGGAGATTGCCCATGACCGCATCAGTCTGGCGTGTCGGCCACATCCTCAATTCGGTGCAGAGTACCTTCGTCGGGCTGCTGCGCGTCTGGTCCATTCCCATCGTGCTGCTGCTGAGCCTCGCCTCCGGCTACACGACTTATTATGGTATGTCTTTCTTCATCACGTGGTGGATCGCCCTCATCATCACGGTCGCGGTGCAGTCCATCATCGTCATCTGCACCCTGGAGCTGGCGGCCACCCACTGGCGTGCGAATCTGCCCCGCTACCTGGCCATCGCCGGTTCCCTGGCGGTCGCCCTGGTGGTCTCGGTATCCTTTTCCTACTTCAAGTTTTACGAATACTCGCGGCGCGACGGCCTGCTGCTGGAGCGTCAGCAACAGCTGCAGGCCGAGATCGGCGGCTATCTGGCCGGCGTGGCCGATCTCAAGACCCAATTGATCGCCCGCCAGAAGGAACAGGCGGCGGCGGCGGCGAAAGAGGCAAATCAGGCCTATGTCGGCGCCCATCCGGCGATGCAGGGGGAGTTCCGCCACAAGGTGGGACGAGGCCCCTTCTGGCGCCATTTCCACGAACTGCAGGAGCAGGAGCAGGCCAGTCTGGCCCGGCTGGAAACGGACCTGACCCGGGTCGATCCGCAAACCCAGGCCTTGCGCGCCAGCGAGCAGCGGTTCATGTTCGACCCCACCAGTGAAGCCGCCTACAAGCAGTTGGCGGAAGCCTTCCAGCAGCTGCAGGCGGTGGTGTCCGACCTGGCCGCAGGCCAAGGCTTCCCGGCCCCCAGGGCGCCGGTGCTGACGCCCTACAGCGAGTTCAGCCGCGGCATGACGCCCAGTTTCGACATGTGGCGGGACATCTCCTGGTTCGCCTTGGCCTGCGCCGCCATGGTGGACTTCTTCACCCTGATCCTGTCCTACCGCCTGGAATCCACCGCCCCCGGCCCCCTGAGCGAGGAGGAGCAGGATCTGGCCTATCAGGGCCTGCGCCAGTTCGGCGAGTTCACCATCAACCAGCACGACGAACTGGAATTTCGCATCGAGAAGACGGAACTGGAGCGGGCGCGGCGGGTTTCCGACTGGTCGCGCATGTTCACCGTGGCGTTTCTGCTCAACCGCGGCTATTTGCGCAAGATCGGCGGCAAGACCGTGGAATTCGCCCCCAATCTGTATCCCATCATCGCCGAGCGGCTCAAGATCCGGAACGTCGAGCCCGCCATCCAACCGCGGCCGGCCGTTACCGAACAGCTGAAGACACAGGTGGAGCGCAAGCTTTATGGCTGAAGATCTGAACGACGACGACGGCTGGGACGCCGGCTTCGAAAGCGGCCGGCGCCTGGTGCTGGGCCGGCTGGGGCCGGTCCAGTGGGTCTTCCAGCGGCCGGAGCGTTTCGTCCGCCGCTTTTTTCACCGGGTCTATCCGCTGTCCATCGAGGACTGGACCCTGCCTCTGCCGCCGCTCCATTTGGGCAGCCTGTGCAACATTGCCGCCAGCTTGCGCATCCGCTTCCAGCCGACCATCCGCTTTGCCCGGGAACACCTGGATCACCTGGATGATCTGGCGGGGCACATCCGCACCAGTCATGCCGGTTTGCTGCAGGACCTGACGGAGCAGGAACTGCACCGGCTGGAGTGGGATACATCCTGGCTGGAGCAGGGTTGTGCCGCGGTCGAGCGGACCATTGAACGCAACGTCAGCGAGCATCTGGCGATTCGCGACATCCAGTGCCGGGTGCGCTGTTCGGTGCAGCCGAGCTTCGGCGATCTCAGCCAGATCTCCGCCGACAGTGTCGCCCCCTGGTCACGCCACCGCGCCCTCTACCTGACCTTGATGCAGCGCCACAAGCACGCGGAAGAAGAGCATCACCGCAGCGTGACCGAATACAGCCGCCTGAGCCGGGAACGGGAGCTGGAAAGGGAGCATCAGACGCTGGATCTGGAACGGCAGCGGGAGGTGGTGGCCAAGGCCAAGCTGGAAGCGGACATCGAGCGGCTCAAGACGGATCTGGCGGCGGAGGAACGGCGCCAGGCGGAGCGGCGCGAAACCGAGCTGCGCCTGCGCAAGGAGCAGATCGCCCAGACCGCGGCCCTGCGCAATCTGGAGCTGGAGGCGGATCTCGAGGAGAAAAACCGCCGCGCCCAGACCATGGACGAGATGGAGAACCACCTGAAGCGGGAGATCGAACTGCTGGCCATGGAGCGCCAGCGCCTGCTGCTGGAAGAGGAGATCCGCGAGGTCAAGGTGGCCAAGGCCAAGGGCTGGGTGATCAACGCCAAGCGCCGCTTCCCCCTCGGTAATCAGCAGGAGCCGCCGCCGGAGGAAGCCGCGGAAGTGGTCAAGCCGTCCGAAGGGGCGGACTGATCGACTTGCCGGCGGGACCGGGACGGTCCAGGTTGATCCTGGTAGCCGCGGAAGGGCTCCGGCCCTGATTCCTCGGCGCCGGCGGCCGGCAGAGCCTTTCTTCCATTCGTATTCGCCCGACCGTGTGGCCTTTCGATTCCATCCGGCGCAACCAGATCCTGCGCGATTCCCTGCTGAGCGGTGATCTGTGGCAGGCCACCGTCGCCGATCATCCCATCCTGGACCGGCTCGGCCGCGATGACCTGGCGCGGTTGCGGGAGCTGGCCACCCTGTTTCTGCACGAAAAGCTGTTCGAGCCGGTGCGGGGCCTGGTGCTGGACGAGGCCATGCGCGCCGGAGTCGCGGTCCAGGCCTGTCTGCCCATCCTCAACCTGGGGCTGGGGTGGTACGACGACTGGCGCACCCTGGTGGTCTATCCGTCCCGGTTCGTGAGGCCGCGAGCGCAGTTCGACGAGGTCGGGGTGATGCACGAATGGCAGGAACTGCTGGGGGGGGAAGCCTGGGAACGGGGGCCGGTCATCCTGTCCTGGGCCGACGTCGAGGCCTCCGGCTGGGGCGAGGGTTACAACGTGGTGATCCACGAGATGGCCCACAAGCTGGACATGCGCAACGGTGAGGCCGACGGCTTTCCGCCCCTGCACCGGGGCATGCAGACGCGGGCCTGGACCGCCGCCTTCTCCGCCGCGTTCGAGGACTTGCATCGCTGTGTGGATGCCGGTGGCCTGCCGCCCATCGACCCCTACGGGGCGGACAGTCCGGCGGAGTTTTTCGCCGTGACCAGCGAATACTTCTTCGAGCAGCCGGGCCTGCTGGCCCATGCCTATCCGGCGGTCTACCGGCTGCTGGCGGAATTCTACCGGCAGGCGCCGCTCGCTCCTTGAGCCGCCGCCACGGCCGCCTTTGCGGGGGCCGGCGCCGTCACCGCAGCGCCTTCTCCCAGCGGCTCACCACGGCCGCCGCGATGCTGTTGCCCACCACGTTGGTGGCGCTGCGGCCCATATCCAGGATCTGGTCGATGCCCAGCAGCAGCAACAGGCCGGTCTCCGGAATGTGGAACATCTCCAGGGTGGAGGCGATGACGATGAGGGAGGCGCGCGGCACCCCCGCCACGCCCTTGCTGGTGAACAGCAGCACGAACAGCATGAGCAGCTGATCCGGCGGCGCGATATGGATACCGTAGGCCTGGGCGATGAACAGCACGGCGAAGGTCATGTACATCATGCTGCCGTCCAGGTTGAAGGAGTAGCCCAGGGGCAGCACGAAACCGCAGACGCGCTCGGCACAGCCGAAGCGCTCCAGTTGTTGCAGCAGCTTGGGGTAGGCCGCCTCGCTGGTGGCGGTGCCGAAGGCGATCAGGGCCGGTTCGCGGATGTGGCGCAGCAGGGACAGGATGCGGCGGCCGAGGAACACGAAGCCCACCAGGGACAGCAGGCTGCACAGTAGGATCAGGCCCAGATAGAACTCCCCGATGAACAGTCCGTAAGACTTCAGCACGCCCAGCCCGCTCTTGCCGATGACGCCGGTGATGGCGGCGAACACGGCAAAGGGGGCGAAAAGCATGACGTAGCCGGTCATCTTCAACATGACGTGGCCCAGGGAATCCAGCAGCTTGATCGCTGGCTGGGCCAGTTCCCCCAGCTGGGCACAGGCGACACCGAAGAACATGGAGAACACCACGATCTGCAGGATCTCGTTCTGGGCCATGGCCTCGGCAATGCTCTTGGGGAAGAAGTGGGCGATGAACGTCTTCAGCGCCGGACCGTTTTTCTCCAGTCCGGCCGTGGCTTCGGCGGGAGGGATCGTTAATTGCAGGCTCTCGCCGGGCGCCAGAACGTTGACCAGCAGCATGCCCAGCAGCAGGCTCAGCACCGAGGCCGAGAAGAACCACAGGATGGCCTTGCCGCCTACCCGGCCCACGGTGCGGGCATCGCCCATCTTGGCCATGCCCACCACCAGGGTGGCGAACACCAGAGGCGAGATGATCATCTTGATCAGGCGCAGGAAGATGTCGGTCACCACCGCCAGCACGGCGAGGACGTCTTCGAGGCGGGGAGCGTCGTCCGGACCCGCCAGGGACAGGTTGAGGATCTCGCCCGCGGCCAGACCCAGGCCGATGGCGAGGACGACGTAGAGGGTCTGGCGGTTGGCGTGGGACGAGGGCACTGGATGGGTCATGGTGGCGGGCAGCGGGTAGGATGCGGTCGCGGCGAGACTACCTCATTGCGGCGGAAACAGCACGCGGTCGAAGAGCTCGGGGTCGGCGATGGGGCGGATGGCCAGAAAGGCGGCGTCGGCCTCCGGGTAGGTGCGGCGCAAATAACCGAGCCACTGCTTGATGCGGCCGGTACGGTGGCGGGGCGGCAGGCGCCGGCAGACGTCGATCCAATACTGCCGCAGCGCCGGCATCACTTCGTCCGCCCAACGGGCGGGGGCTGTCTCCTCGCAACGGATGCGGCGTGCCAGGGCGGGATCGGCGACCATGCCGCGCCCCAGCATGACGTCCTCGACCCCGCTGATTTCGCGGCAGCGGCGGTAGTCCGCCGGCGTCCAGATGTCGCCGTTGGCGATCACCGGAATCGGTACCGCCTCCCGGATGCGGCCGATCCATTCCCAATGGGCCGGCGGCCGGTAGCCCTCGGCCTTGGTGCGGGCGTGGACCACCAGCTCGGCGGCACCGCCGCCAGCGATTGCCCGGGCGCAATCCAGCGCCAGGCTCTTGTCGTCGTAACCCAGGCGCATCTTGGCGGTGACCGGTAGCCGCGCCGGAACCGCCCGCCGCACCGCCTCCACCACCCGGCCGAGGGCATCCGGATCGCGCAGCAGGCTGGCGCCACCGTGGTGGCGGTTCACCGTCCTGGCCGGACAGCCGAAGTTGAGGTCGATGGCGGCCGGTTGCAAGGCCGCCAGGCGGGCCGCGTTGGCGGCCATGCGCTGCGGGTCGGAGCCCAGCAGCTGTACTCGCACCGGCACCCCGCTGGGTGTGTGGCCGCCGCTCTGTAGTTCCGGCGCCACCCGCAGGAAACAGCGCTGGGGCAGCACCGTGTCCGATACCCGGATGAATTCGGTGACGCAGGCATCGACGCCGCCCATGGTGGTGAGCACGGCCCGCAGGGAGTGGTCGAGCAGGCCT